>Ga0209058_1000873_pt1 | contig 26027 bp, 26 predicted proteins | sample GraSoiAngelo_147_FD_185904 | JGI IMG/M metagenome (GOLD analysis project Ga0209058, IMG submission 185904) | Grasslands soil microbial communities from the Angelo Coastal Reserve, California, USA - 14_1009_05_40cm (SPAdes) (version 2) | ecosystem: Environmental > Terrestrial > Soil > Grasslands ... | reverse complement strand
CAAAAAAAAGACTGTCCAGGCGGTCCAGTATGCCCCCATGCCCGGGAAGAACAGAAGAAGAATCCTTAACCCCGGCGCTTCTCTTGAGCATCGATTCCGCCAGATCTCCGCATTGGCCGGCGACTGCCGTCACAGCCGAAATCCAAATCAAATCCAGCCGCATCCCTCCCAGCAGCCATCTTCCTCCGATGATACCTGCCACAACGGATCCGATGAAACCTGCAATCGCGCCTTCGACAGTCTTCTTTGGACTGATAGTAGGTGCAAGCGGGCGCCTACCGAGAGCGCGGCCACCATAGTAAGCTGCGCTGTCACCAATCCAGATGATCGCAAAGAGTAACAGGACTTCTCTTCGAGGCATGAAAATCGTGAAACCAAGCGTGAGCGGGCAATAAAGAATACTACCCAACCCCATCGCCACACGGACCAGTGCGTCCTCAGCTGAAACAGTCAGCATTTCGATGGTCATCAGCGCGATCACGGCAAAGACCGCAGCACCCAACACCCAAACCGGACCGCCAAGAAAAGACATGCCTACGGCGGCGATCGCGAGGAGAAACCATCGCCCCGGTCTTCCTATCCCCTTCTTAATGCCAAGTGAAAAAAATTCTTCCACGGCGAGCATCGATACAACGGCAACCGTTGCCGCAAAAATCGCGGGGGGGGCAAAAATTGTGATGAGGACAACGATGGGAATCGCAACGACAGCGGTCAGGACCCTCACCCGACCCTCCGCTCGAAATGACAATTGAACATTGAACAGTGAACAATGACAATTTTGGGGAAATGTTCATTGTTCACTGTTCAATGTTCAATTGTCATTTGGGCGGGCTCCAGTCCGCCATAACGGCGTTCCCGCTTCTGGTAGGCGATGATGGCTTCGTAAAGATGTCGCTTTTCAAAGTCCGGCCACAAGGTCTCGGTCACCCAAATCTCGGCGTAAGCGATCTGCCACAAGAGAAAATTACTGACTCGCAATTCGCCGCTGGTTCGAATCAACAGATCGGGATCCGGCTGGCCGGCAGTGTAAAGATATTGAGCGAAATGCTCTTCGGTGATGCCGTCGTGATCGGCTGTGGCCTTCCCGCCATTGCGCAGGAGACGATTAACGGCATCGACAATTTCGGCGCGGCCGCCATAATTCAGGGCAACATTGAAAATCATTCCGCTATTGCGGCTCGTTTTGCTAATGGCCTTGTCCAGTTCCACCTGAACGGAAACATCGAGTTCGTCGGTCCGTCCGATCGTGCAAAATCGGATATTGTTTTGATGAATGTTTTCGAGCTCCTTGTTCAGGTATTCCTTCAAGAGTTGCATCAGCATCGAAACTTCACTGCGGGGACGCTTCCAGTTTTCGACTGAAAATGCGTAAAGAGTCAGGACAAGAATGCCGAGTTCGGCCGAACCTTCGACCACCTCGCGAACAGCGTTAATACCGGCGCGATGCCCGGCAACGCGCGGCAATCCGCGCTTGCGAGCCCAGCGGCCATTGCCGTCCATAATAATCGCGACATGCGCCGGTAAAGCGCTTCGATCGATCTGAGGAAGAAGATCAGATGCGTTCGTCGCCATATAACTTTTCATCTTATCACGCGGCGATTAGCAATTTGCAATACAAAGTGCTTTAATATTCAACCCCCATCAGGTGCAAACCGTGCGCTGGCAACGAAGGCCCGGCCAACCGCCGGTCGCGAGCCGCGAAGAGTTCCGGGATCTGTTCGGGACGCCTGCGGCCCTGTCCGATTTCCAACAGGGTTCCGGCAATCGTGCGGACCATATATTGAAGGAAGCCGCTTCCACGAATCCGGAAGATCCATTCTGTCCCGGACCGGTCCCAGCATGCCTCATAGATGGTCCGGATCCGGTCCTCGGTCTCCGTAGCCGCCGCACAAAAAGACGTGAAATCATGATCTCCCAGAAAATAGCCTGTACCGCGGTCCAGTGCGTCTTCGCATAGCGGATAGCGGAATGGGTGAACATACCGGCATAGAAACGGGCTCACAACACTACCGCGCCAGAGCCGATATTCGTATGTCTTCGAACGCGCCGATCGCCGCGCATGAAATTCGGGGCCGACTTCCTCCACGGCCAGGACGCGGATTTCACACGGCAGCAATGCGTTTGCTCCCCGCTCGACCGCGGTTGTGTCCATTGTTCGAATTGTTTCGACATTTGCGACCTGGCCGTGCGCATGAACACCCGCGTCAGTACGGCCTGAACCGGTGACGGTGACCTCGTGATTGAAAAGCGTCTGAAGCGCTTGCTCGATCACGCCCTGAATCGTGCGCAGCACCGGCTGAATCTGCCAACCATGAAAGTCCGTGCCGTCATACGCAAGCGTCAACTTGAGGTTTCGCATTCGATCGGTTATAGCATGTGCTTGGGCTTGGGAGCCATGCCGGCGATCAGCGCAACAATTATCACTTTTAACGAAGCGGACCGCATTGCGGAAGCTATCGGCAGTCTGTCCTGTTGCGATGAAATCATAGTGGTGGATTCGGGAAGCACCGATCAAACTCGAGAGATTGCCCTTGCGCGCGGAGCTCGGGTGATCGAGTGTCCATGGGAGGGATATTCCAGACAGAAAAATTTTGCCGCGGGACAGGCGCAGAGTGATTGGATCTTGAGCATCGACGCCGATGAAAGGCTGAGCATGGAACTGGCGGATGAGATTGTTTACTGGAAGAAGAGCGCGGGTGAGAGTTCAGGATTTAAAAAGGCCTGTGACCCTCACCCGGCGCCTCCACTGGGGCTTCGCGCTTTTTTTGAGGCCGCGCGCTATCACGCTCGCGCTTCGCGCGGGCTCGCGCTTCGCGGCCGCGCCGCCCTCTCCCAGGTGGAGAGGGCGGTCTCCATGCCTCGGCGCGTCTTTTATCTCGGCCGCTGGATCAAGCATTCGGGATGGTATCCGGATCGCAAAATTCGTTTGTACGACCGGCGCGTTTGCCGTTGGGAAGGCGACTTCGTCCACGAATGGTTGAAGGTTGATGGTGCGGTGAGCGCCTTCAAAGGGGACCTTCTCCACTTCCCTTACCGGGACTGGAACGATCACGCCGCCCGCATCGCCCGCTATAGCGAGCTTGCCGCGCGTGCCGCGCGTTCAAGCGGACGGCGAGGAAATATCGGCAGACTCCTGATGGCACCTCCTCTCGTATTTCTCAAAGCCTTTTTGCTTCGGGCAGGGTTTCTTGACGGGTGGCGCGGGCTGGCAATCGCCTACATGGGCGCCCGCTATGCTTTCCAAAAGGAGTTCCGTATACTGCGCTGATGGCTTTAGCGATTGCCGTGGTTTTTGGAGTCGTCATTGGCAGCTTTTTAAATGTGGTTATTCGCCGCCTGCCGGAGGGCAGCTCGATCATCAGGCCGCGATCTCATTGTCCGAATTGTAAGCGGCTCATTCACTGGTATGACAATGTACCGATTCTGAGTTACTTTCTGCTCGGAGGCCGCTGCCGGCATTGCAACAGAAAGATTTCCGTAAGATATCCTCTCGTTGAGGCACTCAGCGGCATCGTCGGTCTCTTGATGTATGACAAGTTCGGATTAGGCATTGAATGGGTCATCTTTTTCTCGTTCTCTGCGGCATTGATTGTCCTCGCTTTCATCGATCTCGATCATCGGATTCTACCGGATCCGATTACACTGAATGGAATCTGGGCCGGCATTCTCGCCAGTGTTTATCTCGCGCAACCTAGTTCTCTGGCGGTGCGCCTGTTACGTACTATCGGCCTCGAGTCGACGAACTCCCGTGTAATAGCGCTGACGGCAAGTCTTCTCGGCGTCTTTATTGGCGGGGGGTTGCTGTGGGGAGTAGCCGAAGTATACTTCCGCCTGCGCGGCATCGAAGGTATGGGATTTGGTGACGTCAAGATGATGGCCATGGTGGGTGCCTTCTTGGGCGCGCCCCTTGCACTTTTAACGATACTGATCGGATCGCTCCTTGGAGTCGTTATCGGGCTGCTCTACATTCGCTTTGCTGGCAAATCTCGCCAATATGAGCTGCCATTCGGAACCTTCCTCGCAGCAGCAGGAATCGTCGCGGTCCTTTATGGCGACGAATTCATTAATTGGTACATCGACCGTATCATTCAGCCGAGCCTATGAATTCAATACTGAGCGAGCGCGTCACGGACAAAATGCCGAGTGGTCTCATCGTAGTCGATCGCCAAGGCAGGATCGTTGCACACAACCCGGCAAGCGAACGGATTTTTGGAGGCACATTGACCCGCAACTCGCGTTTGTGGGACTTGATCCGAGAGGCTGGAACACTCGAGGGCTTGCTTCAGCGCTGTCTCGAATATGGGGAAGCATTTACGCGACTCGAATTCAACGTTCCAAGCAAGGCCGGTATCGACAAATTGATCGGAATCAACCTGTCGCCCATTACCGATTCCGAGGGAATGGCCGAGGGCGCCATCTGCCTCTTATCGGACCTTACTGAAATTGTTGAACTCCAAAACCAAATCAAACTTAAAGAAAATTTCGCCGCCCTCGGTGAAATGTCGGCGGGCATCGCTCATGAGTTCAAGAACTCTCTGGCGACAATTTTGGGATACGCCCAACTGTCGACCGAGGAGACGAATGTAGTCACACTCCAGAACTATGCGCGCGAGATTCACAAAGAGTCACAGGCTCTTTCGCGCATGGTGACGGATTTCTTGAACTTCGCTCATCCTGTGTATACATCGATGTATGATGTCGATCTCACCGAGTTGTTGGCAAATGCCATCGCCGATGTTCGAAACCTGCGTCCCGGCCCTTATGAGGTGCGGTTCGCGGCCGGCAGCAAAGCGGTGACCGCCTGCGATCCGATTTTGATCCGTCAATCCTTCCTCAATCTGCTGATCAACGCCGTCGAAGCATTGAATAATTCCAAAGGCGCGATATCGGTATCCCTCATAAAAGAGAGCGGTTACATTCGGATCTCGATCGAAGACGATGGACGAGGCATCCCCCACAATGTGATCTCGAAGATATTTCTGCCGTTCTTTACGACCAAAACGCATGGTACGGGCCTCGGCTTATCGTTGGTACAGAAGATCGTCCTGGCGCATAACGGCCGAATCGAGGTTCAAAGCGCCGAAGGCGAAGGTACGCGTTTCACGATAACTCTCCCTAAGCTAATAAGTGGTCTGTGAAAGGCGTAGATCAGTTACGGTGTTGATTTCACCATGACACCGTTTTAATGTTTCGTTTGCCCGCCCTTTTTCAAGGCCCAACCGGATTACCCGTTGCCAAATCGTGGATTCACACTGATAGAAGTACTCATCACTTCCGCCGTTGTGGCGTGTGGATTGGCTGCCGTGGCCTCGATGTTTTCTCTTGCCGTCCGGACCGATATGGCCAATCGGCAGGCAGCAGTGGCCGCCGCTTTGCTTTACGACAAGATGGAGCAGTTTCGATCGACGCCATTAAACGATCCGCTCTGGGCCGATGGGGCCGATGATGTTACCTACGATACGAAATACGTCCGCATCTGGCAGGTACGCGGCGGCGCGCTGAGAGCCGTCAGCATTACGATATATGCCGAAAATGCATTGAATCGCAAACAGAGCGAGTTGATCCGAGCCACCACTCTTGTAAGCGGCACGTTCTGATGGGTAATCCGTCGCGCGGTTTCTCCCTAATTGAACTGCTGTTGGCGCTGGCAACGACTCTTGCTCTCAGCGCGATGATGTTTCATCTTTTTCAGCACAACGAACGCGTTGTCCGAGATCGGACTCTGGTTATGGACATGCAGCAGACTGCGCGAGCCGTCGCTTCGCAAATTGCCGACGAGATCCGGATGGCTGGCCAGGGAGTACCCGTACACAGTTCGAAGTTTGATACCACGATGGCGGAATCGATGGCTGTCGTTCTCCCGACGTCGACGAACAGCCGCATCGACTTCCGCGCGGGACTTTCCGACGCTGAAAGCGCAGTCACCGGCGCGGTGCCGCTCGATGTGACTCTGAACGTGCAAAGGACTGTTTACGTTAACGACGCATCGGCCTTCGCGGCAGCTTTGGGTACGACATTGCCCTCCGGCAAGTTCATCTATCTCTGGGGCACGGCTTCTAACTCCACCTGGACATGGGTGCGCGCGGAACTAAATGCCGTCTCCTCCGCGAGTGTGACTATAACTCCACGGCAGACTTCGAACACGAACAACACAATCCGTTTCATCCGCCTTCCGACGGTCACGCTCGAGGAAGCTGTATCGATTTATCTGAGCGGCGACAGTGTCCGTCGCGCAACGGCCACCGACATGAGCAACCCGGCAAGCCCTCAGTGGTCCGCCGCAAACGAGATCGGAAAGAACTTCACCGCTCTGAACTTCACTTACTTCGACTCGTCCGGCAACATTGTTGCCCCGACTTCGCTGGCAAATCGTATTTCAATCGCACGGGTAGATGTTCAATTGACGGTTCAAACATCCGGCAGACTCAGCACTGGCAGACAGCCGACGCATTCATTAAGGCTGAGGACAATTCCCAGAAATCTGCAGCTACGCTCAGCAAACTGATATTATCCGGGTGTGAAAATTCTCCTTGTAGAAGACAAGGACAGCTTGCGACAGATGCTGTCCACGGCAATAAAACGGGCGGGTTATCAAGTGGATGAAGCCGCGGACGGCAACATCGCGGCCGAAAAAATCCGGAAACAGCCGCACCAGCTTGTGATCACCGATCTGCGGCTGCCCACGCTCTCGGGTCTGGAGATTCTCAAAATACAAAAAGAGACCGACGCGACAATTCCCGTCCTGCTCATGACGGCGTTCGGAACCATCGAAGAAGCAGTCGAAGCCATGAAACAGGGCGCCTTCGATTTTGTGCCGAAGCCCATCGATATTTCGCACCTTCTCCTGTTGATCAATCGTGCCCTTGAGCAGCGACGGCTGATGCTGGAAAACATCCTATTGAGAGAAGAGTTCCAGCGAGCATACGGCATTCCCAAGATCATAGGGGACAGCGCCGCCATGCAAACAGTCAGTCAATCCATTCAACGTGTCGCTCCGACCGATGCTACCGTTCTGCTCACCGGTGAGAGCGGTACTGGCAAGGAAGTATTTTCTCGTGCGATTCATCAGCTGAGCCCAAGGCGAGACAAGCCCTTCGTGACCGTGAATTGTGCTGCCATTCCTCACACCTTGATCGAGAATGAGCTGTTTGGGCACGAAAAGGGATCCTATACGGGCGCCTTCAGCCGCAAAGCGGGAAAATTCGAGCTCGCCGATCTCGGAACTATTTTTCTCGATGAGATCGGTGAACTTCACATGTCCGTGCAAGCCAAAGTGCTTCGGGTCATCGAGGAACAGTCGTTCGAGCGGATTGGTGGTCTAGAGACAATCCGCGTCGCTACACGCGTTGTGGCGGCTACGAACCGGAACCTTCAAGATCTCGTGGCCAAGAAGGAATTCCGCGAGGATTTATTCTTTCGTCTCTCGGTGTTTCCGATTCACATTCCACCGTTGCGCGAACGGATTTCGGATGTCCGGTTGCTCGCCCAATTTTTCGTCGAAAAGTTTTCCAAGGACCTTCACCGGCAGTCGCTGCAGCTCAGTCCCGAGGCCGCAGGAGCCTTGGAACAATATTCATGGCCTGGAAACGTTCGCGAGCTTCAAAATACAATCGAACGCGCAGTCATTCTCTCCGACGGCAACACCATCCGGACGGAAGATTTGAATTTCGCTTTTTACGACCGAAAGCGTTCGGAAGACTTTGTTCATTTTCTCGATCTTTCCGGATCCTTGTCCGATGTGTCCAATCGCGCAGCCTGCGTTGCAGAAAAGGCCAAGATCAGACAGGTGCTGGACCTCAGCAATTGGAATAAAACCCAAGCGGCGGAGAAGTTGAACGTCTCCTACAAGACGCTCCTGAATAAGGTGAAAGAATACGAACTGGAGTGAAGCCGGGGAAATTTGAAATCGGACGAATCCTGTATCTCAAATCCGAAATCTGTAATTGGACGTCCGTCCAATCCGAAATTTCGGATTTCGGATTTGAGATGGGCTTTTGTCCGATTTCACAATTTCCCCCTCGCAAGACCCCAATGCAGGACCGCGATTCCACCGCTGAGATTCTTGTAGCCCGTTTCCGCAAATTCCGCTCTCCGCAGCAATTCCAAAACATGTTCCTGATCGGGAAACCTTCGGACCGAATCCGGTAAGTACCGATAGGCCGTACTGTCGCCCGAAATCACTCCCCCGACGCATGGCAGAATGGTTCTGAAGTAGAAGCCGAAGATCTGGTCGAATACCGGTAGGACGGGTTTGGAAAATTCGAGAATCACCGCGGCCCCGTGCGGTTTGAGAACACGGTTAATTTCACATAAACCCCGATAAGGATCCTCCAGGTTCCGCAGCCCAAATGCCATCGTCACCGCGTCGAACGAGGTATTTGGAAAGGGCAAATCAAGCGCATCAGCTTCAACAACGCGAATGGCGCTTCTGCCGACCTTTCGGCTTGCGCGCGTCAGCATCGGATGGCAAAAGTCAGACGCGATAATCTGAGTCTGCAAATGCCGATGTAATGCAATGGCCAGGTCCCCCGTACCGCTACATAGGTCGAGGCACGTTCGAGGTGCGGGACCGACCAAATCGCGGACTTTTCGAGCAGCTACGTTTCGCCAGCGACGATCGACAGAGAGGGAAAGAAAATGATTGAGGAAATCGTAACGATGGGCGATTCCAGCAAACATCTGCTGGACGCGGCGGCTATCCGGGCCCGAATAATCTCTTTCCATCATTCAGGATTCCCTTTACCACGTCGCGCACAATTTCGAAAGGCACCTCAGGTGTGATTTCCACATTTCCAATTGCTCGCGGCAGGACAAAATGAATCGCTCCATTGCGGACCTTCTTGTCATGCTGTATGGCACCGAGCACGTCTTTGCTGCTGACTCCGTCTAACGCCGGCAAACGGCCGATTGAAGCAATCGCGTTTTCGATCCGCTGAACGTCCCGGTCCTTGATCTTTTCAAGCGCGCGGCCGATGCGAGCCGCCGCCATCATTCCATAACCGACGGCTTCCCCGTGTTTAATTCGCTGGTATCGGGCCGCTGCTTCGAGCGCGTGGCCAACGGTGTGGCCAAAATTGAGGATCCGTCGCAGGTCGCTCTCTTTCTCGTCCGACATGACCACTGCTGCTTTAATGGCCGCACATCGTGCGACCAGACGCTCGACAGCTTCCGGATCGCGCTTTTTCAGCATCGATGTGTTCCGTTCGAACTCCTCGAACAACGCGGAGTCTCCAATGACGCCGTACTTCAGTGCCTCATACAGACCGTTGCCGTATTCCCGTTCCGGCAGCGTTTGCAGAATGAGAGGATCAGAAAGCACAAGTCGAGGCTGGTGAAACGTTCCGATGAGATTCTTCGCGACACGATGATTGACACCCGTCTTTCCTCCGATGCTGGAATCGACTTGTGCCAAAAGCGTCGTTGGAATCTGGACAACCGCAATTCCGCGCATGTAAATCGAAGCGACAAACCCCGCAACATCCCCGACAACGCCTCCCCCAAAGGCGATCACGGTGGATTGCCGCGTCAGCTTTAGTTGGACCATTCGATTGAGCAGGCGGGAAACTGTCGTCAAACTCTTGGCACGCTCACCATCCGGAATGGACACGACTGGAAATCGTTTCTTCAGACTTTTCCCAACGGCTTTGAGGATGCGAGGTTGTGAAATAAGGAGGAACGGTTCACAAAGGCCAGCCTGGTTGAGATGGTTTTCAACATCATCTGACACGCCAGTCCCGACGAGAATATCGTAGGAACTGCGATTCAACCGGACTGGAATGCACTGCATGGGTGGAAGAACGTTTGTGAGAAAATTGGAGTCTCGGAAGATTCACCCTCTCCCTCGAGGAGAGGGTGGGGTGAGGGTCTCAAGATTTGACTAGACTTGCGACCGTCACCCGGCGCTTCGCGACTCCCTCTCCCAGAGGGAGAGAGAGTCGCACCTAATTCATCGCTTCTCTGCAACCTGCCGCCGCGCTTTGCTGGCCAGTTCCTTGGCTTCAGGAATCAAATCGATGGCCTTTAGCATCTGTGGATCCTCTTCAAGCAATACACGCGCCGCGTCGGAGACGCCGAATTTGTTGTAGAAGATTTCGTATTTGATCGACCGTCTGATGAAATCCCTGTTGTCGTCGAAATCCTTATCGTTGAACTGAACTCCGCGCTTTTGGACGTGCTGTCTGAACTGGTCAATCATTGCGTCGGAAACCTGGAAAGACCGATCAACTGGGGGATTCTTCGCCAGGAAATCTCGCACAAACGTATAGAAGGCGAACTTGCTCACCAGCAGTGTCTGGAACTCGTTCACCTTCGGTTCTTCAACGACGTAGTCGGGTGCTATGCCGCCCCCTCCATAAACAATCCGGCCGATGTCGGAATGCTTGATATCGTCCTTTTTCGGCGGGACGGTTTCACGGTGGTTATAGTAGTCAAATTGCGAAATTTGAGAGTAGTCGCGCTGGATCAAACGGCCGCTCGGCGTGTACCACTTCTGTGTCGTGAGTGCGAGACCCGCGTTTTTACTGAGCGGATAAACGGACTGTACCAGCCCCTTCCCAAAACTGGTTTGGCCGACGATAAGCGCGCGATCATGGTCCTGGAGGGCACCTGCCACAATTTCGGAAGCGCTTGCGCTCTGCGGATTGATCAACACGACCAGAGGAAACAAATTTTCCGTATTTAGCTTCTGGGACGCGTAGGGCCGATTGGATCCTCGAGTCCGTCCGCGTGTTTCGACGATTAACTGTCCCTTCTGCAAAAAGGTTTCGCACACTTCGATGGCTTCCTGAAGGAGACCACCTGGATTATTGCGAAGATCGAACACCAGGCCATCCATGTTCTTGACATCAAGCTTCCGGAGCGCGTCGCGCAGTTCCTGGCCCGTCGTTTCGGCGAAGCTCTCGAGTTTGATGTACCCAACACGGGGGCGGATCATGTACGAATTATTGATTGTGAACTTGGCGATTTCGTCGCGAATGGGACTCATCTCGATCGGTTCCTCAACCCCAGGACGCACAACGCGGATCTTCACCGCAGTGCCGCGCGGACCTTTCAGCTTAGAGACCACTTCATTCAGGTCCATGCCCTGTGTTGCTTCACCGTTGACGTGGCTGATGACGTCGCCTACACGAAGTCCAACCTTTTCGGCCGGTGACCCGAGGAACGGTGGCGACACGACGGTAACCTTTCCAAACCGGGTCGTAACCGTGATACCGAGGCCGTAGTACTTGCCGCGCTGGTCTTCTCTCAGGGAGTTGAATGCCTTGGGGTCGAAAAACTTGGAGTGAGGATCCAGCGTGCGCAGCATCCCGTCGATGGCTCCGTACACCGCTTTATCGGCATCGACGTCCGTCGCGAAGTTTTCCTCGACAATGCCCAACAATGTGGAGAAATGCTTAACAGCCGCATCCACATCGTCTTCGCCTTTCGTCGTGGCTCGAACCTGGCCACCAAGTACGCCGCCAAGAACGGCAGAGATCATCAGCATCAGGACCAGGCAAAAAATCGCGCGCGACGGTCGAAATCTCATTGAGTCATCTCCCTTGTAAGAAACAGTCAAAGCATTATAGCAGAAGCGCCTGCGAACTGTAGCGCCGGTCTTATTCCGGCTGTAGCGGCGCTTCGCGGACCGGGGTTACAGCCGATCCGCCCTACAGTATCAGACGTCCCGACGGGCGCCAACGTCGGCAATAAAGTAACCCCCGCCGCTTTCGACTGATGCTATCATTATCGCGTTTGCAGGAGGTTCCATGGGTCAGCTTGGTTTTTCTGAGATGTTGTTGATTTTCATTGTCGCCCTTTTGGTCTTCGGACCGAAGAAGCTGCCTGAACTCGGAAAATCTCTGGGAAAGGGTATCCGGGAGTTCAAAAAAGCGACAGAGGAGCTCAAATCGAGTTGGGAAGATCAGGTCAAGGACATCACAACGCCCCTGAATGAAGTCAAGACCGACATTCACAACATGGGACAGGACATGAAATCCGACTTCTACAAGTCGCTCGAGACAGCAGCCGAAAAACCGCAAGAACCTTCGCATTCCACGGCCGTAGCGTCCCATCCGAGTGAACCCGCGGTTTCGAAAGAACACGCGTAATGCCCGTCGACACAGATCGTCAGCGAGAAGAAGAACAAGAAGAATTACATGGCCAGATGTCGTTCCTCGATCACCTCGAGGAACTGCGCAAACGCATCATTCACAGCCTGATTTCAATTGGTGTTGCGCTAGGCGTTTGCTGGACGTTCGCCGATGCCTTGTTTCGTACCGTCGCCCGGCCGATTTACAAAGCCGGCATCACCTCTCTGATCGTTTCCTCGCCGACGGAAGGCTTCAACCTCGAACTGAAACTGGCGCTGATGGCAGCCGTGTTTCTGGCATCGCCACTTGTGCTGGGCCAGGTATGGCTTTTTATCGCGCCGGGCCTGTATAAACACGAGCGCAAGTACGCGTTACCTTTCATCTTCTTTTCATCGCTGCTTTTCATTGTGGGTGGTCTCTTCGGTTATTTCGTGGCTTTTCCATTTGCTCTCCAGTTCCTGCTCGAGTGGGAAAAGAACATGGGAGTGACGGCGCTGATCAATGCCAGCCAGTATTTCGACCTGTTCATCATGGTCGAGCTTGGTTTGGCGGTGATTTTCGAAATACCGGCCCTTATTTTTATTCTGGCGCGCATCGGTCTCGTCAGTGGTTCCTTTCTGCTGCGCAACACGCGGTACGCCATTTTGATCGCCTTCGTTGTCGCAGCGATAATTACCCCCACTACCGATATTCCAAACATGATGATGATGGCCATACCAATGGTTGCGCTATACCTGTTGGGAGTTGTTGTGGCCTATGTCTTCGGTAAGAAGCGAACGAGAGAACCGGGCGACTAGCGGTTGGGGCTCTGACTCACACGCCGGTCGATCTCGGGAAGGCTGAAATACACAACGTCTCCGACGATCTTCAAGCTGTGGGCACTGACCTTGTCGAGCGTATCGCAAGCCTGATGCCAGCACGGATAGTCGAAATCAATGAGGTCGGCGGAAGGAATTGCAGCCTTCAAATACGGCACATGATCGTCGGAGATCTCGATCTGCTCGTTGGGAAATTCCTTCGTGTAGCCCATCGAATGCGCCGTATCCCAAATTAAGTTTTTCAACCAGCTTGTCGATTGACGCTCCTGGCGGATATTGAGGTTCCTGTCGCCAATCATATCGACAAGAATCATCGCCTTCAGATCATTCAACTTCCGGTCACGGTAGCGGCGGTCGACGTCGTGGCGGCTGCCGTAAACGCTGTCCTCATCGGTCCATTCGACAACGGCTTCTTCGCCATCAAAGAAAACAAATTCGAGAGTATTTTCGAGCTTCAGCCGCTCTGCCGCGCGTGCAAACTCCAGCAACCACGCCGTGCTCGAACCTCCGTCATTGGCTCCGGTGAAAGAAAATCGGTCGAAGACTTTCGTATCATAGTGGCCCGTGAGTGCGATGATGGTGGGTTTCAATCCGGGACGCATGGCCCGGATGTTCACCATGTGGCGGAATCCCTTTGGGGTGCGGGCATCGAATTCATCCAATTGAGGTTTGAGTCCCACCTTGGACAGTTCCGAAACGATATAGCTTCGCGCTTTTGCGAGGGCCTCGCTTCCGGCGGGGCGCGGTCCAAAGCCGACAATTGTTCGAAGATCCCTGTCCGCTCTTGCTTCGCTGAAGGGCGAGCTCTTCGAAGCTGAAGGCGGTGTAGCCTGGAATCTGTAGATCGCTGCAACGAATACTACCAGTAGTAATGCAACGCTTGCTTTCATTGTGCGCCAAATTCTCGCACACATTCGACTTAGTGCTATGCTGATTTTGGGTCCATTGGAGGTAAATTGAATGAGAGGATTTTCAAAAAGCCAGGTATTCGGATTCTTTTTGACCGGAGCGGCCGTGGGGGCGGCCGTTGCGCTGCTATATGCGCCCAAGTCCGGCGTTGAAACCCGTAAGCAGGTTAGGAAGTTCTCGAAGAAAGCGGTCCATCAGTTCGATGACTTGCAAAATGACCTTCGGGCGCAGATCAGCGATGGTTACCAACAGGTGATGGAAGTCTTCGATAACGCGAAGGAATACGTCCAGGAAGGCAGAAACAAATTGCAGAAGATGCTCCGGACGGCATAAGGGCTGATGGACGGTAAGGGATTCGAACCCTCGGCCTCGGCGTTGCGAACGCCGCGCTCTCCCAGCTGAGCTAACCGCCCCTGCTAAATTTTCGATTAGAGCATCAGGGTGGGTGAGGTGTCAATGCAACCTCCCCAGCTCATTGCCCTCCTTTAACAGGGCAATGCCATGCTGTAACTGGCGAGGGGGAAATTGTGAAATCGGACAAAAGCCCGAAATGATCCCAAATCCGAAATTTCGAAATTCGTAATTGGACCCCGCAGTTGCGGTCCAATTTAAGATCTCGAATTTCGGATTTAAGATGCAGGATTCGTCCGATTTTGGCCAGTCAAGCCTGCGAGGAGGGGAATGTTGCACCTTCCGTCTGACTGATTGACCGTCACTGGTCCTGTACGTTTTTAGTTATGAATGGATCCGTCGCAGCGATCTTGGGTCTGGGCTTCGCATTAGGTCTGAAGCACGCCACGGAGGCGGAGCATCTCGCGGCGATTTCCTCTATTGTTTCAGAGCGGCATTCGGTCTGGCAGTCGGCATCCGTTGGATTATTGTGGGTGTCGGACACACCGCCGCGCTCCTACTTGCCGGCTCCTTCGTGATTGCTGCCGGCATTGCGATTCCCGAGCACGTCGCAAACTTCCTCGAACTGGTCGTAGCGCTGATGATCATCTTTTTGGGAACGCGCCTCCTCTACCTCCTGCTTCGCAATCGTCCGGATATTCACGTCCACGCGCATACACACAATGGAAAGTCTCATATTCATCTTCATTTCCATGACCACTATCAAACGCACAACGCTCGACGACACACAACAACGAGCATAGCGTCCTCTCGGGCTGGCGCCCGGTGCTGGTCGGCGTCGTTCATGGATTAGCCAGCTCGGCGGCCCTAACGCTTCTTGTGCTTTCACAAGTTGTCCGAAACGGCACGCCAACGTTCGGTTTGGTGTATTTACTCGTGTTCGGGTTTGGTTCCATCGGCGGAATGCTGATCATGACTACTTAATTGGTGTGCCCATCAGCCTCGGCGCGCGTTTTTTCCAGGGCGCGCTGTTGCCGATGCGCGCGTTCGCCGGCGTGTGGAGTACGATCTTTGGTTTGTTTACGCGTTCAAAGTTATAGAGAAACTGTCTGCGTTCTGATCGGGCTTCTTGATTCGGTTCTGAACTCGCCTTCCCACCGAGCGATCACCACCGATGCAAGACAATTTCCCAACACGTTCACCGATGTTCGCGCCATGTCCATCAGCTCATCGATTCCGAGGATGATGAACACAGGCTCCGCGGGAAGATGAAAGGATGCGACGGTACCCAACAGGATGACGAGCGCTGCTCGGGGCACACCGGCAACGCCCTTGCTTGTCAGCATCAGTGTGAACACCATCAGAAGCTGCTGGCCAAGACTCATCTGAATGCCCGCAACCTGCGCGACAAAGATGGAAGCGAGTGAAAGGTATAGGGACGAACCATCGAGATTGAAGCTATAGCCGGCCGGAATGACGAAGGCGACGATTTGCCGCGGGACTCCGATACGTTCCATTTGCTCCATGGCGCGAGGAAGAGCGGCCTCCGAGCTCGTCGTTGCGAATGCAATCGATACCGGCTCGACAATCGCTTTCGCAAACTCCCGAATCGGTACTCTCGCAATAACCGCGACTGGAACGAGAACGCAACCGATGAAGATCAGCAGGGCCGCATAGAGCGTGGCCAGCAGCTTGAAAAGGTTCACCAGAACGCCCAGCCCCATATGTGCCACTGTGTAGGCTATTGCGGCACCCACTCCGACTGGTGCAAACATCATAACGATGTTCGTGAACTTGAACATCGTCTCCGACAGACTTTCGCAGAAGGAAAGAACAGGCTGTCGTTTGCTTTCCTTCACCAAAGCTAGCGCGATCCCGAACAGAATGCTGAAAACGACGATCTGCAGGACCTGCCCCTCCGCAACCGATTTTGCGATATTCTCCGGAAATATGTGGAGGATGATGTCGGATGCGCTTTGCGGGGCCGGCGCAGTGATTTGCGGCGCCGCTGGGCCCGCAGGCAGGGTCAGGCCAACACCGGCTTTGCTGAAGTTGATCGCGACAACCCCAATCAAGAGTGCGAGTGTTGTGACCACTTCGAAATAGACCAGCGCCTTTATCCCCATTCGCCCGACTTGGCGCAGGCTAGCATGTCCGGCAATTCCTACAACCAGAGTGGCGAACAACAGCGGCGCAATGATCGTCCTGATGAGATTCAAAAAGATCAGACTCAGGAGCCTGAGGTTTGCGGCAACGCCGGGCCAATCATTGCCGACCTCCGCCCCGACAATCATGGCGGTGAGAATCCAAGTTGTCAGCGATTTTCGCCGCCACGCATAACCGACAAATACCATGATGACGATCCAGCGAATGACGGTCATGATCTGATGCTCGGGTTATCTGCCGGCACGTTTTTGAGGTGACGCCAAATCCACCAAACAGTGGCAAAAATTGCGATGATGCCGATTACGAAGTCGGAACTATGGAACCAAGTCTTCAGAGTATCGCTCTTATCCCACTGTTCGCCGAGGACCTGACCCACATAAGCCAAGCCGAGGCACCATGGAAGTGAGCCAAGGAAGGTATAGACAATGAATCGAGTCATATTCATCTTTGCGACACCGGCTGGAAAGGCGATAAAGGTCCTGATTACCGGCAACAACCGGCTAGTGAAGATGATCATCTCACCATATCGTGCGAACCACCGATCCGCGAGATCCAGATCGTGATGGGAAATTAAAACATAACGGCCGTATTTTTCGATCACCGGGCGCCCGCCGTACATGCCGACTGCGTACGCGACGACGGATCCAACAACGCATCCGACAGCTCCCGCAACCGAAACCGCCCACAAATTGAATCTTCCCGTGTAAACCAGATAGCCGGAGAACGGCATGATGATTTCTGAAGGCAGAGGGATACATGCCGACTCGATCCCCATCAACAGTATCAGGCCAGGATAACCCAGCGCCGAAATCGTGCCGACGATTAGACCTGACAATGTTTCTATTATCCGGGCAACCAACGTTTCCTCCGTAGTGGCGTCGAACTAGTATCCCGGATTTTGGAATGGCGCAAGCATAAGAAACCACGGCGCGTGACAATCTGTCCAAAAAGTCTTCAAAAAAGTAGTGCGGACCTGTAGACCTTCGGCTACAATGCCGCGCGTTATTGCTTGTAATGAGAATAAAGACACTTATCGTTATTTATGTTCTGATCGGTTCTGTTCTGTGGGCACAAGAGGAGAGCATCTTCAAGCTGAATGTGAACGTGGATCTCACCGAAGTCCACGTGAGTGTCACTGATGAGAAGGATCGTCCCGTCGGGAATCTAAATAAGGACAACTTCCGCGTTTTCGAAGATCAGACCGAACAACAGCTTTCTGTATTCAAACACGAAGATCTTCCAATCAGCCTTGGCCTGGTCATTGACAACAGCCGCAGCATGGAGCCCCGCAAACAACGGCTCGATGCGGCAGCTCTTGGGTTTGTGCGCATGAGTAACCCAGAGGACGAAACGTTCATTGTCCATTTCGATGACGCGGCACGCCTCGATCGGGATTTTACCAACAGCATTCCTGTTCTTGAAGAGACGCTGGCCGGCGTCAAACCTTACGGCCAAACCGCAATCTATGATGCATTGATCTTGGCGCTCGATCACATGCATTATGCGACACGTTTAAAGAAAGCCGTACTGCTGATAACCGACGGAGTCGACAATTCCAGCAAGCACACGTTGAACGAAGCAATCGAAGCAACTCAACACGCTCACGTCGCCGTGTATACAGTGGGACTACTCAGCGAATCCGGGGGCCAAAAAGCCGAAGACTCTCTTATGCGAATTGCAGAGGCCAGCGGCGGCCGGGCATTCTTTCCCTTAACAGTCGACGAAGCACGCGCCGATATGGAGCGCGTGGCGCGAGACCTGCGCGAGCAATACACCCTGGGTTATGTCCCGTCCAATCCGTCACGATCAGGCCAATGGCGTTCGGTGCGCGTGGAAGTCATTCCGCCCCGAGGGACGCCCCGGACCACGAAGCTTTACGCGAACTATCGTCACGGATACTACGGACCAGCCAATTAAATTTTGGTCAGAATTTCGGGACCGTTTGGCGTAACAGCAACGGTGTGCTCAAAATGCGCGGAGGGTCTTCCATCGGCGGTCACAACGGTCCAACCGTCTTCGAGGACTTTCACCTTGTCGGTTCCCAAATTGATCATCGGCTCGATAGCAAGGACAAACCCCGGTCTGATTTTTGGGCCTTTGCCGTTCTGGACGTAGTTCAGAACGGGCGGATCTTCGTGAAGCGAGCGGCCGATGCCGTGCCCGCAAAATTCACGAACGATTCCATAGTTGTTCGCATCCGCTAGCCTTTGAACTGCGGCTGAAATATCGGAAATGAAATTTCCCGGCCGGGCCTGTTCGATTGCTCGGTAGAGACACTGCTCCGTGATTTTGACGAGACGCTCGACTTCGGGAGGAATTTCGCCGATAGCAACGGTCATGGCGGAATCACCGTAATAACCATCATAGATGACGCCGAAATCAAGCCCGACAATGTCACCCTTCTTCAACAAACGTCTCGGCGAAGGAATGCCGTGGACGACTTGATCGTTGATGGAAATACACAGGCTTGCGGGAAAGCCCCGATAGCCCTTAAAAGCCGGCTTGGCCCTCTTTTTCAGAGTCAGGTCTTCTGCGATTTTGTCAATGTCGGCCGTTGTCGCTCCCTCACGAATGTTCTCGCTGAGCGCCAACAAAATTTCCGCGACAATCTTGCTGGCGCCTCTCATGGTTTCGATTTCTTTTGGGCTCTTCAAATGAATCATCGTAAACATTCTAACAGGTACACGCTATAATGCCGCGGGAAGTGGGGGGATCGGCCAGGTCGGCCCCACGTTAACCAACATGAAGCTGGACGGAAAAAAAATTCTTATTGTGATTCCTCCCACTCAGTTCAGAGACGAAGAATTCTTCGAACCGAAGAAGATTCTCCAAGATGAGGGGGCGACGATTGTCGTTGCCTCCACCACAGTACGAATATGTCGCGGAATGAAGGGCGGCGCGGCCGAGGCCGACATCTCAATCGCCGATGCAAAGGCCGACGACTATGCGGGCCTGGTGCTCTGCGGCGGCTCGTCAGTACCTGAATTTCTATGGAACGACAAAAAGCTTCAGGAACTCGTCACAGCCGTGGCGGCTGCCGGCAAGGTCGTCGCCGCGATTTGCCTCGCGACGGTTGTGCTCGCTAAGGCGAAACTCCTCGCCAGCCGCGAAGCGACCGTTTATTTTCTTCCGGAAGCGATCCAGGAATTGAAAGACGCCGGTGCGAAGTACGTCAAGGAAACACTTCTCATCCACAATAACATCATCCTTGCCGAAGGACCGCCGGATTCCCAACGCTTCGGCCAAGCAATCCGCGCCGCTCTGGCGGGGTAGATCTGTTGCATACTCTGTAGCGGCGGTCCGCGAAGCGCCAGCAATCTTGAATCGAGCGGATGCCGGCGGTCTATTTGATTGAGGCTGCGCGCTGCCGCGCTTGCGCTTCGCGGACCGCCGCTACAGTTCGGGAGGTTCAGATGTCGACATTCGTGAAAACTCTCTTCGTCTTGAATCTGTTATTTGCCGCAAGCTATCTTGTGACTCGCCTACACGCTCAGCGTCCGCCGGAACTGGACGCCACAGGCGCCGCATACATGCGCGTGAATATCAATCCCACGGATATTCCGCCCATGGTGAACATCAATCCATATGAAACGGTACCGAAAGTGGAGATAACGCGCCTGCCGGAGATCCATGTGCTAGCATCGGGCTGTCAGAGCCGCCAGAATTTTGAGACGGGAATCGGCAGATCGATCTCAGGCCCGCTGATGATCACATATCTACATCTTCCGCAGCAGACCGTAGTGACCCTGGCTGCAGAAACCGACAGTCACAGTATGAATTTGGGGGCGGCGGGACAGATAACAACCGCAATTTACCTTCAATCGAACCAGAGATTGGATTTTGATTCCGAGATCATGTACTCCGGCTGCCGGCCCAATTAAAGAGCAGCTGCGAATAGCTCGCGCGAGCGGTCTGTCACGGTCTGCTGAAGATTGTTTCCGTGGCTGTCGATCGTGACCACCGCAGGAAAGTTCTCAACCTGAAGCTCCCACACGGCTTCCGGACTGCCGAACTCCTCCAGGCGCACGCTCAAAACGCGCTGAACGCATTGTGCATAGATTTGAGCCGCGCCGCCAATCGCATGCAGATAGACGCAACCGTTTTCCTGGCAGGCCTTTTGCGTCTTTGCCCCCATGCCGCCTTTTCCGATGACTGCCTTCAGGCCGAATCGCTTGATGATGTCGGCTTGATAAGGTTCTTCACGTATCGAAGTCGTCGGTCCGGCGGCAAGAACGCGGTATTGTCCATTCTCTTTCAAAACCACGGGACCACAATGGTAAATGACACCGTCTCGTATGACGTCGAGATCTCCTCCGTCGTCCAGATATTTATGCACCGCATCCCGGCCAGTAAAAACGATCCCATCCAGCAATACGACATCGCCGATTTTCAGCTTCCGAATATCGGCTTCGCTCAAAGGCGTACTCAATCGCACCACGTCCGCTGCGGGTAACGTGAGATCCGGCAGTTCCTCCTGATGCTGGAATTCGTGCAGTGCCTGGTACAGCCATTCAACGACGCTTCCGTTCACATCCAAGACGACTCCGCGCCGACGATACGCCCAGCACATGTATGCCACGGAGACAAAGAATGATGCGGGCAAGCGGTTGAGCTTCCCGATTTTGCAACAGCCGATCGTAAACTTGCCTGAAAATCCCATGGGGCCAATATCCAGGGTATTCGCCTCCCTCATGATTCGCGCTTCCAGTTCGGCTAACGCAGGATCCGGGCTGGAGTCGTCAACGTTCCTCAAGAGCTGGCGCTTGGCGAATTCGTAACCCGACGCCCGGTCGCCGCCGATCGCTACGCCGATGAAACCCGGACCGCAACCCTTCCCCTGAGCCCGCCAAATCGCGTCGAGAATACACACGCGAACGCCTTCTAGATTTCTGTCGACCCGTTTGCCTTGTATTTCCGCGGGAAGGCTATATTGCGCGCTCATGTTCTCGCAACCTCCCCCTTTAAGGATCAAACGAACATGAATATTGGAATCGCGTGTTTGCTCCCAATGAAAGACGGGGCTGCCCGGACCGAGATTATTGCCGGTGTTTTCGCCGTGAACGCTGTCCACGGAGTTTTGGCGCAAATAACCCCGTGATGTGGCTTCCCTGACCGCATCGCAACAAAGCTCTTCGAGCTCGAGTTGATCCACGCCGCGCGGAGTTTCGAAGTAAAAATTGATCGTCCCGGTATCCTGACAAATCGGGAGCGAACGGGCTTTTGCCAGGCCGATATTCTGCGCAACTAACTCCAGTGCAAAGTCGGCTTTAGATCCGGACGCTTCGAGCTTCCGTTGAAGGTTAATGACATTCTCGACGTCTGGCGGGAGAAACGCAGACGTTCGGCGGATAAGTTCCAGAATGTTGTCATGGAAAAGTTTGCGATTCATACACGCTCCAAAAGCACACTTTATCATTAGCAGGCTGCTGAAAGACCCATTCGAAACAATTCGAAACGACAAATGCGCTGTAGGGGCGGCCTATGGTCGCCCACAATGTCGAAACACAACCCGGGCGGTCATACTCTTGAGGCTGCGCGCTATGCTTGAGGTTTCGCGCTATCGCGCTCACGCTTCGCGCGCGCTTGCGCTTCGCGGACGGCCGCTACAGTTCATCCAAGAGGTGTTCGCAGCGGAGATGCTGTTCGGTGTAAGATAGCGCGATTCGGCAAGAGAAATTGGCAATCCTGCGCAATTGTACCGGATTCCATTACGGTTAATTTCCGAGAGGAGGTTCACTACATGAAACGTTCTTCAGTGCTGTTTTATTTGCTCGTCCTTTGCGCCGCAATAGGCGCGGCGGCGGCGTGGGTCCACGCTCAAGGCCGCGGGGCCAGCCCGGAAGCCCAGGCGAGGCAGAAACAACAACTTGAGCTCGAAGAAGCTACTCCGAAGTTACAGATCACGGAAGAAGTACTGCCGCTCGTCATTCCCGGCCATACGATCGGCGAAACCGAAGGGGTCTCCAAAAACTCGAAAGGACACCTGTTTGTTTATTCGCGCACGGGTACGGGCGGCAGTTCGCGTGGCGGGACGGCCGCGGAGCTCTTCGAGTTCGACGAAAAACTGAAGTTCGTCAAACTCTGGGGGCCGGGCAACTATGGCGCTTCCTTCGCGCACGCCGTACGCGTCGATAAGTACGACAACGTCTGGATGGTGGATGAAGGCTCGAACATGATCGTCAAGTTCGATCCCAACGGTGTGGTCAAGATGGTCCTCGGCCGCAAGCCTGAAGCCATCGATTATCTTGAAAAATACCTTGAACGGGGTGAGAAGGACGTTGAGCACTTTCCGGTTGGTAACGTCGGCACATTCAACCGGCAAACCGACCTCGCCTGGGACGCGCAGGACAACATCTTCGTGGCCGATGGTTATAACAATTCCCGCGTCGTCAAGCTTGGCAAAGACGGCAGCTGGATAAAGTCGGTGGGCACACGCGGCAACGGCCCGAATCAGTTCAACACGGTGCACGCTATCGCGGTGGACGCGCAGCAGGGCCTCGTGTATGTCGCCGACCGTGGCAATTTCCGAATTCAGGTGTATGACACCGATCTGAACTTCAAGAAGACCATCACCGGCATCGGCGCGCCGTGGACGATTCAGGTCACCTCAAAGTACGTTTACAGCGGCGACGGAACCGGCAAAATCTATCAGCTGGATAGGAACAGCGGAAAACTACTCGGCTGGGCGCAGACCAGTCTCGGCCGCGGCCAGACCGGCTGCCTTATCCACTCGATGCACGCGGAGTCCGATAACGTCATCTATAAGGGATCCTGCTCTCTGTGGGATGTAGAGAAGATCACGATTAAGTAAAGTTTTTGAAATCGGACGAATCCTGCATCTTAAATCCGAGATCCGAAATCTGTAATTGGACGACCGTCCGTCCAATCCGAAATTTCGGATTTCGGATTGGAGATGGGCTTGTGTCCGATTTCACAATTTTCCCTGGGGCGCCGGTCCGCGGCTGAGATCTTGCGCGAAATTCAGGATCTCGGCTGCGCTTCCGGTCAGACCCCCGCCCTGAGCCAGGTTAGGTCGTCCGCCTCCACGTCCTCCGAATCGTCCGAGAGTTTTTTTGAGGAGTGCCGCTACATCGACGGTAGCGTCGGCGGACCGCGCAAAAACGACGCGAAGCTGATCGCCTTCATCGGCAAGAAGAGCGACGGTGCCGGGCCGCGCGCAGATTTTCACGGCGAGCATCTTCAGTTTCTCAATGCCACGGCCTTTGAACGCGGCCCTCGCAACGCCGTCAGTGATAGGAAACCTCGCTGCTTCGTAATCCAATAACTCCGATTCCAGTTCTTCGATCCGTTTGCGGGCTTTCTGATGTTCGTCCCAGAGCGACCGCACAGCGCGTGCCGTCTCGAAAGGGGCGGCTGAAATCGTTTGGCTGATCGATTCCAGAGTCGAGTTGGCCCTCCGTGCGTATTGGACTACGCGGTCTCCGCAAATAAATTCGGCCCGGATTTGCTTTTTCGCGCGTTCAATGCCTGTGATCAAAATAGGACCGATTTCCCCAGTCATCCGTACATGAGTCCCGCCGCATGCGGAACGGTCGTAGCCGGCAATATCGATCACGCGAATGTCGCCGCTCCGCTCTGTTGGTTTCCGCAATCCGGCCGCGGCGGCGTTTTCATGCGCAATATATCGAACCACGACACTTCGATTTTCCCGGACGATCCGGTTGGCCAGTTCTTCGGCTGCTTCGGCCTGTTCACGCGAAACCGAATCCACCGGCAAGTCGATCGTGCACGACACTGTGCCGAGGTGAAAGCTGACGGTCGGCCAATTGAAAAGCTCCACAAAGGCCTGCGACAAAACGTGCTGGCCGGAATGCTGCTGCATATGATCCGCACGCCGGGCCGGATCGATTCGGCCGTGAACGGACGAGCCGGAAATAGTTCCCTCGATGACATGGATGACGTTCCCACTGGCTTCATCTTCCAAACAATCGACGAGCGGCAAACCGTTAATAGTTCCAAGATCGTTTGGCTGGCCGCCGGAAGTCGGGTAAAACGCCGTTTTATCGAGAATGATGCCGAGCCGGTCGCCGACGGGCCTGGTTGCTATGATGTTCGCGTCGAACTCAAGCAGATACGGATCATTGTAGTAAAGCCGCTCGGTTTCCATTCAGTTTAATTCACGCTCCCAGGCGGCGCCGGTACATGGTGCACATACAAAGGCCGCTCAGCCGCGATATTCCCGTCAATATAGATCTGGACGATATGCGTTCCCGAACGGCCGAAACTCACATTTGTGAAGAAGGTCACGTTATCCGCATAGCCATTGTTTTCGATGGCAAATTTCGAAGGCAGCGAGACCACGATTTCTTTGCGATCGGGCGCCAGGATCTTCACGTGCGTCTCGAACTGCCCGTCGCCGATCCAGTGGTTCACGATCGCGAACTTCAACAACGCCGACGGGAAGCCCTGAAAGAAGATGTTCTCGAACAGTCCCATCAATGAAAGCTTGTTTCCCATCTCCAGGCGGACATCGTCACAGATGATGGAATAGACGAGCTGGGCAGTCTTCACGGTCTTCATCGACGCAGCCGCTCCAAAAGCTTGGCATGAATGTTATCGAAGCCTCCGTTGGACATGATCACCACATGATCGCCGGGGCGGGCTTCGCTTGCGACGAAACTGACGATCTCATCGGTTGACGCGAAAGTAAATGCTCTTTTGCCTCGAGCACGGATGCCTTCGGCTACACGATCGGGGGACAATGTTTCGGCTGGAGCCAGATGCGACGCTCCGTAAACGCGCGCGATGAGGATCACATCGGCTGGATCGAAAGATTGTATAAAAGCCGGCTCAAATATTTTGCGCCGGCACGTTTGAGAGCGCGGCTCGAAAACGGCCCAGACACGCGCGTGAGGATGGCGCTCGCGGACGGCACGCAGTGTTTCTTGAACGGCCGTCGGATGATGCGCAAAGTCGTCGTACACGACGATTCCATTCACTTCACCGCGAATCTCGAGCCTGCGCTTGACGCTCTTGAACGTGGAAAGTGCGTGGCGAATGACTTCATCCGGGATTCCCAAATCTCTGGCAACGATAATCGCACCGAGCGCGTTCTGCACATTAAATGTGCCGGGCAATGGAATCGCGAACGAGCCGGTGTTTGAGCCCGATCGCAGTATTTCGAAATCCATTCCGTCCGCAGTTGTCTTGATATTCACTGCCTGCCACTCCCCGGTGCCAAGTCCCGCGGTTGCGACTCTCGAAAATGCCGCGGGAATGAGTTCCTTCACAACCGGGCTGTCGATGCCTGCCACAATCAGGCCGGATCGCGGAACGATATTGATTAGACGGCGGAACGCCGTCTTGATTGCTTCTAGATCCGTGTAAATATCGGCATGATCGAACTCGACGTTCTTCAGCAGGACGATTCTCGGCAAGTAGTGAAGAAACTTCGGTCCTTTATCGAAAAAGGCCGTGTCGTACTCGTCGCCCTCGATTACGAAATCGGGACCGTCCCGGACCTGAAAACTGCTTAAAAAATTTTCGGCGATACCGCCGACAAGGAATGACGGTTTGCGGCCGGCAACTTCGAGAAGCCACGCCAGCATGGCGGTCGTGGTCGTCTTTCCGTGCGTGCCCGCGACAACAATGGACTGCTTGCCGCGGATGAACAGTTCCTTCACCGTCTCGGCCATCGAAGCGTATCGAAGGCCGGAATCGAGAACGTATTCGATTTCGACGTTGCCGCGCG
>Ga0209058_1000872_pt1 | contig 26046 bp, 29 predicted proteins | sample GraSoiAngelo_147_FD_185904 | JGI IMG/M metagenome (GOLD analysis project Ga0209058, IMG submission 185904) | Grasslands soil microbial communities from the Angelo Coastal Reserve, California, USA - 14_1009_05_40cm (SPAdes) (version 2) | ecosystem: Environmental > Terrestrial > Soil > Grasslands ... | reverse complement strand
TATCACCGCGGTCATCTCGATGCGTGAGGCGAGTTCACCGGTCAAAGTTCGCGCCGCGAAGATTGAGACCTGCGATTGTGCCAGATCATCCAGAATGATTTTGGGCATGCCAGTGAGTGGGCGCGCCGCGTAATTTTCCAAAACGAAAACAGCGTGAGCGGCGCCCACTTCTTCCACCTCCGCCTGCAACGCCGCCGCGATTTCCGCCGTCGCCTCGTCGGTAATAATGGTGATGCGCTCGGTGGATTGCAGCCGGAGACAAACGCGAATGGCATTACGCGCGCCCGGGGCTAATTCGGCGTCGATGATGTCGGTGGTTAGTCGATCCGGCATGGGCGTTCACAGTTGCCCGGGAAGGGTTGCTGGGCAACCTGACTCCATCTCAAAAATGCGCGTGCGAACAGATTTTGCCACGCAATCCGGCAACTCCTTCCCGGACGATGATGGGCAGCATGCAAAGGGCGGCAACTGGATCGGCCCACCACCACCCGAGAAGGGCGTTGAGCGCGAGACCGAGAAGTAATATGACCGAGAGATAAGCGCAGATATCACTCTGATGAGAGTCAGCATGAAGAGCATGGCTGTTAAGCCGCGCGGCGACGCGGCGTTTAGCTCGCGCTAGTAGAGGCATGACAATTACACAGGCTGCCGCATAGATGATGCCGAAGTAAGTGACGCGCGACGCTTCGTGTTTCAGCAAGTCCACCGAGGCGTCGAGTGCGATGTAGCCGGCAAGCGCGAAAAAACAGCCGCCGACCAATCGATGCGCCACCCGATCGCGATCAATCGAGCCCTCTGCCAGCCACCATAGTAAGACACAGCTCGATGCTACTTCGATAATTGAATCAGCTCCGAATCCAATCAAGGCAACGCTGCCGGCGACTATTCCGACGGTAACTCCGATGACCGCCTCGAGGGAGGTCCAGGCGATGCTGAAATATTCCACCCGGCGACCGGCACGCGTGTGCAGGACGCGATCCAGGTCCCCGATCATGGCGGTTTCGTGAACCACGAATCAATCTAATACGATTATCGTGCCGTGCTGTCTCGAAAAAGCTTCCCGCTACGCACGCCAAAAGGGTTACTCGGCGTGAGAATGGAGCGCGATCTTGTTCCCTTCCGAATCAATAATGATGGCGCGAAATCCGTGCGGTCCGATCGCATGTTTCGGTGAAATCACTTTGCCATTATTTCGTTCCACTTCCACCAGGGCGGCATCCATTCGGCCTTCGACCGAAAGATAGACCAGAGGCCCCTTCTGCGATGGTTCGTTATCCTCTATCTCCACCAAGCAACCGGAAGCGTTTTGCTCGCTGTGCGGCAGGAGGCCAAAGGTGAAACCGCCGTCGCCTTCCTTGCTCACCGCGCTCCCCAGCACGGCCGTGTAAAAGGCAATCGCGCGGTCGAGATTTTTCACCGGAATATCGGCCCAGCATACAGTATTTAAGCTCATGATTTGTTCATAACTCATAAGGCAAGCGTCGCCGTGACTTTTTTGTCGTAAGCAATAACTTTGGCCATGCAATTTCGTCAGCTATTCGCGGGCGTCACCCTGATCGTTTTAGTGAACTTTTGTTGCGACTTGCAGGCACGAGTCGCGCCGTCCGACTTACCCGCGGCCCAAGCTTTACGCGACCGGATTGCCGCGCTTTCACCGAGCATCCGCGCAGACGAGGCGCAACGCGTGGCAGAAAGTGCCTACGCTACCTCCGCACAACTCCGGCGCGATTATGGTGTAATTGGGGGTCCGCCCAGTTTCCACAACTTTCTCGTTAACCTCGGCATCCGTAAACGCGGACTCTGTTTCCAGTGGGCGGAGGATTTACTCGTCCAACTCGATGCGTTGAAACTCAGGACTCTCGAGCTGCATTGGGCGGAAGCCCGTGCCGGAAGCTGGCGAGAACATAATTGCGTCGTTGTCACAGCCAAGGGTCAGCGGTTTCGAGAAGGAATCATTCTCGATTGCTGGCGACACTCCGGCCATTTGTTCTGGTCGCCGCTTGTCACTGACCATTATCCATGGATCGAAGACCGCAATTATGCCACCGTCGTGCGCAGTAAATTCTCAGCGACCAAGAAGTCACGGCTTGCGGATCTACGGAACACAGACCTTGGGTCGGTGCGCCCCACAGGTCTGTGATCTGTGTTCCATTGCTGACCGCGCCGGTGTGCTAAAAAACGTTGGCGGTCGCAGACTGCCGCACAGTAAAACCCGCAGCCCGTCAGCGGTTGTTACGCTTCAATAGCTTTTCAGTTTCAGCCGGCTCGCTCCGATTTTTCGCCTAACGACAATTGTTCAAGTAGCTTTATGTCATCCACTTTCCATCTGCCATCTACTTTTACCAAGTAAACATTCAGCGCGTGTCGACCAAAGAGACGACCGCTTAGTCCGATTCGCACGGTCGCGGCCCGGCGATCGCTCGTAATCTTTTCAATTGAAAGCTTGGCATCGAAGCTCTGAGCATCCATAAACGGGCTGTCCTCCGGCTCAGGGTGCATGTTATCGATGCTTGCCAAAAAATTGTCGGTTACGAATTGCTTGAGCTCAGTTCGCTTTTGCTCCAGTGGGTTAACCCCGCTCTTCAGCTCGCGCAAATACCAGCTATAGGCATTGCGAACGGTGTCGGCTGGATTCGGCCCGTGCTGGCAACCCGCGACTAGCGCGCACGTCACGACAATTAGCGATGATGTTATTATAATCGAACGCATCCAATTGTCCGGATACTTCGGCCCAAAGTACTGCGGAAGGCAGACTTTCAAGTCTCTGTGCAGAGGGAGGAATGCCTATGTTCCTTTGGTGCTATCAGAACATTACGGCGCAATGCGATTGGCCAGAGTATCCGTATGGAAAGCGCTGTACGCTCGAAAAGCAAACCAACCGCCCTCGTTCTTGTTAGATTCTGTCACGTTGTTCAGATCGTTGGTGGCAAAGTCCTGCCACGAGTTGTACCGAACAACGGTCAGAAGAGTCCACGGGGCACCTTCGAGATGCTGCATCAGCACCGTTCCGGCAGAAGTGTCGCTGGGACGATTCGGCGGCGCCGACAGTATCTTCTCCAAGTCCTCACGGTGCCCCGGTGTGGGCCGAAAGACTGAGACCACGTAAACAGATCCTCCACTCTTGCTCTTGGCGTCATCGGAAATAGCCATCGCCTTGGTAAACTCTTCCCAGGACGGTCCGTTCACGAACGTATCGTTATGCCAATCACTCACATCGCGCATTGCCGGCGGGACCTGAAAGGGCGCGGCCTCAACCGTTGCCTTGGCGCCGATATGGGTGATTACGCAATAATCCCACGCATCGCCTTCCTGATGGCGCAGAACAATGAAATGCCCCGGCATCGGGTCTCTCGGATTTGGTGTTTTCAGCAGTTCCGCCAACTGGACGGCTTTGCCAGGGGCAGCCTTGCCAAAGTAAACGTGATAAACATCATTGCGCGCCGGAGACGAAGAAGTCGCCGCCGGCTTTTCACTGGGCGAACTTTGCGCCCAGACCAGCGCAAGTGGGGACAGAGCAGCTAATCCGATAGTCAGGAAACGAATACTTAATTTCATCTCGAATTGTCTTTCAGTTGAGGTTTAGGAAAGGCGCGTCCGGATTCAAACACCAATGCGGCCGGCCATATTCAAGTAAGCCTACTGGCCTACTGCTAGCGAAGGCTAGGTGCTTGCGCAGGATACCGTCAAAGCTTTTTTCTCAGTCGCTGAATTTTACCTCATCAACCTTCCATGCGCCTTGCTGGAAAAGCATTTTCACATCAAATTGGCGGTCACCGAGTTTTCGGCCAGTGAGAATCACGCCCAGCGTCGACATTGTTCTTCCGATAGAATTGTTAGCAACGGCAATATTTTTTCCCCATTCCGGATCAACCTCCTGGGCGTTGAGAAAAAAATCGCCGTCCAAGCCACCCGGACCCTTGGGCATTTTGTCGATGCGGTCGAGCAGGCGGTCCGTGACAAACTTCCGCATTTGGTCCCGTTCTTTTTCCAGTGGCCGGCTGCCATTCGCGACCTCATGCACATACCAGCCGTAGAAACTACGGAGCGCGTCCGCCGGATTTTTTTCCGGCCAGATCGCTCGGCTCGGTGTGATAGACGTAATTAGGACGAGGGCGGCAACGCAAACATGTTTCATTTTCGAGAATTGCTGTAACGCCGGTGTTTTCATCGTATCGGTTTTATTTCCTTTGTCGCCGCAAATGTTCAAGGCAAGAAAGACCGATCATTGGGGCATGAGTAGCAAGAATTGATGGCTCCATCATCACTGACTTTCGCTTGCCTATCCTCGCGGCTTTTCGTTTTCTCCATGGCATGGAGCGGACACTGGACGCGATTGCGAAGATGGACGCGCACCATCGGATGCTCCTTGGATTCATCGTGGCCGCGGTTGTCGGGCTTGCTCTGCACACCCACGCGCTTTGGACGGCGTCGCTCGCTACTTATGATGCATTTGCCTTTGCCATTCTCGGTTTGATTTGGGTGACGGTCACGCTCACTCCCCGAGAGCGGATTCGAGCGGTGGCGCAACGACAGGATGTGGGGCGCACAGTCATTTTCATCTTTGTTATCTTTGTGGCGTGCGCCGCTCTTTTTGCGGTTGCATTTCTGATCCGAAGCGGAAAACCGGAGGAGCGGCACCTGTCGATTCGCTTGTTGCTTGCTCTCGCCACGGTGGTGCTCTCATGGCTACTCATGCACTCCGTCTTCGGATTGCGTTACGCCCACAAATTCTATGACGACAGCGTCAATAGCGTAGAGAAACACGCCGGTGGCCTCAAGTTTCCCGAAGACGATCTGCCCGACTATCGTGATTTCGCCTATTTCTCGTTTGTCATCGGCATGACCTGCCAGGTTTCCGATGTAAATGTTACGTCGCGAGAAATGCGGCGGTTGGTGCTGCTGCACGGGATTTTGTCGTTCGGCTTCAACACCGTGATCCTGGCGCTCACCATCAATACGGTATCGAGTTTTCTTTGATTCAACCCCGCGCGCGAGAAGCCCCATGCGTGCAATGCACCGGCGAGCACCAGCTGCTGGCATAACCGATGCTCGGAATAAGAGGCAATTTCGTGAAGGTCCTTAAAAAAATTCTTCTCATCGATCACGAGCCGCACGTTACTCGCACGGTTCGCCGGGCTCTCGAAAGCGTCGGCAAGTATTCCATCCGCCAAGAACACGATGCCGCATTTGCTCTTCACGCCGCGCATTGGTTTCGACCCGACCTGATCGTGGTCGATTTCATCAGTGCCGCCACTGACGGAGAGATCATTGCCCGGCAACTTCAGAAAGATCGCGATCTTTGCCATGTCCCGTTGCTTTGCCTGAGCAACTCTGTCTCGGAACGCCAATTCATGTCTGCCGGAATCTTACGCGGCTATAGCTTCCTGGCCGTGCCGGTGAAAATCGAGCAACTCCTCCGCGGCGTTGAGCAACTGCTTTACGGCTAGGATTGATTCGGTTCGCGCCAGCCCCTTCTCCGTGAAACCGGCCTGAAGGGCGGTCTTAATAACACAGCCGATACGATTACGACTTGATCTGGTCTTTGTAGGCCGCTGCGCTCTGTAGGTTTTTTAGATCGTCGGCGTTGTCGATTTTGAGCGCGAAAATCCAGCCTTCGCCGAATGGATCACTGTTGATCAGAGCAGGGTTATTGGTCAGCGCATTGTTTGCTTCCACTACCGTGCCTTTAACCGGCGCGTAAATGTCGCTCGCAGCCTTGACCGATTCCACCACTGCTACCGGTGTCTTTGCTTCCACGTTCGCGCCCACTTTGGGTAGTTCGACAAAAACAACATCGGTCAACTCGGCCTGGGCATGGTCGGTGATCCCGACCCGGATATTGTCGCCTTCGCGCCGAATCCATTCGTGACTTTTCGTGTAAAGCAGGTCGTCGGGGACGTTCATGATTGTTTTTTGTAAAGCGGCTTTTTCTCGATCGTCGCCGGAAATTTCTGTCCGCGGATTTCGACTTCCAGCGGCGTCCCGATCTTCGCGGACGCAGACGAGACATACCCCATTCCGATGCCAATGTTCAAGCTCGGCGACAGCGTGCCGCTGCTAATCTCGCCAACGCGTGTGCCGTTGTTAAGAAGGGAATAGTGCGGGCGCGGCGGCGGACCCTTCCCGTTCATCTTGAATGCGATGAGCCGTTCGCGCGCACTGTTGGCTTTGGTCTCAAGCAATTTTTCGCGTCCAGTAAAATTTGGTTTCTCCAGATCGACGAAAAATCCGAGTCCGGCCTCGATCGGATTGTGATCGGCTGAGAGATCGGAGCCGTTGAGCGGATAACACATTTCCAGTCGCAAAGTATCGCGCGCTCCCAAACCGCACGGTTTTACGCCGAATCTAGCGCCGCGCTCCAAAACAAGATTCCAAAACTTCGCCGCGTCGCTCGCGCGGAAAAAAACTTCCACACCATCTTCGCCGGTGTACCCGGTGCGCGCGATCGAAACCGGCATTTCGGCAATCGCAAAATCGCGGATGTAATTTCGCCCCGGAAGCTCGACATCCGGGCCCAGCAAGGCGTGGAAAAGATCGACCACGCGCGGTCCCTGAATGGCGACGCCACCAAAATCCGCGCTGCGATTTTTCAGCACTGTGGCATCGGCGTCCTGCCGGTGAGTTTCCAACGACGCAAAATCTTCCTCAATCTTCGAGGCATTGACGACGAGCAAAAATTCCGCCTCGCCGATTCGATAAAGAATCAAATCATCGATGACGCCGGCGTTATCATTGAGGAGAAAAGTGTATTGCCCCTGACCAACGTCCAACTTCGCTACATTATTGGTCAACATGGCATTGAGCCAGTCGCGCGCGCCATTTCCCAAGACGATGAACTGCCCCATATGCGAAATATCGAACATTCCGACGGCGTTTCGGACGGTCAGATGTTCGTCGACAATGCTGGTGTATTGCACCGGCATGAGCCAGCCGCCGAATGGGACCATTCGCGCACCGAGCCGCACATGTTCCTGGTAAAGCGGCGTTTTTTTTTCGGCAGCGCTGCTCACGCGGCCAAGCTAGATGCCGGGGTGGTACACGCAACCATCACTCCTGGCGAACCCGAACTATTTGAAGGGAAGCGACGCTTTCGCTAGCATTCCGCGCATCATGACGTGGCTCGACAAACTCGAACGGCGCATCGGTTTTCTCGCCATTCCCGGTTTGCTCCGTTACGTCGGCTTTCTTACCGCGCTCGTCTTCGTGCTCGAGAAAGTGAATCCGGGTTACCTCCGATTGCTCGACCTCGATCCCGTTGCAGTCATGCACGGCGAAGTCTGGCGGCTGGTTACCTATATTTTCATTCCGCAAATGGCGAGTATGCTGCCATTACCCGATTGGGTGAATGTCGCTTTTTACATTCTCTTTCTCTGGTGGATGGGTAACGGGCTCGAATCGGCCTGGGGCGCTTTTAAACTTACCATTTTCTATTTGCTCGGGATGGTCGGCACCACTGTCGCAGCCTTTTTCTTTGGTGCCGCTTTTTCGAATTTGATGCTGACCACTTCGCTTTTTTTCGCTTTCGCCCGTTTTTACCCCGATCTCGTTATCTATTTCGCCTACATCCTGCCGTTAAAGGTGAAATGGATCGCCTGGTTTTCGGCTGCGGTTTTGCTTCTGCAAATCGTCGTTGGCTCGATGCAATTTCGCGTTGCCGCTATTTGCGCGCTGGCGAATTATTTGATCTTTTTCGGCCCCGCGATCATCCATGATGCCCGCCACCGCCGTGAAGTAACCGCACGACGTCGTCGTTTCGAAACGCAAACACGCGAAGCGGAAGCAGAGGCATTGCATCGTTGCGCGATTTGTGGAGCGACGGAAGTGACCGATCCAAATCTCGAATTTCGGGTGGCGCGCAACGGCGAAGAATATTGTCTGCCGCATCTGAGCCAGGCGAAAGCGACCACCTAGCGGAGTGAGTCGCTGGCGGCAGGAGCCGAGAAAAATGAATTCTGCCCCGAAAGCGTTCGGGGCAGCTACAACACGCAAGACGCGTGTACGCCTTGACCAGTCTGCCCCACCGTGTGGAAACTACACAAATGGCCGACAAGAGCGCCCCCCTCATTCCCGAACAAGGCTGGCATTGTCTCCACCTTTTTTACCGGATCGATTTCGCACAATGGCAGTTGCTCACTGCCGATGAACAGCGCATGGCCAAGATCGCCCTCTCGGAGATCGTGCAGGAAATCCGTGCCACAGAAAAGACGCAGTTGCTCACGCTGAGTGTCGTTACGCCGAAAGCGGATCTTGGCTTCATGCTAATCACGCCTGATTTGCACGCGGCGAATTTTTTTGAAAAACGCCTTAATCTTTCTCTAGGCGCCGGCGTGCTCGAGCCGGTTTACAGTTATCTTTCGCTGACCGAAGAAAGCGAATACACCACCACGGCCGAGCAGTACGCCGAAACGCTCGGGCGCGAGCAGAATCTAAAACCAGGCACGACAGGGTTTGATGCCGCGATGAAAACTTTCGCGGAACGGATGGCGCATTATCGGGAGGAACGCGTTTATCCGACACTGCCGGACTGGCCGGTGGTCTGCTTTTACAATATGAGTAAACGGCGCGGCGAACAACGAAACTGGTATGCGTTGCCGTTTGACGAGCGCCGCAAATTAATGGGCGGTCACGCCAAGGTTGGCCGCGAATTTGCCGGCAAAGTGAAACAGCTAATTACCGGCTCGACTGGACTCGACGACGCCGAATGGAGCGTCACGCTTTTTGCGCGCGACACTTTCCAGATTAAGAAAATCGTCTACGAAATGCGTTTTGATCCTGTAAGCGCGGAGTACGCGGATTTCGGTGAATTTTTTGTCGGCATTCAATTGCCGCTCGATGAATTGTTCCGCCGGCTGCAGCTGTAAATCCTGCTCCCCTCCTAATTGGCAGCTGAACATGAGCAGGAGTATGAGCAAGAGCAGGAGTTAAGAGGATGGGTGACAGAGCGGTCGATTGTGCACGCCTGGAAAGCGTGTGTGCCGCAAGGCACCAGGGGTTCGAATCCCCTCCCATCCGTTAACTCTTCCTTCTCCTCTTAATCTTAATCCTATTCGTATTCCAATCCGTTTAATCCGCGTAATTCGCCGTCGACTCTTGCAACGTCAGCGCAAGTCGCGCCTCTTCATTGTTTGTAAATCCTGCCTCAATTTTATGATGTGCGCACGCGGTACCACCCCGCGAATATTGGCTCCCGGATAAATGATGCAATCCCGGCCGATCACCGTCCCAGGATTGATGACCGCATTGCAACCGATCTCGGTCCGGTCGCCGATGATTGCGCCAAATTTTGTCAGCCCAGTCGGAATTGTCCGGTCGACGGCGGCGACGGAAATTTCGCGATGATCGAGTTTTACATTCGATAAAATCACGCCTGCGCCTAGATGCGCGCGAAATCCCAAAATGGAATCGCCCACATAATTGAAGTGGGGCACCTGCGCTTCATCGCACAGGATACAATTCTTAAACTCGCACGAGTTCCCCATTACGACGCCATTGCCGACGATGACGTTTTCGCGCACGTAACAGCCACTGCGGATATGGCACTTCTCGCCGATCCAGGCCGGACCTTTTATGACGGCGCCTTGTTCGACGATGGTGTCTCTGCCAATGAAGACGGTATTGCTGATGAACGGTTTTCCCATCAACTGTCCCAGCACCGCCGGCTTCAAACGAAATTGGAGATAACTTGCGATTTGTTTGAGCGCGTCCCAAATGAAGCGTTGATTCTCGAAAAGCTTGGCGTGGGTCGTGTGCTCGAGCGCGATGAACTCAGCGGGCGCGAATGCTTCTTCAGGGCTTAATGCCTGCACGGCGGGTAATTTTTTGTCCGTCTTTGGTGTCCCGCACTTCCCAGCCGCGGGCGTTTAATTCCCGCCGCAATTCATCGCTTTTTTGCCAGTCGTTGGCAAGTCTGGCAATACTACGGGCTTCGGCCAGCGTTTCAATCTCCGGTGGCAACGCCATCGTTTGCGTGGCCTCGAGCGCCAGCACCTGATTGATCTCCTCCCACCACTGCAACCATGCTTTCGCTCCATAGGTGTCGAGTTCATTCGCGTCCATCGCGCGATTGGTTTCGCGAATGGATTCGAACAAAATGCCGAGAGCGCCGGAAATATTCAGATCGTCATCGAGCGTGGATTGAAAATCGTTGGTCGGAACGGGTCCCACTCCCTTTCCTGGCGCACCGCTCGCGCTTGTCTGGCGCAAGCGCTGGAGCCATTCGTCAATTCGCGTTAGCGCCTGCCGCGACTCCTCCATTCCTTCGAAAGTGAAATTCAATTGCGCGCGGTAATGCACTCGTAATAAGGCGTAGCGGACTTCGCGCCCGCTGTATCCTTTGGCGGTGACATCACGCAGGGTGTAAAAGTTGCCGAGCGATTTCGACATTTTCTGATTGTCGACCAGCAGATGCGCGCAATGCAGCCAGTAGCGCACAAATTTTTTTCCGGTCACACCTTCGCTTTGCGCAATTTCCGCTTCGTGATGCGGAAAAATATTATCGACCCCGCCGCAGTGAATATCGATCTGATCGCCGAGCAGGGTGGTCGCCATCGCGCTGCACTCGATGTGCCAGCCGGGGCGACCACGACCCCAGGGCGAATCCCACCCCACGTCGCCATCCGCTTCGTTCCACGCTTTCCAAAGCGCAAAATCGCCGATGTTTTCCTTCTCGTATTCATCGCTGCGAACGCGTCCGGTTGGCCGCAATTCTTCCAAATTCAGATGCGCCAGTTTTCCGTAACCGGGAAATTTGTTGATCCGAAAATAAACGGATTTGTCGTCGGCCTGGTAGGCGAGATCGCGTTTGATCAGTTCGGAGATCATTTCGATCATGCGCGTGAGATAACGCGGCTCGGTCGCGCCGGGATATTCGTCGGCGCGTTTGATGCGCAAAGTCTCGAGATCTTCAAAAAATCCGCGTTTGAACGGTTCGGTGAAATTGTTGAGCGAAACCTTCGCTTCCCGTGCGCCGCGGATGGTTTTGTCGTCGACATCGGTAATGTTCATTACCCGATGGATCTTGAAGCCGCGCGCTTCGAGATGCCGCTGCAACAAATCCTCGAAAATATACGCCCGAAAATTTCCAATGTGCGCCTGGCTATAAACGGTCGGCCCGCAGGTGTACATCGAAACGTTTGGTGGATCGAGCGGGGCGAAATCCTCCAGTTGCCGCGAGTAGGTGTTGAACAGCCGGATCATGTTCGCACAACGGTCATCCCGAGCGAAAACGCCAGTCCGGCTCGGACCGAGGGATCCCGTGGAAGTTTCCTTTAAGTTTTCGCGGCGGGATCTCTCGACTCCCCTGCGCTCCGCTCGGAATGACGATCACGTTACCTCCACGCTCGCCACCGCGACTGCGCTCATCCCTTCACCGCGCCCGATTGCCCCCAATCCCTCATTCGTTGTCGCTTTGATGCTGATCGCATTTGCTTTCACCCCCAGCGCGTCCGCGATCTGCTCCTGCATCGCGGTAATGTGTGGCGAAATTTTTGGCGCTTCCGCCAACACGGTGGCGTCAACGTTTATCACCCGCCCATTTTTTTGAGCGGCGATCGTCGCAACGTGACGCAAAATTTCCATGCTGCTGATTCCGCGAATCGATTCCTTCGTGTTCGGAAAATGTTTTCCGATGTCGCCCGCGCCGAGCGCCCCAAGGATGGCGTCAGCAATGGCGTGGGAAAGAACATCGGCATCGGAATGGCCTTGGAGCCCGCGTTGGTGCGCAATTTCGACGCCGCCGAGAATTAATTTCCGCCCGCTGACCAGGCGATGTGCGTCGTAACCGATGCCGCAGCGAAACGCTCTCACAGTTTCAAATCGATCACCCCGTTGGATGCGATGATGCTGTAACGATCGGGCATGTCAGTGCGCGGTTTCATTTCCACCGAACCACCGCCCGTTTCCACCAGAATCCAACCGGCGGCCACATCCCACAGACTAATGCCCTGCTCAATGTAGGCGTCGAATCGGCCACAAGCGACATACGCCATGTCGAGCGCGGCGCTGCCGAGCAGCCGGCACTTGCGCGCCCGATGCACCATCGTTTGCAGCAACGGAATCCCGGCTTCGATGGTGATCCCTGTTTTGGAAAGACCGACCGAAACGATCGCCTCCGCCAAATCCGCGCGCTCGCTTACGCGAAATTCGCGGTCGTTTAATTTTGGGGCCGCTCCTTTTTGCGCGGTCCAAAGTTCGTCGCGGATCGGATCAAAAATGACACCGACGATGATCTCGGCCTGGCAACGCAACGCGATCGAGACGCAAAAATGCGGAATGCCGTAATAATAATTCACCGTTCCGTCGAGCGGATCGACCACCCATTGGAATTCGCTGGCTTGATCGCCGACGATTCCCTCTTCGCCGTAGAGTGCGTGTTGCGGAAATTCTTTGAGCAACGATTGCGTGATCAATTCCTGGGCGCGGACATCGATTTCGAGTTTGATGTCGTGCTTGGTGGATTGATTTACTTGCATCGGTTTCTCGAAGTTGTGCCGCAGCATTTCGCCGGCAGCGCAGGCCGCTTTAACGGCGGCGTCGAGATAATGCCTCATGAGGGATTAGCTCGCACAAAGAGGGGCGAAGTGCACAAGGAAAACGAGTTGGGCTTTGTCGGGCGGTTGTAGCTGCCGCCGTCGCTGACGGCAGCTCTTTTCAAGCTCTGCCGCTGGGGACAGCGGCAGCTACAACCTTCGCGGAGAAAAAAACCGGGAGGAGAAATTAATTCTCCTCCCGGGTTAACGTTTGGGTTTTGGCTCCGAAAAGTTTCGGAGCCGTGAAGCGCACTAATGCGTTAGTGCTTCTTTTTCTTCGCTGATTTTTTCTTGGCCGCTTTCTTTCTTTTTGCTGGCATCGACTATTCCCCCCTTTCAATCCGCAATCGCGGTGGGTCTGTGAAGGGTTTGAGAAACTTCACTTACGGTTCATTCATCCTCAGAATTTTTTTGTCAAAACTTTTTTCGCGTTTGCGCAAATTTTTTTCACAAGTGCGCATGCGATAATTTTCTTGGAAGCGCGCAAAATTTTTTCGCTTTCGCCGTCGCGCGAAAAAATCGTGACCGCATTTTCATCACTTTCCATCCCGATGTTTGGATCACTCAAATCGTTTGCCACCATCATGTCGCAATTCTTTGTAGCAAGTTTCGCGCGAGCATGCTCTTCCACGTCATTTGTTTCCGCGGCGAAGCCAACCACGAAAAAATTTCGGGATCGCGGAAGCGATTTCAAAATGTCGCGCGCCGGAATGAGCTCGAGCGAAAATTTCTCATCGCGTTTTTTGATTTTCTGTTCGGCAACGGACGCCGGTTTGTAATCCGAGACTGCGGCGCACATCACCAGCACATCGCAATCACGCACTGCCTCATCGACCGCAGCGTGCATTTCATCGCTCGTGATCACGCTTACGATTTTCGCGCCGGTGGGCGGGGGAAGATTTACCGGGCCCGAAACAAGAACGACTTCGTGATTCGCTTCAATTGCAGCCGACGCGATGGCATATCCCATTTTTCCCGAAGAACGATTGCTCAGGAAACGAACCGGATCGATCGGCTCGCGCGTCGGTCCGGCCGTGATGACAAACTTCACGCGATCAATCGATCGTGCCGGTGCAGGAGAAATTCGGCGCGGAAAGCGATGTCCTCCACTTTCCAAAGACGGCCGAGGCCTTCGTAACCGCAGGCGAGCATGCCTGCTTCCGGACCGATGAATTCCGTCCCGCGCGATTTCAATTTCTCCACGTTCTCCTGGGTCAGAGCGTTCTCCCACATTTTTCCGTTCATCGCCGGCGCGATCAGAATGGGCGCGCGCGTGGCCAGCGCAATGGCGGTGAGGGGATGACTGGCGAGACCGTGCGCCAGTTCCGCAATGACGTTTGCAGTTGCGGGTGCAATCAAAAACAAATCGGCGTTATCTGCGAGCTCGATATGACCAGGCCGCCAATTTTCTTTCTCGTCGAAGAAACTTGTCATCACCGGATTTTTCGAAAGCGTTTGTAACGTCAACGGGGTGATGAATTCGGTTGCGTCATTTGTCATCACCACAAAAACATTGTGGTTTTGTTTCACCAGCAAACTGGCCAGCTCGGCTGATTTGTAGGCGGCGATCGAACCGGTCACGCCAAGTACAATCGATTTTTGATTCCTGGTTTTCGATTTTGGGGCCATGATGACGAATGAAATATGGCGCAAACGATCTCGGTGTCATCCCGAGGCGCGCGGACGCCGAGGGACCTCTCAAATGCGGTGTTGGTAACGCAGGCTAGTTGGGGGATCAAGGATTATAGGCGAGGTCCCTCGCTTGCGCTCGGGATGACGAGCGAAAGAACATTCACCGCAAAATCAACCTCCGGCTCAAAATACGTTCCGCGCCCATGATCTGGCGAAATTTCTGCAAATCTTCCTCCATCGATTTGCTGATAATGGTGTAGCGGTAATCGCGCCAGTGCTTCATTTCGCGCGCGGCCGTTTTCAAACGTGCCTCGATTTGTTGCACCGTTTCGGTGCGGCGTTTCGTTAGGCGCCGCCGCAATTCTTCAAGATTTGGCGGCATGATGAAAACGTCAGTCAATGCCTCTCGCACAAAAGGATCGCCGCAGTTGCGAATGGCGGCGGCGCCCTGGGTATCGATGTCGATTAAAACATCGACGCCCTTTTTCAAATTATCGATCAAAGGTTGTCGCAGTGTCCCGTAGTAATGCTCGTGCACTTTGGCGTGCTCGAGAAACTCGCCCGCCTTCACTCGCGCGAGAAAATCCTCTTTGGAAAGAAAGCGGTAGTCTTCGCCGTCGATCTCGCCCGAGCGCGGCGGACGGGTGGTGCAGGAAACGGAATAGACGAAATCGGGGGTTTGGCGAAGGGCGTCGCACAACGTCGTTTTACCGGCGCCCGATGGCGCGGAGACGACAAATAAAATTCCGTAGCGCGAAAATTTGTTACTCAAGGTTTTGCACCTGCTCGCGAATTTTCTCCAGCTCGGTCTTGCACGCCACTACTCGCTGCGCGATCTCGGCGTCATTCGCCTTTGCCCCCAGGGTGTTGAACTCGCGAAAAATTTCCTGAACGATGAATTCGAGTGCGCGACCGACCGGCTCTTGTTTGCGCAAATGATGGGCAAATTGCGCGAGGTGACTTTCCAGTCGCGTCAGTTCTTCCGAGATGTCGGAGCGGTCGGCAAAAAGGAAAATTTCCTTGGCCAGCCGCTCGTCATCCTTGCTGATCGGCAAACCGGTCTTTTCAATTCGTTCGGTCAAGGCCGCCCGGAATTTTTTAACCACGGCGGGATGAAGCGCGCGAATTTCTTTCAGCAATTGTCGAATGGCCTTTAAGCGACGGATCAAATCTTTCGCCAGATGCCTGCCTTCGCGCTCGCGCATTTTAATTAGATGATTGAGAGCGGATTCGAGGGCGCGTTCCACCGCGGGCCAGGCGCGTTCGGCCTCAATTGCTTCCTCCGGGGGTCGCATCACGCCGGGCGCCTGCAAAATTGTATCGATAGTAATTTGACCGGGTGCGCCCAATTTTTTTTGCAATGCGCGCATGGCGTCGTGATAGGATCGCGCGAGTTCAACATCGAGAGCGAGACGCCGCGTCCCATCCGCGCCGGCATGATGCGCGACCAGGACATTGGTGCGGCCACGGGAAATGCGCGCATTAATCGCCTGACGAATTCGCGCTTCAAGCTCGGTGAGATCGCGCGGGAGGTTAATCGCAATCTCACTTTGTTTACGATTCACCGTGCTCAGTTCCACGCTCAGTTTTATGCCCTCGCAATCGGCTTCTCCGCGGCCGTAGCCAGTCATGCTGCGCACAGTCGTTTAGCTTCACAAAGAGCTGCAAAATGACAAATAGAAACAACCGGCCGAACTCTCTAATTTTCTGATTGATGCAAGCCGATTGGAAGCGCGATGAACGCAGTGCCTGGCAATTGGTGGCACAAGCCGCGGTGATCGTGGGCGCAGTGTTGCTCGTTTACCTGCCGGCGTGGCGCGCAGGTTTCGTTTGGGACGACGAGCAGCTCATTACCGCCAATCCCTTGTTACGAACGTTTTCGGGTTTGATCGAGATCTGGTCCGGCGGGCGAACCGCAGATTATTTTCCAATGACCAACACGGTGTTCTGGATCGAGCGGCATTTATTTGGCGAAAACGCGACCGGTTATCACGCGATTAACATTTTGCTTCACGGCGCAGACGCGATCCTGGTATGGCTGGTCTTGCACCGGTTGCAAATTCCAGGGGCATGGTTCGCCGGACTGATCTTCGGGATTCATCCCGTGCACGTGGAATCGGTGGCTTGGACTTCCGAGCTAAAAAACGTCCTCGCAATGTTTTTTACGTTGTTGTCGATCTTTTCTTTTGTTGGAAGCAACGAGCAGCGGCAAAGTCATGCGGCGTATCTTGCCTCGCTGTTTTTCTTTGCCCTAGCGCTGTTGTCAAAAACGCAAACGGTTTTCCTGCCGATCGCGTTGCTGTTGTACGGATGGTGGCGGGATCGCGGCTCATTTCGGCGAGAAGTGATTCGCACCGGGCCGTTCTTTGTGATGGCGGCGGTGTTTGGCCTGATCACTATTTGGTTTCAAAATCGCGGGATTGGCGAAGAGGAAATTGTCATCGGTTCATTCCCACGGCGCCTGGTTAACGCCGGAATGGCGATCTGGTGGTACGCCGGCAAAGTCTTTTTGCCGACACGACTAATGGCGATCTATCCGCGGTGGCGCTTTGATTCCCCGGAATTCTGGGAATGGTTGCCGCTAGTCGGACTCGTTCTGCTACTCGGGCTACTGTGGCTTTGCAGAAATCGTCGAACGCGCGGCGCTTTTTTGGCCGTCGCCTATTTCATCGTCGCGCTTCTGCCCGTCATCGGATTTGTTCGAATGGCTTACCTCCGCAGCGGCACGCTCGTGGCGGATCATCTCCAATATTTCGCCGACGTTTCGTTGATCGCATTTGTTTGCTCGGCCGTTGCGATGTTTGCCAATCGCGCACGCCGCGAAATTAGAACTGCGATCGCGGCGATCGCCATTCTATTGATCGCGATGATGGGAGCGTACGCGTGGCAGCGCACCAAAGTTTTTCAAGATGAAGAAGTGCTCTGGCGCGATACTCTCGCGAAAAATCCGGACGCATGGCAGGCGCGGGCACGACTTGGGCAGTATTTCTTTCGCCAGAGAAAGTATTCCGATGCGATCGAACATCTGCGCCGTGCCGTCGAGTTGAAACCAGAGTTGCCGGAAAATCACAATCTTCTGGGCCTGGCTTATTGCCGGGCGGAAAGATTTGAAGAGGGGATCGCGGAATATCGCAAAGCATTGGAATTGAAAGAGTCGCGCGCGTCCACCGCACAGAGTGTATCGGTCGCAACGATTCGAACAAATCTCGCGAACGCGTTAACAATCATTGGAAACAACCTCAGTGGTAGCGCAACCGAAATTCCAAGCGAAGCCACACGACGATACGAAGAAGCGATCGCGCAATATAAGAAAGCCCTGGAATTGGAACCGAACCAGCCGGCGATCCATCGCAATCTGGGTCTCCTGCTGGCGCGTCTCGGGCGCTTAGACGAAGCGGAAGCGCATTTACGCGCGACTTTACAAATTGTGCCCAACGAACCGGCTGCGGAAGAGACGCTCAAGGAAATTGAAGCGCAACGCCGCTAATAGATTTTAGAGGACTGAGGTGAGGGCAGGTTCTTCAACACTTTGCTAACAAGTCACAGCAGATATTTTGCAGCTTGATCGACGTCTTTGTCCCCGCGGCCGGACAAATTGATGATAAGGATGTCGTCGGCCGCCATCCTGGGCGCGACCTTTGCGGTGTGCGCGACGGCATGCGCGGTTTCGAGCGCCGGAATGATGCCTTCTGTTTCCGATAACAATTTGAAACCCGCAAGCGCTTCCTCGTCGGTCGCAAAATCATATTCCACCCGACCGATCTCGCGCAGATAACTGTGCTCGGGACCAACCGCGGGGTAATCGAGCCCCGCCGAAACCGAGTGGGTCAGCTCGACCTGACCATCCTCGTTTGCGAGCAAAAATGTTTTTGTTCCTTGGAGAACACCCAGCCTTCCTCCTTGAAATCGCGCCGCGTGTTTGCCGGATCGAATTCCCTCGCCGCCGGCTTCGACTCCAACCATGCGGACGCTCGCATCGCTCAGGAACGGATGGAACAAACCAATGGCGTTGCTGCCGCCGCCGACGCAGGCGACGAGCAAATCGGGCAGACGCTGTTCGCGGTCGAAAATTTGCTTCCGCGTTTCCTCGCCGATGACGCGTTGAAAATCGCGTACCATCATCGGATAAGGATGGGAACCGAGGGCGCTGCCTAATATATAATGAGTGCTGCGCACATTCGTGACCCAATCGCGCATCGCTTCGCTGATCGCTTCCTTGAGAGTGGCCTGGCCCGCGGTAACGGTAATGACCTCGGCGCCAAGAAACTTCATGCGCGCGACATTGAGCGCCTGGCGTTCCATGTCCACTGCGCCCATGTAAACGACGCATTCGCAACCAAACCGCGCCGCCACTGTCGCGGTGGCAACGCCGTGTTGACCCGCGCCGGTCTCAGCGATAATGCGGTTTTTACCCATTCGTTGCGCGAGTAGGATCTGACCGAGCGCATTGTTAATTTTGTGCGCGCCGGTGTGCAGCAGGTCTTCGCGCTTTAAATAAATTTTTGCTCCGCCCAGTTTTTTCGTGAGTCGCTCCGCGAAATAAAGAGGCGTGGGCCGGCCGGCGAAATCGCGAAGCAACAGCGCGAGCTGATTTTGAAACTGTGCATCGTTTTTCGCTCGCTCGTATTCGGCAGCGAGTTCGTGCAACGCTGTCATTAGCGTTTCCGGCACGAACATTCCGCCGTAAACGCCGAAGTGACCCAGCGCATCGGGCAGCGTTTCAATCATGCGGCGAAAGTAGGGCGCCGGAAAATGCGAGGCAAAGAATTTGTGTCGATTGAAAAACGGTGTGCACGCCGTTATGCACGCGAGTGAATCATTGGCAGCAGGAACTTGTCGCGACGGTCATCTTCGCCATCACCTACGTCCTCATTAGCGGGCGCCAGCTCAAGATTCTGCCTTTGAATCGCCCGGCAGCGGCATTGCTCGGCGCCGTATTGATGGTCTCGACCGGAGTGATGACACCGGAGCGCGCGTATCGCGCGGTGAACTACGACACTATTGTCCTGTTGCTCGCGATGATGCTCATCGGCGCTTATCTGTATCTCGCACATTTTTTTGAATGGGCAGCGGACGCGGTGTTGCAGTTCGCTCGCGCGCCCAAGCGATTGCTGCTCTATGTCACGCTGACATCGGGAATTCTTTCGGCGTTGCTCGTCAATGACACGATTTGCGTGATGTTAACGCCGCTTCTCATCGCAGTGATCCGCCGCGGAAAATTGCCGATGCTACCGTTCCTGATCGCGCTCGCGACCAGCGCGAATATTGGGAGCGTCGCTACGCTTGTAGGCAATCCGCAAAACATGATTATCGGACATTTCTCGCACATTCCATTTGCGCAATTTTCACGGACGCTCGCGCCGGCGGCAATCCTTGGGCTCGCCATCAATTTCGTCATCTTGCGGATTGGGTTTCGAAAAACTTTGGGCGAAGCCGTGATCGAACGAGAGGCTCACGTGAGCACGCGGCTTGACCGCAGTTTGTTCGCTTTAGTCTGTGTCGTCTTTATTCTCATCTTCGCTGGCTTCATTGCGGGATTGAACCTGGCGTGGACGGCGCTGGCGGGCGCGGCGCTGGTGATGGTGCTGGCGAAGCGCGACACCCATCACGTTCTCAAGCTAGTCGATTGGCACCTGCTTCTATTTTTTGCGGCGCTCTTTGTCGTTGTCGATGGATTAAGCGACACCGGTTTGCTCGACGCAATTTATCGGCGTCTCCAACCAGTCTTTGGCTCGACGGTGTCAACCCAGAGTTGGAATCTGGCGTGGTTTTCAGCTGCTGGCTCGAACATTTTTTCCAACGTTCCGTTTGTGCTTGTGGCGGGCAAATGGATCGAACGCTTCAATGACCCCGAATTGATGTGGAAAGTGCTCGCGCTATCCACAACTTTTGCCGGCAATCTTACCATCATCGGTTCGGTTGCGAACATGATCGTGATCGAATCTGCACGGGAACATCTTCAAGTTAGCTTCTGGGATTACGCTCGCTTGGGCATTCCGATCACTATTCTCACGACCGCTGCGGGTGTAATCCTGCTCCTCGTTCTGCGATGAAAAGATCGATAATGGCGCGGCGATGCGGCGATGGGATGGGGATGCGATTGAGCTGGTGACACGAAAACCAGCGTTGGCGGGTTGTCAGCCGATTCGATCGGCCGCGAAAAACTTCCAGCGTGATGCGGTGGTGAGTGAAGGAAAACTGCGCGCGATGAATCGGCGCGGAGTTTCGCTGCTGGATTTTTGGCAACCTCCACATCCCGCGCCAGCGCTGGCGGCAGCGCTCGAGCAAAATCGTGCGCCCGCTTCTGCGGAAGCAATGCCATTCGGTGATGGAGATGGTTCGTGCGCGTTGCCGTTTTCGCGGAAGTGAAGCCGGGTTATCCGCGCGACAAAACTTTTTCACCGGACAAATTTGGCAGCACGGATTGTGCGCGGTGCAAATGAGGGCGCCGAGATCCATCATCGTGTTTTGGAAGTGGCGCGCGCCTTTTTGGGGAACGAGCTTTGCCGAAGCCTCCCACAATTTTTGCCGGCCAGAGGTGGAATCGATTGGCGCGCGAATATTGAAAAGGCGGGAGAGAACGCGAGCGGTGTTGGCTTCAACGATGGGCAGGGATTGGTCGAAAGCGAAAACTGCGATGGCATTCGCAGTGTAAAGGCCGATCCCCGGCAGCGATTTCAACTCATCGGGATCGTTCGGAAGTCTTCCACCAAATTTTTCGACGATCATTTTGCCGCAACGGTGGAGATTGCGGGCTCGCGTATAATAGCCTAAGCCTTGCCAGGCGTGCAGAACGTCCGATTCAGTCGTAGCGGCAAGCGAGCGGACAGTGGGGAAGCGGCGCAGCCACCTATTATAGTAAGGGACAACAGTGGCGGCTTGGGTTTGCTGGAGCATGATTTCGGAAACGAGGATGGCATAGGGATCGCGAGTGCGGCGCCAGGGGAGATCGCGTTTGCTACGTAAAAACCAGCGATTTAGAGCGTAGCGAAACGCTCGTCTGTCATCCCGAGCAAAGTCGAGGGATCCCGTGGAATTATCTTTTGCTAGCGCGACGGGATCCCTCGGTCCGAGCCGGACTGGCTTATTCGCTCGAGATGACGTTGTATTCAAACCAGAAACTCTTTGTGAACTCCTACACCCATCCGCTCAGTTCTGAACAGGCGGAAAAGCTTCGCGCGCGTTTACGCGAGCGTGGATTCATCTTCACGCCAAAGCCGTACACGATTTTTTTTGCGCAAAAGGAAAAGCTGAACGTGGCCGTTTATGAGAAAGGTCCAAAAATTTTAGTACAAGGGCGCGGGGTGGAGGATTTCGTAAAGTTCGTCCTCGAACCGGAAATTTTCGGCGAAGCTCGGCTCGGCTATGAAGAGGTGCATTCGCCGGAAATGTTTGAACCGCATTTTGGCGTGGACGAAAGCGGGAAGGGCGATTTTTTCGGCCCGCTGGTGATCGCAGGTGTCTTTGTCGCTCGCGAAACTGTGCGTCAACTGCTCGATCTGGGGGTGCAGGACAGTAAGCGGATCGGATCGGACGCAAGGATTCATGCGTTGGCAAAAGAAATCCGGCGGATCGCGCGCGGGGGAACCGACCTGGTTGCAATCGGGCCCGCGCGTTACAACGAGCTCTACAAGAAATTCGGCAATCTCAACCGCCTGCTCGGCTGGGGACACGCCCGCGTCATCGAGAATCTGCTGGCGCGGAAGCCGAACTGCCCGAGATCGCTCTCCGATAAATTTGCCGATGCGCAGGTGATCGAAAATGCACTGTTGCACCACGGCCGGAAAATTCGTATTGAGCAGCGGCCGCGTGCGGAATCTGACGTCGCGGTGGCGGCAGCATCGATCTTGGCGCGTGAAGCATTTATCGATTGGCTGGAGCGAAAGGGAAAGGAGCTGGGGGTGAAGCTTGGCCGCGGCGTTTCAGGCGAAATCAAAAGCACCGCGGCCACGATCGTCGAAAAGCATGGGCCACAAATGCTTTCCCAAATCGGAAAAGTTCATTTCCGCACTGCGCATGAGGTAGCGCCGGACGCTTTTCCTTCGCCGCCGCCGAAGCGGGCCTGGGTGCGGTAACCACCACGGCCAACGCTGGAAAGGCAGGATTCCTGCTCTCCAACGAGCAATTTGCTCTGGTTTTTGTGGAAACTCGCGTCCTGATTCTGAATCCAGATCCAGTCTTCGAAGACCGGTTACTATCGATTTTTGACACGACCGATGAGTGCGAAACGCGCATTGTCCGAACGGTTTCCGACGCGGTCGCAATATTGATCGCAGAGAGTTTCGATGGCTTGATCATCGAGGGAGAACCGGAATCTGCGGTCGAGAGTGCCGCCGTGGCCCGACAACATTTTCCTTCATTGAACCTTCTATGCGTGCCCTGGCAGCGCCCGTCGGCAGATTCAATCCGCACTGCTCAACAACAGCAGATTCCGCTGACGAAGGGCGCAGCGTCCACCAAAAAGTTGCATCGCGAGGTGCGGCGTTTTCTGAATGGTCTCGATAGTCATTCGGGCGCATCGGCGGAAGGGATTGACCCGTGTCACTCTTTGATCGGAGACTTGAACCAATTTTCGGCGGCCGAAATTCTGCAAATGACCTGCATGGGGCAACGCAGCGGACGCTTTACCTTTAAGTCGGGGCGTGGCAACAGCGAAATCTACCTCCGCCAAGGGGAGGTTAGGCATGCTGCCTACGGAACGCTGCAAGGCGAAGGGGCCCTGACGGAGATTTTCCGCTGGCGGCAGGGCCGTTTTTATTTTGAAGAGGGGATCATTAGCCAGGAGCAATCGGTCGACAGACCATTGGCCCATCTGCTGCTCGATAATCTGCAAAAATTCGATGAAACTCTCCAGGTAGCCAGCGTCACGCCGATGCAATGAAAGACGAACAAACCGAAAGCAAACTGCGTCTGATTTCGCTTCAGCTCGAGAGCTGGAAAAATTTGCACGAGCTCATCACCTATGGCCTGGACAAGGCCAAGCCGATAATTTCGGTGGAACAGGAACGGCAATTCACCGAAGTACGAGCGAATTTGCTTCAAGAAACCGAGCACGTGCTTCGCGAATTGAATTTGTTAAGCGACTTGTCAGGCCGGGCGATGAATGTATTGAACCGCGGTTCTTCTCTGCGTGCCGTGCGTGAACTTTCAAATGACGAGGCCCGCCGCCTAGAAGGGGAATGGAACGGGGTTTTCACTAAGCTGGGTGTGGCGCAGGGACAGCTGAAATCGCGCCGGAAAGCCTTGGCCGAAGCGACTCCATTCGCCCATTTCATGAGTCGTCTGCGCGGCGACCGCTGGTGGCATAGCCTTTCCAAGGCCGAATATGCCCCTTAATTTTCCGGCGATCTCGGCGAGGGAAATAAAAGCCGCAAATTTTCGGCTTTGCCCACGCAAATTCAAGCGCCAGCGCGATTTATTTGTGGTATATTAACATTAACGTATGGCGAAGTTAACCAAAAGGGACATTGTGGTGGCGATCAGCAACCAGACGGGCATGGTCCAGCACCAGGTTTTCGATGTCGTCCAGCGCACGCTGGATCACATTACGGATAGCCTTGCTAATAATGTGGCGGTGGAGTTGCGAAATTTCGGAGTCTTTCAACCACGCTTGACCAAACCGCGCGTTGGCCGAAACCCGAACGAGCCGGGGAGCAGCTTCGTTATTCCGGCGCGGGCAACGGTGAAATTCAAGCCAGGGAAAATCATGCGTCAGCGGGTGGAGAAGTTATCGCGCGAATTAAAGGACGCTTCGGAGCGTAAAGCCGCGACCGATGCTCCATCTACTTCTGCTTGATCGGCCTATCGTTTTTCGACGCCGAGCAATTGCTGGATTACTTCCTCCAGCCGTTCGAAGTTGATCGGCTTGGTTAAGTGTTCGGAGAATCCGGCGGCACGGGCGCGGTTGACGTCGTGTTCCATCCCAAAACCGCTTAGAGCAATGCCAGGCACGCCCCGGCCACGCATTTCCTGCATTAATTCGTAGCCGCTCCGGTCCGGCAAACCGATGTCGCTGATCAAGAGATCGAAATCTTCCTGCCGCGCTTTTTCCGCCGCCTGATCGGCGGTGTAGGCGATGGTGATATCGTAACCGCGCCGTTCCAGAATCATTTTCAGACCAGTGCAGGTATCCTCATGGTCATCCACCACGAGCAAGCGCGGCGGGCGGTTGGCCGAAACTGGCCTCGACACCGGTTCGGCGCCATTTGGGGGCGACTCGCCATCATGCACCACTGGCTCGGCAATTGTGCCGAGGCGAACACTGAAGGTAGCCCCGCGGTTCGGGCCAGGACTGGAGGCAGAAATGATTCCGCCGTGAGCCAGGACCATGGCCTTCGAAATGGCGAGGCCCAGCCCCAAGCCGCCGAATTTCCGTGTGATGGAGCTTTGGCCCTGCTCAAAGGCGGTGAAAATTTTCGAGACCTTATCCGGCTCAATCCCGATGCCGGTATCGCTAACAGCGATTTCGATTTGTCCAGGCTGCGGGTTTGAGGTGGCAAGGGATACTCGTCCACCCTCCTCAGTAAACTTGACGCTGTTCTTGATCAGGTTCCAAAAAACCTGTTGCAAGCGCGCCGGATCGCCCTGAACGAAATGGTCATGAGCGTTTAGATTCAACTCGATCTCGAGCGCCTTTTGTGAAATGTCCTCACGGCAAATTTCCAGTGCGCGCTGCAAGACGTTGTGCACGCTAACCGGTTCGAGACTGAGCTTGAGTTTTCCTTTGGCAATGCGGGTAATGTCGAGCAGGTCGTCGATCAAGCGCGCTTCCAGTTCCACATTTCGCCGAATGACGTCGAGCGCCTGGCGCACCTCGGCTGAATCAGCCAGGTGTGTTTCCAATGCCGCAACCATCGCGATCACGGGCGACAGGGGATTGCGTAGTTCGTGGGAGAGGAGCGCGAGAAATTGATCTTTGGCGGCGTTGGCACTGAGCAGCTCGTTGCGCAGCGTCATATCGCGCGTTTTTTCCTCCACGAAATAGAGCACGCCCTGAATGTGCTGGCGCGAATCGAGCAGGCGCAGAAGGTTGACATTGCAAAATCGTGTCGCGCCGGTGCGATCGCGGAACGGTTCTTCGATCAACTGATAAGGCCTGCCGGTCGCGAGCACATTCTCAATTATTGTTGGCGATACGATCTTGATCTGGTCGTAGGTCGCATCCCCAATGTCGGTTCCGGCTGGAAGCTGGCCGATCTGCAACGCCATTTGCGCAAAGGCGTCGTTTACATGCAGGAAACGGCGTGTTTCAGGGTCAACTAGCGCGATGCCGATCGGCATGTTCGCCAAAATTTTTTGATTGAAACTTACTTCGCGCTCGATCCGACGCGCGGATTCCGCCTGCCGCCGATAAAATCTTCCTGCGAGAATGGCAGCCACCAGCGTGCCGGCAATCAACCACCCCGCCGGCACCGTGATTTTACGTAGCAAATCATGCACCGGCGCGTAGGCGATCTCTTCCGGTTGGCGAATGATTGCCAGCCATTGCGCCGACTCCAACGGCTCGAACGAGTAAATATTGCCGTCTCGAGTAAGATGACCGTTTTGCTCCTTTTGAATATGGGAGATGAGTTTCGCTTGCGCAGAGGATGTTGGTTTGGTCTCCGATTTGAAGTCGGCCGTAAAAAGCGGGAAGCCTTGCTGATCGACAATTTGGCAGGCAGTGCGGTCGGTGAACGAAATCGAGGAGAGACGTCGGCCAATCCGTTCGATCAAAATAGAAGCGCCGATATATCCGATGGTTTTGCCGTCGCGCGTTCGCACTGCACCCACAACATCAGTGACCATCCGGCCGTCGACTGGCCTCTGGTGGACGGGCGAAACGTAGGGGTCGGTCCGCGCGTCGGCGCCGTCTTTCCAAATATCGGGATGAAATGGCTGGCCTAGT
>Ga0209058_1000869_pt1 | contig 26092 bp, 23 predicted proteins | sample GraSoiAngelo_147_FD_185904 | JGI IMG/M metagenome (GOLD analysis project Ga0209058, IMG submission 185904) | Grasslands soil microbial communities from the Angelo Coastal Reserve, California, USA - 14_1009_05_40cm (SPAdes) (version 2) | ecosystem: Environmental > Terrestrial > Soil > Grasslands ... | reverse complement strand
GCGCGGCGCGTTCGGCGCGGCATCGCTCGCAGCGGTCGCGGTCGCCGCAGGTGCGACGACGACATCAAGCGCGGCTCGTCCATCGACGTCGGGCACGACGACGATGCGACTCCTCGGCCGTGGATGGCACGTCGACGCGAAGGACGGAAAGCTTCCGACCAAGGGCGAGCGCTACGCGGTCTACGGCGAGCTCGTCGACGGCAAGGGTGACACGGTGGGTGAGTTCTTCTCCCAGAACGTCGGCGTCGACTCGCCTTTCCACATCACCGGCGAAGGCACAGGCGCGTTCGAGATCCACACGCTCTCGCTGCCCGGCGGAACGATCGTCGGTGTCGGCGTCGGCGGCGGACGCGAGCGCAACTACGCGATCGTCGGCGGCACGGGGAAATACACCGGCGCCCGCGGCAGCTACCTCGCACGGCAGGACACATACGGGCTGGGCGGGGACGGCAAAGCCGAAATCCTGCTCACGCTCCTGGATTAGGAGGGGAAGACGATGGCAGTTGATGCATTCCTGAAGCTCGACGGCATCAAGGGCGAATCGCAAGACTCGAAACACAAGGACGAGATCGAGATCGAGTCCTTCAGTTGGGGGGTCACGCAGACCGGGACCCTCGCGTTCGGCGGGGGCGGCGGCGCGGGGAAGGCGCAGTTCCAGGACTTCCACTTCACAAACAAGGTCAGCAAAGCCTCGCCGCAGCTGTTCCTCAAGTGCGTCACGGGCGAGCACATCAAGATCGGCACCCTCAGCCTGCGCAAGGCTGGCGGTGAAGGGCCAGGGATCGAGTTCTACAAGATCACGCTCTCCGACGTGCTCGTGAGCTCGTACCAGAGCGGCGGCGGTGGCGACATCCCGGCCGATCAGTTCTCGCTCAACTTCGCGAAGATCGAGTACTCGTTCGCGACGCAGAAGCCGGACGGCACTATCGGGGAGACCATCAACGCGGGGTTTGATCTGAAGCAGAACAAGAAGGCTTAAGGCCATGGCTCTCGTCGACTATTTCCTGAAGATCGACGGCATCAGCGGCGAATCGACCGACGATAAACACAAGGGCGAGATCGAGGTCGCGTCGTTCAGCTGGGGCGTCAGGCAGACGACGGCGCGCGCGACCGGCGGTGCCGGCGCGGGCAAGGCCACGTTCCAGGACTTCCAATTCACGAAGGTGAGCGACAAGGCGTCGCCGGCGCTGTTCCAGAAGTGCGCGACCGGCGAGCACATCAAGCAGGCGGTGCTCACGGCACGCAAGGCCGGTGAGACCCAGCAGGAGTTCCTCAAGGTCACGCTCAGTGACCTGCTCGTGAGCTCATACCAGTCAGGCGGGACCGCGACGCCGAGCTTCATCGAGATCACCACGCCCAACGACGTCGCGTTCCTCTCGCAGAACCTCACGACGGACAACGCGCTCAGCAACAGCTTCGCCGATCCGATGGATCAGGCCGGGCTGCGCTATGCGAAGCTCGAGTTCCTCGAAGGCAACCCGCAGCGCATCGGCATCGAGCCGAGCGCGGGCGGGACGCTCACTTTCAATGCAAAGACCCAGACCGTCACCGTGGGCGACTGGAACGGTGACGGAGTCGCGCCAGTCGGGATCGCCGACGGCAACATCATGCGCGCGGTGCAGGAGTTCGATGTCAAAGTCCTGATTGGACTTCTCACCGCGCCGTTCAGCAACTCGAGCCTCCATCTGCTCGTCAACGAGTCGCGGGGTCCCTTGAACACGCCCGGTGACACGACCGACCTCAGCAACCCCGGCACGAGCCGCGAGGGGGCTGAGCCCCACCTGCGGTTCGACGTCCTTTTCTACCGGAACGCTGACAACACGGTGAACGCCGACGATCTCACTCGCGCTAGCAAGCGCATCGGACAGCTCAGCGTCGATCCGACGAATCCGAACCTCGCGTCGCTCGACATCGACATGTTGCCGATCCTCAGCAAGCACGACACGGATAGCTTCGGCATCCGTCTCCAGCTTCACGGGGCAGGCATCCCCGAGCCGCTCGAGACAGCCGAGGACAGAGACGAGGAGAGTGGGGAGACGGCGCCGTCGCGCGACGTCACCGCCTTCTTCTCGATGACGCTCAACTTCGACACCGCATAGGACGAGTTCGCGTCGCAGTTACGGACGGGGGCGCTTCGGCGCCCCCGTTCTGTTCGCTAGCGTGCATGGGTGCGCGGCGTGATCTTCGACATGGACGGCGTCCTCGTGCTCTCGGAGCCGTTCATCGCCGAGGCCGCGATCCGCATGTTCGCCGAGAAGGGCTTCACCGTCCGCGAGGAGGAGTTCCGGCCGTTCATCGGCATGGGTGAGGACCGCTTCATCGGCGGGGTCGCGGAGCGGCGCGGGATCGCCCTCGACTCCGCGCGCGACAAAGCGCGCACATACGAGATCTACGACGAGATCATCCGCGGTCAGCTGCGCCCGACAGCCGGCGCGGTCGACTTCATCCGCGCGTGTCGCTCGCGAGGGCTGAAGCTCGCCGTCGCATCAGGCGCCGATCGCGTGAAGGTCGACGCGAACCTCCGCGAGTTGGGAGTTCCGCGCTCGGGCTTCGATGCGGTGATCGACGGCGACGACGTCACGCGTAAGAAGCCCGCGCCGGACATCTTCCTCGCGGCCTGCCGTGCGCTCGCGCTGTCCGCAGTCGAGTGCCTGGTCGTCGAGGACGCCCTCAGCGGCGTGCAGTCCGCGAAGGCGGCGGGCGCGCGCTGCCTTGCGCTCACGACGTCGTTCGAGGCGCGCGCGCTCACCGCGGCCGGAGCGGACTGGACCGCGCCCGACCTCGCGCACGTGCCGGCCGAAGCCCTGGACTGGTAGGCACGAGGATGATAGAACATCCGTTCTAGACCGTCTGGTGGGGAGCGCGGATGGCGTCTGGCTACGTCGAACTCCACACGCACAGCAGCCACTCGTTCCTCGATGGCGCGTCGTCGGTCGACGACCTCGTCGTCGCGGCAAAGGAGCGCGGGATGGACGCGCTCGCGCTCACCGACACGAACGGCCTGTACGGCGCGGTGCGTTTCTGGAACGCGGCGAACGAGATGGGCGTGCGTCCGATCTTCGGCGCGGAGCTCCACCTTCTCGACTTCGGGCATGTCGTGCTCATCGCCAAGGACGAGGTCGGCTGGCGCAGCCTCTGCCGCACGATCTCCGCGGCGCAGCTCGCGGGCGAGAAGACGAAGCCGCGCGCGACGCTCGCGCTCCTGCGCGAGAACCCCGACGGCCTCTTCGCGCTGACCGGCTGCGCGCACGGGCAGGTGCCGCGCCTCGTGCGCTCAGGCGATCTCGACGGCGCGCGTGACGCACTCGCGACGCTCGCGCAGATCTTCGGCGAGCGCTGCTTCGTAGAGATCTCTGACCATCTCGATCCGGACGATCCCGCGCTGTGCGACGAGATGGTCGGCCTCGCGAACGAGCAGGGACTGGGCGCGGTCGTCACGAACAACGTGCACTACGCGTGGCCATCGGGGAGGCGCTTGCACGACGTGCTCCGCTGCATCGACATCGGCGCGACGCTCGACGAGGCGGGCGACCGCCTCAAGCCGAACGGCGAGTACTGGCTGAAGGACGAGGTCGTGCTGCGCGAGCGGCTCGACCGGCATGACGAGGCGTTCCGCAACGCGCGCAGGGTCGCCGACGCGTGCACGCTCGACCTCGCGGCGATCGGTCCAGGGGGTAGGGGCCCCAGGGGTGGGGGCCCCTGGGCGCGAAGCGACGCGCGTAGCGACGGTGCGCTGCACGGGCACAGCACCGGCGGACAGCCGCTCGGCGAGAAGGCGCAGATGGCCGGCAAGGAGCGCCTGCCCGGGTTCGCGACGCCCGACGGCCAGACCGCGTTCAACTTCCTCTACTCACTCTGTCAGGACGGCGCGCGAGCGAAGTACGGGCAGATGACGCCGCGCGTGTCGCGCCAGCTCGCGCACGAGCTCGACGTCATCGAGCGCTGCGGCCTCGCGGAGTTCTTCCTGATCAACTGGGACATCGTCCGCTTCTGCAAGGAGCACCAGATACCGGCGCAGGGCAGGGGTTCGGCGGCGGACTCGATCGTCGCGTACGTACTGGACATCACGAAGGTCGATCCGATCGCGCACGACCTCCTCTTCGAGCGCTTCCTCACCGAGGACAGCCGCACGATGCCGGACATCGACCTCGACATCGCGACGAACGACCGCGAGGAGGTCATCCAGTACGTCTACAAGAAATACGGTGAGCGCTTCGCGGCGATGGTCTGCAACGTCGTCACGTACCGCGCGCGTTCGGCGTCACGCGAGGTCGCGAAGGCGCTTGGCTTCCGCGACGAGACGATCGACCGCATGAGCCGATCGATCGACACGTACAACGTTGACCCGACGGGGCGCCCAACGGCCGCGCTGCATCCCGCATATCACCACCCCAGGGGTAGGGGCCCCTGGGCGCGAAGCGGCCGTGAGGCCGAGCACGGCTGGGAGGCGCCGCGGACCATGCCAGACACGCTCGAGGAGCTCGCCGAGTCCATGGACGAGAAGGAGCGCACGCGCTTCCCGCTGTTCCGCGAGCTCACCCTCGCGATCGCCGATTTCCCGCGGCACCTGTCGATCCACAACGGCGGCATGCTCATCACCGCGCAGCCGCTCGTCGACACGGTGCCCATCGAGCGCGCCACGATGCCCGACCGCAACGTCGTGCAGCTCGACAAGCGCGACGTCGAGGACCTGGGTCTCGTGAAGATGGACCTCCTCGGGCTGCGCACGCTCTCGCTCGTGAAGGATGCGGTCGCGGACATCGCGGCGCGGCACGGCGAGCGCCTCGAGCTCGGCTCGCTGCCGCTCGACGACGAGGCGGTCTATGACCTCATCTGCGAGGTCGACACGATCGGCCTGTTCCAGGTCGAGTCGCGCGCCCAGGCGCAGGCGCTGCCGCGCGTGCGGCCGCGGAACTTCGCGGACATCGTCGTCGAGGTCGCGATCATCCGGCCGGGCCCGCTGCAGGGGAACATGGTCAACCCGTACATCAATCGCCGGCAGGGACGCGAGCCGGTCACGTACGCGCATCCCTCGCTCGAGCCGATCCTCAAGGAGACGCTCGGCGTCATCCTCTTCCAGGAGCAGATCCTCAAGGTCGCGATGGCCGTCGCGGGCTTCACCGCGAACGAGGCGGACAAGCTGCGGCGCGCGATGAGCCGCGCGCGCTCGAGCGCGGACATGGAGGGGCTGCGCGAGCCGTTCGTGAATGGGGCGCGAAAGAGCGGCGTGCCCGACGGCGTCGCGCACGAGGTGTTCCGGCAGATCGCCGCGTTCGCCGAGTTCGGGTTCTGCAAGAGCCACGCGGCCGCGTTCGCGCTCACCGCGTACCACACCGCGCATCTCAAGCTCTACTACCCGGCGGAGTTCTACGTCGGGCTCCTCAACAACCAGCCGATGGGCTTCTACTCGCCGGCGGTCATCGCCGGCGACGCGAAGCGGCACGCGGTCGCGATGCTGCCCGTCGATGTCAATCGCTCGGCGGTGAATGCGGTGTGCGAGGAATCGCAGCGCACCGACCTCACTGACCTCTCGAAGACGATCGCGCGCCATCGCATCTGTCGCACGCACGACGTGCGGCTGGGGCTCACCTCGGTGAAATCGCTCGGCGAGGCGGAGGCGAAGGCCATCGTCACCGAGCGCGCCAACGGGCCGTATCGCTCGTTCGATGAATTCGCGCGCCGCGTCGGCGTCAAAGAGGAAGCGCTGCGCAACCTTGCGCTCGTCGGCGCGTTCGATCCGTTCGGCGAGTCGCGCCGCGCGCTCCTGTGGCGCGCGCGCGACGCGCATCGCACATCACCGGCGTTCGCGCGGCCCGCGCTCGCGTTGCCGGCGTCAGCGGCGCCGGCGCTGCCGGTGCTCTCGGAGCGCGAGCGCGTCGCGCTCGACTACCGCATCACCGGTATCCCGACCGGGCCGCAGATCATGCAGTTCTATCGCGAGGATCTTGACCGGCGCCAGGTCCTGTCAGCGATCGCGCTCGCCGATCACCGGCATGGGGAGGTCGTGCGCGTGGCCGGCGCGATCGTCGTCAAGCAGCATCCCGAGACGGCGAAGGGACACGTCTTCCTGTCGCTCGAGGACGAGACCGGGATGGCGAACATCATCATCCGGCCGGCGACGTATCAGAAATTCAAACGTGTGCTCGATTCCTGTGCAGCGGTCGTCGTCACCGGTCCGCTCCAGCAGGTCGACGGGGTCATCTCCGTTCTCGCGACACGTTTAGATGGGCTCGACCTCTTCGTCGAGTTGAAATCCCGTGACTGGCACTGACGCACGCGGTATCGGACTGCGTGCAAAGCGGTAACAGCGCGCCGTTAGACCTTGTTCTCCACACACGCTGGCTCCCAGACTGACCGTCCGCGGCAGCAATCGAGCGGGCGCTCGATGTAACGGCGGGATCGTTGTCGGGGCGCGCAGGAGAGGGATTCGTGGAGATGGCGGACGCTCGTCGAGCGCAGGATCTGCTCGACTCGATATTCCGTGTCGCGACGGAGCTTGTACACGGTGAGCGCGCGTCACTGCTCCTTCGAGACGATGCGACGAGCGAGTTCGTGATCGCTTGCGCCGTCGGTCTCGCGGAGGATGTCCAGCGTGAGGTCCGGATCCGTCCCGGCGAAGGCGTCGCGGGTCACGTCGTCGCGTCGAAGCGTCCGCTCCTCGTGCGAAGCGCAAATGAGATGCCGGTGCCGCTTCGCGCCGGCCACTATCGCTCGGAGTCGTTCGTCTCGGTGCCGGTGCTCGTCGACGACGAGCCGCGTGGCGTGCTGAGCGTCACCGACCACGTCGACGGCCGGCCATTCGAGATGGATGACCTGCAGACGCTCGAGATCCTCGCAGGACACATCGGCGCGGTGCTCGTGCAGCAGGAGCAGGGCGAGGCGCTCCAGCGGATGGCTGAGACCGATCCACTGACGTGGCTCTTCAATCGTCGGCACTTCGACAAGCGTCTCGAGGGCGAGACGAATCGCGCGCTGCGCGCGGAACATCTCCTCGCGCTCCTCATGATCGATGTCGACAAATTCAAGATCATCAACGACCGGCTCGGCCATCGCGTCGGCGATCAGGTGCTCAAGGGCGTCGCGTCCGCGATCAAGCAGGCCGTACGGCTGTACGACGTGCCGACGCGATACGGCGGCGACGAGTTCGCGATCATCCTGCCCGAGGCCGACACTGAGGTCGCCTCGCGCGTCGCCAAGCGCATCATCGAGAAGCTCGACAGCATCCTGCTCCCGCCAGAGATGAGCGGGATCGGGATGCGCATCGGCCTCTCGATCGGCGTCGCGACGTTCCCGCGGCCCCTCAGCGACGCGGCCGCGCTCGTCGAAGCCGCGGATGCGGCGATGTATCGCGCGAAGGGATCCGGCGGCGGCGTGCGCGTGTGGGAGCACTCGTTCGCTGAAGGTCCGCGCGGGTCGATGCGCAACGGACGCGTCCACGTCCCGCCTGCCCCGTACCTCGCCGATCCCGCGCGTCTCGCGCGCCCCGAGCTACAGACGCTGCTGCCCGCACACCTCGCTGCGGAGTGGAACGCCGTCGTCGTCGGCCGCGACGGCCAGGTACTCACCATCGCGCTGCCCGCGCCGAACGCCTCGGCGATCGACGCGATCTCGAAGGCGACCGGCTTCGCGATCTATCCCGTGTTCAGCAACGCGAGCGACCTCGAGGCGACGCGCCGGCGGTTGATGCCCGCGTAGGGTCGGTGGACGCCGGCAGTAGCCTGGCGCGCGTGCGCGCGGGTGTGGTGGCCCTGCTCGTCGGTCTCGTCGTGGCATGTGGTTCGGCGCCCGCCGCGCCCCCGACGTCGAGCGCGCGCACGACTGGGAGCCTAGCCTCGGAGCTCGACAAACTGCGCGCGCGAGGCACGCTGGTCGTCGCGATCCGTGTCGAGGCGCCCCCGGCGAATCGGACCATGGGCGATCCGGCTCACGCACAGAAACGCGCCTTCGAGATCGCGGTGGCCAACCTCGTGGCGACAGCGGTCCTCGGCCCAAACGCGAGGGTCGAGCTGCGCAGCCTCGGCGGCGACCGCCTCGCCGGGCTCGACCAGGGAGCGGACATCGCGATGACGGTCGAGACCCCGACCGCCAAGGACCGCGCTCTCATCTCGTCGCCGTACGCCGCGAGCGCCGTCGTGCTCGCCGCGCGTGACGGCGGGCCGGTCGGCCGCGTCGACGACGTCGCGAACAGGTCGGTCGTCGTTGCGATGGACGAGCTCGGCGCGCGCGACCTCGCGCAATCCTTCTTTCAGCAACGAGGCATCAGCGTGACCCTCGATACCGCGCAGGGCGTGAATGGCGCGGTCACCGCGCTCGAGGCCGACCGCGCGGTCGCGCTCGTCGGCGACGGCATCGGGGTCAACGTGCTTCTCACCGAGCGAAAGCTGGTCATCGTGAGCGCGGTCGCTTCGCGTCCTTACGTGATCGCCACGCGAAAGAACGCGCCCGATGTGGCAGCCGCGGTGGACGCTGCGCTGAAAGCGGCGCTCGCGTCGGGCGCGATCAGGGGCGAAGCCGCGAAGGCCGGTTTTCCCTACCAGGCACCCTAAAGCGCTGCGTCCTCTGCCTCTTCCGACGCTTCGCGCGTCGGCGGCCCGAAGCGGCGTACGTCTTCGCCCTCCAAGCTCTCTCGAGCACGCCACACATGTCTTGAGGTCGCCCCGACGCGGCAATACGCCCAGCGCTCCTCTGCGCTGACCGTCACGGTCGGACCGGGGTGCAACTGGAGCTGCTCGCCAGCATGATCCGCCACGCAGATCCATCCGATGTCCGCCTGCATGCTTTCGGCCCTCCTGCAGCACCTGCGCCAGCGGACTCGCGGGCCCTCAGTCGACGAGACTTCGGACGCGTTCTGGCATTGCGCCCACCTGCTTCAAAATGTAGCCCGCGATCGAGTCGTGCGCAGTGTCGATCGCGACGAGCAGATGCTCCGGTCGCACAGTGCCCGTACCCGCGTTGTGGATCGCGTGTTCGATGACCAGCTTCGCCGATGCCGTGAGCCAAAGCTGCAGTCGCTCGACACGTTCGCCTGGACGTCGGAGCTTTTCGACTTCCGCGCGCAGCTCGGCGCTTGTGACCCCGAGCGTCCGCAGGATGCGCTCCGCAGCGGGCGACTCGCCACTCTCCGCCAGCCGCGCAAGGCCAAGGAGGAAGTAGTGCGAGTTGATGCCGCGATCGCCCGCTTCGATGGCTTCCCCTTCGGCCAGCTCGAGCATCCGCTTCGCGTCATCGTCGAAGCGCTCATACGGCCCGTTCGTCGCTGTCGCATTCTCTGCGGCGCGGTACGAATCCGGCACGTCGAGCGTTGCGATGATCGCCGACATGACGCTGTCGCGCGTCTGGTCGAGCGCCACAAGGATCCGCGCGACGAAGCCGTTGTCGACGATGATGCAGGCCAGCACGAGGTGCTCGGCTCGCACCTGCGGGTGATGCATGCGCCACGATTCATGCATCGCGCGCTCGATCGCGTTCTGTCCGAGCGGCGTCAGCGTGAGGTGGTACTCAGGCGCGGTAGTTGCGCTGCCGCGACCCATGAACGAGCCGAATGCGGACCGGGCAGCAGCATCCGTCACCCCGACACCGGCGAGCGCGTCGGCCGTAACGCGCGAAAGCTGCGTCAAGGCGCTGACGAAGATGTGTGGCGGACTCAGGTGGTTGTGACCAAGGTTCGCCGCCTCGAGTTGTGCGTCTGCGAGCGCGCGTCGCGCATCCGGGCCGTACCGCGGGTCGTCCGGAGGCCACGGCATGGACGCGCCGCCGGGCACGATCGTGAGTGGGTCGCGGCTAGTGATCGCTCCCGTATGAATCGTCATCGTCGAGGCTACGTGGCGGTCTTCGGTCTCGCTTCGTCGCGCTGCACGCCACCCTCGGCGCCTCGGAAGAGGTAGCCGACACCGGGCACCGTCTGGATCACGTCACGCGACTTGCCGTCCTGCGTCAGCTTGCGACGCAACCGCGACACGTTGAGCTTCACGAGGTCACCGCCGACGTCGGCGTCGTAGCCCCAGACGCCCTCAAGGATCTCCTCCTGCGTGAGGACGCGGCCGGGGTTCGCCATGAAGTGACGCAGCAGCTTGAACTCGGTGGGTGAGAGGTGCACCGGCACGTCCGCGGCCGTCACGAGGTGCGTCGCCTCGTCGAGGATGAGATCGCCGGTGCGGTAGATCGACGGCGCAGGCCGGCCGCGCGTGCGTACCGATCGCCGCAGGATCGCCTTCACGCGCGCGACGAGCTCCTTCGGACGGAAGGGCTTGGTGATGTAGTCGTCGGCGCCGAGCTGCAAGCCGCGCAGCACGTCGCTCTCGTCCTGACGCGCGGAGAGGAGCAACACCGCGACGTGATCGTCCACGTGGCGGATCCGTTCGAGCACGACGAAGCCGGTCAGCTTCGGCAGGTTGATGTCGAGGACGACCAGATCGGGTTTCTCACGGCCCACCGCGTCGACGGCGGTCTCGCCGTCATAGGCGCGGACCACGTCGTATCCCTCTCTGCGAAGCGCGTAATCAAGCAGCTCGACAAGGTCGCGGTCGTCATCGACGACCAACAGCTTCACTCTGTCGCGGCCTCCTCCGTCAGCTGCCTCGCTTTGGGCAGTGTGAAGTGTACGGAAGTGCCGCGTCCGGGTGCGCTCTCGATGCCGATCTCGCCACCCTGCGCGTGCACGATCGCGCGGCAGATCGTGAGCCCGAGGCCGAGGCCCCCGGCCTGGTCGCGGACCTCGCGCGAGCGGAAGAAGCGCTGGAACAGCCGCGTCTGCTCGTCCGCTGGGATGCCGGGCCCCTCGTCGGCGATGGTTATGCGCACGAAGCCCTCGCGCGTCGCCGACGACACGGTGATCTTCGTCTCCTCAGGGGAGTATTTGCTCGCGTTTGCGATGAGGTTCGCGAGGACCTGCGAGGTGCGCCGCTGGTCGGCAAGCACGCGGTCGGACTCCGCGTGAAGCTGCGTGACGATCTCCTGGCGCTTCGAGTCGAGCAGGGGCTGCACAAAGACGAGGGCGTCCTGGAGGCTCTGGCGCACGCTCGTCGGCATGGCCCGGACCTGGAACGTCCCTGCCTCGATGCTGCCGGCGTCCAGCAGGTTCTCGACGAGGTGCTCGAGCCGCAGTGCGCTGCGCCGCAGCGTCGAGACCATCGAGCCGAGCGCGTCCCGCGACATCGTGAGCGCGTCGTCGTACAGCAGGTCGAGCGTCGCAGTGAGTGCGGCGATCGGCGTGCGCAGCTCGTGGGCGACCTGTAGCAGGAAGTCTTCCTTGAGGCGCAGGAGCTCGGCTTGCGCCGTCACGTCACGCACCGTGTGCAGCCAGCCGCGCTGGCCGAGCGTCGTGCTCACGATCTCGAGCACCCCCATGCGGTCTTCGCGCGGGAACCACGCGCGACGGACGCGGTGCCCGCGCGTCTCCTGCACGGTCGTCGCGCCGGACACGAGCAGCAGCTCCTCGAACTTCTGGCCGCGGAGACGATCTTCGCCGAGGATGCGGAACGCCGCGGGATTCGCGCTCGCGATCTTGCCGTGCGAGTCGACGATGAGGATGCCGTCCGTGAGCGCGACGAATGCGTCCTGCACGTCGATCGGCGCGATCGCGTCGGTCGCACGCCTTCCCGGCGTACGACGACGCTCCCCACTCTTCGCGCTCGCCTCCGGTTCGCCGCCTCGACGCCGCTCGGCGAACTCGCTCCGCGCAGCACGCTCGCTCGTCGCTCGCTCTTCCTCTTTTTTCATGACGTCGGTATGCGAAGGCGGATGCGCGTCCCGTTGCCCGGGCTCGAATCGATCGAGAGCTGCGCGCCGATGAGCCGCGCCGATTCGCGCATCTGCAGGAGCCCGAGGCTGCCACGCGTCGCGTACGCGCCGAGCACGCTCGACACATCGAAGCCCTTGCCGTCGTCCTCGACGAGCGCCACCACGGATCCATCCTCCTCGAAGAGGTCGAGCGACACGTGCGGCGCGCGTCCGGTCTTCACCGCGTTGTTCGCGGCCTCACGCAGGATCGTGAATGCGCCCGCCTCCACCTCAGGACCGAGGCGCCTCTTCGATTCGACGCGGCGCACGGCGACCTTTGATCCGTTCGTCCCATCGATTCGCTCGGCGAGCGCGGCGAGCCCCGCCGGAAGGCCGCCGTCCTCGAGCGGCAAGGGACGCAGCGCGAAGAGGATGTCCCGCAGACCCTTCTGCGTATCGACGAGGCGTTCGCGCAGGGCCCACAGCTCGCGCCACGCGCCGTCGACATCTTGCTTCGCTCGCTTGCTCGCGATCTCGATGCCGATCGCGGCGTTCGCGAGCACCTGCGCGACGCCGTCGTGCAGATCGCGCGCGAGGCGCTTGCGCTCTTCTTCGGCGACCTTCACGACGCGAAGCCGCTCGGCCGCGAGCTCGTCGGACAGCTGCACGTACTCGAGCGCGACACCGGCCGATCCGGCGAGCGTTCGGGCGAAGTCCTCGTCGGCCTGGTCGAATGCGCCTCCGCGATGGTTGAGCACCTGGAGCACGCCAAGACGCCGCCGGTCGCGCGAATCGATTGGCGCGACGATGATCGAGCGCGTGCGGAAGCCGGTGCGCTGGTCGGTGCTCGGGTCGAACCGCGGATCCTCGTACGGCTCGTCGATGCGCATGACCAGCCCGCTGCGCGCGGCCTCGGCGGCGAGGCTGCGGCCGTCTAGCGATACGCGGATCTCACGCACTTCGGTGACGCCCGGCTCGGTGCCCTCGGTGAGGACGCGCGACCAGAGCTCGTTCTTCGCCGCATCGACGACGTACAGCGTTGCGCGCTCCGCATCGAGCATGCGTGTGGCTGTCTCGACGATGCGCCCGAGCACCTTGTCGATGTCGGTCTCGAGCGCGAGGTCTCGCTGCAAGTTGAGCAACGTCTCGAGCTGCGTGGCGGCGCTCCGCGTAGACATCGCGGCGATGCTAGGGCACGTCTTCTCCCTCGCCAGAGGGAGCGCCCTGATCTTTCGCATGCTCGCCGGCGACGGTGCGCGCGATCTCGCGCACCGTGTCGAGCGTGTCGATCTCGCTCACCGGCTTGTCCGGTCGCAGCCGGACGATGCGCGGGAAACGCATCGCGTAGCCGGAGTCATGCCGAGCGGATTCCTGCATCTGATCGAACGCGACCTCGATGACCGTGTCCGGGCGAACGATGCGCAGCCGACCGAGGTCCTTGATCGTTGTCGCGAGGAAGTGCTCCGTCATCTCCGCGATCTCCTTGTCCGTGAGCCCCGAGTACGCCTTGCCCACGTTGCGCAGCCGATCGCCGTCGCGCACGGCGAACGTGTAGTCGGACAGCACGCCTTTGCGCTTCCCGTGGCCCCACTCGACGGCGGTCACGACCGCGTCGAGCGTGCGCAGCGCGCGCTTGACCTTGAGCCATTCCATCCCGCGCCGGCCGGGCCGGTACGGCGAGCGCGGATCTTTGACCATTAGGCCCTCGTTCCCGCGGTCGCGCGCGGCGACGAACTCGCGCTCGAGGGCGGCGACCAGCGGCTCGTCGCGGTCGTTCAGCTCGCGCTGCAGCGCGAGGCGCAGCGGCGGCGCGATCGGCAGCGTCCGCAGGATGCCGAGCCGCTCGGCGAGCGGAACGTCGAGCAGTGACCGTCCCTCGCGCTCGAGGATGTCGAAGACGACGAGCGACGCCGGAAGTCGGGTGCGCAGCTCGCCGGACACGTCCTTCCGTCCGAGCCGCGTCTGAAAGCGGGTGAACGGGACGGCACGATCGCTTTCGAACGCGAGGATCTCGGCGTCCAGGACGTAGGAGCCAGGGATCGCGAGGAGCGCATCGTGTAATTCCGGGTAGCGCTTCGTGACGCGGTCGAGCGTGCGCGAGTAGAGCTCGACGCGGTCGCCGGCCTTGTGGACCTGCGCGCGCACGCCGTCGTACTTGTCGTCGACGACGTACGGCGGCGGGAAGCGTCGGGCGACCTCCGCGAGATCGAGCACGGGCGTCGCGAGCATCATCCCGATCGGCGCGAAGTGCGTGAGCGTCGGCTCCTCGAGGCTGCCGTGCTTCGCTCGCAGTGCGGCGTCGCCGATGTCCCCGGTGAGCATGTTCGCGCGCGCGACGGCAGCGCGGTCGCGCGCGAACGCCCTCGCGATCGCGTCCTCGAGCAGGCCTTCGCGCAGACCGATGCGCGTCTCGCCCGCGATGACCTTGGTGATGTACCGCGCCTCACCCGCGGTCGCGCGGCGCATGACCGAACGGAGCACGTCGCGTTTGGCGCTGGTCCCACGCACCGCGGCCATCTCGGTGAACGACGTCTCGACGTCGACGAGCCCGAGCGGCTCGCCATCCGGCGGCGAGTCACCGACGAGCTCGAACGCGACGTCGCCGAGATCCGCGTGCCGCTGATAGGAGGCGCTCATGTCGGCATCGCTCTTGCCCGACCGCTCGAGCAGGACGTCGGCGAGCGCGCTCCATCCGACCGAGAGGACGCGCTCGTCCTTGCGCGAGAACGGCGCGCCGGCGAAGAGGCGCGCCGCGATGACCAGATCGGCATCCTCGAGCCGCCCGAGATACGCGCCGAGCAGGGCCATTTTCTCGAGCTTCTTCGTCGTCGCCCGAACGGCATCGGCTGTGCTTACCCAGGCACTGAAGCGGTCGCTCATCCGATATGCGACCGTGCGGAGGTAAAGATGGGGCTCATCGAGCTCATCATCGTGATCCTGGTGATCATGTGGCTCCTCGGGTACTTCGGCCGAGGCCGGTGGTACGCGACGGGGCCGTCGGTGAGCACGGCCGCACCACCGTGGGGCGGCACCTGGATCCACACGCTCATCGTCCTCGCGATCATCCTGATCATCCTGCGTCTTCTCCGCGTCCTCTAGGGCCCATCAGACCGCCGGGCGCGCGCTCCGATAGATTCGCGCACGTGCAGCGCGCGCCTGGCGAGGATCGTCTCTTCCGCGTCGCCTACGGCGACGGCGAGCTCGAGTTCATGCTGCAGCCGTGGTTCGACGTCGAGGTCGCTCCGCCGGCCCAGCCGATCGACAAGCAGTACGACATCGTGATCGCCGGCATCGGCAAGCCGGACGACGCGGACCTCACGCAGGCTCTGCGCGCCGCGGCGTATCTCCGTCTCGCGAAGGCGCCGGCAGTCCGCGACGGCGGTGTGCTGATCATCCCGGCCCAGCTCGAGGACGGCGAGGGTGATGACCCCGTGGAGATCACGAGCCTGGTCGAGAACTGCCTTGTCGTGATCGCGGCCTCCGAATCGCCGGAGATCGTTCGGATCGCGAACCTGCGAGCCGCCGTCGATGTCGAAGAGGCGCTCGACATCGCGTACGAGCACATTGGCCGTCCCCAGCGCGCCTCAGTGCTTCTGGTGCCGCGGGCGCAGCAGCGCTCCACGTCGTGACGGAGCGCTGGCGCACGCGATAATCCGGGCGTGCCCGCGACGCAGGGAACACTCGTCCTCGCCGACATCAGCGGCTACACGGCCTACATGGCCGGTGTAGAGCACGAGCATTCGCTCGAGATCATCGGCGAGCTCATCGAGACGATCGCGAACTCCTTCGACAGCCGTCTGCACATCGACCAGCTCGAGGGTGACGCGCTCTGCGCGACGACCGAGCGCACTGATCCCGAGATCCTCGCGTGGCTCAACGACACCTTCGGCCGCTTCCACGAGCGCCTTCGCGACATCCGCGAGCTCTCGACGTGTCCGTGCCGCGCGTGCGCGAGCGCGAGTGACCTCGGCCTGAAGTTCATCGTCCACAGGGGCGAGTTCTCGCGTCAGCAGATCGGACATGCGGTCCAGCTGTACGGCACCGACGTGAACCTCGTGCACCGCCTCGCGAAGAACACCGTCCCGCTGCGCGAGTACGTCTTCGCGACGGACGCGACCCTCGCGGGCTGGCCCGAGAGCGTGCGCCAGGGATTCGTCGCCGCGCCGCAGCGCTATGACGTTGGCGAGGTAGGCGCCGCGTACGCCGATCTCGCGCCGGTAAAGGAGAAGGCGCTCAAGGACCGCGTCGTCGAAGTCACGCCGCAGACCTCGAAGCTCACGCTGCGCTACCGCTACGCGGGGCCACCGGAGCAAGTGGCGTTCATCCTGATGGACCCTGAGACTCGCAAGCGCTACCTCGGCGTGCCCCGCGTCGATCTTATCCCCGGCGCGAAGGGGACCTATCTCGGCGCCGAGTTCCACTGCCGGCACGGCAAGAACCTCGAGGGCAAGACGGTGTTCCGCATCACCGCGTGCGACATCCCCGATTTCATCACGACGTACATGGAGTTCCCGATGGTCGGTCACGCGTACCGCACCGATCGTCTGCGCGCGGAGGGACGCGAGACCGTGAACGACGTCTACGTCACCTGGGATCGCCTGCCCGGTCCGCTCGGTCCGGTGAAGGAGAAGGGGACCGCGCTCATGGCGAAGGTGTACTTCGACAAGTCGGCCAACGCGATCCGCAAGATGCTCGCGGAGGGGATCGGAGCGGACCGGATCCGCGCGACCGCAGCGTCCTAGCGTTGCTCGCGCTACGCCGCACCGTCGCGCTCGCCCCCGGTGAGGGACGCCTCGCCTCGCAGCTCGCCCTTGTGATGCTCGCGACCTCCGCCGGAGCGGCGGTCGGCGCGGCGGCGACCGAGGGACTGCTCTTCGCGAACTTCGACCTCGCGCTACTGCCGCTGCTGTACGTCGCTCTCGGCCTCGTGACGTTCGTCCTTACGCTCGTCGCGAGCGGGTTGCTCGCGGGCGCGGACCGCGCGCGCATCTACGTCGCCCTTCCGGTGGTGCTCGCGGCGGTCGTCGTCGTCGAGCGCGTCGCCGCGCTCACCCGATCCGGATGGATCTATGCCGCGATGTGGCTGCTCATGAACGTCGTCACGACGCTCCAAGGCATCGGCGCCTGGGGCCTCGCGGGTGCCGTGCTCGACGTGCGCCAGTCGAAGAGGCTCTTCCCGTTGCTCAATGCCGCGAAGATCGCCGGCGCTGTCGCCGGCAGTCTCGCCGTCGCGATCGTGGTGCGGCTCGTTGCGGTCGAGGACCTGCTGCTGGCGTGGTCGCTCGGGCTCGTCGTGAACGCGGTCGTCTCGTACGCACTGCGCAAGCGCGTGCCGCGCGCCGTCGACGCTGCCGCGAGCGAGGGCCTCATCGCCGACATGCGTCGTGGTTTCGCCATCGTTCGCGGGTCCGCGCTGCTCCGCATCCTCGCGGTCGCGCTCGTGTTCTTCTCAGTCCTGTACTTCTCGCTCGCGTTGCCGTTCAGCCGCGCCGCGCGCGAGGCCTATCCCGACGCCGCCGCGCTCGCGTCGTTCCTCGGGCTGTTCAACGGCGCGACGACGGTCATCGCGCTCCTCGTGTCACTCTTCGCCGCGAACCGCCTGTACGCGCGCATCGGTGTCGTGAACTCCATCATCGCGTTCGCCGGCGTGTACCTCGTCGGCTTCCTCGCGATCGCCGCGAGCGCGACGTTCGCGGTGCTCGTCGCCGCACGCTTCGTGCAGACCGTCTGGCTGTCGGGCGTCGCCGACACTGCGTACCAGGCGCTCTTCAGCCCCGTGCCGCCAGAGCGGCGGGATCAGATCCGCGCGTTCATGGAAGGCGTGCCCGGTCAGGCGGGCATCGCGCTCGCCGGCGTCGCGCTCCTCGTCGGTGAGTCGCTCGACCCTCGCGCCGTCGCGATCGCGGCGGCCGCGGCATCGGCCGTCCTCGTGTGGTTGCTGTTTCGCGCGCGCTCCGCCTACGGACGCGCGCTCGCGGACGCGCTGCGCGCCGGTCGGCCGCAGCCGTTCGGCTTCGAGGCCGATCCGTTCGGCGCGCTCCGTACCGACGCGCACGCGCTCGCGGTCACGCTCTCAGGACTCCGAGACGACGACCCCGCGGTCCGCCGGGTCTCGGCCGAGATCCTCCGTCAACTCGCGCTCCCCGCGACGGCGGACGCGCTGCGCGCCGCACTCGACGATTCCGACGAGGACGTCCGCCGTTCAGCCGTCAAGGCCCTCGCCGGGCTCGGGCAGGCCGACGTCCTTGAGCGGTTCGCGAACGATGCCGATCCGGAGATCCGCGTTTCCGTCGCCGCCGCGCGCGGACTGGATGCTCTTGTCGCGATCGCAGCGGATCCCGATCCCGCAGCGCGCCGCGCGGTCGCGGACGTCGTCGCGGGGCGCGCCGACGCTGCCGTCGCTCTGGTGTCCCTGCTCACCGACGCTGATGCGAGCGTTCGTCGCGCCGCCGCGGACACGTTGCCGCGAACGCCGCTGGCGCCCGCGCGTCTCGAGCCACTGCTCGCCTCCGATGACGCGTTCGTCGCAGGCCGTGCGTTCGACGCGCTCGCGGGTGTCGGCGATGCGGCGGTACGCGCGCGACTCATGTCTCTCGCTCAGGCGGCGAGCCGGACCGCGGCCGCGTCGTGCGAGCGCCTGCGCCGGCTCGGTGCCCCGGCCGATGCGCCCGCGCAGCTCGTCGTAGACGTGCTACGCGAACGTGCGCGCCGGCCCGCGCTTCGCGTCGTCCACGCGGCGCTCGCGCTCGCTGGCCGCGGCGACGCCGATCTCGTGCTGGAGTCGCTCGAGAGCGCCGACCGGGGACGGCGGGCGAACGCGGTCGAGCTCGTCGAGGCCGTCGGCGGCGATCTCGTCCGCCCGCTGTTGCCGCTCTGGGAGGACGACGCGTCCGCGACGGATGCGCGCCGCGATCTCGCAGACCTCGCGTCCGCGGACCCGGATCCGCTCATGCGCGACGCCGCGCGTCGCGCGATCGAAGGAGGGAAGGCTATGAATGTCGAGACGTTGCCGACCATCTCGCTGGTGGAGCGCGTGCTGTTCTTACGGAAGGTGAGCCTCTTCGCCGATCTCGCGCCGTCCGACCTCAAGCAGCTGGCGGGCCTCGCGCGCGAGGCGCAGCACGTCGATGGCGCGGTGCTCGGGCGCGAGGGCTCGGTGGGTGATCAGCTTTTCATCGTCGTCTCAGGCACGGTGCGCGTCGTGGCAGGCCAGCGGGTCATCGCGCGGCGATCTGTGGGAGAGAGCCTCGGTGAGATGTCCATCGTTCTCGATCGTCCGCGCATGGCGTCGCTCATCTGCGAGGGCGACGTGCGTGTGCTCACGATCTCGCGTCGCGACTTCGACGCGATACTGCACGACCGGCCGCAGGTCGCGAAGGGGATCATCCGTATCCTCGCCGCGCGTCTCGATGAGGCGAACCGTGCGGCGTAACGGCGCGAGCGGTCAGCTGGAGAGCGTGGCGTGGGCGGTGATCATCGAAGCCGTCGCTTAATGCGATCGCAGCCCACGTCCGGGCATGCAAATCGCTAGTCTCCGGACGTGGGCTGCTGTCTCGTCGGATGCGTACGCTTCCTCTTCTTCCAACTTTGGAAGCTGCTTCTCGCGGCGCTCGTCGCGATGATCTTCGCGCGCATCGACGACTACGTTGAGCGCAGACACGGCACGAGCAACGTCGGCAGGGCGTATCGCGCGTACCGCGGCCGCGGGAAGAAGAAGCCACCCTCCACGCCGACGTGATCGACATCGCGAGCGCCGCGCGAGCCCTGCACGAGCCGTTCAAGCCGCGTGACCTCGTGCGCGCGAACGACGCGGTCGTGCGCATCGCGCGCCTGCGCGGCGAGTTCCCATGGCACACGCACGACGAGGATGAGCTCTTCCTGTGCTGGGAGGGCGAGTTCCGCATCGAGCTTGAAGGTCGCGATCCAGTCGAGCTCTCCGCGGGACAGCTGTTCGTCGTGCCGCGCGGCACGCTGCATCGCCCGGTGGCCGAGCGCGACGCGGTCACGTTGCTCCTCGAGCGCCCAGAGACGCTGCAGTACGGCAATCGCTGACGCGTCCTAGCCTTCGCGCGATGCCGGTCGCGATCTTCGACATGGACGGCGTGCTGTACCGCGGCAGCATCGTCCTCCCGTACGCGAAGGAGACGCTCGAGCGGCTCCGCCGCGCGGGCTGGCAGGTCTTCTTCGCGACGAACAACTCGACGGCGACGCGCGACGAGTACGTGCGTCGCCTCTCATCGCTCGGGCTGGGTGGTGACCTGGACCACGTCGTCACGAGTGCGTACGCGACCGCGCACTACCTCGAGCGGCTCGACCCGCGGCCGAAGGACGTGCTCGTCGTCGGCGCGGACGGGCTGCGCAAGGAGATCCGCGACGTCGGCATCAGCGTGCGCGACGCGGAGACACTGCCGGGAAGCATGCCGCCCGAGGAGGCCGCGGCCGACGGCGTGAATCCCGGTGCGATGCGGCGCTATCTCGTGTCCCTCACGCTGCCGAAGGCGGCCGATACGGTGGTCGTCGGTCTCGACCTGCATCTCACGTATGCGAAGATCGCCGAGGCGCAGCGCGCGATCCTCGCGGGCGCGCGTTTCGTTTGCAGCAATCGCGATCGGGCTTATCCGGTCGAAGGTCGATTGCTTCCGGGCGCGGGCACGATCGTCGCGGCGATCGAGGTCGCAACGGGACGGAAGGCGGTCTGCATCGGGAAGCCGGAGCCCTTCCTCTTCGAGGAGGTGTTACGCCGCGCTGGGTGGAGGAGGGGAGACCTCGCCGTCGTCGTCGGCGACTCCACCGACTACGACATCGTCGCCGCGCACCGCGTCGGCGCCATTGGTGTGCTGATCCTCACGGGTCTGGAGGAGGAGTCGGCGCTGCATCGCGCGAACGGCGAGGCGGCGCCGGATCGCGTGGTCCGCTCGCTCGAGGAGCTCTTCACCCTTCCGGAGCTCAGCCACGCCTGACGCTCATTCCCAGCTGATGCCGAGCCGGCCGAGTGGCCGGGGCATGTGCTTCGCCAGGTTGTCGACGAACCCTTGATCGAAGAGCGCGGGCAGCGCGTTCGTGCCCGTGGTCTTCGCGATCGCGTCCTGCGTCGTCGCGATGAGCGACAGCGCGAGGAGCGCGGCGAACACGATGCCGTAGAGAGACCGCGGTGTCGCGGTCATTCCCAGCTGACCCCGAAGCAGAAGTCGGTCTCTTCCCAGCTGACGCCGGCGGTACCGGCCGCATCACACGTACCGGTACTCGCCGACGCCTGGCCTGCACCACCCACCAGCGAGAGGAGCAGCAATGTGACGAAGAGCAGTTTCTTCATGCGTTAGGCCCTCACCTTCACGGCGTCGAGCGCCTGCTGGAAGACCTGCTGCGTCGGCTCGGCCGCACCGTGCAGACGAGCGCGGCGGTCGCCGACGACGACCGCGATGAACGCCTCGACGACGACCGGGTTGAATTGCGTGCCGGCGTTGGCGCGAAGCTCGCGGAGCGCCGTCTTGCTGGGCATCGCTTCGCGATACGGCCGCTCGGTGGTCATCGCCATGTACGCGTCGGCGACGGCGACGATCTGCGCGGCAAGCGGGATCTGGTCCTCGCGCAGGCCCGCTGGATACCCCGTGCCGTCGAAGCGCTCGTGGTGGGAAAGGACGATCGGCCGCACGCGCTCGAGCATCGGCACGTTGCTGAGGAGGTTCGCGCCGATGGTCGTGTGCGCCCTCACCTCGCGCCACTCGCGCTCATCGAGCGCACCCGGCTTGCGCAGCACCGCCTCGGGCACGCCGATCGTGCCGATGTCGTGGAACAGCGCGCCGAGCTTGACCTGCGCGGTCTCGTCTTCCGAGAGGCCGAGCCGCTCGGCGACAGCGACCGCCAGCGTCATGGTGCGGGCAGCCTGCTTGGCGCGATCGTTCTCCTTCGCCTCAAGCGCTCCGACGAGCGCGCCGATGACGGAGAGGTGCGATTCCTCGAGGCGATCGTTGGTGCGCTTCAGCATGTCGTTCACCGATTCGAGCTCGGCGTTGCGGGCGCGCACCTCGCTGGACTTGGACATGTACAGGCGGAAGCTGTACCAGGCGACCCCAAGGGGCAGGGTGAAGATGAGGACCCCGAAGATCCCGAGGGCCTGCGACGCGAGGGCGAGCGCCGCGCCCTGCGCGGCGGTCGCGAGGAAGTTCACCGGCATCCAGGCGTAATTCGTGCGCCAGACCTTCAAGACCGTCTGCCGTTCCGAGAGCGCGATGACCGCCGCGGTCAGGAAGGTGTTCACCAGGAAGTACGCGAAGGCCGAGAGCGCGACCGCAGCGCAGGTCGTGGCGACGTCACCTTTGGCCGGCGCGAGGAGGCGGTAGAGCTCGCCCGCGATGAAGGCGCTCGTCGCGAAGGATCCGGAATTGAAGGCGACCTTCACAAAGGGCTTGCGCTTGGGCGTGACCGCGTTCACCGCGGCCTGCACGAGGGCGCAGAACACCCCGATCCCGGTGCCGTACAGGACGAAGCTCGCGATGACCGCGGCGAAGGACACCGAGATCGCAGAGCTGCGGAAGAGGAACACCGGCAGGCGCTGGGTGACGGCGGCGAGGCCGAGGAGGATGGCGAGCATGAGCGGGTCGATGCCGTCGAAGCTGAGCGTGCGGAAGGCTTGCGCCACCGACACGAGTCCGACCGCCGCCACGGTGAGGACATAGAGCTGCACTCGATTCATTCCGCGCTCACCGAGTCTTCCCATGACACGCCCTCCCAAGTCACGGTCTCCCATGCGACCGTCTCCCAACTGATCGTTTCCCAGGCCACCGTCTCCCAGCTGACGGTCTCCCAGCTGACCCCATCCCAGCTCACGACGTCCCAGTTCACGTTCTCCCACGACACGCCATTCACGTTCAACTGATGCGCGGTCGTGAGGATCTTCGCGAGCAGACGCGACGGCACGAGGCCGGCGTTCGCGGTGCCATTGCGCGTGAGCGCGCTGAATGCGTCGACCGCCGTGACCGATGAGCCCTGCACCTGACGACCGCTTGCGACGATCGCGCCCTTGACGTCGTTCGGGGTCGCGGAAGGACGCGCGGCCTTCACGAGCGCCGCGACGCCGGTCACGAATGCGGACGACGCGGACGTGCCGGTCATGTGGATGTAGCGATCCGTCGTCGATCCGATCGGGGCGCCGCTCGCGTCGGAGTAGACCAGACCGCTCACGCGCAGTCCGAGGACGTGCTCGCCGGGCGCGAGCGTGTCAGGCTTCGCGAAGCCGTCGAGCGTGGGACCGCGAGCGGTGAACGTCGATGCGACATCGTCGGACGTCAACAGCGTGCCCATGTCGTTGTACGAGCCGACCGAGACGACGAACGGATCCGTTGCCGGCGCCGTCACCGTGCCCGCGTCGGGTCCGTCGTTGCCGACCGCGACGACGACGGTGATGCCGCTGAACCACGCCGCCTCGACGAGCGCCGAGAGCAGGTCCTTGTGATAGCTCGTGGCCTGCGGCGCGCCCCACGACACGTTGAGGACCCGCACGCCGAGCCGCTTGCCGTTGCGCAGCAGCCAATCGAAGGCCTTCACGACACCGGAGAGCTTCCCGTTGCCCTGCGCGTCGAGGACGCGGAGCGACACGAGGCTCGCGCCCGGCGCGACGCCGCGAGTGCTCCCGTTCGCGGCGACGAGCCCGGCGATGAACGTCCCGTGACCTGCGGGGTCGAGCAGCGTGTTGCCGTCGCCGACGAAGTCGAGGCGCGCGCTCACTTTGCCGCGCAGGTCCGGGTGATCGGCGATGCCCGTGTCCATGATCGCGACGACGACACCCTCGCCCGTCGTGCGCAGCCATGCGAACGGCGCGCGCGTCGCGGTGAGGGAGGCCGCGACATCGGTGAGGCGCTCCTTCTCGAAGCCCTTGTTGCCCCTGATGCCGCCGCTCGCGACGACTGTGATATCGCTCGTCGCGACGGTCACTCGCGCGTCGGTGCGGATCGCGTCGAGGGCGGCGGGGGAGAGGCGCGCGACGACCGTGTCGGCCGCCGCGTCGGTCTCGAGGTCGGTCGCGCCAAGTTGCGCGAGAGAAGTGGAGAGCGCGCCGGCGTGGCCGGTCGTCGTGTGGACGAGAGCGACCTCGCCGGCGCGCAGGGAGGGGTCAACAAGTGAAGTGACGCTCGGGGTGCGAGAGGTCCACGCGGTGTCGAGCGCCGGCGCGACGAGCGCAACGGCGAGCACCGCCGAAAGGAATCCTCGGAGCCCCCCCAAACGCATCATCGCGCAGGTGTGTTGTGCCGCAGTCGAGGGATGCATTCATCACCCGTGCGGGGGGAGGGGTGGATGCATCGAGACCGCGGCGATACGGGTCTCATCAAATTGCGCTAGGCCGCCTCCGACGTTTAGAGCGCGCGGACGCGGACCGCCTCGAGCGCCTGCTGGAACACCTGCTGCGTCTGGCCGGCGGCAGCCTGGATCGGGGCGGGTCGGTCGACGACCGCGATGAAGGCCTCGACGACGACCGGGTTGAACTGCGTGCCGGCGTTGGCGCGAAGCTCGCGGAGCGCGGTCTTGCCGGGGATCGCGGCTCGATAGGGCCGGTCGGTGGTCATGGCCATGAACGCGTCGGCGACGGCGATGACCTGCGCCTCAAGCGGGATCTCGTCCTCGCGAAGCCCGCGAGGATAGCCGGTGCCATCGAAGCGCTCGTGGTGCGCGAGGATGATCGGGCGCACGGCCTCCAGCATCGGGACGTTCGCGAGAAGGTTCGCCCCGATCGACGCGTGGGCCCTCACCTCGCGCCACTCGCTCTCGTCGAGCGTGCCCGGCTTACGGAGCACGGCCTCGGGCACGCCGATCGTGCCGATGTCGTGGAAGAGCGCGCCCAGCCTGACCGCGGCGACCTCATCCTCCCTGCAGCCGAGACGCTCAGCGACCGCGACGGCGAGAGTCATCGTCTTCGCGGCCTGCACCGCACGCTCGTTGCCTTTCGCCTCGAGCGCACCGATGAGCGCGCCGACGACCGACAGATGCGATTCCTCGAGGCGATCGTTCGTGCGCTTCAGCGTGTCGTTCACCGCCTCGAGCTCGGCGTTGCGGGCGCGCACCTCGCCGGACTTGTGCATGTACAGCCGGAAGCTGTACCAGGCGACGCCCAGCGGCAGGGTGAACGCGAGCACGCCGAAGACCCCCAGGGCCTGGCTCGCGAGGGCGAGCGCCGCGCCCTGCACGGCGGTCGCGAGGAAGTTCACCGGCGTCCAGGCGTAGTTCGCGCGCCATACGGCGAAGACGCTCCGGCGCTCCGAGACGGCGATGACCGTCGCGGTCAGCCCGGTGTTCACGAGGAAATAGGCGAAGGCCGAGAGCGTGACCGCGGCGCAGGTGGCGGCGACGTCACCCCTGGCGGGCGCGAGGAGACGGAACAGCTCCCCCGCGACGAAGGCGGATGCCGCAAAGGAGCCCGTGTTGAAGGCGACCTTCAGCGGCGGCTTTCGCGTCGGCGTCACGGCGTTCACTGTCGCCTGAACGAGCGCGCAGAACACGCCGACCCCGGTGCCGTAGAGGACGTAGCTCGCGATGACCGCGGCGAAAGACACTGAGATCGCCGAACTGCGGAAGAGGAACACCGGCAGACGCTGCGTGAGCGCCGCAAGGCCGAGGAGGATGGCGAGCATGAGCGGATCGATGAGCTCGAGGTGGATGGTGGAGATGCTGACGAGAAGCGCCGCCGCACCGAGGACCGCGACCGCGGCGACGTAGTAGCGGACCGGCATGAACTCTTGAGCGCCCGTGACCCTGCGGACCATCTGCCCCCTGCGTTCCCACCCACCAACGGAGAGTTAGTCGGCGCATCCCACCAAACGGAGTCAGGCGTATTTCGCTACGGCGAGGGAGCGACTTCATCCCCCGCGGGGGTGAATCAGGCGGTGTCGAATCGTTGAGGTTTAGTCGCGGCTCAAGGATGGACGCCGATCGCTCTGAAGACGACCGCGATCACGTAGCCCATGACGAAGCAGCCGGGGATGGTGAGCACCCACGCGGTGACGATGCGGCCGGCGATACCCCACCGCACTGCCGAGAGGCGGCGCGTCGCGCCGACGCCGAGGATCGCGCCGGAGATGGCGTGGGTCGTCGAGATCGGGATACCGAACCGGGTCGCGATCTCGATGACTGTGCCCGCCGTCGTCTCCGCGGCGAAGCCTTGGACCGGCGTCAGTCTCGTGATGCGCAGGCCCATCGTCTTGATGATCCGCCAGCCACCCGTCGCCGTGCCGATACCGATCGAGATCGCACACACGACCTTCACCCAGTCCGGGATGTAGAACGCGGTGCCCTGACCGACTTTGCCGAGCCCTAAGAAGTCGCCGCCGTATGCAGCGAGCGCAAGCGCGATGACGCCCATCGTCTTCTGGCCGTCGTTGCCACC
>Ga0209058_1000863_pt1 | contig 26281 bp, 32 predicted proteins | sample GraSoiAngelo_147_FD_185904 | JGI IMG/M metagenome (GOLD analysis project Ga0209058, IMG submission 185904) | Grasslands soil microbial communities from the Angelo Coastal Reserve, California, USA - 14_1009_05_40cm (SPAdes) (version 2) | ecosystem: Environmental > Terrestrial > Soil > Grasslands ... | reverse complement strand
ATTGACACAATGTAGGGGTCTATCTATACTTTGTGCGCTTCTCAACGAAAAGTCAGCTGGAGACAAAAAGATGAAACAAGATGTTCTGGGACAGTTCGAACAACTCGTGCTCACCGCGGTGTTGTCGCTGGGTGAGGACGCTTATGGTCCGAAGATCCACGAAAAAGTGATGGAACTGGCCGAAAGGCAAGCTTCGATCGGATCGGTCTATATCACGCTGGACCGTTTGGAAGACAAAGGACACCTCGCTTCGAAGCCGGGCCGTCCGCCGCAATGGGGCGGACAGGCCAGACGCTATTACCGGTTGCGCGCTGCCGGCCAGCGGGCATTACGGCAGGCGTTTGAAACTTCGAGGCGGCTGCAACAAACCGCCGGACTCTTATGGGAATTTAAGACATGAATCAGATTCGATCACAGAAGGTAGCCCCGCCTCGATGGATCGAAGCAATTGTGAAGTGGCTGATGCCACGCTCTGCTGCGGCTCGATTGGAAGACTTGAAGGATTACAACCTTCCCACTCTCGAACTGGCTTGGAAGGCGGCCGGTACCATTTCGGCCTCGAACCTGACTTGGACACGACGTGCCTTTAACTTCGAGCGCGTGCTCGCTGAAGCAGTTACCTGAAGAGTCAATGGAGGATTCCAAGTCTCATTAACCAATATGGGTTAATTGATTCAATCTTTCAATATCTATTGCCGTCATATATTAACTCAATGTAGTTAATTAAAGCTTCGCCGTCTGTGCAAAAAACTCACGGTCCCGGTTTCTCTGAGAAGGTCACGACTCTTTTCCATCTGGTGAGTATCGGTTGGGCTCTTTGCGAAATCACGCGACCTAGGGTATAAATGTCTCTCGCAACTCTGGAAAAAAGAGGAGGCTTTCTGTGCAATTGGCGACGAAGGCTCCAAAGGCAATGTCCCGTCCGACAGATTTGTACGTGGTGAAACTCCTTGGAAAAATCTCAGAAGGCAAGCGTGTAATGAGTTGTCGGAAAGGTGAGAAGGTTTTTTCTCAAGGCGTCCACGCGGACGCTATCTATTTTGTTCAGGCCGGCAGAGTGAAGATTACTGTTGTCTCATCTAGCGGGAAGGAAGCCGTTCTTGCATTGCTGGGGCCTCATGATTTTTTTGGTGAAGGCTCCTTGGTCGGACAATCTCTGCGGGTGAGCACAGCAACGGCGATGGAAGCGACAACATTGTTCCGGGTCGAGAAACGAGCGATGCTTCACGCTCTGCACGATCAAGCTGAGCTTTCCGAAAAGTTCATGGCTTCTCTGTTAGCGCGCAATATCGACCTTGAAGAAGATCTCTGCGATCAGCTTTTCAACCATAGCGAGAAGCGGCTGGCCCGGGTACTCCTGAAGCTCGCGCGCCTGCGCGAACACAACATCCTGCCGGATGCCGAAATACCCACATTGAGTCACGAGACTCTGGCCGAAATGGTAGGCACGACGCGTTCGCGCATCAATCACTTCATGAACAAATTCAGGAAAATGGGGTTGATCGACTATAACGGGGGTCTTACCGTGAGGACAGAACTGTTGACCGATTTAGTCTTGCATGAGTGAGGCAAGTAGCCATCTATTGCTTTTTCATTTTCCTCTGAATTTCGCGACGTCGTAACAACGCAATCGAGTGGTGGGCCGTCACGGGGAGGTGACTGGATTGCCACGGAACACGAGGGTGGCTCGGCTCAGGCGCGCCGACAATCACGACGCCTTTCTCGGTGACAGGAAATTGGGGCCAGTCCCCTTCGGTGTCATGGCCGATAACCGCGTGGGGAGAAACTACCGCTTGTTCGGCGACGATCGCGTTCCGTATCTTTGCCCCGCTTCCGATGTGCGCTCCCGGCAGCACGATGGCAGCCTCCAACTCAGCGTCCGCATCGATGCGCACGCCTTTCGAAACAATCGACATCCAGACTTCGCATGCAGTCAGCGTCGCATCCAGAGAAACTCGGGATTGCGAAGCCAACCACGAGCGCTGAAGACACTGTGGACCGGCTAGTGTGCGTGTCGGCCATGCCGCATTTTCATACGGATCCCAAGCCGCACCGGGTAATAAAAGGTCGAGATTTGCCTCGTAATAACCGTCGAGCGTGTCAATATGGCGCCAGTATCCGCCGAAGTCGAACACAACAGTGCGGCCCGAACGAATCATTCCGGGCAGGATATCCCTGCCGAAATCGTCGCAGCCGTTGAGGTCAACGTTCTTACGAAGCGTCTCTATCAGCGACTCCCTGCCGAATAGGTACACGCCCATGTTGACGGGAGCTTTCTCCGGATTGGACTGCAGCGGGCGTAGCGGCACGGGATTACTTTCGAATCCGATGAGGCGGCCGCTCGGCTCCGCCTCAATCACGCCCAGTGGTCCCGCCAGTTGGACCGGATACTGAACGGCAACCATCGTCAGGTCCGCACAACTCATGGCGTGACGATAGAGCAGTTCGCCGTAATCCATGTGATAGACCTGATCCGCGGAAACAATCAAGACATACGCGGAGCGGCTCTTCTCGATCAGGCCAAGATTCTGGAACACCGCGTCTGCCGTGCCCCGGTATCGTTTACCCTCACTCGGCGGCAAACACACTATCTCCTCGCCGTTATCCCGCCGAAACTCATTACAAAGCTGAGGCCAGCCTTCTCGCACATACGAATGAAGGCGTTCCTGCTTGTATTGAGTGAGCAGATAGATGTGCCGAAGTCCCGAGTTCAGCACGTTCGAGAGCGTGAAGTCGATGATGCGGAACACGCCACCGAATGGCAGCGCTGGTTTTGGTTGATCCGCCGTGAGCGGATAAAGTCGTTCACCTTTGCCTCCTGCGAGGATGAAGGTCAGTGTTTTGCTCGCGAGATGCGCGGCTGAACGCATGGTCGATCCTCCAATGAGCGCCTTGCGAATGCAACCCCGACGCGAAGCGCAAGCGCGATAGCGCGAGACCTCAAGGAAGAGCCCCGCCATCAAGAAAATGCCGATGGATTAGATCAGCATTCTGCAGCTATCCACGGACAAGAACTGTTCAAAATTGCACACACGCAGACGCCAATACTCGAATTAATTAAGCAGCAAAAACGTTTTGTAATCTTCGACGAGTGAAGCCGGGAGTGCGGGTAGGGACCGTGCCCACGATGAATGGGCATCGAAATCATGCAGAAGCTGGAGACCGAATAGCGGAAACAGAAACAAGCAGCTGCTCGATCTGAGAACGATCCAGGGTTTCTTTCAGAATCAACTCGTGGGCGATTCCCTCCAAGTCAGGCCGACGGCTCGTCAATATTGTCTTCGCCCGGAGATAAAGTCTGTCCGAAATTCGGCGCACTTCGTCATCGATGGCTTCGGATGTTCTCTCACTGTAATTGCGTTCCTCGGATACGAAGGGAAATCGCAGAAACTGAGCATGGTGCGGAGCGCCATACGTGAGGTGGCCAAGCCGATCGCTCATGCCGAACCGCATCACCATCTGCCGTATGAGTTCGGACGCGCGTTGAAGGTCGTCCCCTGCTCCGGTTGAAATGACGCCATTGTAGACGCTCTCTTCAGCGGCCCGTCCACCCATCATCACAGTAATCTGGTCTTCCAACTCGGGCAGCGTCATCAGATATCTCTCCTCGGTCGGTAGCTGCAGCGTATGTCCTAGAGCACCTACCGAACGCGGGATGATCGAAACCCGATACACAGGAACAGCATGTTCCACAGACAACGCGACGAGCGCGTGACCGGTCTCATGGTAGGCCACACGTTCCTTGTCACTGGCGGTCATCACACGATTCTTTTTCTCGAGGCCCAGCATCACGCGGTCGATGGCTTCTTCCAAATCGCGCATCTGGACATGATCGCCGTTATGGCGTACGGCCAGCAGTGCCGCTTCATTAACGATATTGGCGAGATCGGCCCCGACCATGCCGGGCGTGCGCGCCGCGATGACCTTCAAGTCGGCGTCGGGCGACAGCTTGATCTTGCCGACATGGATTTCGAGGATGGCTTCGCGGCCTGCGAGGTCGGGACGATCCACGATGATTTGGCGATCGAACCGCCCGGCTCTCATCAGCGCCGCGTCCAGCACCTCGGGGGTGTTGGTAGCAGCCATGATGATGACGCCCCTGGACGTATCGAAGCCATCCATCTCAGCCAGCAGTTGATTGAGCGTTTGTTCTCTCTCATCATTGCTGAAAATCCCTCCGCGCCCGCCGGCGCGCGATTTTCCGATTGCATCCAGTTCATCGATAAAGATGATACAGGGAGCCTTCTGCTTAGCTTGTTCAAACAGATCTCGGACGCGGGCAGCGCCAACGCCGACGAACATCTCGATAAATTCCGAACCGGAGATGGAGAAGAACGGGACGCCGGCTTCGCCGCTGACCGCTTTGGCCAGTAGAGTCTTGCCGGTTCCGGGCGGCCCCACCAGAAGCACTCCTTTCGGAATTCTCCCGCCAAGCTGCTGGTACTTCCGTGGCTGCTTGAGGAAATCGACCACTTCCATCAGTTCGGTCTTGGCCTCATCGACCCCTGCCACGTCTTTAAAGCTGACGTTAATTTCGGTCGACTGGTCGTGGATCTTGGCGCGGCTCTTGCCGAAAGTGAGCGGACCTGGTGTTTGACCGAGCCTGCGATTGGCGTATCCAGAGATGAGCACAAAAAACAGAATCGGTATCACCCACGGGAGTAAAGCACTCCACCATGGGGCCTTCGTCAGGTGGCCTGAGAAAGTCACATGCTGTGCTTCAAGATCTCCTAACAACGAAGTTTCATCCATTCCCGGAAGCCGTTGCGTTGAGATCTCCTGAGCGGCTTCTTTTTTAGCGGGATCCGTCCTGAGTGTTGCTATGAATAGCTGCTCATCGATACCGACTTCCGCGACATGACCTGTGCGAACTTCGGATAAGAACTCGCTATAGGAAACTTGTTTCGGTTGCGGAGTGCTGGAAGAAAACTGCAATGAAAACCAGAATAATGCAAGTAACAGCAAAGCGAATGGGAGTAGCCATCGAGGTCTCTTACGGTTTGCCATGATCAGCCCGTCGCCAGCACGGCCTCGGCGAGAGGAGAACTGACGCAATCGAAGGCGTCTCTCATCGAGGCGGCGGCTGCTATGCTCTCTGTTTCCGTAGGCGTTGTGATCTGGAGCAATCCTTGCCGGCCAAGGTTTGGAGGCAGTGCGAAGGCGTATTGGTGTTGCATCACAACTGCCAGATTGCGCGCGAGACCTTCGGATTGATACCCATTATCAAAGTGGACGCCGCTGTCGTGAAGTTTGGAAGGTGACATCCAGTACGAACAAGCTAGAAGCCAATAGCCTCGCCTCACGGATGACCAGACCTGCAGATGATCCAAAGTTCCGTTTGCGGCAAAGCCATATTCAATATGAATCAATCCGCTCTGGCGGCCTCGCATCAGGTCTGCCCAACTCACGACAACTGCAGACTCGAGGACTCGCTCAAAATTTTGATCTTGGTGCAGCTTCGGAATCAATGAAGCCATGTCACCCGCGCGTTCTATATCCACAGTGATAGTTTGGCCGATGATGAGGACAGACACTGTGCAAAATTGCACACCGGCCTATCGTGGCCGGGCGTGCACGATGAACCGTTTTGGTGCGGCTCCGACGAAGTAAAACTGGGTATTCGTTCTGCGTGCTAATGAATCAAGAATGACTCAAACGGAATGGGGAACAGTAAGACGTGATGAGATGTTTTAGTAACGTATATCGGCTGCCGGAACGGAAGCCGATCGATCCAAGGTTCGCAGCGCCGGGACCGGAACCGTTTAAGCGTAGCAAAATACACAATTGAGGAAACTCTCATGCCACAAACACCACACGTCGAGCGACACTTCAAGGGCTCCGAAACGGTTAAAGACATCGTGATCGGAATGGCAGATGGACTGACAGTTCCATTTGCACTAGCAGCAGGTTTATCGGGCGCTATTGAAACGACGCGCATCATTGTCACCGCCGGTCTGGCCGAAATCGCGGCCGGTTCAATCGCTATGGGTCTGGGGGGTTATATGGCCGCCAAGAGTGATGCGGAACATTACCACAGCGAGAGAGCAAGAGAGGAATCGGAGGTCCGTGAGAAGGCGGACATTGAAGCGGCCGAAGTTGCTGAAGTGTTCCAATCCTATGGCTTGACTCCTGAAGAGAGCACATTAATTGTGGATGCGCTCAGGAAGCGGCCTCAAGCCTGGGTTGACTTCATGATGCGATTTGAGCTGGGTCTTGAGAAACCCGATCCCAGGCGAGCGGTTCTCAGTGCGGCAACGATCGCGGGAGCTTACATCGCAGGCGGCTTTATCCCGCTCGGTCCGTACGTCGTTCTCTCTAGCGCCAGCACCGCGCTCACACTATCGGCGATCATCACTCTTATCGCGCTGGCTGGTTTTGGCTACATCAAGGGTCACTTTACTGGTGCGCCACGGGTCCGTAGCGCAATCCAGACGCTGCTCATTGGCGGGCTGGCTGCGGTAGTAGCATTCATGATAGCACGGGCAATTTCCTGAGTACCCAGGCTGCAGCCGCGTTAACCGCAACCTTTAGGACAGAACGCATGAGCCAACATCCTCCTCTGGCCTTTTGGAGTCTCTCCACTATCGCGACGCAAAGGGGGAAAATATGAGGATTGGATGAAGCAGTTTAGATCCGGATTCGCCAACTTCCAGTGCGACATCGATGAGTTGATCGACGATGGAATGAGGGCTGCCGTTCGATGGACCTGGAGTGGAACTCACACCGGAAACCTGTTGGGAATCGCTCCTACCAATCGGAAAATCGAGTTCAGCGAAACGCATCTGCTTCGGATTTCCGGAGGCCGTATCGCCGAAGATCACGTTTCCGCGAACCTCTTGGATTTGCTGGATCAGCTTGGGACAACTCAATTCGCGGCGGCCTAGATTGAAGCGCGTTCGTTTTCTCGGGGAGGTAGAGATGAAGGAAAGAATTTCAGTGTGGGAAGGCGAAGGCGGATCCGTGAGCGAAACGTCGGGAGAGGCGATGACCGGTACCGTCAATCAGATCGAAATTAGGACACAGGTGAATGCCGAGTTTGATCGAGTAATAACGGCGCTCGAAGCTGCGGCTACAAAGCAGTCCGGCCAGGATCGAATGGACACTCAGACGATTATTGCAATCGTTGAAGAAAAGCGAACCGAAGTGATGCAGCATCAAGAGGCCGGCTATTTCATTCATGATTGGCAGGAACTGCGCGATCAAGTCAGGCAGCTGATCATGAAAGATGACCGATATAAGGCCATCAAGACCGGTAAGGTGCAACTCTGAAATGAGCGATTTTTGCACGTATAACGATTGGTATGAATCCATGTGCGATTTTGAACATCGCGTGCCGACCTCATCGGACAAAATGAACAAGTGACTTAGGAGTAACTTGCCTCAAAAATGGGAAACCGGCCTGAATCTATCTGGACACGGCCCGGTCAAATGGCTGTCCAGCACTCGGAGGAATTGAATCGCCGCCCCGAAGGGCTACTCTAAGAAACCGATGATCGAAACCGGTGCACGTATCCGACAGTTGGTTGTGGTACTCGTGGAGGTTACGAAGTACGACAGGGAGGGTTACCTGATTCAATTCCATAAGGGAGTTCTCCCGTGCAACACACTGGCGGCCATGTGGTCATTGACTGAAGCTGCTTTTGCCGCGTCGGAGCTTGCCGGGCTTCTCTGCCGGGTAATCGCATTTAACGAAAGAACCATGCGAGGCGGAGTGAACGCCTTGCAGGTCATGAAAAAACATTCCGCTCCCGACACTAGAGTTGTCGTCGGTCTCGTGGGAATTCAGACCAACATGTTCCCACGGGCCAGGCAGGTTGCGCTGGAATTCAAAGCGCAGGGCGCGACCGTCGTGATGGGTGGATTCCACATAAGCGGTTCCATCACCATGCTTCATGACGGAAACGGCGATTCGAATATCCCCTGTCCCCGTGTAATGCCCCCCGAATGCGCCGAACTCATGGAACGAGGAGTTATTCTGTTCCATGGCGAGGCCGAAGGGATTTGGCATGAGGTCCTGGGAGATATCGTGCGGGGCGAAGCGAAATCGCTCTACCGTGGCGGACGGCCTGCGCTTGTAACGGCGCCATTGCCCGAGTATCCGCCGCATTATTTCAGAAATTTCTTCGGCCGGATGCATACACTCGACACCGGACGCGGCTGCCCCTTCACCTGTAGCTTCTGCACGATCATTAACGTCCAAGGGCACGATCCGCGCTACCGGAGCGTGGAAGCGATCGTGAACCGTGTGCGACGCGCGTGCGGCGAAGAGAAAAAGCCCTTTTTCTTCTTCACGGACGACAATTTTGCGCGAAACCCTCATTGGAAGGACATCCTCGAAGGGCTCATGCGATTGCGGGTGGAAGGGCTTGAGTTCAGCTTCATGGTCGAAGCGGATCTTGTGGCCTGGAAAATTCCCCGTTTCGCCGAACTTCTTGCCCAGGCCGGCTGCAACCAGGTCTTCATGGGCGTGGAAACCGTCCGGCAGGAAGCCTTGAATGCAGCGCGGAAGCGCCAGAACAAGGTCAGGGACTATGCCGAGATGTGCGCGCGGTATCACGAGTACGGTATCGCCTGCCACGCCGGCTACATCCTCGGGTTCCCGACGGACACGCCGCAAACAATCGCGGAGGACGTCGAAACACTGAAAGGAATCGGCCTCGACCAGGTGTCGTTCTTCGTTCTCACACCCCTCCCGGGATCGGAGGATCATATCCGGCAGTACGTGGCCGGAATACCGATGGACAGAGATCTGAACAACTACGATTCCTTCCAGCCGGTTATTGACCATCCGCTCATGTCCCGGAAACAGTGGCAGGAAGCCTATAACCGGGCATGGCGCCAGTTTTACACCCCTCGCCAAATGACCGCGGCTCTGCGACGCATCTCCAAGAACGATTACTGGGGGATGTTCCGAAACTTCCTCTGGTACCGATGGAGTGCGGTAGTCGAGGGCGTCCATCCCATGATGGCCGGATTCCTTCGACACAAACATTACGCGAGCCGGCAACCGTCGGTCGCTCGGATGTCGCGGACGGAGCACACTCTCCGCGAGATCTGGCGGTTCGTCCGGTACATCGCCCTCGGCGTCCGGGAATTCTTCCTCTTGCAACAGGTGTACTTCGCAAGCTGCTCCGTTGGGCTCGCTGGCGAGGGAGAAGATCCCTGGGAAGTGCGGTTCCGGAGATGGCGCATGGAAGTCCGCCGGTCGCGGTGGTTCGGAAGAACGTTCGGGCGCGCGGCGCACCGGGAGTGGTTGAACGCCTTCTGGAAGCGCTATGCGAGACTCGAATGGAAACTCCTCCTGCCACACCGATGGGTCTGGCATCTCAAAGCCTTCTCGTGCGCGACGACGGAAGTGGTCTACGCCATCCGTTTCAGTACGGTGGTGTTGGTCCAACTTCTGCGTCAGAGCAGAAACATCGGATTTCTGGGGTAGTATCGAAACCGTTATCCCAGTCTCCTTTTAGAGAGTGGCTCCATTGTGCGCAGTAAGCAAACAGGAGGGAAGGACCTGCACCCCACACGCTCACTGTCGGATGGGTCTTCGTTTTTCTGGTATCGTTTAAAGATGACCAATCCTTCCGAGTCCGAGATTATGCCCACAACCATTCTCGTCGATGTTCAGCTCCAGAGAACAGACACCGGCGAACACGATGCTTCGCTTCAGGAACTTAGACAACTCATCGAAACGCTGGGGTGGAAAATCGCGGGGACGCTCACTCAGAAAATGTCGTCGCCTACTGCGGCTTCACTCATCGGGCCGGGAAAACTTGAAGAACTGAGTGAGCTCGTGAAAGCCCCTCCAGAAATCGACAGCGTCGTTTTCGATCACGAACTCACGACGACACAAGTTCGCAATATTAGAGAAGCAACGGGCGTGGATGTTTACGATCGGCCGGCGATCATTCTCGAAATTTTCCATCGACATGCGCGAACGAAAGAGTCGCAGCTTCAGGTGGAACTCGCACGTCTCAAATATCTCGCGCCTCGTGAGCGCGTTGCCGGCGCCAAAGAGCGACGAGGCGGTGGGCGAGGCGCCAGAGGCGTCAGCGAATCCTTTCACGAACTAGAGCGCCGGCAAGTGCGCGATCGTATCAGCGAACTTCAACGAGAACTCGATGCCGTTCACACAGAACAAGTCGAGCGTCGTCGTCACCGCGAAGGTCTGCCCAAAGTTGCTATCGTCGGTTACACCAATGCCGGTAAGTCTTCTCTCATGCGAGCACTCACGTCGAGCGACGTTCTTGTCGCCGATCAACTTTTCGCTACCCTCGATACGACCGTTCGGGCGCTGCAGCCGGAGACCCAACCTCGCATCCTCGTCTCTGACACCGTTGGTTTTATTCGAAACCTTCCGCATGATCTCGTGGCCTCATTTCGATCGACTCTCGACGAAGCGCTGGATGCTTCGCTTTTACTTCATGTAGTGGATGCATCTGACCCATCGTTGCGCTCTCACATTCAAGTCACGCGAGAAGTTCTCGAGAGTATCGACGCCGGACACCTTCCTTCACTTCTCATCCTGAACAAGATCGATGCCGTCGATCTCTCGCAAGAGGCAGTTCTGAAAAGAGAGTTTCCCGATGCCATTCCCATGTCCGCACTCAATCCCAGGGACATCGAGGCGCTGTACGAGCGTCTTGTAAGGTTCTTTCTAGACAACATGACCCAAGTCGATCTCCTGGTTTCCTACGGCAAGGAAGGAGTGCTCGCCGAGATCCGCAAAAACGCTCACGTGCTCAAAGAATCCTACGACGAAAAAGGCGTGTGTCTCACGATCAAAGCAACTCCCGGTACCCTTGCCGCTCTGAAGCGGCGGCTCGCAGAGTCGACCCCTGTTGCGCAGTGAGCCGTTCACACCGATGTATCAATCGAACTTGAATCAAGTCATCAGCATCCAAAAAACCAATCGCCATAGGCGACAAATACGCGGCTACGATAGCGCCTTCATGTCCCGCGTTGGACGCTATCAATCGAAGCGGTTCTTCAAGTGCGCGCTTCACGATGTTGACCCCAATTTGTTCGTCATCCTCCAGCTTCAGCTTCTCCAGAGCCGGAATGGTTCGAAGAAAAGCCACGCCGCCACCCGGCACGATGCCTTCGTCCACAGCAGCGCGAGTTGCATGCATCGCATCCTCGACGCGCGCCTTCTTCTCTTTCAGCTCCGTCTCGGTCGCCGCGCCAACATGAATCACCGCGACAGCGCCAACAAGCTTCGCCAACCGTTCTTGCAGTTTCTCCCGATCGTAGTCGGAAGTTGTCTCTTCGACTTGAGCTCGAAGCTGCTTCACGCGCCCTTCGATGATTGGACGTTTGCCGCCGCCTTCGATGATGGTGGTATTGTCCTTATCGATCACCACCTTTTTCGCCGTACCGAGGTCTTCGATCTTCACGTTCTCCAGCCGGATGCCCAGATCCTCCGTGATCGCACGACCGTTCGTGAGGATGGCAATATCATCCAGCATCGCTTTTCGGCGATCGCCGAATCCGGGCGCTTTCACAGCTGCTGATTGCAGCGTGCCGCGCAGCCGGTTCACCACAAGAGTTGCGAGGGCTTCGCCCTCGATATCCTCGGCGACGATTAGCAGCGAGCGGCTCATCTTGGAGGCCTGTTCGAGAAGCGGCAAAAGATTCTTCATCGAGCTGACTTTCTTTTCGAAAATCAAGATCAAGCAGTTCTCGAGCACGCATTGCATCCGATCCGGATCCGTCACAAAGTACGGCGAAAGATACCCGCGATCGAACTGCATCCCTTCGACGACATGTGCACAATTGCACATCGCGACGAATACAATTGTGCGCGTTAGCCACAACCTCACAGACTACGGTCCGGTCTGTTCTTTGTTTTCCTTGGCTCTGTTCAATTGTGCACAATTTTCCTCGTCGACAGCCGGTGGGCTGATGCTAATGGCAGTCATCTGGATTGACAAATTCGAGGACGGAAGAATGGAGAGCCCAATCGGGACCACCTTGTATGAACAGATCGCGCCTACCGAGGACGCTATGAAGCCCGAAGTCTATGAACGTCTCTGGCAGGAATTGTCCTCGCTTCGGGAGAAGCTCAAATTCGCGATGGCCGGCCTCCAACAGTTCGTTGACACACTAGCCGAGTGATTTGATACCGCGAATGTTCAATTTATTTGCGCTTTTCAACTCGAGCAGTTCGGCGCCGCTTGCGATGTAACCGGTGAAGAGTCCATCGCCCTTGATGTACCAGGTTTCATTCAACGCGATGCAAACTGTCACCTCGAGCCCTTGCTCCCGAAGCTCAGCCAGTACGCCATCGAACTTATTTTTGTTTAACGACACACTTATCCTCCTCTAGCTGGTGTACTGCCTCTAACCCCGTTAGCGCCCGGATTACCGGGAGGAATAACCATTCGGAAGACCCAAGTACTGCAACAATACAGTCTTCAACGCTATTCCGAGAGACGGGCGATGCTCCCGACTTCCTCACGCCCGGCCCGAGCTTTCGGAGAAGTTCACAGCTACTTTGGCAGGTTGATCAATGGTATAGCGCCCCCGGTCACCTGCGGCAGAGTTCCGTTCCATTTTTCGAGAGCACGCAGCTCCAGGATCTGGGGGTTGGATTTGAGGGCGTTGGATTCGATGGTCATCGCTTCCGCTTTCCCCCGAGCCTCCGCGATTTTCTGGTCCGCCTCGAATTTGATCTGTTCGAGTTTGTTCTTGGCGGCAAGCGCCTGCTGCTCTGCCGTCACCTTGGCTTCGATTGCATCGTTGAAGTTTTTGGAGAATTCGAAATTGACGATGTTGAACTCGTCGACGAGGATGTTCCTCTCCTTAAGCCTGGCTTTCAACTGAGCCTTGATCTCATCCCGCACCAGTTCCCGCTTGGTGATTAGTTCTTCGGCGGTGAACTTCGCCGTCGAGGCTTTGATGGCCTCCTGCATTCCCGGATCAATGATTCGATCTTTAAATTGCAGACCGACGTCCTGGTACATGTTGGCAACCCGGTCGGGATCGATGTGAAAGTTGAGTGCCACGATGGAGTGCACCGTCTGCAGATCCTTTGATGCGGCGTCCGATTTCATTTCGTATTTTTGGACCTTGACATCCATCATCTGAACCGACTCGATGAGTGGAAATCGAAAATACAATCCCTCTCCAAAAACCTTTCCGGTGACAGCGGTGAACCTCAAGTGCACGCCGCGCTCCCCAGCCGCAATCGTGCCGAATGGAGAAAGCAAAAAAAGGAGTAGCAGGGCAATGATCCCTACGGCTATTCGAATCACATTTTTTCTTGCCGGTCCGTGACGAATGAACTTGACGGTCTCGAAATCGTATGTTTCAGGCACAAATCGTCTCCTTTGCCAGCCACATAAAGTTACTTCCCGGCGTGATCAGTTCTCGATTTCAGATCGGATGGCGGCAACTAAGTATCGATCAGCTGCCGGACGAAAGGTGTGCACAATTGCACAGCACGTCACTCACATTACCAAGTCGCCCTCCGGCCGCCGTGCAATAACGCTCACAACCGAAAACCCGGCTTTACCCCTCGGTGGAACGGCCTATAGTGAAGAATGCCGCCGGACAATTCCGCGGAGTATATCCATGTATCGATACGCCCAGGCTTGACCTTTGTATTCTTGAAAGACCTGAGAGAAGAAAAGTGGATGAGTGTACGCCGCCGGTATGACGCCCGCTAACCCGATAGCGAGGCCGCCCTGCCGCTGGAGAGAATTGAGTCTTCCCAGGGGATCTGGGTGGTCCTCGGCAACGAATTCGAATCGATTCTCAAGGACCACGACTATTGCCGCGTCCATCCACGGTCCGGGAGCTGTTCTCAGCTCATCGACGAGCTCATCGTTTGATCGCATAGCCTGTTAGACTCGTGTGAGTCCCTTTTGTTCTGCGAGTGAAAGGAAGATACCCATATATGGCGAAAAACGAAGTCAGCGCATCGATCGCGGCCATCGATGCCTACGTCGCGGTCCTCCTTGAAAAAATCTCAGAAGGCAAGCGTGTCATCAGCCTCCAGAAAGGTAAAAGGATCTTTTCTCAAGGCGATCGCGCGGATGCCATCTATTTTGTTCAGAGTGGCAGAGTCAAGATTAGCGTTCTCTCATCTGCAGGAAGGGAAGCCGTTCTCGCCATCCTGGGTCCTCGCCAGTTTTTTGGTGAAGGCGCTCTGGTCGGCCAGTCGGTTCGAGTCGGCACCGCCACGGCGGTCGAACCGGCGACACTGTTTCAGGTCGAACGGCGAGCCATGCTTCGTGCTCTTCATGATCAGGCTGAGCTCTCCGAAAAGTTCATGGGCTTTCTGTTGGCCCGCAATATCGATCTCGAAGAAGATCTTTGCGATCAGCTTTTCAATCACAGTGAGAAACGGCTCGCCCGTGTTCTCCTGAAGCTTGCGCGTCTGCGTGAAGAGGACGTCGCGCCAGATGCCACAATACCCCTGTTCCGTCACGAGATCCTGGCTGAAATGGTAGGCACGACACGCTCCCGCATTAATCACTTCATGAACAAATTCAGAAAAATGGGACTGATCGACTACAATGGCGGTCTGATAGTGCGGACAGAGTTGTTGACTGATGTCGTTTTGCATGATTGAGATCGCTTCTCGGCGCTGATTTCGAACGCCCATTCTAACGAGCTAATACACGTCATGGTTCAACGGAGGAAGAGGGATTCGTTGTGGCTCTGCAGGTTGAATCTTCGTAACATATTGATTTTCTGATTTGTAAAATTTGTAAAATTGGCTCAAAACGACGATTTTGGATGCTTTCACTCGCAAACTCGCCACAGTCCTCCCTCGAAAAACATCGGAATTGACCGAAGCGAAAACCTATCATACGACCCGAGGTATACTGCAGTCATGTCGATAAAGCTTCCGCTACATGAGATGACCATTCAAGAAAAGCTCGCCGCAATGGAGTCTTTGTGGGAGGACCTGTCGCGATCTCCAGAAGCGATTGTGTCACTACAATGACGACGACAGAAACGATTCTTGAAGTTATTGCTAAGGACATATCTTCTCCGGAAGGTCGCGCTACCACTTCAAGATGATCGGCGGAAAAAGCAGCAACACTCTTCGACGCAAGGTTAGTATCGTTTGAATCCACGGTCATCCCTCGAAGACATCGGCCGAGCTTCATTGACGGTGAGAGCACGGCCCTTAAAGTCCTTGCCGTTCATTTCTGCAATAGCCTTATCCCCGCCCTTCTGCATTTCTACAAAACCAAAACCTTTAGAGCGGCCGGTATCGCGATCAGTGATGATGCGGACCGTTTCAACCGAACCTGCTTGGCCGAACAGTTCCTTGAGATCAGCCTCGGTCGTTTCAAACGACAAGTTTCCGACATACAACTTCTTTTTCATGCGATTACCTCTTTGATTTGAAAGATCTCTAACCGACGAATTTCCACAGGAGTGCACTCACCATGACGAATACTGCGACGAGTGCCATTACTCTCAGTCGCCTCTCATATCTGAAGCGGTCCTGAACCTTATTCTTCTTCAGCCGATCCTGCCAAACGGCTTCATCGATCTGCGAGTTTTTGTCCGGCTGCAACATGAATTCATCCTTAACTAAATCTAGTCCATTATACGTTGAGTGTGGCGTAGCAGTTGTTAAATAATTCACCCATGCTGGTTAAGCAAAGACACGGATAACGCAATTGCGGAATGGGAAGACGATGCCGGGTGGTCCAAGATGAAACAACAAGCCGCAACCGCTAGAGTACGGCTTTTGGACTCGCCCGGGCAATCGCCATCAAGACCTTCATTTACAGCTCCATTTGCTCCAAGACAGCGCGAGGACGCCATGAGAGTTGCCCAAGCTCTCCTGTATCCCGAAGTAGTTCCCTGTTTCCAAGTCCCAATTGGGAACTATTTGAGGCGGGAGTATTCTGATAAGCGGGCCGAGGACTGTGCATAATTGCGCACAGGCGGGAAAAACTTCTTACGTGGTCATTTCCCTTAGTACTCTTTATCGCAAGTACGGTGAACTCTGATTAATGGAGAAGCAGAGTTTGCTCCAAACAAGAGTGTACCTTCGCCGACGAAGGAAAGGAGACGTTTCAATGGCTGATGAGACCAGCAAAATCACCAAGACTAAGGGGGCGCGAGTGAACCCGAGCACTTCGGAGATCCGTTACCGGCGGCTATTTGAAACTTCGCAGGATGGGATCTTAATTCTGGATGTCGGCACGCGAAAAATCACGGAAGTGAATCCTTTCATGCTCGAGTTGTTGGGATACAATCGCGACGAATTGCTGGGACGGGAACTCTCGGAAATTGGTTTGCTTAAGGACGTAAACGCCAGCCGGCGGGCTTTTCGAGAGTTGAAGGAAAAAAGTTATATCCGCTACGAAAACCTACCTCTTCAAAGGAAGGACGGGCAGCAGCGGGAAGTGGAATTTGTGAGCAATGTCTATGTGGAGAACGGCCATCGAGTCATTCAATGCAACATTCGCGACGTCACCGCACGCAAGCGGGTAGAGCAACGTTTACGCAAAGCCAATGACGAATTGACATCTTTGGTGGCTGAATTACGGCGGCGAGACGCCCAAACGCTAACGCTCAACCGGATGCATGAATTGCTTCAGGCCTGCACCACACCAGAGGAGGCTTATCAGGTGATTTCCCTCGTGGCGGGTGAATTATTCACCGGACAAAACGGATGCTTAGCTATCTTACGTGGTTCGGATCGGTATCTTGAGACAGTTGCGGTTTGGGGCAATGAGGCGTCAGTGGAGCCCGTCTTTTCACCGGAGGATTGTTGGGCGCTGAGGCGTGATCAACTTCATGAGGTCACGGATCCGCAGGTTGGTTTGCTGTGTCGTCATTTTGTCCGTCAGCCCGAGACTGGTTACTTGTGTATGCCCCTGACTGTACGAGGCGGAACGCCCGGTATTCTGTGTGTCCTTGGTACTGACGCCAGGAGCGGTGAGCATCAGGTCGGGCAGCAACGACTGGCCGTAGCGGTGGGCGAAGCAATCAAACTGGCTTTATCCAACTTGAACCTACAGAACAAACTACGCGAACAGGCGATCCGCGATCCGCTGACGGGGTTGCTTAACCGGCGTTTTTTGGAAGAGACACTGGCGCGGGACGTGTATCGCGCACAGCGTCGCAATTCCCCGCTGTGCGTCGCCATGCTCGATCTCGATGATTTCAAGCAATTCAACGACACGTTTGGGCACGATGCCGGCGACTCGCTTTTGCGCGAGTTGGGACGGGTGATCCGCGAAAAACTGCGCAAGAGCGATATCTTGTGCCGCTATGGTGGCGATGAGTTTGTGCTCGTTTTGTCCGATTCACCGTTGCCCGACGCAAAGAAACGGGTGGAGCAAATCTGCGCGATGGTCAAGGAAATGCAAAGTGACCAGGCGGAACCAAGACCAGACGCGATGACCATATCGGCTGGCATTGCTCAAGCAGGCGTAGACGCCTCCAACCCGGCCGAATTGCTACGCGCTGCGGACAACGCCTTATATGCCGCCAAGACGGCCGGTCGCGACCGCGTCGCTGTTTATCAGGCTAAGGAGTCATAGGTGGGACTCCCGGACGCCTCAAGCACATCGCGTCCGCCGCAATGTCGGAATATGTTGGGCCGCCTACTCGTGGTGTAAGCAGGTCCGCGTAATGGAGTTGCTTCAATGGAGCCTGAATCTGTGCACCCGAAAAACGCCCCTGCACCCCGAAAGATACTATCCTCACGCCGGATTCGGGTATTCATCACTCCGGTCACGAAATTCCCGGATCGGCCAGGGAGGGAAAACCGCGTTCATTTTTCCTATGCTTGCGCATTTCACAACGTGCACATGAGTGATGGCAAACTTACCCGCTTCTTTCTTCCGGGTTGAATAGACGCGATAAGCGGCGTTCTCCGCCAGGTAGGATCGGACGGAAAAAGCATCCTTGGCGATTCGTCCCTCGACTACGGCCAGGTAACGGCGTCCGGCAGTGTGATCCTCGAATTGATTCTGGAGGTTTTCCTTCGCCTCGACGGTCTTCGCAAAGACCAGGAGTCCCGATGCTTCGCGGTCGAGCCGATGCACAATGAATATTTTTTCCAGCGGGGTGTTTCCTGCTCGCGCGGGCGCGTAGTGCAGCGTAGAGCGTATTTTCTTTTTCGGTTTCCGTGGCTATCGTGAGCAGACCCGCAGGCTTGTCGACGACGAGGATAGTCTCGTCTTCAAATAAAATGCGGATCCGATCGAGATCAACCGGCAAGCCCTGGCACAACCTCCGCGCCAAGCTTGATCAGCGCTTCGGGAGACGTTTTAATTTTCAAACTGCGGCCTCCGCCGCCGAGGATGATCCAATCGAGTCCGATCATCCGGTCATCGACATACAGCGGCATTCCGTGAGGAAGCGAGAACGGCGTCACACCGCCGACCTGCATTCCGGTGAGCGCCGCCATCTCTTCCGCCGACGCGAATGACGCTTTCGAGACGCCCATCAATTTCGTCACGCGCTTGTTCACATCGAGCCGCGTGTGAGCGAGCACCACGCACGCAACGAACTTCTTGGGCTCTTTCTTCGAAGCAACAATGATCGTGTTACACGAGCGTTCGACGGGATAGCCGTATTTTTCGCAAAACGCAGCCGTATCCGCAAATGCCGGATCGATCGGGATCAGCTCGTAAGGCACTCCAAGCTTTGCGACAGCCACAGCAACAATTTCTTCAGGCGTCATGCGGCGGTGGTTTTCGGCTTCAAAAGCGATCTGCCGCCGGTGTAAATGCCCCAGACCACTTCAATCATTACAAATATAAGAAGCGGTTCCCAGGTGAAGCCCCCGATCAGGTGGCCAAGCGTGTGAACCGCGATCGACGTACCCATGGAATATTCGGCGGTGTGGAAAATTGTCTGGCGCCCTGTGGCCCACGTATAACTCAACGCGAGGACTTCGACGGTCATATACGGCATGACGAGCAGGTAGGACGCTTTCAGCCGCTCTTTATGTGTTGCGGTAGCAATCGCAAAGTATACCGATCCGATCATCATGATCGCCGACATGCTGAAGTACTTCACAACGTCTTTCGGGACGCCGTCCGCATCAAGAATGAAGCGAATAACGCCCATGACGGCAATCGCGACGATGAATGCTTTCGTGGTTTTGCTCATATCGCCTCATGATCTGTAGGGGCGGTCCGCGAAGATGTGAACGAATTGGCTAGAAGTTGAATTCGGGTATTCCCCTCCTCGCAGAGGAGGGGAATGCTGCGGCATCAATAAAAGTCGCGAAGCCACCGAAGAAGCCGCAGACGGGCGCGAAGCGCGAGCGCGAAGCCGTAATAGTGGTCAGTTCGGCCAAATGTTTAGGCCTGAATAGCTTCGCCGAACTGACCATTAATTGAGGCTTCGCCCTATCGGGCTCGCGCTTCGCGCCCGTCGCGCCAGCTTCTATTAAGCCGTCGCGTCCACCCCTCCCTCTGCGAGGAGGGGAATATTCTGCCGCATTTCTCAGCATTGCCAATTCATTCACACCTTCTATGACCGCCCACAATGCCGAAACCGAGACATCGCGGGCGGTCCGCGAAGCGCAAGCGCGGCAGCGCGAAGCCCCAAGAAATAGACCGCCCCTACAGTTTTCCACGTTCCATTCTGACATTCCATTATCGCGTTGCCGTTATCAAGGACCAGCCGATGGCACAGAACAGGCTGCCCGCCAATGCCCACATGCTGAGGTACTGCTTTTGGATGAGAAGGCCGGCAATGAGCGGAGCAATAATCTGCGCAACCGACATCAGCGATTGCATCAAACCAATGACCATGCCCTGGTGATGGCGGGCGGCCCGGCTTGTGATCAGGCTGGTAAGGCTGGGACGAAGTACGGCGCTGCCGAATGTGAGGAAGATAATCGCGACGAGCAGAAACGTGATTTGATGGGAGCCCGAAAGCAGCGCAAATCCGACGGCCATCGATCCGAATCCCACCTGTACCAGTTTCCCTTCGCCGAAAGTTTTCACCAACGAACCGATTCCACCGCCCTGGATCATGGCTCCAATCAGGCCTGAGAATGCGAAGACGTAGCCAACTTCTTTGGGCCCAAAAGGGGCGCCGTTATGAGTGAACCGCCTTTCGGCAAAAAGAGCAAATCCTGAGAAGAGGGTACTGAATGCGAATGTGAACGCAAAGAACTGCCACAACATCGGCCCCAACTTCCCATCCTTAAATGATTCGATGTATGCACTCCATCTCGAAGGCCGCCCTTGCTCGGTTTCTGGAGTCGGATGCGGCGCAACCGCAGGCAGCAAAAAATACGTGCAGAGAACGCTGGTAAGGGAGAGAGCCGCTGCCGCAAGGATCGGATACGTGTGGCTGAACTGCGCAAGGTAGCCTGAAGCGGCAGGACCGATCAGGAAACCCAAACCAAAAGCGATACCGATCATACCAAATGATTTCGCGCGGTTTTCTTGTGTCGTCACGTCGGAAATATAGGCCTGCGCGACGGTGAGATTGCCTGCGGTCAATCCATCGATGATCCGCGCAAGAAATACCATCCATAAGACGCGCGCGGAAGCGAGAATCAGGAAGCCTGCAAAGGTTCCCATTTGACTCACGAGCAGAACGGGTCTGCGTCCCACACGGTCTGACAGATGCCCGAGCGGTGGTCCGGCAATAAGCTGACAGGCGGCATATGCCGAGACCAGCATGCCGACGACAGCAGGCGTCGCACCCAACGACTCTGCATAAAACGGAAGCAGAGGCAGGATGATCGTCAGCCCAAGCACATCGACAAGAACAATCAGAAATATCGAAAACAGCGGCGATTTTTTCATGAAGGAGTCAAATCACTCTTCTTTGTCTTTAATAAGTCCCGATGCGGATACGGATACGGTTGCGTCCACGAGGCCATCCCGTGGAGTCACCTTCACCCCAGTACGTGATTTTAAAAATCCCATCCAAGGATACCGTTCCGCCTGGCTTGCAAGAAAGGCCCCTCCCAAAACGACAAACGTTTCGAAGTAAACGAGGAGCAGAAAACTGACGGTGATGGAAAAAGGTCCTTGAGTGGTTGACAATCTGAGAAGTGGAAGAACACGGCTGAACAGCGTTCTTACGACCTCCGCCATCACGCCCGCAATAATCGCTGCCGGCAGCACCTGCACAGTTTGGATTTTTTTATTGGGGAGAAATTTGTAAAACGCGAAAATAGTCACGACAAACAAGCATGTAATCGTCGTTCGAATAACCGCAAACCTTGCCACGGTCTGTACAAATTCCACGGGCAGGTACACTATCATCGCGTGCAGCCCAGTGCTGATGGCGACAAACAGGAGGGCGATGGCAGAACAAGCCAGCGTTAGTGTGAATCCCACAATCTGGTTCAGCCAGTAAGGACGATCCTCCCGGACGCGCCACAACCGATTGAATCCCGTCTCGAGGGGAATGAAAACCCCTGCCGAACCCATGAGAACCCATACCAGAGAGACCAGTTGCATCCGCGTCCGGCCAAACGTCGACACAAAAACCTCGATATTACGAATGATAAACGCCTGGTTTGTCGGAAAGTAAATCCGGAGTGTGTCGAGCAGGACGTTGTAGGCTGCATCCCAGCGAAGCACATGCTTCAGGAGCGTGAGCAACGCCACCGAAGCCGGGAAAAAGCCCAATAACGCTGCCGAAGCCAGAGCCAGGCAGAACGCATGAGTCTCGGTCTGAAGAACGAGGTACCGGAAAAGCGGAAAGAGATTGCGAATTTCGCTGATGAGCCGAAGCCGATAGTTGTCCCCAAACATCCTTTGGCTATCATACAACCCGGGGAAATTCGGGGACAGACACCGAATTCTTGAACTGCAGAATTTGTGTCTGTCCCCGAATTTCCCCCCTTACTTCCGCGAAACCTTTTCCTCGACGCCTTGTTCAATTTGCAGTTCGTTTTTCACGTCAAAGACATTCGGGACCTGCCGCGCCGCCATGTACGCGAGGTCGCTGTCGCCCTGATTGGCAACGATGCCTTTCAAAGTGACAGCAATCCGCAGCTGGTCATCCATGGGCGAAAGGGGCAACACTTCGATCTCATTGAAATCCGAAATCCGAGATCTTAAATTGGACGATCAAACGTGGACTCCCGGACAGTTCAATTTTTGCGATTTCGGATTTCGGATTTGAGATTAGGCTTCGTCCAATTTCAAAATGTCTTTCCCCGTTGCTGAATCGAAGTCTGACGCGCCGGGTGACGGATTCAGGACTCGTCGAAACTTGCGGCCCTCACCATTTCTTGAGGCTTCGCCCTGACGGGCTCGCGCTCCGCGCCCTCTCCCACAGGGAGAGGGTGGCTTTCGGAAGTGGATTGCCGTGACCGCCCAATCACCGGCGCCAGCGCGGCCATAACCAACGCGACAATCACGATGGTTAGGCCATTCGTGCTCCAGCGAACGCCGCGTTGAAACGGCGGATTCAACCACATTCCGAATTCATCAAACGTGAGACCGACGCCAAGACCGTAAAGCAGTGCAATCCACAATGTGGCTCGATCGCCCTTGAAGACCAATGCCAGGTAGCCGGCAGCGGTAAGAATGAAGATGCCGTAGACGTAGTGATGGATGTGCAGCCCGGGTACTGGTTCCCAGTGCACCCACGGCAAGACCAGGCTAAAGAGGCGAGCACCGGCCGCCGTCAAGATAAATGCGGCTGCGACACCCACAGCCGGACCCTTCGATTTCAACAAAGACATACCGACGAATTATATCAGGCCGCACGCCCCCGGCGTGGGGCACGTGGGGCATGTGGGGCACGTGGGGCACGTCGCATCCGGGTAGTGCGGATCAGTTGAAAGACGGCCAGCGCAGTTCCAAGCACAGCAAGCCCGAACAGGGAAACCGCGATGTATTGAAACGCTTGGGATTTGAACCAGTTGACGATGTGGCGGCCGTAATGAAAGGCCAAAAGGGCTTCCGCGCCGAAGCGGAGAAGGCGTGTAAGCGCCAGCCACAAGAAGAACCTGTATGGGCTCAGCTTCAACGCCCCTGCCGCCAGGATGAAAGCTGTGAACGGAAACGGTGGGGGGACGACGTCGAGAAAAGCGATTGCCACGGCACCCTTGGCTTGAATTTTCTGCCGGACTTGTTTCAAACGGCCGGCGGAAACGAACCGTTCCAGTCCAGCATCGCCGGCCCCGTATCCCAAATAGTAAGTGACGGCTGCACCGCAAAGGGACCCAATAGAAGCGATGATGGGATAAATCCAGACCGTTTCATGCGCTCGCGAGGAGAGGACGATGACGGCAACATCAACAGCAAGCGGAAGAGTCACGATAATGAGTGAGTCCATCGCGGCGATAAGCCCGAGTCCCCACCAGGACATTAAGCTGCTGAAAATCCCAATCAAAAACGACCGCATCTCGGACTACAATGGAAAAGTATCCTTCGCTTAGAATAAGTAAAGGAATTCATTCACCTTAAATGATTCAGCAATCTATGGCCCTATGGATCGCGCAATACGGCTATCCCGCGATTTTTTTTCTTCTGATTGCAGGAATTGTGGGTTTCCCGATTCCGGACCAGCTTTTACTCATCATATCGGGCTATCTGGTTCACACAAATTCGCTTAGCTTGACTCCCACTCTGCTGGTGGCAGTCCTTGGCAGCATCTGCGGCATCACCTTGAGTTATCTGCTCGGCCGCGGCTCCGGCTCATACCTGGCGAAAAAGCGCTTTGCAGCACATCGCTTGCAGAATGCCCGCAATTGTTTCGAGCGGTTTGGCGGATGGACATTGGTCTTCGGATATTTCGTTCCCGGAATTCGCAACTTGATGGGATTCGCATCGGGAATGATGCGGCTAAGGGTCCGATTTTTCGCGCCTTACGCCTATTCGGGAGCGATCATTTCATCTCTAACCTGCGTCGGCATAGGCTTTTTCTTGGGTTCACAAGCCAGTTGGGTCTCAGGTTCAATAGAACGACTCGGCTTGTTCTCGGTCATCGTCGCTGTAATTTTCTTCATTCGGAGAACAATCCGGAAAGGCAATCCGGAAGCCGTGAATACGACCGCGACGGCCACGGCAACCAGCGCGATTCTGGAATAACCCCACGGAACGTGCTGGCCAACGAAGTATCCGAACGTCACGAATGTGAGTGAGGAAATAACCGCCCCCAGATAAGCGAAGCGCATAAAGATGTGGATCCGCAATCTGGATGCACCGGCAATATAGCCCATCAGATTCCTCACACCAGGAACGAACGGACCAACAACGAGCACCCAGCGTCCCAGGTTCTGAAACCAATGTTCGGTGCGGCGGATCTTTTCATCGTCAATCGACAGCCAATGGCCGTATCGCCGGATCATATATCCGCTGGAGGTCCGGCCCAGGACATAGCTCATCGTCAGCCCTCCCGCGCTTCCCAGGACAGCTACGGCCACCGTCGGAACAAAGCCGAGAACGTTCTTAAACGCTAGATAACCCGATATCACCAGGAGCCATTCGTCGGGAACCGGCAGCCCGATGATTCCAAAGATGAGAAGAAAGAAAATTCCGAAATAACCGTAATCCGTGACCCACTGCACGACTGCTTGTTCCGTCATTCATGCGCCTTCCTGCCATTGCAATGTTTATTTTGATGTGCAGTCGGACTTCCAACCTTGAATACGGTCTTATAGCTGAGGCAGATCGAGCGGGACCCGGCGGCTTCCCCTCGAATTGAGGTCGAGGATCAAGAGATTTAGTTCGCGCCGAAGCTCGCGGCGGCTTTCCGGGTCGATAGCGGCAGTCAGTAACTGCTGGAGATTAAAGATCTCCTTCCGCAGCTCCATCTCGATGGGCAGGCAGTGGGCGTTTTTCAATATTTTGAACGTGAGACGAAGGTCTTCGGGAATCGAACTGTCATCGTCCAGGTTCAGCGGTTTTCCTTTTCCAGGAAGGTTGTCGAATACGCCATCTTCCTGTGCTTTCTGTATCCGCTCTTCCACCAGCCTGTGCAAATATTCCACAAGATGATTTTACTAGATCCACTGTAGCGGCGGTCCGCGGAGCGCCGCTACAGCAAGCACCCATGAGTCATTACTCATTATTCATCAATCGATTTTCAATTCTCATTTGGAGTCTTCCTGGTTCCGCCAGCAGAGGAACCGTTGGATCGATCAAGAGCGCGATTAATCCGCCAAGGACGTAGATCACTGCGGTAATAAGGAGCGGTGTGCTCCAGGAGCCCCACCATTGCACCGCATAGCCCATCGCGACCGGGGCGATGGCTCCGGCAATATTCGCGAACGTATTCATGCACCCGGTGACTGTACCCGCGGAGTCGCGGGCAATGTCCAGGCAAATGGCCCAAACCGGACTCATGCACAAATCCGCAATACCCGCCGAGAGCGCGATCAGCAATGCCGCCGCCAGTGAATTGGTTGTGAGGGCGGCAATCGCGAGTAACAACCCGCTTGCAACAAGGGCCGTTGACACAACGCCGCAACGTCCCACTCTCAATCCATACTGGCGAGCCCACCGATCCGTCCAGAAACCTCCGGTGATGCACGCGCCGGCGCCGCTCAACAGCACGATTGAGGCAAGCAGGCTGGCCTGGGCACCGGAGAAACCACGGGCTTCCCGGAGATAGGTCTGAAGCCACGTCAGGTAAAAGTACAAACCGTAACCGAACGCAAAATATGTCAGGCAAATGAACAGGAGATTCGGGCTGAGGAAAAGCCGCCAACGAATTTCGTGATGGATAGTTCCGGCGCTCCGTCCTTCCCGAATGATCTTAAGTTCATCGGCATTCACTGACGGATGCTTTGAGGGATCGTCTCGAAACCATCGCCACCAGACGACTGCCCAGAAGACCCCAAGACTGCCGAAAATCCAAAAGCTCGCACGCCATCCGGCGGTGGCAATCAACGCTATAGCCAGCGGCGGCGCCAGCGCGCCGCCAAGGCGCGTTCCCATAAAGATGATGCCGTGCGCCCGCCCGCGTTCGGCGGTAGGAAACCATTGCGAGAAGCTTCGCGACGCATTGGGGAAGGCTCCGGCTTCACCGGCTCCGAACAAAAACCGGAAGGCGAGCAGCGAGATGTAGTTCCACGCGGCCCCCGTCGCCATCGTGAATACCGACCACCACAAGACAATTCGGGTCAAAACCTTTCTCGGCCCGATCCTGTCGCCCAGCCATCCACTGGGGATTTCAAAGATCGCGTACGCCAGGGTGAAAGCACTGAATATCCACCCCATCTGCACCGCATTCAGATGAAGTTCCTCCCGAATGGATGTCGCTGCCGTCGCAATGCAGACCCGATCGAGGTAAGTCACGGCCGAAAGAGCAAAGCCAAAACGCAATAACGTAAACCGCGCGCGCGACGGCACCATGTGCCGAG
>Ga0209058_1000860_pt1 | contig 26339 bp, 32 predicted proteins | sample GraSoiAngelo_147_FD_185904 | JGI IMG/M metagenome (GOLD analysis project Ga0209058, IMG submission 185904) | Grasslands soil microbial communities from the Angelo Coastal Reserve, California, USA - 14_1009_05_40cm (SPAdes) (version 2) | ecosystem: Environmental > Terrestrial > Soil > Grasslands ... | reverse complement strand
ATGATGACCACGGTTCCTGCTCCAGCTGTATAGAATCCTCTCGAGCCATCATCCACAACGCAGCTTGAATTGTATAGAACGTAGCTGCTGTTAGTGGTGAACCCTATGCAGGAGCTGTTGAAAGCTAGCTGCTTGCTCCTCTCGTAGGTGTGGTCGTGGCCTTGTAGAACTAGGTCTACTTTCTTGGCTACCAGCATGTTGAACAGGTTTGTTCCGATGTTACATGACTCTGCCCCGGCAGAGATGCAAACCTTGTGCATTCCAACCATGACCCATTTTATTCCAGCTGTCCTCGCGCTGTCTATCGCTCTAGCGGTCCAGTTGTAATGGGCGTCGTTCTTGTTGTAAGGCCAGCATCCGGTCGTGTCGTTGCAAGGGCTCTTGACGACTGCGTTGCAGGTTGTGGTGCACACGCCTGTGACGTTGAAGACTCTGGGGGAGACTATTATGAATCTCGCGAGTGGATTAGTGCTTGGATAGTCGAAGTAGTACTCCTTACCGTAGCATTGACCTGCAACGACTCCGCATGTCATCTGTGATGCTAGCGTGTAGCTGCATCCGGAGACGTATCGCTCGTAGCTCCGTGTCCCGCTTTGGCCGCTCTCCTCTCCGGTGTCATGGTTTCCAGGTCCAATTTCGACGTTGTTGAACTTGGCTTTGAACTGGCTACACCACGTATCGCCGGTAACTGACGAGCTGTAGCTATAGTCTCCAACTCCAAGGAAGAAGTCGGCACCTGATGTTGCCAGTCTGTCTAGACTGCTCATTCCTTCCCCAGACGATAGCGTGGAAGCATCGCCTGCCGAGCCGAAGGAAAAGCCTGTCGAGGTGGAGGCTTTTGGAAAGGCAACGAATGCAACCGCGATGAGCAATATTGAGGCAACGACTAGAACTGCTGGTCTGCTCCTGGCGTGGTGAGAGCTACTTTTCATCTTCGCGTTCTTCCGGGAAGAGACCTCGGCGAGAATATTTCAGTGGGACGTTTACGATGTGTTAGGAGCGAATCGTTCCTAACACTTTCAATGCAGATGGACTGGTTTATTATAACCTCTAGAGCCTTTCGTGTATCCTTGGATATCTCGGGATTGGGCGGCTAAGCCTCGACGAGTTCTTGAGAGTGCTTCAACTGGTGGTGGTAATGTTCTGGGCTCATTAGAGATTGTAAGGCTCTGTCCACCACCTCGCTGAGTGCCGGATGGATATGCATCGAGTCTCCAATCGGCTTTGAGCTTCCATCCTCGGTGTACATCAACGGAATAATCTCATGTATGAGTATTGAAGCGTAGGGACCGACGATATGAGCACCGAGAATCTTCATCGAATCGGCTTCTAAGATGACCTTGACGAAGTAGTCATGAGCGTTCATCGCCTCACCCTTCGCAGTGTCTTCGTACTTGTAGAAACCGATCAAGACCCGGTCTTCGCCCAACCTCTCTAAAGCTTCTTTCTCTCTGAGACCTACACTGGCAATCTCTGGATAGGTGAAGACGGCATGGGGAACCGCATGGTAATCCGCCTTGACCTTCCTCTTGAGCACAGCGTTGTAGTAGACGATTATCGACTCATAGTTCGCAACATGCTTGAACAAGTATTTGCCATCAGCATCTCCAAGGGCCCAGATGTTGGGCTGGGATGTTTCAAGAAATTCGTTGACCGCTATCCACCCTTCAGGGCTCAGCTTGATGCCAGCGCGTTCGGGATGTAGAATGTCCGTGACTGGGCCTCTTCCTGACGCGATCATAATCTCCCGAGCGGTGACGACAGTGGTCTCTCCCGTCTGCCTATCAAGAGCTACGACTTCTTTGAGTTCCGTCTTTGCCTGCCTCACCTCTCGGACTTCGTGATTGGTGAGAATCGTCATGTGTCGTCCCAGTTCACTTTTCGCTACTGCCGCCAGCTCAGGTTCCTCGTCGGGTAGGAACTGAGGGTTTCTTCCGATTATCGTGACCTTGGAGCCCATGCTTGAGAAGAAGTGTCCGTATTCTGCGGCGATGTAACCGCCTCCTACTATGGCTAGGCTTTCGGGAAGCTGTTTGAGTTTGAGAACGGTGTCGCTGGTATGGTAGTCTATCTTGTCGAGTCCTTTGATGGGAGGAATGATGATTTTGGAGCCTAGGCAGAGAAACATCATCTTCCCACTTATCGTGATACCCTTGACCCTCAAGGTGTACGGTGAGACGAATTCTGCAGTTGAATGGTAATAGTCGATGTTCTTTGAGCTAGACAATCCTTCCTTTATCGAGTCAATGTCCTCATTGATCAGGGTCCTCATTCGTTCCATTATCTTGGGGAAGTTCACCTCTTTGATGTTGGCGTCCACGCCCAACTCTCTTGCCTTTTCGATTGTTCGAACTAGCTCGGCAGGGTAGAGGAGGATTTTTGATGGGATGCAGCCGCGGGTGAGACAGATGCCTCCCGGCTCATCTTTGTCTATGACCGCTATGCGAATATTCGGGTTTTGTCGAATCATTGGGTCGACAATGTTCATGGCCGATCCGGTTCCTATGATGATGAGGTCGTACTCTTTCAAATGCTGAATCCTCCTCGCCGTTTTGCGACCTTTAGTACTTGAGCTTGCGCAGAGAGTTGGCGAATTGGTACGGTTGGAACCCTTTCTGCTAGAGCGGAAACGAGAGGATTCGATTATGTCGAAGCTGTAGTCTCTTTGGCCAACAGGGTCCAAAGCGAGGGGAGCTTGCTGACCTCGTTCCAGCCTTCACCCCGTTCGACCCTTCTGGTTTCAATACTTTCAAAATAACGATTCAACACTGCTGCGCGTTCCTGAGCCAACGGTGGGCTGCAGTAGTCTTCCTCTTCCCAAACAGCAGCTCCTCCTGCTTCCGTCATCTTCGCGTTTCTTAGGCTGTACTCGAGCGCTCGGCCAAAGGGCTGCATCAACGAGACCTCACCAGAGTCAAGCCTCTGCTTCAATTCCCCTAGTCTATCGAGCCGAGGCTTGCCCTTTACGTGGTATCTAGCCAAGAAATGCCGTCATGGCAGGAGTACTCAGAGTTATCTCATATTGCTTTCGGGCTTCATGGCCGAGAGGTTTGTTGGTACTCATGTAGCGTCGCGCTCGGTTGGGAGTGAAACGGACATTTGCTTTTCCTTGGCTTCTAGGTACTTACGAGTTTCCCGTTGGAGCCACTCGAAATTCTCGAAGATATACTTCCGCCTTATTCCAGTGGTTCTGTAATATTCAACAGCTGCGTGGAACGCGTCCCAGTCTATTAGAATCCGGTGGCGAGAACATCCTGAAGGGTGCACAACTCAACAACTCCTTCCTTTGCGAAGTAGGCGATAAATTCGTAGTAGCTTCCAAAGGCGCGAAGCTCGAAATCATCGCGAGTGTGCTCGAAACCCTCCCACTGGCTCGCGGCATATTTCTTGACGATGTCGCGCATTGTCGTGCGCTTCGTGGTGAAGGAGTCGTCGGTGAACTGCTGTGCGATGCCCAAGGCAATTCCTGACTTGGCTTGGAGAAGGTTTGCTTCTGCTTGTTTGTTAGACAGCCCAATTAGTTTCTGGTTCTGTCTCAGCTGGAAGACGACCACTGCGATGACGACAATCGAGCTGAGCGCGTTGAGGAATTGAACGGCTCCAGAAAAGTCAGGAAGAGACATACCCTAAACGTTCAGCGATCGTAGCTTCGGAATAAAAACCACTTTGAAACCTAGGCGTAAATAGTGCGAAATCGGTTCGGCCCGAAAGTGGGGAATTTCGAAGTGCCTGTTCCTCCTGCGATAGACGTGGAGAACGTCAGTAAGTCCTACGGTAAACTGCTGGCTGTTGACCGTCTCAATTTGAAGGTGGATGAGAAGCAGGTTCACGGTTTCCTCGGACCCAACGGAGCAGGCAAATCGACAACCATCAAGATGCTGGTTGGTCTTCTGAAGCCTGATTCGGGAAGCTTGAGAATTCTCGGACAGAAAACGACGGGAGATAACCCCGCCGTTCGAAGAAGAATAGGCTACATGCCTGAACTGCCCAAGTTCCCCAAGCACTTGAGCGGCTTAGAACTGCTCGACATCTATGGGCAAATGTATGGTATGTCAAAGGAGGAGAGAAAATCGAGAGCCTCCGAGCTGATCAAGATGGTCGGCCTCGAGGGCCGAGGCAAAGACCGCATCGGGGGCTACAGTAAAGGAATGCAACAGAGAATCGGTATTGCCCAAGCCCTCATCAGCGATCCAGAGCTCGTGATTCTTGATGAGCCTAGCATTGGCTTGGACCCTGTAGGAATGGTTGAGGTCCGTGACATGGTTAAGGACATTACAAAGACTGGAAAGACAGTCTTCTTCTCCAGTCACCTGTTAGGTGAGGTCCAGCAAATCTGCGACCATGTAACTGTTCTAAACAAGGGTGTTTCTCTATTCTCTGGTCCGCTGAGCGAGATTGGCAACAAAGCAGTCAGTAGACGGCTCGTGGTTGAGGTTGAGAAGACGACCGATGCAATTTCGAACTACTTCAAGACCCTCTCCTACGGCACTGTCGAATCGACCGGGAACACTTTCACATTGCACCTCAACACCACCCAGGACATTCGTGCTGAAGTCTCTCGCGGACTCACGGCTGCAGGCGGGGTAATAGTGGGAATGCGCGGGGAAGGAGGCGGTCTGGAGGACGCCTTCCTATCGTTAATTGGAAAGGAGTCTCTCGCAAGTTGAAAGAGACTCGGCGAGGCGGAAAACTCCAAGCTTTCTTGGCCGTGTTGCGGTACGAGTTTCTGTGGAACCTTCGGAAGAAGAAGACCATTGGTCTGTTTCTAATAGTCTTCACGTTCGTAACTCTCCGACTTGCACTCTTCCCTTTGCTCGACTATTTCTCTGGAGTCACGCTCAGGCCAGACCCTTCTTTCGTCTTTGACAATGTCAGCGTGCTGCAACCGACCCTTCTGCTGTTCCTCCTAGCAATCGCCACTACTATGAACACTATTTCGGGAGAGTTCGAGTCAGGAACCATCATTCCACTGCTAACTAAGCCAGTCTCGAAAGGCCTCGTCTTCACCGGTAAGATTGTGGCAGCGTTTCTGACTCTGCTTGGAGCCTATATATTTCTCGCAGTTTACACGACAATCGGCGGACTCATAATCTACGGACCCCAGAACAATCTCGAGCTCGTACCAGCAGGGGTTCTAGGCCTGACTGCGGCGACAATGGTCTGGGCAGCCATCGTAATCGCGCTCGGAACACTCTCCAAGAACTCGATGGTAGCGGCACTCGGCGGCTTCGGCATATACCTCGGCACGACTATCGTGGGAGCTATCCTAACAATCTACCTGGGAGCAACATCCATTCTATTCTATACCCCTGGCGACGGCCCCACAGCCACTACAGCCACTTGTGGAGCCGTAATCGAGGGAAACGCGACGAGCTTCATCACTGGAACCAACGGATTGGGTTCCGTTATCATGAACTGGATCTTGAACCCCGCGCTTTCGGTGAACTTTTGCGGGATCCGATTCAGAGGGAACCGGCCTGAGACCTTTGCTCTCTCAGCAGAATCAATAAGCACCGTGGCCCTTCGAGACATTGGCGTAGGCGTTGTTTACATTATCGCATTGTTCGTTGTCAGCTGGCTAGCTCTGAGAAGAACACAGATAACAGAGTAGCAAACCCTGTTCCACTACTCAAGTTGAAGCCAACGACAAAGTTCACCGAAAAGGAAGCCCGGTTTCTCGAGGAGAATGAGATGTGCCGTTTCGCCACATCTTCCAGAACTGGCGAGCCGCACGTCGTCCCGGTCTCTTACGTATGGCAGGAGGGCCTGGTCTATGTCGTCACCGATTACAAGACTAGAAAGCTTCGGAACCTGCGCGAAAACCCTCACGCTGCAATCCTGGTCGACAGGCCAAGCACCCGACCCGGAATCCTGATCAGCGGGCCAGTACAACTTATCGAGAAAGGCGAGGAATACCGGAACATCTACAACATGTTTCACAAGCGTCTCTCCTGGGTTCGCGGGGACCCGTGGAAGGAGGGTGAAGCACCGTTTGTCAAGATGACGCCGCGCTTCAAGGCCAGCTGGGGCCTTGGACGCTGAACACTTTCACCACCATCACTTGGCTATCCAAAAGTATGTAGTTTCATCCGCTCTTGAGTTGTCAACCTTAGAAACTCTCTGCCCCGCATGCAACGCCCAGACATTGGAGTCGAACATGCAAGACCCACGTGGCAAGCGAATCCTAGTCAAGTGCACTAACCCTATTTGCGCATATAGAGAGCATGTAGTCTCCGAGTCTTGCTGTGGGTGAACCGTCGACCTACTAGGGTAACATGATTCTTTAATAGCTATCACGCTCGAAACTCGTTGTCGAGGCTGAGTAAGATTGGCAGAGTTCTGTTCTAGGTGCGGAAAGACCCTTTCCATAATCGACCCGTTGCTCGAGCTTCGAGGTTTGCGGTTCTGTGAGGACTGCTACCCCGAGGTCAAACGGGAGCATGCCGCTGCTAGTATGAATGAAAAGAGTGACAGGAGGTCGCGGACTGTCTTCGCCATGGATGACGAGAGCGAGGATAGCTTACGGGGAGCGATAATCAAAGGTAAAGAGGCGGTGGCGAACAAGGAGAACGAGTTCAAATGGGACAACCCCTCACTGTCGCTGATTGCGAGCGCACTGCGGATTCTGAACGAACAGAACAAAGTCATCATCAAACAAAACGACCTGATTATCAGAGGACTAGATAACACTCGGGTCGCACCGGTCAAGACAAAGTAGATCCCACCAGGTTTCACAGCTCCCAGCTACTTCCCTGAACTCCTTCCGAGCAGTCTGGTCCCGGGGGCCGGACACTCACGGGGTCCTTCCCCGTTTTGAACCGGCGACAATCCAGTGGCTTGTCCGCCATCTCCGGTTTCCATTGTTAGCCTAGAAGGCTGAGTGGATGCGCGCTTGGCGCACACCTACAGCGTCTTCGTCGCTCTCAACGTTTTGAGATGCGGCTCGGAAGCTCTTCCAGGCTGAGCTACCCCGGGACCGAAACAGCCCGGGCGGTTTGCGGTTAGTTAAGATTTCTCGGAGCCAGGCTGCTGGTTCTCTCGAATCCAGCGAGCCAGGTCACGCAAAGCAATGTTTGAGGAGACGTCGATGACGGGGACCTCCATCGTTCCAACTTTGACAGAGTTGTTGTACTTCGGCATGGGTGCGTGTGACACGTTCGAGGCGAAGATGCGTCCTTTCACGTACTCTTCCGGAAGCGCCTCGGGCTCGACAAAGTCTGCCAGAAAGACGACTCCTTCTGCCCAGTACAACGCCATAGGCTGGCCAGAGACGTTCATGACAAATGCGATCATCGAGGCAAGGTTCTGTTGAGAACTGAAGCTGGTTAGACCCGTGACGACTATCTCTTGAGGAGGCGCGTGAATGATAGAAACCAATACGTTCCTGGTCCTTGACCACTCCCTTTTCTCGCCAGTATGTTAAGGCTTGGCTGTTTCAACTCTGGCTCTGAGAGTCGCTAACGTTCTCGTTTCAGGAAGAAGGGTTTGGCGCCCAGGGCGGGATTCGAACCCGCGTCACGCTCGAACAGGGAAGTGTTCGAGTGTCGTACGGGTGACAGCCGTACATACTCTCGGCCGGCTCCCGCAAGCCGTGGACCGGGCTATACTACCTCTGCGCATCCATCATGATTGGGCGCGAGCCCGGTGCCTTGCCTGGGCAGAAGGGGGCGAACATGATGCTAAGATTAAGCTTTCAGTTCTGTTAACTCTTGGTTGGTTGAGTTAGCTTCGGAGCATCGACTCCGGGGATTACCGTAGGCGTCGGGTTCCCCTTCACAGCTTCAACTGCTCCGCCTTGCGCCTCTATCAGAGGCCGGGAACGTGCGAACCTCACCCGTCCCCGCCGGGCCAGGTTAACCGCTGCTATCCTGTCCCGGTCCATTACTGCTCGACATTTACTGCACCAGAGCTTGCGGGTCAGTCTCTTGTCCGATTGGAGTCTCTCCCCGTATCTCGGACATGTCATGCTGGAACCTCTGGTCTCACGCCTAGACAGACGAATAACTGGTAGTCCTATCCGTCGGACGGTAGAGCAGGGAGAATAGTCTCGGCGCGCGGTTTACTCTGGCACTGGGACCATGGTTTCAACAGGCTAATGCCGCACTAAGACCACAGCAACGTTGACCATTAGCGTTGGCGTTTCCAAGCATAGGCCTGGGAGGAGCCCTGATAGGATTCCTCGTACTCCTTGTCATCTACCTTATCGTGGTTGGAAGCGTTCTCTGGTTAGCAGGTGAGATTGTTGTCGGACGAAGAGTAACGTTCGGTGAGGCTCTCGCGATCGCAGGAGCCGGAACGTTCTTGGTTGGTGCGGTATTGTTCCTACTGCCGAGCCTGCTAGGACTACTCGCCGCTTTCGTTGTTTTCCTATGGTTGATTCGTCACTATTTCAAGACGGGTTGGTTTGGAGCCTTCGGAGTTACGATAATGGCGGTGATCGTTGGGGTCGTCTTGACTTTCGTGCTCGGTGCTCTGTTCGTCGGACTGTTCTCTATTCCATCGATATCGAGATTCTTCTAGAGTATCTACTAGATTGTTGAAAGGGGGAGCTGAAAAACCCAGCTCCTGATTTTGGGTTTTAGGGAAACGTCAAAGCCCCGGCAGGTCTAGGGCTAGGCTTCCTCTTCCTTTTCGCTTCCTTCCTGCTCAGCAGAACAGCCGCACGTGTCGCACATGGCAGTTCTGAACAAACGGAACATTCCTTCCTGTTAATTAACCAATCTATTGAACGGTGTGGGGCTAGAGTCTAGTTCGCGCTTACCCAATCCGACAGAATACCAATGACCTCCTCGTATGTCCTAGCAAGCTCCTCCTTCCCATTCCCCTTGTTCAGACTATGGTCCCCGCCTTCGATCCAGTGAACCTTGGCCGTGGGCAGCTTAGCCGTCACCTTTGCTAGAAGGTCCCGGTTAGCGAAATTGTCGCGGGTTCCAGAAACAAACAACATCGGCTTATCAATCTTGTAGAGATGTTCATCTCTCAAGCGGTCTTGCCTACCTGGCGGGTGAAGAGGGTATCCGAGAAAGAAGAGGCCGTTGACATCCTCTCCCTCTGCAACTATCATGGATGCAATTCGTCCCCCCATGGACTTGCCTCCGATGAACATCCGCGAGGGCTTGTATTTGCTAGATCTGACCTCTTCAAGGATCCTGCGATAGCTTGCCTCCAGAATGACGCGTTTGTCGGGAACTTTTTTCCGAGCTTCCATGTATGGAAAGTTGAACTTCACTGTTAGCAAACCCTTCCGTGCAAGCTCGGTGTGAAAGTAGCTGATGAAAGGAGAATACATCGGTCCACCCGCCCCATGGGCCAAGACCATACACGTTGGACTGTTACTGAGCAATGAAGGAACTCCGTATGCGAGACTCATCTCACCGCCTGTCTCCAGTTTGACCCTTGCCTTTTCCTGTTGGACCGAGGGTCGCGCTTCCATTCCACGGTTTCTCCAGTTTATTTCTCGGGTAATATGGTGTTAGTGTAGGTCAGTTGTGGTTACGGCTTCTGTCCCTTTCTTCTCCAGCTCTTTGAGGAGCGGGTTCAGGCCCAACCAGTCGCTAGCTATGTGTCCTAGCTCAATCAGATTCCCTGTGCCATCTGTGACAAGTTTTGCCAGGTCAGTGTCGGAAATGTGAATGTAGGATATGGTCCCAATTCCATTCTGGAAATAGGTCCTCGCTATGTCATAGCCACCATTGGTGTATGCCGCGTGGGAGATTGCGATTTTTCCAGTTTTGTTCTTGGCAGACCCGAGCCGTACTTGTATTTTCGACTTCGCTTTTCGAAACTCTGGAAGCTGGCTGATTCGCCGAACCAGGCGGTCCACGGTCGCGCCTCCATCGAGAGTCTTGATTTGTCTGAGGATTATGTTCCGTCCTATCTCGTCACAGGGGCTGTGAATTGAGACTAGTGGCATCTTCAGTTTCTTCGCAGCACTGGGTGTCTGGTCGTAGTTGTCAGGATGATGCTGGATTTCGAGTTGGCGGTACTTGTTTTCTATGGCTTGCTCGGCAGCCTCACTAGGGACGCCGACCTCTTTCATCTGTTCGACATGGCGCCGAAAGACCTTGTAGCCTTCCAAGCGAGCTGTTCCACCTGCAGGGTGGTGAGCGATGACCCCGTCGCAGCCAAGACCTTTCGCGAGCATGAGCTCTCCAACTCCGACATCTATGGCGACGAGGACCTTTCGGATTCTCCGTCCTTTAACGTGAATTTCGCTGTCAGCGGGTATTGTCTTGAAATTAGCGAGTTTGAGCGCCGCTCGCATTATCTGCTGCGTGTCCATCAAGGCTGGGCTCCTCGGCTAGGCTCTCCCGCCCTTGGTCATCTTCTTCAAATCGAGAATTGCGTCCAGCTTCTCCTTGGAGAGAAGTTTTTCCTCCAAAATGACCTGCCGTATCGATTTGTTCTCGGCAATCGCTTTCTTGGCTACCTTAGCTGCGTTATCGTACCCTATGTGGGGTGTGACTGCTGTGACAACCATCAAACTCCTGTCGGCATAGTCCCACAGCCGTTTGCGGTCCGCAGTTATTCCCGAGACACATTTCTCCGCTAGAACCTTGGACCCGTTGGCGAGAATCTCAATCGACTGTAAGAGGTCGTAGGCAATTACGGGCATCATGATGTTCAGTTCCAACTGGCCGAGAGCACCACATACCGTTATGGCGGCGTCATAGCCGATCACCTGGGCCGCAACCAAGTTGAGGGCCTCGGGGATTACAGGGTTGACTTTTCCTGGCATTATGCTGGACCCGGGCTCAGTTGCGGGCATGTCGATTTCTCCGAGGCCGGTTCTGGGTCCTGAGTTGAGAAGTCGGAGGTCGTTGGTGATTTTCATCAGGCTCACCGCGATTGTCTTGAGTTCTCCACTGGCCTCGACGCAGGCGTCTTTTCCTTGCATCGACTCGAAAGTGTTCTCAGCCTTCCGAAAACTCAACCCTGTAAGCCGGTTAATCTCCCTGACTGCAAGCTCCGCGTAACGGGGGTCCGCATTGAGACCGGTCCCGACTGCTGTTCCTCCCAGCGGAAGCTCAAGAAGTGCGTCTCCGGCTCTCTTAGCCCTTTTGATTCCATGACGAATCATGCTGGCGTACCCGCCGAACTCTTGGCCTAGAGTAACGGGGACTGCGTCTTGGAGATGGGTCCGTCCCGCCTTGACGGCGTCTTCGAACTCGTGAGTCTTCCTCTCCAGCGTCTCAGCGAGAACCTTCAATGATGGAATCAACTTGCGCTCGATGGCCTCAGCGGCTGAAACATGGATGGATGTTGGGAATACATCATTGGTGGACTGGGCCATGTTCACGTCGTCGTTTGGATGGACGAGCTTTTTGTCACCACGCTTGCCACCTAGCAGCTCGACCGCGCGGTTTGCTAAGACTTCGTTCATGTTGATGTTCGTCATGGTCCCGCTTCCTGTCTGGAAAATGTCCAGTGGAAACTGGTCGTAGAGAGCGCCCTCCATGACCTCCTTCGCCGCTGACACTATGGCGCCCCCCTTTTTTGCGTCCAGCAGTCCGAGCTGGACATTGGCTTTCGCCGCGGAGAGCTTGATCAGCGCGAGGGCCCGTATGAAATCTCTGGGGAAGCGTAGACCGGAGATTGGGAAGTTTTCAATGCCCCTAACGGTTGTCGCGCCGTAGTACACATTGCTCGGCACCTTTACCTCACCCATTGTATCGCTTTCAACCCTGAACTTCTCGACTGTTACCAGACTGGACAGCTCGATAGTTTCAATCTTGGCCTACGGATAAAAAACTCTCCACTGGTACTCTATCAGTTCTACCGAGATGGACAGAGGTTTTTACGGAAGCCGCTTTCCGGCCGATGCTTAGCCTTGCGTCTTGTCAGGTTCCAGCAGAAGCCCGGTGAGAGCAGAATCGGGGCAATGGTGGAGAACAGCCACTTTGTCGAACTTCAAGCACCGAAAGCCGCCAATGAGCCTCTCATCACTTTCCTCAACGATGCTCACGGTGAGGAGAAGGCGAGGAGCGCGGTTGAGTCCGGGCTGAAGATGCTCAAGAATGGCAAGAGCAAAGCGAACGGTTCGCTGTTCAAGCTCGACGATGTTACGATTCTTCCGCCGATAGGGCGCCCGTCCAAAATCATCTGCATGGCGGGAAACTTTGAGGAGCATCTCAAAGAGGGGCAAGGTCTCGACCGCCCGTTTCCCATTTCTTTCCTCAAAGCACCAACCTCGCTAATTGGTCATAGAGCTCCGATACATTACCCGCGCAAAGTCAAACTTCTGGATTACGAGGTGGAGCTCGCCACGATCGTTGGGAAGCGCTGCAAGGACGTTTCGAAGAGCGACGCTCTGGGCTATCTTGCAGGGTTCGCTGTCTTCAACGATATCAGCGCGCGTGATATTCAGTTCACTGAGATGAAACGGGGATTCTGCAATCTTGGAAAGAACTTTGACACGTTCGGACCGATGGGACCCTTGCTGGTCACGCCTGACCAGGCCGGCAACCCTGATGATCTCGGGATGGAGCTGCGGGTGAACGGGCAGACCCGACAGTTCGCCAGCACGAAACAAATGGTCTTCAAGACTTCAGAGCTTGTCGAGTTCTTTTCCGCCATGACACTAGAGCCGGGCGACATTATCACTTCGGGAACTCCTGCGGGGGTGGCTATCTACCGGAAACCGGACAAGGAGCCCTACCTGCTCAAGCCTGGCGACATCATCGAGTCGAAGATTGCGAACTTAGGGCGATTACAGAACACAGTCGTGGAAGAGCCTAGATACTAGGCCAAGTCATTTCAGCAAAAGCTCTCTGGCCTATTGTCGAAAACTTAGCCGTTCTTCCCGAAGTCGTCCATAACCCGGGCAACCCACTTGCTGGCCTGGATGAAGACGTCGATTCTCTGGTTCTCATTGGGAGCGTGGGTGTTGCTTTGGGGATGGTTACAACCAATAGCCACTGTTGGAAGTCCCAGAGTGTTCGTGAAATAATGCATAGGACCTGAAGCAGCTGACGTTACAAGTGTCACAGATTCCTTGTGGAAAACCTCCTTTCCAGCCTTCGCAGCGATCTTCGCGATTGAAGCGTTAATCGGGGTCCTAGCGGCCGGGTTTTCGGCCTGCAATGTCAGCTCTATGTCTCCGAAGTCGTGGCGTTCCAGGTGCTGTTTCAGCTTGCCAGCCAGCTTCACAGGATCCTGGTTAGGGACCAGTCGAAAGTCCATCTTGGCCTGGGCCACTGAAGGAAGGACTGTTTTGTGCCCTGGGCCAGTGTAGCCAGACCAGATTCCTGCTATGTTAGCGGTCGGGTTTCCGTAGAAGGCTTTCTTGAACTCGAAACCTGTGAGGCCGTAGAGGAAGTTCTTGATTCCTAACTCGTTCCGAATGCTATGCTCCTCGAGGGGAATTTGCCTGATTGACTCTAGCTCCTCCGCGGTGAACGGTTTAACATCGTCATTCCATCCCTCGATGAGGATCCTACCGTACTCGTCTTGAATAGTGTCCAGCATTCTGACCAAGCGCCAAGCGGGATTCTCGACTACTGCTGCCCGTGCTGAGTGGGAGTCTTTCAGAGCCGTCTGAACTTTGAACTCGATGTACAACATTCCCTTCAAGCCGAGTGTAACCAGAGGCCGGTCGTCGTAGTCGAGACCTCCGAACTCCCAAATTGCCGCGTCTCCACTGAGCCGGGTCTTGTATTTCTCGATGAATTCGGAAAAGTGGGGACTCCCGATTTCCTCCTCTCCCTCGATGACCCACTTCAGGTTGACAGGCACGTCGCCTCTTGCTTTGAGGAATGCGCTTATCGCCATGAGGCGGGACACAATGTTGCCCTTGTTATCACTCGCGCCTCTAGCGCAGACTCTGCCGTTCTCCAAGACCGCTGAAAACGGAGGGTTTGTCCACAACTCGACAGGGTCCGCCGGCTGAACATCGTAATGATTGTACAGGACCAGCGTCTTTCCACCCGTCTTTGACTTAAGTTCAGCAAATATTACGGCAGGTCCCTTAGTAGGATGGAACAATTCGTTCTCGAACCCTGTCCCTGAGAGAAGCTTCTGCACCAACTGGGCTGCCTCGTCGAGCCCAAGGTTTTGAGCAGATACGCTGGGCTGTCGACAGAGTTTTCGAAGCTGGTCAACGAAAATATCACTGTACCGGTCAATATATCCGAAGACATCGTTTTGTTGAGTCTCGCCCAGAGTCTCGGTCACGCCAAGCTTCCCTTGACTATCTAACCGATTAGCGACCGGTTATCAACAAATCGGTTGCTTTGCACAAGAAGAGGATTCCTCTCCATCTATGATTCATTGCGAACACTCTCGACGATAGGGTCCTGTCTCAGGAGAAATGGGCAGGTTCCACCCTATGGCGGGCCTGGAGGGACCCGGATAAGCCGCTATCCGGGTCTGGCTTATTCCCCCACTACGCTGGTAACGCGGTCGGTTCAAGGTAGACTTTGTCACCGACGCTGGAGCAAGCTTGTGAACGTCTAGCGCCTCCGCGGTTACCAATATTAGCGTGGTCATCAATAGTTTCCATGAGGCTAACGAGAGGGTCTCCAGCAGCTCTCGGAGGATTCAGTTCGATTTTCGGGCTGCTCAGCATCTTCTTGTTTATCGGGCTTCCCGGAGGGGATGTAAAGAAACTCCGTGCTCTAGTATTCCCTCTCCAAAAGTCTTCTTGTTCTATTCTCCCTCGGATGTTCAATCCTAGGTCTCACGGGGCTTGGGAGTTAGAAAGGCATCGCCATGTCGGAGTACTTTCTTGGTCGTTGCAGGCGTGCTGCCGCTTGTTCTTGCTATTCTCCTTCTTCAATTTCCATATTACAGTCTTGCTATTTTCTTGCTATTTTCTTCCTTTGGTGGTGCCCGCTCTTGATTCACGCAGGGTCCTCGGTATCTTGAACACTCCAAGTCGACATGTAAGCCAAAATGATGGCGGGCCCGGCGGGATTTGAACCCGTGACTCCCGGGTGTCGCCCCAAGAGGGTAAAAGCCGCACCAGGACAGGACAATGTCCTACCGGTGCTCTACCTATTCAGGATCCTCGGACAAGGATCTGGCTGAGCTACGGGCCCGCGTTTCAAGCGAGATCCGCATCTATATTAGCGCGCTTTTGGATACAAGACGAAACTTGGACAATGGCCCAACCTTGAAGTCACAGATTCTGGCCTGGAATGAAGCCCGTCCTCATTCCTTTTGCGTCAAGAATGAACTCGCCTCTATGACAGAGTTGTAGGTATTCGGAGTCCGAGTCTTGTTTCTTGGAACGTTTAACTAGCTCCGATAAGAGTCGGAGGATTGAACGAATAATGCAAGCTCAAACCCAAATCTCAAAAGGCGAACTACTACTCGAGATCCAAGGCAAGACAGTCACTCGCACAATCAAGGAAGTCACTCCGCACGGCATCAAAATGGAAATGAACGATGAGGGACAAGTCACCGGCAAGATCAACGGCAACTCGCTCAACACTGTCAACGTCTTCCTGAAACCTGACGGCACCAACGAGTGGGAGTCCAAGGGACTCCAGACCACCAGGGAAGGCGACATGGTAGTCGTAAGCAGCCGCGGAACCGGACACATGTCCACCCCCACCACAGGCTCATGGCAAGGCGATGCAGTCTTCATGACTCAGTCCCCCAAGCTCGCGTGGCTCAACACCACTAAGGGCTGGATTGAGGGCAGCGGAGACATGGCCCAAGGCACTTACAAGGGCAAAATCTACGCCAAAAAGTAGCAGCTAGTACAAACACAACCAAACTTCATTCTTTTTCTTCGCAGAAACCAGCGTGCGCCCTGGCCGGTAGACCTATCTCCGCTGCATCTAAAATGCGAAGAGTCTAAGGTAGTCAAACTCCTTTTGCAGAAGCACAGAAGGCCCAAAATCAGCCCTGAATTGCAATCTGTCAACGACCACTAACGATCGTCCTGACGACTTGAAGGAAAATGCTAACAATTCCATCCTCTCGAAATCCCGGACCCGCCCATCACGCCCTGTCAAGCAAAAATCGCCGTTCTTCCCGCCAGACAGGAAACGATCCCTGAAAAAATGAGAGGGTACGGACGCGGCCGTTTGAGACGCGAGACCCGGGGACCCGCCAAGTGAGGCCAGTCTCCCCGTTGGGTTGGTCTAGGCTTTTTTCAGCTTCTCCCAGTAGTGCTGTCTCAGCTTCGCAATCTTCGGCTCGATAACGACCTGGCAGTAGGGCGCGTTGGGATTGCGCTCAAAATACCTCTGATGGTAATCCTCCGCCTTGTAGAACGCCTTGAACTGAGCCACCTCAGTAACAATCGGCTTCTTCCAAATCTTCGCGCCGTTGAAATGCGCGATGACCTCCTCTGCGACCTCTTTCTGTCCGTTGTTGTGGTAGAAGATTGCCGAGCGGTACTGCGTACCAACGTCCGCTCCCTGGCGGTTGAGAGTTGTCGGATCGTGTGTAGTGAAGAAGACCTCCAGGACCTCTTTGTAGGAAATCTGTTTGGGATCGAAGGTTACCTGAACTGTTTCAGTGTGCCCAGTCATTCCGCCACACACCTGGTCGTATGAGGGGTTGGCGATTTTCCCGCCCGAATAGCCTGATTCCACCTTGACGATACCCCTAAGCTCGTGGAAGACTGCTTCGGTGCACCAGAAACAGCCGCTCGCCAAAGTAGCCGTCTCCAAACCCGTACTCGAATGTTCTTGACCCAACCCGCTCAACTCCTCGGTTACTCGGTATATTATCTAGAACGAGCTGTCCTCTGATAATCATTATTCCCTCGGAGAGCTAACGCTTGGCCCGTCGAGACTTTCTCGACTTTGATTGCTGGCGAAAATCCATTTTCATCTCCCAGCTCCGCTTGAAACCCAGATTAGAGTAGACCCTGCGCCCCATTTCGCTGGCATGAAGCCGAATGGAGGGGTACCCCTGCTTCCTAGTCCAGCTGACTGCTTCTCGAACTATCCGGGAGGCCACCCCTTGGCCTCGGTAGGCTCGCTCGGTGTACATCGAGAGGAGATACGGCTGGACCCCTCGCTCGTATCCGGGTCGGGGCTGAACGGGATGAAGCGAGAGTGCCCCTCCTCCGAGAATCTTGCCTTCACTGTTGCTAGCGAGCCATGCCCGGAAGTCTCCAGACTTCAAATGTTCACGCGCCCATTGCCTGTAGACCACGTCCGCTCTGTCAAGAGACCTCCTGTCGCCAACCCCCATGTCACGCCACATTCCGCGACGTTGATGAACGAGCACGTCAAGGTCTCGCAAGGTTGCGGGACGAACTATGAATCTTTGGGGAGCCGGCAGTCCTCCCGCAGCCTCCTCTTAGTTCTCTTTCAGGACCTGTCTGAGCTCTCTAGCATAGGGACCCACGGTATTTGGCCCGAAGTCGAACGGTAGGTCTGCTGCTTTGTAGAGTTCCGGAAGAGGCTTAGAGCCGCCTAGGGGAAGAGCTTTCTTGTACGCGGCGACCGCGGCCTTGGGGTCTTTGCGGTACCGTGTCCAGAGTCCCAGCGCTCCCAGTAGTGAGATTCCGTACTCGATGTAGTAAAATGGAACAATGTAAAGGTGGAGTTGTCGTTGCCATCTGGACCTTTGATAGTTCTCGTATCCTTCCCAGCTCTCGAGACCTCCGAACTTCTTTCTCAGCTTGAGCCATTGCTCCTCACGGTCCTCGTGGGAGTGGCCTGGGTTGGTGTAGACCCAGTGTTGGAACGCGTCGATGGTAGCGATCCACGCCAGCAAAGTGACAATGGTTGCAAAATGTTCCCTTCTAGAGCGCGCGGCATCCTGCTTCGAGTAGAATGACTCTTCCAAGTGTTCGCCAGCGATTATCTCCATTCCCTGCGACGCTACCTCAGCTATCTCGAGCGGCAGGCTATCGCCCCTGTAATAGTAGGGAAGGTTGGCCTCGCGAGTGGCGAAGGTTTGGAACGCGTGACCGGCCTCGTGAAGAAGAGTCCACACGTCCCCATCTCTACCCACCGCGTTCATGAAAATGAACGGGACCCGTGCCTCTGCCAGCTCCATGTTGTATCCTCCAGGAGCTTTTCCTTTTCTACTGTCCAGGTCGAGCAGTTTCAACTCGGTCATTCGGCGGAGCTTCCTTCCGAACTCCGGATCCACACGGTCAAAGATCTTAGTGCACCCTTGTATCAACTCCGCAGCGGTGGAGAATGGTCGCAGGGCGGGGCGGTTCTTCGGGTCTACAGACATGTCAAACGGTCTCAAGGGATCAACCCCCAGGCCTTTCTTGCGTTCCTCGTCCAGCTGCCTGACCAGCGGCACGATGTATTTTTCGACCGCTTCATGGTAGCGGATACAATCCTGCGGGGTGTAATCGAACCGTTCCTTCTTTGGAAAGATGTAGTCCCTATAGTTTTCGAAACCGGCGTTTTCCGCTATTTTCTGTCGGAGCTCGATGAGCTGGTCGTAGAGCTTGTCGAGGGCTTCGCGATCCTTCTGCCTCCTCTCCTCTCCCAGAAGCCACGTCTCCTCGCGAAGCTTTCTGTTGACCTCATCCAAGTACTTGGCAAGCTGCTGCATGGTCCGCTCCTTGCCTTCGTACATCACGCTCATCGCTCCCGTGGTCTTCTCGTAGGCTTGGGCAAGCTTCGCCTCTTCCTTCTCTAGCTCAACATTCTCCACCCTGAACAACACGTCATTGTTCTGTATCTTCCGGTCGAGAACGAAATAGCGGTCTTGTGGGAGGCTCTTCCTGGCCGGGATTGACAAGTACTTCTTGTCAAGGTTGGAAAATCTGACCTTAGCCAGTGGCTCGATGTTCTCGATGAAGAACAGGTACGCTTTCTCCCGTTCGGCATCGTCGGTCTGGCAGGTCATTCGAACGTATCGAGATGCTTGTTCCTCAGAGAGGGCTTGAGCCAGCTCAGCCTCATCCATCAACCAATGTTCGAGGTCGCCTGGCGAGGCCACTTCGCGCTTTTCTAGCCTATCGAAGATTTGTTCGAGGCTGTCTTGTTCTGCCAGGTTAACCGTTTGGGGGAGGAACTTTCGCGGGAATTCATGCGGTAGCCGAGAGAAATCCAGAGACATTCTTCTTCCCTGATGCTCCAGCAGCCTTGAGTGGTAAAACTCGCTTACTAAAGCCTAATGGGCAGACATCCAACCTTTTTCTCTCACAGCTGCCTCAAGCTCCTCGAGAGAACCCAGGGCGAGGTCAGGCTTCTCGCTTGAGAAGTCGCTGTGGAGCGAGAAGCCAGTCTTAACGAGAACCGTTCTCATCTTGAGCTTTTTTCCGGCTCTTATGTCCCACCAGGAGTCTCCAACAAGAAACGCCTCTCCCGCGGAGAGGCAGAGTTTTTCCAAGACCTTTGAGACAAGGCGGACCCGTTGCTCCACCGTCTCCTCTAACGAGGACAGTGTTCGTTTCAGTCCGAGATCCTCCCGGGTGAGCAGTGTGTCAATGAGAGGCTCGACTCCGAAGGATTGGAATTCGGAGTCCACGACGGACCTGGTGAACCTCATGGTTGCAACACCTACCTTGAGCCCTTTACTTTTCAAGAATCGAAGTACCTTCGTCGCGCCTTTCTGCAGTTTGGCTCTGTCAACCGTTTCGCCAAAGAGTCTCCTGTATGTCTCATACACTCTTTCAGGTTCGACGTTCTTCCCTTCAATGGCAATCTCTAGGACCATTCGCGGTCCTGTCCCTATTTCGAACGGGCGGCGGTAGTAGTTGTGGAGGAAAAAATCGTGAGAGACTGGGCCAATTCCGTGGGCTTCGAGGGCGGCGTTGATGCAGTAGAACTCCCGCCCGTCAATGTCCAACAACGTTCCGTCCCAGTCGAAAACTGCTCCTTTCAAGTCTTCACAGGCGGAAGCGAAGGTCCTGTAACCAAATAGGTTTCTTTGAGGTTACGGCTAGGCTATCCGGGCTAGCTCTCAAACCATCAAGTCCAGGACGACAGACTGATGGTCGCTAAGAAGCTCCGTATAGACCGCGATGCTACAGCCGACCTTCTATTCGCAATCGGCGTCGGTTTCCTCATCAACTTCCTTCTAGGTGTAGCCCTTCCTGAGACCGGACCTTTTGTCTCGGGGCTCGTCGCAGGAGTCTTAGTCAAAGAAGGACCCTTCAAAGGCGGGCTCGCTGGCTTCCTAGCTGGAACACTGGGTGGAATTGCGAGTATTGGACTCTGGGTTACCACGAACCTTCTGAGCCCACCAAACAGCCTGCTGCCCCTTGCTTTTCAGTACGTATTCGCAATCATGACAGCCACATACGCGGTTCTCTCTCTGTCAGGCGGAGTTGTTGGAAGTGTGGTCGCTACTCAGCGTTGGCCCCAGGTCCTCGCATTCCTGAAACGCGAGAGACTGCCAAGCTTTCCAAGTTTTCCGGCTTCACCAGCAGGGATTGAGAAACAGGAGGACTAGGACGGTTGCAATTTTCAAAACAGAACCTTCTCGACACTAGTCCGACTTGGCTCAGCCTTACACTTGCTTCGTCCGCTGCGGCCCTCGCCATAACTGGGATCGGTGTCTTCTTCAGCCTCACGGATTTGTCGGCAATTGATCCCTTTACGCTGCTGCTTCATCTTGTCTGGGCCATCGTTCTGTCAGCATGGGTTCTCAACCTTCGATTGAAGCTTCCGCCTGACAAGAAGGCCCTTGCGGCGATTGGAGCGGCAGTCGCAGTAGGCTCCGCTTGGAGCTCGATTCAGCAGTGGCTAGCTTTCGTCACCAGCGGAGCGGTCAATGATATTCTTCTGGTCGCAGGAGCAATGGTGATGGATGTTGCTGGTGGTGCAGCCGCCTACTTCTTCTATAGGTTCAACATTGCAAAGTAGCTCGCTGCCATCCTAGTGTGTTCCTATCTGGCCCTTTTGCTTGGCCCTCTTCTCCGTGGCTTTGAAGTAGCCCAGACCGAGGATGAACAATCCCAGGGCGGAGGCGAGAGTTAGCGGAAACTCGAGGATGGGGTCTAGCAGTGTTGCTCCCCCGTATCCCGCATACCTGAACATGTCGGCGAAGTACGTGAAAGGAATAGCCATCGACACCACACGCAGGGGACCTAGAATCGAAACGGGGAAGAAGAGTCCGCAGAGTCCGATGACCACGAACTGTGTCAGATTGGAGAGCAAGTTGAAACTTTTCAACCTGAAGGTTAGTGCTGCGAAGATTAGCCCGAAACCTAGAACTGCCAACTCTAGAAACGTGTAGACTCCGACCAGCAGCAAAGGGTTCTGAACTCCGACGGTTTCATGGCTCAGAGTTCCCAAGAGAATCGATGTGTATACGATTATCGCAAGGTCGGTGACCATTGTCCTGGCGAACCTGCCTGATATGATGCTGACCCGGCTCACAGGCGCCAGAAATAATTGTTCAAGTGTACCTTGAAGCTGTTCGTTACGGATGGATTGTCCGATTCCCCAGATGCTCGTGCTGAAGATGATTAGGAAGATGAAGCCCCAGTAGAAGAAGTTGAAAACCGACGTTGAACTAAGCGCAGCAGTGACTCCTCCTTTGGGCGCCCAAGATGCGACTCCGATGGCTAAGAGCAGGAACCAGGCTGGAAGAGTGATGAACTCGCTGGCGATCCAAGACGGGTAGCGCAGATAGATCCTCACGTCCTTCAGGAAAGAGGCCCGGAGCTCGCCTAGGATCTCTGTGAGGCGGCTAGAACTTGGAAAGGTCGCCAGAGATCTTGGCCCTCCTCTCGAACTGTTTGAAGAAGTAGTAGCCGAGAACCGGATACACGAGACCCATTGTTAGAAGCGCTATGAGACTTCCAAAGGCGCCCACGATACTGCCAACGGACTCAACTGCGAGACGCATGTCCTGTATGACGATGGATTGAGGAATGGCTGCAGACACTACTCTCACCCATGAAGGAAGAACCGTGACGTTGTAGAAGGCTCCCGCAAGGACTCCGAAGAGAACATTCATTGTTTGGGTAAAGGCATAGGGTTCCTTGAACCTCACGACCAGCGCGGCGAATACGAAGCCTATTCCGAATAGGGGAATGAGCCCTATCATGAGGATTCCGAAGGCGACGAGGAGCCCCAATGCGCCTTGTGGCGCGAGGAGAAGAACGCTTACAGCCACTACGCCGACGAATAGCAGGGATGTGATTACGATCTGGGAAAGGGCGGTCCCAACCAGCAGTAGGAAACGGTTTATTGGAGCGAGAAAGTTTTGTTCCAAGGTCCCTTTCATCTGCTCCTCTCGAAGCAGGGTACCTATCCCCTCCATTATCACCCATGACACCATCCACACGCCTGTTCCAATCATGAGGAAGACGAACGGGTTCAGGCTTGAGCCTGTCTGAGCAGCAAAATTGCCGAACGCACTTGCCCCGCCAACGCTAATCCCCATCGCCATGACCAGTCCTGTCAAGAAGTAAGGAATGAGAAAGACGAATACCATTTCCCCAGGGTAACGGATCAGGCGGCGAACCTCTTTTTTGAAAATGGCCCGCAACGGGTCGAGCGTATACTCTAGCCTAGTCACGTAGAGCTCTCCCTGTTAGACTGATAAAGACGTCTTCCAGTGTGGGCGTTGCAATTTTCAGGTTGGACACTTCGACTCCTCCTTTGACCAGTACGCCTAGCATATCTGGAATCGCGTTCTTCCCATCCGTCGAGTGGACCTTGATGAGTCCTCGTAGCGAGGAGGCGTCCTCGATGGACGAGACGACCTCGCTGATGTTGGCGATCCCCTTCAGCTTCTCTACTATTTGCGGATCGATATTCTGTGCCTCAATCTCGATAACCTCGCTCTTCATCACTGTCTCCTTCAATTCACGAGGAGGCGCTAAGGCTATGATCTTGCCATGGTCTATGACAGCCACCCTGTCGCTGAGCTGGTCAGCTTCTTCCATGTAGTGGGTAGTCAGAAGTATCGCGTGCCCATCTCGTCGTAGGTCTTGGATGATTTCCCGGATGAGCCTTGCGGATTGCGGGTCCAAGCTCATGGTCGGCTCGTCCAACAGAACGACTGGCGGATTGTGGAGAATCCCTTTCACGAAGGAGAGCCTCATCCGCATTCCTGTCGAGTAGTTCTCCACCAGTGTGTCCTGGCGCTCTTCAAGCCCCACTAGCTTGAGGAGGCTGTGGATTCTCTCCTTGGCCTCTGCCCTGTCCATGTGGTAAAGGGCGGCAAAGTATTCGAGGTTCTCCCGCCCGGTGAGTTTCCAGTATAGCGTCCTATCCCCTGTGAGCATGACTCCGAGGTCCTGTCTCGCCCTTTGCGAGTCCTTGACCACATCGTGGCCGTTCACGTAGACTTCACCGGAGCTCGGCTGGATTAGTGTGCAGATTGTCTTGATTGTAGTTGTCTTGCCTGCACCATTCGGTCCCAGCAACCCGAAGATTTCGCCCTTCTTGACCTCGAAACTTACACCTTCCAGAGCGCTGACCGTTTTAGACGTCTTCCGGAAAACTGGACCCTCTTTCACAGTGAAGGACTTGAAAAGAGACCTGACCTCAATCGGGTCCATGTTCAGCTCTCCACGCTGACCCGAGTCCGCCTCATCGACGGGAGGCCCCTTCGCAACGATCCTACCATCAGCTTGTTCGACCTGTCATACGATGCTGCCAAACTCTTTGCGAGCTCAATCGACACGCCACTATTCAGTAGCTCAGCTCGGAAGACTCGTTTTGCACTCCACATTCTCCACCCTAGATACGGCAGGGCAAGCATCACAACGACGCCAAGCTTTCCAACGTGATAGCCGACCTTCAGCCAGCTCGTCACAGACGACATAGGAAGTGCTCGGAAGAAAACTAGTCCTTCTCGTCTTCGGCGAACTTGTCTCTCAGTCTCTTCTTGATGTGAGTCTCAATCTCGCGACCGATATCATCCTCGTGCCCCGCGCGTCCCCGGCCGCCCGAGGCGGTTTTGATGAAATCGCTAACTTTGCTGAAGGTACTCACATAGTCCTGTGTCATTGTTACCGCAACGTCATCTGGGATTCCCCCCGCCTTCAGCTCTTGGTAGTACGTGGCAGCCGCTTTTCCCATGTCTTTGGCTGCTTCGAGTGAGAAAACGGACGAGATCAATCCTTTGATGAGTCCAGGAACCTTTTCTGAGAAAACCGCGATAATCTCTTTGAATTCCTCGACGTCGGTTCCGCCTTTACTCGTCTTCTTTCCCTCCTTCATGTTTGACGCCCGCTAGGTTGTAGACTTCGAAGAGAGACCTGTCTTCCATTTGAGGATTCTCCCTTGAAGATCTACCGGACATAGCGCACGCCATTCAGTAGTGCTTTCTCCCGTCTCATAGCGAGCTCTCCTCTTGTCTTGAGGGCTTCGATTGGAAGCATCTCGTTCAGCTTCCCACTCTGCGGATGATTGGTTTGCATCTTGCATCCATCTCACTCACAGTATAGTTCTGGCCACTGAACATAACCTCTCTGGCAAAAAGTGACCAGATCTCTGGTCATTCTATGAGCCTGTACTTTCGCCCCCAGCCCTCAACTAGTTTCACAACTCCATCTTTCTCGAGCTTTACCAGCCGGTCTCGTATGATCCGCCGGGACGCTGTTCCTCTTGCCGTGCGAAGCTCTCTCTCGAGCTGTGATACGTTGAGCTCGCCACGTAGCGCGAGCGCTTGAATGATTAGCCTTGAAACCTCGTCTCTTTCAACTTCCTTGGCCTTCAAGAACTTCCGGGCATCGTAGAGTCTCTTGATCGCCTTCAGCGGTTCGCTGTAGAGGGACACCCCGCCTTTGAGGTCTGAGAGAAGGCTCGACAGCTCAGGGTTCTGCTGGGAGTTCGCCATCACGGTTTCAATCGTGTCGAGCCTCTTGATGATGTGGTCAAGCTTGTCGTCGAGGTCCCTGACGCGAGCTTCTGCTTTCTTGACCAATCAGACACGCCCGCTAGGTTGCAAAGACAACTGGACCCGATTTTCCCGAGCCTTCTGTCACGCCTTGGCTATCGGAGTGTGTATAATTCTTGGGTCAACTAGAGGGCAGCGTTATTATCGTCCTGGGCCTGGCGTACTTTCACAACCGAAGCCCTTCATCCTTCAAAACTGACGTTCTTGGGCCTCTAAGAATAGAGGTGCGCGATGAAGGCGAGTTCTTCTGAAGCGAACCTGTTTCGGGCTATTTCCCAGTTCTAGTTTGTAGTGGGACGACTTGGTCTATTGGAACTCCTTCCTTAGGGTTCCGGGTTGTTCGTTGGAACGCTATGATAATTTCCTTGGTCATGGGCCCTGGAACACCGTCCCCTATGGCAACCCCGTTCATACGGACGACGGGGACGACCTCAGCCATGGTCCCGGTGAGGAAGACCTCGTCCGACGTTAACAGCTCGTAGGGCGTGATGTCTCGCTCATGGACCTCGTGGCCCAGCTCCTCAGCAAGTTTCAAGACACGCATCCTAGTTATTCCGTGAAGTATTCCCGCCGCCGAGGTTGGAGTGTTGACTACTCCCCTCTTCACCATGAAAACGTTGGAGCCGTGGAACTCGGAAACCATTCCCCTATGGTCAAGCATTAGAACCTCGTCAGCCCCTGCATCAATAGCCTGAAACTTTGCCAGTACGCTCTGAATGTAGTTGAGCGATTTTAGCTCGTGGGTTGTCCCGTCCACCATATCACGCCTGTAGCCTGAGATGATGGCTGTAACACCCTTCTCCCGTGCCTCCTTGCCGTGTGCGGGAGCGACCGGCTCTGCCATGATTATGATGCTGGGCCGTGCGCAGCTGCGGGGGTCGAGCCCTAGGTTCCCTCTACCCCTTGTGACAATGAGACGTATGTACGCGTCAGTGTAGCTGTTTCTCTTGACTGTCTCGACGACAGCGTTGACCATATCCTCCTTGTTGTATGGAACATTGATTCTAGTTACCTTGAGCCCTTCGTAGAATCGGTCAATGTGTTCGCGTAGACGGAAGACGATTCCGTTGTAGCATCTGATTCCTTCGAAAACCCCGTCTCCATAGAGTAGGCCGTGGTCGTAGACTGATACCTTGGCGTTGCCCTTGGAACGGAACTCTCCATCTATGTAGACGAGCGGCTCCTTGCCCGCCATAAAAGCCCAGAATAGTCTCCTGCCTCCGACCTATAAAAAGGTCAAGTCCTTCGCACGTCCAACTCTCGTTCATCACCTAAATCGTAATGTACATGGACACTTGTCCGGCGTTGATGATGGGCCGGTAGTTCAGCCCGGTTCGAGAAACTCCCACGGAGAGAACGTCCGCCTTACACGCGGAAACCCACGAACGTTTCGGGCCGCAGGGTCGGGAGTTCAAATCTCCCCCGGCCCACCACACTAGCATTGATTACTATTGTGCACGGGAGGCTCTCGAGGCTAGCTCTGGTTCTAACCCCGGGCGATATTTTCGCAAATTCGACCCTCGTCACGCCTAGATGAGGTAGGGTATGAGCCGTTTCGTCTGTTTCACATAGTTCATGTAGTCTTGGCCCAGCTCTGACAC
>Ga0209058_1000859_pt1 | contig 26348 bp, 24 predicted proteins | sample GraSoiAngelo_147_FD_185904 | JGI IMG/M metagenome (GOLD analysis project Ga0209058, IMG submission 185904) | Grasslands soil microbial communities from the Angelo Coastal Reserve, California, USA - 14_1009_05_40cm (SPAdes) (version 2) | ecosystem: Environmental > Terrestrial > Soil > Grasslands ... | reverse complement strand
GGGTTTGTGCGCAGCCAGTCGATGTACGCCGCGACACCGGTCTCGATCGTGTGCACGGGCTTGTAGCCGACTTCACCGATGCGCGACAGGTCCGTGGCCGGATTCGTCGCGTTTCCTGGCGTGCGCCCGGGCTTCAGCACGGAGCCGCGCGCGCCCGGCGCTGCCTTGCGTGCCGCCTCGACGACGTCCTTGTTGGAGCTGGCGCGCCCGGACGCGACGTTGTAGACGCGGTGATTGAGGCGCTCGGCCATGTGGACCATCTGGATCCCGCGCGCCACGTCCTTCACGTAGGTCCAGTCGGCCTGGTCGTCCTCGAAGATCTTGCCGTCGGGCCGGTCGGCGAAGTCGGGCTCGGCGTTCCGGGCCGCGGCGTGGCAGATGCGGCTCACCGGGTTGTGCATGCTGTAGTAGAGCGGGCCGTAGATGCTGCCGATGCGCAGCGCGACGACGTCGAGCTTGTTCTGGCCCGCGTAGAAGTGCGCGTGCATCTCCATGCCCTTCTTGAACGCCGAGACCTGCGTGGGCGAAGGAACCGGCAGCCCGACGTCCTCTCTGAACGGACCCGATGGCAGGCCGCCGTAGACCGCCACCGAGCTGCCGAGCGAGACGCGGCGCAGGCCGAACGTGCGCGCCGCCTCCAGCACGTTCTGCAGGCCCGCAGTGTAGAGGTGATAGTCGGCCTGGGTCGAGAGGCTGCGCGCGGGTGGGGCCATGAGGTTCACGATCGACTCGACCTGGTGGCGGCGCACGACCTCGAACACCTCGTAGGGGTTGGTCACGTCCATCGGCGCGGTGAAGACACGCGTGCCGACCTCGCTCTTGATCACGTCCGGGACCTGCCGCCGGCTGTGCTGCGAGAGGACGACCTGCTGGCCGATCTCCAGGAACCGCTGGGCGGTGTTGAGCCCGATGAACCCCATGCCGCCGATGATCAGGATCATGGCGTCCCCCCGCGGTGGACGTGTACCACAAATTCCAGAAACGGGATGGCTATTTGTGCTGTATATGCTGAGATTGGGGGGGGGACGCCATGAGCGATTTCCAGATGACGAAGCATCCGGAGCCGAGGGCGATCGCGCACATGTGGCCGTCGGCCTTGCTCGAGGCGATGGTGCGCGAGGCCGGCGAGGCGGTGCCGATCGGCGAGGAGCGGCGCGCGCTCCAGCTCTTCAACCCGGGGCTCGAGGGCCAGTGGGCGACCACGAACACGATGATCGCCGCGATCCAGCTCCTGCTGCCCGGAGAAGTCGCCCGCGCCCACCGCCACACGCCCACCGCGATCCGCTTCATCATGGAAGGTGAGGGCGCCTACACGTCCGTCGACGGCGAGCGCGTCTACATGGCGCCGGGCGACCTCATCCTGACCCCGAGCTGGGCGTGGCACGACCACGGCAACGCGACCGACAAGCCCGTGGTGTGGATGGATGGCCTCGACGTGCCGTTGATCCAGGCGCTCAACGCGATGTTCTTCCAGATGTACGACCAGGAGAAGTTCCCGCTGACCAAGCCCGACAACGCCTCGGCGGCGCTGCACGGCCACGTGAGCCTGAGCCCCACCTGGGTGAAGGAGCGCCCGCGCTCCTCGCCGCTGCTGCTCTATTCGTGGGCGCAGACGTGGCGCTCGCTGGCCGGTCTGCGCGACGCCGATGCCGACCCGCACGACGGCATCGCGCTCGAATACACGCACCCGCAGACGGGGCGCGCGCTCCTGCCGACGATGGCCTGCTGGATCCAGATGATCCGCCCCGGCGCGCGGCTGCGGGCGCACCGCCACACCGGCAGCGCCGTCTACTACGTGGTCCAGGGGGTGGGCGAGACGATCATCGACGGCTGCCGCTTCGCGTGGGGCCGGGGCGACGTCATCACGCTACCGTCCTGGGCCCTCCACGAGCACGCGAACACCTCGACGCACGACGCCGCGATCCTGTTCTCGATCCAGGACCGTCCAGTGCTGGAGGCGCTGGGGCTCTTCCGTGAGGAGGCGCTGACGGAAGGCGAAGGTCACCAGGCGGTGACCTCGACGTTCAAGGTGACGTAGCGCAGTCCTTCGTCAGCTCGGCGAAGTCGAAGGGTGTCTGCGGCGCCGGCGTGCCCAGCTTGCCCAGGACGCGCGCGGCATCGGCGCGATATGCAATCCCCCGGTCGGTGTTCCATAGCGCCACCAGCGTTCCATCACACATGACGCGCAGATACCCACGGCCGACCCGTCCATCGACGACCGCGATCGGCGGGCCGGTGAGTTTCATGGTCGCGGAGAGGATTCGAACGAATACGCGGGTGGCGGCATGGCCGACGTCGTGCCACAGAATTGCGATCTGGCCCGAGGGGAGACCGACCGCGTACGCCCAGCTGTTCTCGCCTCGAGGCTCGCTGATCCTGACCCGTGTGAACTGTGGCTTGCCGCGAGCATCGAACTTGCGCGCGTAGACGATTGCGGTGGTTGGTCCCCTCCAGGCGTGCCACGCGACGGCGAACCCACCGTCGCTCGTCGAAGCGACTGACGGAGTCGCTCCGCCTTCCTGGAAAGGGCTGACCACGAAGTCTGGAGTAAGCTCGTGGCCGTCGGAATCCAGCAGTCTCCCAGAGAGTCCGCCATTCGAATCCTCCCGAACCGTGACGAACCGCCCGTCGCAGAGCTGGGCACTGGCACCGTTGTTCGGATTGGGCGGAGTGAGTGTGCGAGACCCGACCGGTGGAAGGGGCACGCCCAGGACCTCCATGAACTCGAGCGTGCCGTCCGAGGTGACGAACGGTTGTCGCTGCGTCACATGACGGATGTCCTCGGGCACACAGGTCAGGGCGTGTGCTCTGGCGAATCCTCCAGCAGCAATCGCGCTCGCCGTGATCAACACGGCGAACGCTTGCCGCGGTGTGATCAGCGCCAGCGGGCGAACGCCCAGCCGCCGCCGGTGCCGGCCGGCGTGCGGTAGACCGGGACGTAGTCCAGCAGCTCCATCTTCAAGTCCGACTTCTGCATCGCGCCGCCGAGCGCCACCCAGTTCAGCGCCTCCGAGGCGGCCGAGTAGAGCTGGGTGCGCGGGATCGCGCGGAGCCCCGCGGCGTCCCGCCGCTCGAGCGCCTTCAGCAGCGTGCGGTCGAGGTTCTCGTCGACCACGAAGTGACTGAGCCCGCCGGAGGCGACGACGGCGACCGACGCGGGCTCCTTCCACTCCGCGATGGCCGAGGCGATCGCTTCGCCCGTGGCGAAGGCGCGCCGCGGCGTCGGCTGGTTCGGGTGATAGCAGGTGTTCTGGAACACCGGCAGGATCGGCCGGGGCTGGTTGTCGAAGAGGCGCTTGACGACGAACGAGAACGCGTGGGGCAGCCCCTGCTCGCGCGGGGGCGTCTCGCGCACGTAGTCGAGCTCGCCCCGCTTCGTGGGATAGCGGCGCGCCACGCGCCCGCCGTACGGCTGCTTGACGTAGCGCATGTGGGCCACGTCGAAGTCGTGCTCGCACAGGTACTCGATCAGGTAGCGGCCGAACGCGCTCGCCACCGGGACGTCCATCCGTACGTCGCCGTAGCCACGCCGGATGGCTTCCGCCACCGCGGGCTCGCGCGTGCCGGGCGGCGTCTCGCGCGGGATCAGCGGCGCGGTCTCGCCCCAGAAGACCGAGAGCGCGGGCATGTTGTCCTCGAAGAACCACTCGTCCTGGTCGTCTCCGATGATCACGGTGACGTCGGGATTCACGGCGCGCAGCGTGGCCGACAGCTCGTCGAGCGCGCGCTGGCAGGCCTCGGCCTGAGCGCGATAGGGCTCGGTGCCCCGGAACTTCGCGCTGGTCTCCGGCGTGACGGCGCTGAGCCCGTCCTGGTACGACATCACGACGCCGTGCGGCGGGAACGCGAGCTCACGGTTGCGCTGATCGTTCTGCGCGTAGGACGACCAGAGCTCCGCCGGCAGCGTGAGCATCGGGGTGTGAGACGTCGCGATGCCGAGGACGAGGTTGGCCATGATCGCCTCCTTAGCCCGCGGGCGAGCGGGCGTCCAGGCCCATCGCGCGGCGAAAGGCCGCCCGGACCTCTTCCGGTTGTCCCGTCAGGAAGGGGAATTCTCGGCGCAGCTGCAGTCCCGGAGTGCGCTGGCGCGAGGTCTCGTGCTCGACATTCGACGATCCCTTCAGGAAGAACTCGCGCCCGATGACCGGCAGCCGGACGCAGCGGTTCTTCTCCGGATCGCGGATCACGCCCATGGGCTCTTCGCCCTTCGCGACCCGCTCGGCGTCCTCCAGGATGCGCTTGCGCATCAGGATGACGCCGCGGTCGCTCTCGCCCAGGTGCTCTTGGGTCCTGTCGGCCACGGTGCCCTGGCCGACCCAGGCGACGAAGTCCTGGTTCATGATGTGCGAGGTGATCCAGCGATCGGTGAGCGAATCCTTGATCGGGCTGTACCAGTAGGGGATCCGGTCCTGCGTGTACGGCTCCATCTCGTTCGGCACGCGATCGAAGAACCAGCCGACGCTCAGCATGTTGCCGTCGTCGATCGGCACGCGCCACTCGAAGTGGCCGCCGGTGAACAGGCAGTTCGGCCAGAGGCAGCAGCGCCCGACGGTCCACAGCTCGTCCTGCTCCGATTGGCCCTCGAGGATGCGCCGGTAGGTGAAGCCGTACTCGAACTCCTCGAAGCCCACCTTCAGGTGCGTCGGCGACCGATCCCCGTTGGCGCCGCCGAGCGCGCGCGACCAGTTCGAGTGCAGCCACTCGAAGTGCACCGGGTCGATCGAGTTCTCCTGGCACTGGAACCAGTTGCAGGGGACTTCCGAGAACACGATCTGCACGAAGCCGTTCGGCCAGGTGAAGGGCTCCCACGTCGGCACCAGCGGCGCCGGCGGCGGCCCCAGATAGGCCCAGAGCAGCCCGGCCTTGGCCTCGACCGCGTAGGCCTTGATCCGCACGCGGTCCTTGTACCGCGCCTCAGGGTGCGCCGTCTCCTCGAACGGCTGCTGGAGGCACCGCCCGGTGTGGTCCCACAGCCAGCCGTGATAATGACAGCGGAGACCGCACTCCTCGACCCAGCCATACGACAGATCCGCGCGCCGATGCGAGCAGTGCCGGTCGACCAGGCCGTAGTTTCCGGACTTGTCCTTGTAGAGGACCAGGTCTTCACCCAGGAGGCGTACGGGCTTGGTGGGGTGGTCGTCGAGCTCGGCGACGGCGGCGATCGGCATCCAGTAGCGGCGCAGCAGCTCGCCCATGGGCGTGCCGGCGCCGACTTCCGTCAATGCCCTGTTCTGCTCCTCGCTCAGCACGGGCCGATTCTACCTCCACTCGCTGTATATTGAGCGCCTTGGCGAATGACGCGCTCGTGCTGAGCGAGATCGACGCCTTCTACGGCGACAGCCACGTGCTGCACCGCATGTCGCTGCGCCTGGGCGAGGGCCGGCTGCTCGGCCTGCTCGGCCGCAACGGCGCTGGTAAATCCACCTCGATGAACGTCACCGTCGGCCTGCTCCCGCCGCGCCACGGCGAGGTCGCCCTCTACGGCCGTGCGGTCACGGGACGCGCGCCCGAGATCATCGCCGCACAAGGTGTCGCGCTGGTGCCGCAGGGGCGCCGCGTGTTTCGAAGCCTGACGGTTCGAGAGAATCTAGCAGTCGCTGCCCGGAAACCTCGCGGAGGCCTGCCGCTCCTGTGGACGCTCGAGACCGTGTCGGCCCTGTTCCCACGGCTCCAGGAGCGCCAGCAGCAGATCGCCGCCTCGCTCTCCGGCGGCGAGCAGCAGATGCTCGCGATCGGGCGCGCGCTGATGTCGAACCCGAGAGTGCTCTTGATGGACGAGCCGTCCGAAGGCCTGGCGCCCCAGATCGTCGCGGAAGTCATGGCGACGATCCGGCGCTTGAAGGCGCAGGGGCTCTCGATCGTGCTGGTCGAGCAGAACGCCAAGCTGGTGTTCGACGTCGCCGACGACATCGTCATCCTCAACAGCGGCCGGGTCGTGGTCGAGGGACCGGCCGACGAGCTGCGGTCGCGGGGGATCGACCTGCGCCAGCACCTGGGCATCTATTGAAAGTGAGGGAGGTCACGTGAAGCTGACCGTCGAGTTCCCAAGCGTCTCGTATCGCGAAGGGCCCCAGGGCGTGCTGCGCCTTGCCAAGGCCCTCGAGCAGATCGGCTACGACCACATCGACATGTTCGACCACGTCGTGATGGGCTACCCGATCGCCGGCCGCCCGCCCGGCCCGTACACGCCGACCATGCCGATCCTCGAGGCGCTGATGACCCTCTCGGCCATCGCCGCCGTGACCTCGCGCGTGACGCTCGGCACCGAGGTGCTCGTGCTGCCGCAGCGGCACCCGACGCTCGTGGCCAAGCAGGTGAGCACGCTCGATACGTTGTCGGGCGGCCGGGTGAGGCTCGGCGTCGGCGTGGGCTGGCAGGAGTCGGAGTACGAGGCGCTCGGCGAAGACTTCCACACGCGCGGCGCGCGGATGGACGACGCGATCCGCTTGCTGCGGGCCTGGTGGTCCGACGCCCAGGTCGATTTCAAGAGCGAGCACTATCCGATGACCGCGATGGCGATGGAGCCCAAACCGCCGCAGGGGCGTCGCCTGCCGATCTGGGTCGGCGGGCGCTCCGAGCGCGCGCTTCGCAGAGTCGGCGAGCTGGGCGACGGCTGGCTCGGCAGCCAGGTGTCCGATGCCGCCAGCGCGCGGCGCGACATCGCGACGATCCGCCGCTTCGCCGAGGCCGCCGGGCGCGATCCCGGCGCGATCGGCCTGCAGAGCATGGTGGCGTCGCCGCCGAAGGACGCCGAGGGCAAGCGGTTCTACGCCGAGCACGACCGGGTCGTGGCCCGCGTGGTCGAGCTCAAAGCGGTGGGCTTCGAGTGGGTCGCGCTCAACGCGACCGCGATCTTTCAGGCGGGCGCGCGCTCGGTCGACGCGATGATCGACGCGCTCGGCGCCCTCCACACGAAGATCCGCGGCGCCGTCGGCTAGCGGCCCGCCATTGCGCGAGCCGCGGCGAGAATCTCCTCCGCCGCGGGGAACTTCCCGACTCCAGCAGTACCCTCGGTCGCGCACTCGATGTTGGCCCAGCGCACGATGCCGCCGCGGTCGATCAGGAACTGCCCCTTGAGCTGAGGGAACTGCCGTTCCTGATCGGCCCGGTCGGTCGCGGTCTCGACATAGCCGTCCCGCTTCGCCGTCGCCATCGCGGCCTCCATGACCGGTAGCGACCCTGGCAGCTCCTGGAAGGGATTGATCCGCGTCGTTTCCATCGCCTTCATGAACTCTGGGGTCAGCTCAGGCTTCGGTATGCCGTACGCGCGATGGGTGGTGAGGTGAGGATCGGAGGCCAGCCGCACGGGGCTCGGGCGAAACTTGAAGTAGAGCTGGGCGTTCTCGGGCGGCGTCGCCACGATCGCGAGCGACTCCACGCCGAGCGGTTTCAGCTTCGCTTCGTTCGCGCCAATTTGCGCGATCTGGCGTCGGCAGAAGGGGCACCAGAGCCCGATCAGGAGCGCGAGGAACACGGGGCTCCGTCCTCGATAGTCCGCCAGGGACACCGGCGCCTTGCCGTCGACGGCGGGAAGGGTGAAGTCGGGCGCGTGCTCGCCCGGCGAGACCGGGGGACGGGATTGGGCATTCGTCATCTCAGACTCCTCCGCGTTTTTGTCCGCACAGAGCTCGTCAGCACAGGAATGGAAGCACCATCAGAGCGTCGGGCTCCACGCCGGCTCGCGCGCAGACCTCTTGCGCCTTGGTCAGGTACGCCTCGGCCTGGCCCGTGTTGCCCGCGTCGAGATAGAGCGTGGCCAGACCGTCGTAGCAGGGGAACAGGAGCTGGGGCTCGCCGATCTGCTCGGCCAACCCCAGCGCCTCCTCGTACATGGCGAAGGCCTCGCGATGCTCGCCGTGGCACTGATGGATCTGGCCGAGGACGATCAGCGGTATGGCCAGGTGATCGAGCAAGCCGAGCCTCCGGTCGAGATCGATGGCGGTCTGCGCCGCCTCGATGCCTTCGGCCTCGCAGCGATCGGTCAAGGCGCAATAGGCGACCGCCAGGTTCGCGTACAGCCGAGACTGGAACCCGAGATCGCCCACCTTCTTCGCGGTCTCGAGGCCCCGGAGGCAGGTCTCGATGCTGCGGCGGGGATCGAGCGAGCTGAACAGCACTCCTAGATTTGTATACCCGCGACAGGCCGCTTGCAGCAGATCGCGTGTCTCGGCCAGCCCGATGCTGCGCTCGATCTGCTCGACCGCTTCGGTCAGCCGGCCCGTGCGCGCGAGCGCGACGCCCAGCGTGTTGTAGGCCTGCGCGCGCATGGTGGTCGCCTCTCGCGCCCGCTCGGGCTCGGTGGCGGCTTCTTCCTCGTGGGTCGCCTCGGCCAGCGCGCGCTCGGCCCAGGTGATCGCCCCGGCGTTGTCGCCGGCACGGAACGCGAGCCGTCCCATCTCCTGAAAGAGATGGGCCCGCTCGATCGGATCGTCGTGCTCGCCGAGCAGCTCCAGGCCGGACGTGAAGCAGGCGCCGGCGCGCTCGCGATCGCCCGCTTCCCAATAGAGCCCGCCGATCTTCCGCTGCACGCGGGCTGCCGCCACGCGGTCGCCGTCTCGCTCGCTGTCCTTTCGCACCGCTTCGTAGTGGGCGAGCGCTTCGGCTCGGCGCCCGGTGAGCCCCAGGAGATCGGCAAGCCGCTCGTGCGCGGTGCGTGCGTCGCCGCCGCCGCCGGGGCACTCGGCGAGGGTCTGCAGCGCGCGGTCGTAGTGGCGGATCGCGTCGTCGTTGGCGTACACCGCGCGCGCCCAGTCGCCGGCGGCGACCAGGTAGCGCGCTCCACGAAGCTTGTCCGCGCTGAGGCTCCAGTGGTGACCGAGGGCTTCGAGATCGCTCAGCCGCTCGGGCCGAGGGCCGGCCGCCTGCTCGAGCGCGCGCCCGACTCGTTCGTGGAGCTCGGTCCGCCGGGACAGCAGGAGGTTCTGATAGACGACCTCGTGAACGAGCGCGTGCGTGAAGCGATATCGAGTTCTCTCGTGCCATGGACCGAGGGGCTGGACGAAATCGGCCTCGGCGAGCCGCGCGAGCTCCGCGTCGATGGCGCCGGGCTCGGTCGCGACGGCGCGAAGCAGCGCCCCGTCGAACGTCGCCCCGAGCACGGCCGCTTCCTGTAGAAGCCGCCGCGCCGCCACGGGCAGGCCGTCCACCCGCGAGAGGAGAAGTCCGTGGAGCGTGGGTGGGACGACCGCCTCGGACACCGTGGCGCAGGTCCAGCGGCCCCCCTCGCGCTGGAGCAATCCTCGGCCCACCAGGCTGCGTACGATCTCCTCGGCGAAGAGCGGATTGCCGCCCGACCGCCCGGCGATGAAGTCTTGCAGCTGCTCCAGGTCCGCCGACGCGCCGAAGAATCCCGCCACCAGCGCGCGCGTCTCGTCCGTGGAGAGCGGGGCGACACGGATGACCGACTGGGCGGCGCGGGTCACGAGGGGCGGCGTCGTGTCGGGCCGGTGCGAGAGCAGTACCATCAGCGGCCGGTCGGGCAGCTGATCGACTACCTGGCGCAAGAGATCGACCGAGGCAATGTCCGCCCAGTGGAGATCCTCGACCAGGAGGAGCAAAGGTTCCCGTTCCACGCGTCGCTCGACCAGAGCCCGTGCGGCCAGCACGATCTGGCGCTGGAGCTGCTCGGGCTCGATATCGGGGTGCACCTCGCCCTCGAGCCCGAGCACGTAGCTCAGGACCGGCGCGCCGAGGCTGTTTAGCCCGGCGGCAAGCTTCCGCCGCGCGACGTCCAGCGAGTCAGCCGGCTCCACCTGATAGGCCTCTCCGAAGAGGGCGCCGAAGACGCCGTACGTCGGCTCCCCCAGCGACGAGCATGCGGCGCGCCGCACGGCCGTGCGGGCCAGGCGTCCGTCGGCGTCGAGCCGCGCCAGGAATTCGGCGATGAGCCGTGATTTGCCGGTGCCGGCCTCACCGACGAGGCTGACGACCTGGGTCCGCCCACGTTCCATCCGCTCGAACGCCGACAGGAGCTGATCGAGCTCGTCGGTCCGCCCCACGAGCGGCGCCGCGAGCCCCAGCGCCGCGAGACCCCGAGACGATCCGGGCTCCGCGAGGGCGCCCACGAGACGGTGGACCACGAACGGCTCGGTCTTGCCGCGTAGCATCAGCTCGCCAGCCGACTCGAACGCGAAGCGGTGTTGCGCGAGGCCGCGCGTGGCCTCGGATGTCAGGATCGTCCCGGGAGCCGCCGCGGTGAGAAGACGCGACGTCGTGTTCACGGTGTCGCCCGTGACCGCGTAGGCGTCGCCGGCGGCGCCGCCGAGGCTGCCGGCCACGACCGGGCCGGTGTGGATTCCCACGTGCAGGGTGACGGGTTGGCCGAGGCGCACCGCCCACTCGCGGCTCAGCGCGGCGACACGCTCGAGCATCTCGAGCGCGGCGTCGCACGCCCGCGCCGGATCGTCCTCGTGAGCGACGGGCGCGCCGAAGACCGCGAGCACGGCGTCGCCGACGAATTTCTCCACGAAGCCGTCATAGCGCGTGATCGTCTGGGCGAGCGTCTCGAACAGGACGTTCTGGAACGCGCGCACCCGCTCGGCATCGAGCCGCTCGGAGAGCGCGGTGAACCCGGAGAGATCGGCGAAGAGCACCGTCACCTGACGCCGGTCGGCCTCGGGCGCCGCCTGGCCGGGGCGGCGCGCCGCGCCACAGCGCGGACAGAACGCGAAGTCCGGCTCGAGCGCGAGGCCGCACCCGGAGCAGGTCAACTCGGCTCCCTCCGCTCGTGGTGGGTGGGCAGCGCGCTCATGTCCTCGCCTATGTTACCTTCCTCCTGACCCCGGCAGCGAGAGGAGACGACATGGACTTCGAGGTCACCTACACCGAGGAGCAGCAGCGATTCCGGCGCGACGTGCGCGCGTGGCTCGAGGCGAACGTGCCGGCGAGCATTCAGCGCGCCCCGGTGTCGGCGGAGGACAACTACCAGCGCTATCTCGAGCTGCGCGCCCTCGGCCGGAAGCTCGGGGCGAAGGGCTGGCTCTACGCGACGGCGCCGGCGAAGTACGGCGGTGGTGGCCTCGACGTCGACCACGCGATCATCCTTGAAGAAGAGGTGGACAGGTTCGACCTCTCGCTCCCCCCGTACTACGACAGCGGCGGCCGCCTCGGCTCGGCGTCGATCCTGGTCTGGGGCACCGAGGAGCAGCGGCAGACGTTCCTGCCGGCAATCTACAAGGGCGAGGTCCGCACCTGGCAGCTCCTCACCGAGCCGGGCGCGGGCTCCGATCTCGCGGGCGTGCGGATGACGACGGCCGTGCGCGACGGCGGCGATTACGTCATCAACGGGCAGAAGATCTTCGTCGGCAGCGACAACGGCACCGACCGGATCTGGATGATCGTGAACACCGACCCCAAGGGCAAGCGCCACGAGAACCTCTCGTGGTTCATGATCGACGCGACCCTGCCGGGCATCACCGTGCGGCCGATGGAGCTGATGGGCACCGGTGGCGAGGGCGGCACCGACAGCGGGGTCAAGCAGACGGTCTTCTTCGACGACGTGCGCGTGCCCGCCTTCGCACTGGTCGGCGGCGAGAACAAGGGCTGGAAGGTCGCCACCACGCACCTCGAGCTCGAGCACGGCGGCGGCGGCCGGATCGGCCGCAACCGGGTGTGGGACCGTTTGCTCCGCTACTGCCAGGAGACGAAGCGCGACGGCGTGCCGCTCAGCCAGCAGGGGGACGTCCGCGACAGCCTCGCCGACATCTACATCAAGGCCGAAGTGCAGCGCCTGTTCGGCGTGCGGAACTTCTGGCTCACGTACGCGCGCAAGCCGAAGTCGTACGAGGGGCCGCAGCTCTCGTACTACCGCAAGACCACCGGCCTCTGGATGACCGGCGCCATCCTGGAAGCGGTCGGGCCCGCCGCGCTCACCACGGACCCGACGTGGGGCTCGGCCGGCGGATTCTTGGAGACTCAGCAGCGCAACGGCATCGTCTCCGTCCATCCCGGCGGCACCACCGACATCCAGCGCGTGCAGATGGCGCGGCGCATCGGGATCGGCCGGCCCACGCGCGAGGCGGCGGGCTCCGTGCACGCGGGCGAGGCCTGAGATGGATCTCGCACTCACCGAAAGCCAGGAGATGCTGCGCACCGCCGCGCGCACGTTCATGGAGCGCGAGGCGCCGGTCGACGTGGTCGTGAGCTTACAGAAGGCCGAGTCGTCGCTCGAGCCCGGGCTCTGGCGCAAGGCCGCGCAGCTCGGATGGCTGGGAATCCTGATCCCGACCGAGTACGGGGGCAGCGGCGATCGCCTCAGCGACGCCGCGGTGCTCTACGAAGAGCTCGGCCGCGGGCCGCTGCCCGGTCCGTTCTTCAGCTCCGGCGTGCTCGGCGCGCTGACGGTGCTGGAGGGCGCCAGCGAGGAGCAGCGCCGGCGGCTCCTGCCCGGGATCGCCAGCGGGGAGCGCGTGCTGACGGTCGCCATCACCGAGCCCAACGCGTCCTGGGGGCCGGCGGGCATCACGCTGACGCCGCAGGGGAAGAACGGCGGGTACACGCTGAACGGCACCAAGCTCTTCGTGAGCGACGCCACGTCGGCCACCGATCTGGTCGTGGCGGTCAGAACGGGTGAGGGGACCAGCGACGTGAGCCTGCTGCACGTGGACGCGCGCGCCCGGGGCGTGACGGCGCGACGGCTGCCGGGCTTCCTCTCGTGGCAGTGCGAGGTGTCGTTCGACAACGTCGAGGTGCCGCGCGTCGCGCTGCTGGGCGATGCGAACCGAGGGTGGGCGGCACTCACCCGCGCGCTCGAGCGCGCGCTGCCGCTGCTCTGCGCCTACATCGTCGGCGCCTGCCAGGCCGTGTACGAGAAGTCCGTCCTCTACACGCAGACGCGGGTCCAGTTCGGCGTGCCCATCGGCCGGTTCCAGCGCGTGCAGGATCACGTGGTCCGCCTGGTGAACCATCTGGACAGCGCCCGCTGGACGACGTGGGAGGCGCTCTGGAAGCTCGACACGGGCCGCCCCGCCGCCGCGAGCGTTCACATGGCCAAGGCCGTCGCCAGCGAAGCCTATCTCGAGGCCTGCAACGCCGCCCACGAGGTGCACGCGGGCATGGGCGTGCTCATCGAGTACGGGCTGGCGGCGCACACGCAGATGTCGCGGACGCTGTTCCACTTCCTCGGCGACCCGCGGTGGCACAAGCGGCGGATGGCCGACGCGCTCGAGTGGTAGTGCGCGCTTACGATGGTAGTGCCGGCGCTACTTCCAGCCCGGGTTGAAGGCGTGGCCGGGCTGGTCGAGATCGATCGCGAGCGGCGCGTGGTCTGACGGAATCGGCTTGCCCTTCCGCGCTTCGCGGTCGATCTCCGCCCACACCGTGCGCGCCGCGACGGACTGGGTCACCAGCAGATGATCGATGCGCATCCCGAAGTTCTTGTGGAAGTTGCCGGCGCGGTAGTCCCACCAGGTGTAGCGGCCAGGCTCCTGATGGCGAAGTCGATACGCGTCGACCAACCCCCAGCCGCAGAGCTTGGCGACCGCTGATCGCTCCGGCTCCGAGACGTGCGTTCCGCCGTGGCACGCCACCGGATCCCACACGTCGGCGTCCGTCGGCGCCACGTTGTAGTCGCCGCCGAGCGCCATCGGCGCTTTCGGATCACACGCCTCGGTGAGCCAGCGCGCGAGGCGCTCGTACCACACGAGCTTCGCCTGGTAGAAGGGCGAGTCGAGCGAGCGGCCGTTCGGGGCGTAGAGGCTCACCACCCGCACGGCGCCACAGACCGCGGAGATCATCCGCGCCTCGGCCAACGGCTGGTCGTCGGTGACGTCAGGCGTCGGATCGGGGGCGAGCGGCTGGCCGAAGTTGGTGACGACCTCGTCGACGCCGACCCGGCTCGCGATCGCCACCCCGTTCCATCGGCCCTGGCCATGGTGGGCGAGCTTGTAGCCGGCCCGCTCGAACGCCTCGTGCGGCGCGTCGCCGTCGGCGAGCTTCGTCTCCTGCATCAGCAAGACGTCGGGCTTCGCCCGGTCGAGCCACCAGACGACCTTGTCGAGCCGCGCTTTCAGCGAGTTCACGTTCCAGGTAGCGATCCGCATGTCGCTCGCTAGTTTACCGCGCGCCGAGGTCGAAGCCCGGCGGGCGCGGTAGGTCGGGACGGCGCGCGAAGAGCTCGCGCCAGGCCGTGCGCGCGATGCGGTCGGCTTCGGCGACGATCGCGCCTTCGTCCATCGTGAGCACGCGGCCATCCCGCATGATCCAGCGGCCGTCGACCATCACCGCCTCGACGTCACCCGCCTGGCCCTGGTGCACGAAGCAGGAGACGACGCGCAGCGCCGGCACGAGGTGGGGCTTCGTCAGGTCGACCATGACGAGATCGGCGCGGTTGCCCGGGGCGAGCCAGCCGCCGTCGGCGACGCCGAGCGCACGATAGCCGTTGCGCGTCGCCCACGCCAGCGCCTCCTCGGGCGTCGGCCGCTGGCCGTCGGCGCGGCGCACGCGCTCCATGAAGAGCGCGGTGCGGATGACCTCCACCATGTCCTCGGCCATGTTGTCGGTGCCGAGCGTGATCAAACAGCTGGCGCGCTCGAGGTCGTCGATGCGGGCCGCGAGCCCGCGCCGCGCGGCGATCGCCGGGTTCACGGCGACGGCCGCCCGCGAGGCGCCGAGGACGCGCTCTTCCTCCGCGGTCATGCACCGGCAGTGGGCGGCGACGAGGCGGTCGGAGAGAAACCCGGTGCGCGCGACGTACTCCGTCGGCAGGACGCCGCGCTGCTCCTGGACCGCCGCCACCTCGCCCCAGACCTGGTTGAGGTGGATCGTCGCCAGGACGTCAAGCTCCGACCTGAGCTTGCCGAGCCGCGCGAGGAGCTCGGGCGAGCAGAGGTCGGGCGCCCACGCGGCGAGCCCGACGCGCACTCGGCCGTCGTTGCGGCCGTCCCAATGCGCGTGGAGCGCGGCGATCCGCGACAGCCCCGCCTCGGCGAGCGCCGCGTCGGCGGTGAACGGACCCAATTGCCCGATCGACGCGTTCGCGCGGTCCCAGGCGCGCTCGCACAGGACCAGGCGCAGGCCGGTGGCGACCAGCGCCTCCGCGTAGGCGTCCAGCCTCGTGCCTTCTTCCAGCACCAGGGTGGTCCCGCTCCTGATCGCCTCGAGGGCGCCGAGCTGGACCATGACGCGCTCCTGGTCCTCCGTGAGCGAGGGCAGCGGCAGGGGCGCCAGGCCGCCGGTGAAGGGCGGCCTGTGAGGAGGCGAGAGATCCTCGTAGATCCCGCGCGCCAGCACGCGGGCCAGGTGCGTGTGCGTGTTCGCGAAGCCGGGGAAAACCGCTCGGCCGCGGCCGTCCACGCGCTCGGCGCCTGGATAGCGGGCGAGGAGCTCGGCGCTGGGGCCGATCGCGGCGATGCGGTGGTCCTGCACGAGTAGCGCCGCGTCGTAGTGGATCGAGCCGGCCCCGTCGGCCGTGACGATCGTGGCGTCGTGAATCAGGATCGGCTGGGCCATCGACGGTACGGTAATATGCTTCGGCCTGGAGCGAAAGGAGACGTGACCATGCGGCGCGTGAGGGTGTCGTGGCGGGTCGGTCTGGTGGCCGCGATCGCGGTAGGGCTCTGGCTGGCGGCTCTACCGGGAGAATCGCAGACGACGCCCAGGAAGGGCGGCGCCCTGCGGGTCGGCATGATCGGCGAACCGCCCACGCTCGACGTGCACTCGACCACCGCGGTGATCACGCGCGAGATCGGTATCAACGTGTTCGAGGGCCTCTACGCCCTCGACGCCAAGCAGCAGGCGGCGCCGCTGCTCGCGGAGGGCCACGAGATCCTCGACGGCGCTAGGCGGTACGTGATCCGGCTGCGGAAGGACGTGAAGTTCCACAACGGCAAGACGCTCTCCTCGGCCGACGTGGTCGCCTCGCTCAAGCGCTGGGGTGCCTTGGCGTCGACGGGCAAGTCGACGTTCAAGACCGTGGAGGCGGTGGAGGCGAAGGGGCCGAACACCGTCGAGATCCGGCTCAAGGAGCCCTCGGGGAGCCTGCTCACCGTGCTGGCCCACGTCGACAACGCCGCGATGATCTATCCCAAAGAGGTCATCGATGCGACCGGCGACGGCCAGCTCAAGGAATACGTCGGCACCGGCCCGTTCAAGTTCGTCGAGCACAAGCCCGACCGCCACGTGAAGCTCGCGCGCTTCGACGGCTACGCCCCGCGCTCGGAGCCGTCGAGCGGACTGGCCGGCCAGCGCGTCGCCTATCTCGACGAGATCTACTTCATGGCCGTGCCGGACTACGCCACGCGACAGGCGGGCATGGTGACCGGCGAGTACGGCTACATCCAGTTCGTGAAAGCCGATCAATACGACCGGCTGAAGGCGGCGGCCGGCGTCGAGCCCGTCGCGATCAAGCCGTACGGCTGGGTCACGCTGGTGCTGAACACGAAGCAGGGCGTCCTGACGGACAAGACGCTGCGGCAGGCGATTCAAGCAGCACTCGATGTCGATCCGATGATGTTGGCGGGCCTCGGCCACAAGGATTTCTATCGGCTCGACCCCGGGATCTTCTTCCAGGAGCAGGTGTGGCATTCGAAAGTCTCGGCCGCGCTCTACAACCAGCGCGACCGCGACAAGGCCCGGCGCCTCCTGAAGGAGGCCGGCTACCAGGGTCAGCCGCTGCGCTGGCTGGTCACGACGGAGTACGAGCACCACTACAAGCCGGCGCTCGTCGCCAAGAGCCAGCTCGAGGAGGTCGGGTTCAAGGTCGACCTCCAAGTGTCGGACTGGGCCACCGTGGTCTCCAGGCGCAACAAGCCCGAGCTGTGGGACGTGTTCAGCACGGCCTTCGTCTTCAATCCCGAGCCGACCATCGCCGCGCAGATCCTCTGCGAATGGCCGGGGTGGTGGTGCAGCCCCGAGAAGGAGCAGCTCCTGGCCACGCTGACCCGCGAGGTCGACGTGAAGAAGCGTCAGGCGGTGATCGAGAAGATGCAGGCGCTGTTCTACGCCGAGGCGCCGCGCATCAAGGTGGGCGACTATTTCCGCCTGGATGCGCGGCGGAAGGACGTGCTGGGCTACGAGCCGGGACCGTTCATGCACTTCTGGAACGTCTGGCTGGAGAAAAAATAATGAATGGCCTGGTGAAGCGACTCAACGCGCTGTGCGATGGCATGCCCTTCCAGACGAGCTGGTATTTGAAAGATTTGGGCTCGGGCGCGCAGGCCGACCGCCTCGGCGCCGTCCCGGTGCCGTCGGCCAGCACCCGCAAGACCTCAATTCTAATGTCGGCGCTCGCCGCCGTGCATACGGGCAAGCTCGCGCTCGACCAGAAGGTGACGATCGAGGCGCGGTACCAGGACAACGACTCCGGGACGTTCCAGTTCCTGACGCCTGGCTTCTGGATCACGCTGCGCGACGCGCTGGTGATGATGATCATCGTCAGCGACAACACGTGCACCGGGCTGGTCGTCGACCTGGTCGGCCTCGACAACGTCCAGCGCTACTGCGACGCAGTCGGCATGAAGAGCACGATCCATCGCTACGGGATGCCGCCGAAGCTCAGCGTGGGCCACTCGCTCGAGCAGGTGACGACGACCACGCCCCAGGACCAGGGGCTGCTGCTCGAGCTCATTCTGAAGGGGACCACCGACGCCGCGGTCGCGAGCCGCGTGCAGTGCACTCGCGAGCTCTGCCGGCTCGGCCTCGACATCCTTTCCTGGCAGAGGCTGAAGACCCGCCTGCCGTCCCAGCTGCCGCTCGGGACCAGGGTCGCGCACAAGACCGGCACAGGACCGCGCGGCTACAACGACGCCGGCATCGTCTTCAAGGGCGATCGCGCGCTCTACATCCTGACCGCGTTCACGGAGAACGTGCCCGCCGCACTCGCCGACGGCACGCCGGGCTTCGCCGCCGCGTATCAGGTCATCGGGCGCATGGCGCGTATGGCCTGGGACGATCTCGGCGGGGCGTAAAAACGGGGAGGACAAGCATGAACGTCGAGAACAAGCTCGCCGCGCTCGGACTCGAGCTGCCGAGCCTCGAGGATCTCTACAGCACGAATGCGTCTGGCGCCCACTACATCTCGCACTACGCGGTGCAGAACCTGCTCTATCTCTCGGGCACGACCCCGCGGAAGGGCGGCCAGCCCTATCTGCCCGGCGTCGTCGGCAAGGACCTCACGCTCGCCCAGGGCTACGAGGCGGCACGCCAGGCGGTGATCCCGACGCTGGCGGCGATCAAGTACGCGCTCGGCGACCTGGACCGCGTGCAGCAGATCGTCCACCTGCTGGGCTTCGTGAACTCGGCGCCGGGCTTCGGCGACCAGCCTCGCGTGATCAACGGCGCCGCCGACCTGCTGGTCGAGCTCTTCGGCGAGCGCGGCAAGCCCACGCGCGCCGCGATCGGATGCCAGGGGCTCGGGGGCAACGCCTCGGTCGAGATCATCGTGACCGTGCTGTTTTCCGGATCCGACGTCCGGCCCCCGCTCGCCCGCGACCACGCGGTGAGATAGCGACGAGGGGCCGAAACCGTCTCACGCGGGCGGCGTGAGGCGCGTCGAGGGCCTGACCGTCTGGAAGGCCACCCACAGGGCGATCAGCGTGAGGCCGAACGCGCAAACGACCGTGGCGCCGGTGGGCAAGTCGAGGACCGCCGAGGCGGTCATCCCGATGACGCTGACCAGCGTGCCGAAGCCCCAACCGATGAGGAGCTTTTGCGTCACGGTCCGACCGAGCAGGATCCCCGCGAGGGCGGGGACGATCAGGTACGAGAACACGAGCAACACACCCGCGATGCGGACGGAGCTCGTGACCACCACGCCGAACGACGCGTAGAACAGAAAGTCCCAGAGCCTGACCCGCCACCCCTCCCGGTACGCCGCGTCCGGGTCGGTGGAGATCTGGAAGAAGGGGCGCCGGCAGAGCCAGTGGAAGAGGCCGATCAGTGCGTAGAGCGTCGCGACCTTCGCCACTTCGGGCATTCGGACCGCGAGCAGGTTGCCGACGAGCATCGTGCGCACCTGCTCCGTCCCGTGCGGGGCCCGGTCCGCCAGCAGCACCGCGGCGGCCGAGGAGACGGCGTAGACGACGCCGATCACGGCTTCCTGGGACACGTGGCGGCGCCGGCTACGAGTCGACGCGAGCACGATGGCGCCCAGGAGCGTGGCGGAGAGGCCGGATGCGTACGACTCCCACGTGTCCATTTCGTAGCCGACCATGAACGCCGCGGTCGCGCCGAGCGCCGCGATCTGGGCCAGCGCGATGTCGACGAAGACGACCTCGCGCGCGAGCACGTGGACGCCGAGGTAGGCGTGGATCCCGGTGAGCACGAGGCACATGAGAAAGGGCGCCCACAACAGCGCCAGCAGCTCGGCGGGCAATGCGCCCACATTGTAGTCGATCATCTCATCGCCGTGACGAGCGCCTTCACGTTGTGGTCGATGGCGCCGATGTACGAGTCGGCGCCCTTCACGCCCCCGACCATGGAGGCCAGCACGACGGCCTTGGCCCCGGCCTCGTCCGCCACGCGGGTCGCCAGCTTCATGTCGTTCCACGGCTCGACGATGAGCACCTTGATCTTCTCGTCTTTCATCTGACGTATGACCCGCGTCACATGCGCGGGCGACGCCGGGATGCCGGGACGATCCTCGAGCGTCGCCGCCTGAGTCAGCCCGAAGCGCGTGAGGATGTAGATCCACTGCGGATGGTAGACGACGACGCGGGCCCCCTTGAGCGGCTCCAGCGCGCGCGTCCAGCGGGCCATCGCCTCGTCGAGACGCGCCAGGAAGGCCTGGCGGTTCTTCTCGAACTCCGCGCGCTGCTCAGGGGCGAATCGGCCGAGGGCGTCCGCGATGTTCTGGGTGATGATCGGCGCCAGGCCGGGATCGAGCGAGTAGTGGGGATTGCCGAGCGGATGGACGTCGCCCATCGAGCGGTCGACCCGTGTCGAGGGCACCTCGAGCACCTGGATGCCCCGCGAGACGTCCACCCGTCCCGGCGCGCCGCGCACGATGTTCGGGTTGTTGGCTCCCTGGACCGCGACGTCGGCCCAGGAGTCGAGCTCGAGGCCGTTCTCGATCAGGAGGTCGGCCCGGCGCAACTTGAGCATGAGGCTCGGGCGAATCTCGAGCTCGTGAGCGTTCTGGGTGCCCCGGGCGAGCCCCTCCACGTCGACGAGCTTGCCGCCGACCTCCTCGGTGAGCGCCTTGAGGTCGGGAATCGTTGCGACCACGCGGATCTTGTCGGCGGCCGGGGCCGCCGGGGCCAGCAGTCCGACGACGGCGAGTGCCGCGAGCGCTGTCCTGAATGTGCGCCGCATGTGTCGCCTCCTCAGAAGGGATGCGCCGGGTGGGCGCCGAGGATGAACGATGCCTGGAACAGGATCTCGTCCAGCTTCCGCGCGCTCGCGTCGTTCAAGTTGAACGCGTCGCGAGTTTGGGGACTGCGGTCCGTGTACTTGTACGCGACCCGGAAGCGCAGGAACTCAGACGGCCAGAATGTCAGGTAAGGCTCTACCGACCACTCCCGGCCGGGATTCACCGGGTACTGCGACCAGTCGTAGCGGACGCCGCCGGCCCAGCGGCGGAAGGGCTGCGCCTCGAGGCCGGTGTACCAGCCGAAGTGATTGCGTTGGCGCTTGTCGATCACGTCGATCGCGCCGTCACCGTCTTGGTCGACGCCGACGTCCGCCTTGCGCATCGAGTAGAGCGCCTCGCCCGTGAGCGTGATCAGCGGATGCAGCCATCCATCCGGCCGGTACTTGTAGCGGCCCTCCCAGCCGAGGATCGTCGACTGGTTCTTCTCGTCGGTCTGGCCGCTCGCGACCGACATGCCCGCCTGCAGAGCGTGCTCGTCGCCGAACTCGACGAACGTGCGGAGTCGGCCGGTGGCGAGGGGATGACGCAGGCTCGTCCGGCCGAAGGCGGTCCCGTTGTCGCCGTCGAAGACGCCCGCGAGCGCCTCGACGTAGAAGGGCAGGTCGGGAACGAGCGTCAGCTCGATGCCCTTTTCCGCCAACCCGTCGCCGCCGAAGAAGTTGCGCAGGGCGTTGGGTCGGTCGATCCAGGGCAGATCGTGCTCGTGGATCTCGTTCGTGTAGCCGAAGCGGTTGCGCATCTGGCCGAGCCGCGCCTGAGTGCCGAACGGCAGCGTGAGGAGCGTCAGGTGCGCCTCCGCCAGGGTCACGCCGGTCTCGCCGCCTCGCGCTTCCTCGCCGGCCTCGATGCGTACGACCGCCGAGGCGTACGGGTCGATCTGTCCGAAGAGGGAGAGCTCGACCTCGCGCGGGAAGAAGCGGTTCTCCTGGCCGGCGAACGTGCCGCCGCCCGCCCGCTCGACGCTGCCCGAGGTGATGTTGCCGACGAAGTCGCCGGCGATGCCCATGTCGAACAGGAGCTGACCTGAACCGCGTTGCTGGTACAGGGCGAAGGGCTGGCGGGGGCGCAGGACGTCGATCGCCGACGGCGGCGCGGTCGATGGCGCGGCACCCGGCGCGGGCGCCGGAGTGGCCGGCGGTTGGGCCTCGAGCCGCTGGAGGCGCTCGGTCACTGACTGCAGCTGCTTCTGGAGCTGCTCGATCTCCCGGCGCAGCGTCGCGGTGTCCTGGGCGACCGCGAGGACGGGCGTCAGCGCCAGGCACAGCAGCGCGACGAGCACTGTCGAAACACGCATGGTGATCCTCCGTCTGGATCTGGTTTGGAACCCTAGCGCGGAGCTAGGCGAACGACCGGAGGAACGTCAGCTGCGCGGGGGGGCCCGAGAGTCGGAGAGAGGAAGCGGAGCGCCGGCGAGAAGCGGAGCCGCCGGCGCGCTCGGTGCGGCGAGGGTCGGCACCAGACTCAGCACCGGCATTGCGTCGACCTGACACGCCTGGGTGCCGAACGTCGCCATGAGCGCGAGATCGTGCTCCTGGTTCCAGAGCCCGGCCTCGGCGCCGGCGTGCAGGTGGGGCAGGCTCGCGGAGGCGAGCAGCAGCGCGACGAGCCCGAGCAGGACCGGCAGCGCGCGTCGCTTCGTCATGGCGTCCTACGAGACCACGACTTGACCGTGAACGTCAACTTCGACTCGACGACGTGGCCGTCGACCGAGAGCACGCGGAACTCCACCCGGTAGCGGCCCGGCGCCAGCGCGGGAAGCGAGACCGAGAGCCGTCTGACGTCGTCGGCCGCGACGGAGGCGTCCCGGAGATCGACCTGGGTGTTCGCCTCGTCGAGCACCGACACGCGCGAGTAGGCGGGCTCCAGGCGCTCGTTGAACCAGAGCTCGACCCGGGTGGGCGGCGCCTCGAGGACGGCGCGCTGAGCCGGGACCGACTTCACCAGGACGGCGTGGCTCTCGGCGGCGGTCGGGAGCAGCAGCGTCAGCGACAGCAACGCCGGCGCGACGAGCGCTAGCGCGGGCGCAACGCCATCCCGTGCGGCGCCTTGCCGACCGGGATCGTCCGCACCTGAGTGTGCGACGTGAGATCGATCACGCTGACGAGATCGGCCCATCGATTGGTGACGAGCGCGTGGCGGCCCGTCGGCTCCATGGTAACGAGGTCCGGGAACCCCTTCTGGGGGATCGTCGCGACGATCTTGTCGTCGGCGGTCCTCACGACGACGATCTTGTTGATCTTCCGCAGAGTTGTATACAGGTACTTGCCATCGAGCGTGAGCGTGGCCTCGTGGACGACGCCGGGCAACGGGGTCTCGCCGACGATCTTGTTGGTGGCCGTGTCGATCTTGAGGATCGCCTTGTTCTCGCCGGCGGCGGCGTAGAGCGTCTTGCCGTCCGCGGTGACGGCCAGGCCCATCGCGTCGCCGCCGCCGTGGACGACTCGTCCGACGGTCGTCCGCGTGGTGACATCGATGATCGTCACGTCGCCGGCCGTTTCACCGGAGACGTAGACGAGCTTGCCGTCCCGCGAGAAGACCCCGTGGGCCGGCCAGGTCGAGACCTCCACCCGGCCGTCGATCTTCTCCGCCTTCAGATCGTAGAAGATCACCTCGTCGTTGCTGGTGTCGCTCGACCAGTCGAGCACGAGCAAGTGACGTCCGTCGGGGGTGAACGCGAGGTTGTAGGGGTTCCCGCCGATCTTCACGCGGCGCAGGAGCTTGCGGCCCTCGGCGTCGATCACGCCCAGGTCGTGGCTCTTGTCGTAGACGACCCAGGCGGTCTTGCCATCGGGGTGGAAGACGATCCGGTTGGGCTTGCCCTTGCCCACCGGGATCGTCCCGACGACCTCGAGGGTGTCGGTGTCGATGACGGACACCGAGTCCGACTTGGTGTTGGTGATGAAGAGCGTTGCCGCCGCGGCCGGCGACGCGCCGGTCAGCAGCGCAGCCAGGAGGGGGAGCACCATGAGTCGGGCCACGGCCGATCTCCTCACTTCGTCTTCTCGATGGCGGTCACCGCCACGTTCGGGGGCACACCCCGCAACGTAAATCGTACCTCGTCTCCTATCGAAATCCCCTCGTGAATCTTCGGGGACGCGGTGCGGAAGCCCATGGTCATCGGCGCCATGAGCCCGGTGATCTCCCCGTGCGTGATCACGAGCACGTCGAGCTCGGGAAGGATCGCGCGGACCACGCCGGCGACGACCCATTCCCGCTCGACCCCGGATGAGGCTACGGCGCGCGCCAGGGCCAGCTCGCGGTCGAGCCGCGCGACCTTGAGCCCCCAGAAGACGTAGCCCCAGCCGACGCCGACGACGAGCGCCAGGTTGACGACCTTCCACGCCCGCATCAGTGCACGTGCTCCTCGGGCGCCGGCGGAGGTGCCTTCTCGTCGTTGAGGCGCTGGATCTCGGCGATCGTCTTGTCGAGGTCGCCGGCCCCGCCGTTGCCGCGGGTGACCGCGCGGATGTAGCCCTGGCGGTCGATGAGGAACTCGACGTGGGGCGCGGTGGCCAACACGCGGTACGCGGCCGCGATCGCCTCCGAGCCCTCGGTGGCGACGGAAAAGAGGACGCGCGGCTCGCGGCCGATGCGCTTGATCGCGTCGCGGGCGTCGTGGACGGGGACCGCGATCACCTCGACGCCGAGCAAAGCGAGAGTGCCGTCGCGACCGGCGATCTCCGCCAGTCGGGCACGCGCGCGTGCCAGGTCGTACAGGACGAGTAGCACGATCCGGCGTTCGCGGTACTCGCGAAGGCTCCGCGGCGGCGTCGGGCCCACCGCAAACGTGAAGTCCGGCGCGACGAGCCACGGTCGATCCGGTTCGATCGTGGGCCCCATCCCGCGGGCCGCGTACCCGGACGACAGCGCGCGCAGGAAGTTCACGAGGTCCCAGCGCTGCTCCTCGCTGAGCTCGCGGCCGAAGGCCGGCATGCCCGCGGCCGGGATACCGTTGGACAACCACCAGAACAGATCGCCCGCCGTGTGCTGCGCGGTGTGCGGCGCGCGCAGATCGGCGGGCGGACGGGGCAGGCGCACGCCGGCGGGTCCGTCGCCGGCGCCGCCCAGGCCATGACATGACGCGCAGTGCTCGCGGTAGAGTGCGGCGCCCGAGGCGATCGACGCGGCCTGATACGGCACGGACGGGCGCCGGTACGTCGTCGGGTACGCGTCGATCGCCAGCGGCGGCAGGGCCAGGCCCGCACCGGCGCCGAGCACGACGAGCGCGCCGGCTACGAGAGGCAGTCGTCGGCCGCGGAGCGTCAGTCCCGCGGCGAGCCCGACCAGACCCAGGACGGCGACCTGGCTGCCGACCAGCACGCGTACGAACGCAGCGGGCGCGCCCTCCAGCGCCCGGAACGACAGGCGGATCGCGAAGGGCCAGGTCGGCGCCTCGTGGCGCGCCGGGGGGGTGACACTCATCGTCGCGACGATCGCCAGGATCGCGAGCGCGATCAGTCCTTCGCCGGCCACGAACGTCGCGAGCCGCCGCATGGCTGGCCTCCCCACGGTCGGGCCGTCGCCGGCGAGTCGTCCGAGATGGACCGCGCGGTTCACGGCGGCGAGCGCCAACGCGGCCAGGACGAGCCCGAGCTTGGCCAGCAGCAGGCGGCCGTAGGCCGTACCCACGAGCCCCGCGACGTTGCCGACGTTGGCGATCGCCAGCAGCGTCCCGGTGGCGACGAGCACGAGGACGACGCCGAGCGCCACGCGCGAGAAGCGCCGCGCGGCGAGGACGGCGTAGGGGCGCGCATCGGCGCCGCGCTCGTCGGCCGCGGCCCAGAGCAGCAGCGCCAGCGGCAGCAGGCCGCCGACCCACACGCCGGCGCCGATCACGTGAAGGCCGTCGAGCGCGACCGCCCGCGCCGTCTCGGGCTCGACGGCCGCCGCATGGCCCGCGGCCGCGATCGGCACCAGGGCGGCCGCGCCCAGTAGCACCGCCTGTCCGCGCGCGGCGCGCCAGTCCAGCGCGCGCTCGACGGACAGACGCGACCACAGCAACGCGGCGAGGATCACGAGCAGGCCGAAGCGGACGAGCCACACGCGTCCGGCCTGGGTCTCGATCAGCACGCGCGCGATCGCGCCGGCCTCGAGGGCCGCGCCGGCGCGCCCCTCGAAGAGCGCGGTCTGTACGGCGAGCACGACGAGGCCGGAGCCGAGCGCCACCAGCGCGAGCCCGCGCGAGCCCGCCAGGACGCGATGCTCCCACCGACGGGCGGTCGGGCGGTCCGAGCGGCCGGCCAGCACGATCATGGTCGCGGCGCCGACGAGGAGGATCGCGCTGGCGAGATGGAGCCAGCGCGCGGCGAGTCCGAGCGCGTCCACGCCGCTAGTCTATCGCTTGTTTATACTGAGCCGGATGATCGGGCCGCTCCGGGCTGCAGATGAACTATGCGGCCATCGCCGAGGAGCTCGGGCGCCTCGGCACGCGGGTGGCTCCGGCCGACGTCCAGCGTGCCGAGTGGCGCGCGCGGGTCCGGCTCGACGACGAGCTCTTCGGCCGCACGGGGCCGGCCTCCACGGAAACCCGCTCGTCCGCCGACCGCTACGTGCGCTATCTGCTCGAGGAGCTCGGCGTGAGGGACGAGGCCACCATCGCCCGGGCGACCGAGTTTCGCCACGCGTACAACCCGCCGATCGGGATCTTCAACGTCGTGGACCCTCAAGCGCGGGAAGCGCTGGAGCTCGTGCGCAGGGCCGGGCTGCGGGCCGGGGTGATCTCGAACTCCAACGGCTCGGTCCGAGCGAGTCTTCAAGCGCTCGGGCTCGCTCCGTACCTGGATTTCGTCCTCGACTCCGGCGAAGTAGGGTTCGAGAAGCCCGACCCGCGGATCTTCGAGCTGGCGCTGACCCGAGCGGGCATCGCCGCCGCGGAGGCGGTCCACGTGGGCGATCTCTACTCGATCGACGTCCGCGGCGCGCGCGCGGGCGGGCTGCACGCGGTGTTGCTGGATCCGGGCGGACACTGGGGCGAGCGCGATTGCCCGCGGGTCCCCGATCTGCTGAGCGCGATCCGCCTGGTGACCGAGAGGCGCTAGCTAGC
>Ga0209058_1000848_pt1 | contig 26461 bp, 21 predicted proteins | sample GraSoiAngelo_147_FD_185904 | JGI IMG/M metagenome (GOLD analysis project Ga0209058, IMG submission 185904) | Grasslands soil microbial communities from the Angelo Coastal Reserve, California, USA - 14_1009_05_40cm (SPAdes) (version 2) | ecosystem: Environmental > Terrestrial > Soil > Grasslands ... | reverse complement strand
GAGCGGGCGCTGGTCGTGTGCGACATGCCGTTCCTTACCTATCAAGTCTCTCCAGCCGAAGCCATCCGCAACTGTGGACGCGTGATGGCCGAAACGGGGTGCCAGGGCGTGAAGCTCGAAGGCGGCCGCCCGATCGCCGACACCGTGCGCGCGCTGGTGGACGTCGGCATCCCGGTCATGGGCCACCTGGGTCTCACGCCGCAGTCGGTGCACGCGCTCGGGGGATATCGGGTGCAGGGGAGGGACGAGCAGACGGCCGAGCGGCTGAAGGGCGACGCTCAGGGATTGGAGGAAGCCGGCGCATTCGCAGTGGTGCTCGAGTTGATCCCGGCACCGCTCGCGTCGCAGATCAGCAAGGCGCTCACGATCCCCACGATCGGCGTCGGCGCCGGTCCCGCATGCGACGGCCAGGTGCTCGTGCTGCACGACATGCTCGGCTTGAACGACCGGTTCAATGCCAAGTTCGTGAAGCGCTACGCGGCGCTCGCGCAAGAGGTGCGCGAAGCGGTGGCCCTTTACGCAGCCGAGGTACGCGAGGGGCGCTACCCGGGGCCGGAGCATTCGTTTGCCAAATGAGTGACGTCTCGCGGCGGGATGTGCTCGCGATGCTCAGCGCGGCCGCGCTGACCCCGCTCGCCCGGACCGGATGGCGCAGACCGGCGCGCGACGCAGCGGGGCCAGGCTTTCGCATCCGCACCATCACGGCGGGGATCAACCTGCGCAGCCCGACGGACATGGAAGGGCCGCAGGCCGCGCTCGCCGCTCTCAAGCGCGCCAAGCGGACCGTCGCCGACGCGGGGTATGAAGTGCAGACCCTCCGTATCGCGACCCAGCCTTTCCTGGAGGGGGCGAGCAGCCGCGGCCGCGCGGATGCGCTGCCATCCCTGCAGGCGCTCGACCGTGCTGTCGTTGCCGAGAGCGTGCTCTTGAGCATCGGTCCCGTGCTCGGGCCGGACGACTATGATGCTGAGTTCGCCCCGTGGGCCGCCGAGCTCATCCGCACGACGCGGAACGTGAGTTTCTCGGCGCGGGTCGCGTCGCCCGAGCGCGGTGCCTCACCGCGCGGCGTGACGGCCGCGGGCGAAGCGATGGCGGCGATCGCCCGCGCCACGGCCATGGGCATCGGCAACTTCCGATTCGCCGCGGCCGCCAACGTGCCCGCGGGCACTCCGTTCTTTCCTGTCGCGTACCACCGCGGGTCGGACACCGTAGCCCTCGGTCTCGAATCGCCTCCGTTGCTGTCTGCCGCATTCGCCGGAGCCAACACCTTGGCCGAGGCCAAGAAGAGTCTGACGGAGTTACTCGAGTCCCGGCTCGGGTCGCTGGAGCGGCTGGTGCGGCAGGTGGCGCGTCGGGAAGAGCGGTCCTACTTAGGCATCGACGTCTCTCCCGCGCCGGGCAAGGACGCCAGCATCGGAGCCGCCATCGAGGCGCTCACCGGGGTCCCGTTCGGTGACTACTCGACGCTAGCGGGGTGTGCCGCGATCACCGACGTCCTCAAGAGCCTGCGGGTCAAGACGTGCGGGTATTCCGGGCTCATGCTCCCCGTACTCGAGGATCCCGTGCTCGCGCGACGGGCATCGGAAGGACGGTACAGCGTGCGCGACCTGCTGTTGTACTCGACCGTGTGCGGCACGGGGCTCGACGTCGTGCCGCTGCCGGGCGACACTGCGGCGGATCGACTCGCGGCTCTCATCGCCGACGTGGCGGCGCTCTCCACCAAGCTTCGCAAGCCACTCTCCGCTCGGCTATTTCCGGTGCCGGGGAAGTCCGCGGGCCAGCGCGCGCACTTCGATGATCCCTATCTGACCGACTGCGTCGTGATGAAGGCAGAGTAGCGGCCGGGGACACGATGCTCGACCTCACGACGCCCAAGGACATGCGCGCCTGGTCGCGCGCCGAGCGCGCGCGTGGCCGCAGCGTCGGGTTCGTGCCCACCATGGGCGCGCTGCATGAAGGGCATCTGCTCCTCGTGGATCGCGCGAAGCAGCGCACCGACCGGGTGGTGCTGAGTGTGTTCGTGAACCCGCTCCAGTTCGGCCCCCAGGAAGACTTCGCCAAGTACCCCCGCGACGTGGCCCGCGATACGCAGCTCGCCGCTGAGCGGGGCGTGGACTGTCTGTTCGTGCCCGACGGAACGGCGATGTACCCGGAACAGCCGCTCGTGCGGGTCGCCCCCGGGCCCATGGCCGATACCTTGGAAGGCGCCGTCCGGCCTGGGCACTTCGCCGGCGTCCTGACAGTGGTGGCAAAGCTGCTCCACATCGTCGAGCCGGACGTCGCGGTGTTCGGCCGCAAGGATTTCCAGCAGGCGATGCTGGTACGCCGCATGGCGGCCGACCTCGACTTCCCACTCGAAGTCGAGATCGCGCCCACCGTCCGCGAGCTCGACGGACTGGCGCTGTCTTCCCGCAACGCGTATCTGGGAGGGGACCAGCGCCGCTCGGCGCTGGCGCTGTCGCGCGCCCTGCGCGCCGTAGAGCAGGCGTGGCGCTCGGGCGAAGCCGACCCGAAAACGCTGCAGCGACGCGGCATGGACGTGCTGCGAGCGCCCGGCGTGGCGCCGGAATACCTCGAGCTCGTCGATGAGCAGCTGCACCCCGTGCGGCGCGCCGATGCCCGCACCGTGGTGGTGATCGCGGCGCGGATCGGCGCCACGCGCCTGATCGACAACGTGGTGCTGGGGGAGGGGATCGCCAGCGATGTGGCCGTGCGCGGCATGTGAGACCCGCGGCTCAAGCCGCGGCTCGGCCCTACCCGTGAACGGCCCAGGGCGCTCGCCGGGGCGTGCCGGTTTACCGGCAGTGCCGAGCCGCGAGTTCACTCGCCCACCCCGCGCGGCGTGACCCTCCCCCCCTGGGCGGTCGTCACGCCGGAGCGCCGCGCCCACATCGAACGCGTAGTGGCGCTGCTCGGTGAGTGGGCGACGGCGATGCACGTCGCAGACGCCGAGCGGGCGCGTTGGCTCCGGGCGGGGTGGCTGCACGACGCGCTCCGGGACGAGAATCGCTCGGACGAGCTCGCCCACGGACCGCGCGCCGCCGCGCGCGCCGCCCAGGACGGCGAACCGGACCGCGGCGTCCTGGATGCGGTCCGCTATCACACGCTGGGGTACGTCCACTGGGACGACGTGGGGCGGATGCTCTACCTGGCTGACTTTCTCGAGCCCGGCCGGCCGCTCGACCCGGCAGACCAGGCGGCGCTGATTGCGCGGGTGCCGCGCGAGCGGGACGCCATGCTCAAGGAGGTAGCACGTCGGCGCATCGAATGGGTGCTCCGCTCCGGCCGGCCTCTCCTGCCCGCCACGGTGGCATTCTGGAACTCGCTCGCCTCGCGCTGAGCGCGCTCGTCCTCGCCCTCGCCGGGTGCCGCGACGAGCGTGCCCGAGTCACCGCGTTCCCCGTGCCAGGGCAGGACGGCCCGCGCGTGACGGTCGAGGTGCTCAACGCGAGCGGCAAGCCCGGACTCGCGAAGACCGGGACCCGCGTGCTGCGCGAGGCGGGGATCGACGTGGTGAGTTTCGGTACCGCACCGGCGGCGCTGGGAACCCTCGACACGACCCGGATCGTGATCCGACGACGCAGCGCAGGAGCCGGCGACCGGATCCGGCGGGCGTTGGGCGTGGGGCGAGTAACGGTGCAGCCGGACAGTACCAAGCTACTCGACGCGAGCGTGCTCCTGGGGACGGACTTTGCGCCGCGCCTCAAGTTCCACCCGTAGCTGACCGCACGCGGCGCTGATGTCCAGCCCGCGGCTCCGCCGCAGCACGGCCTCCACCCCGCGGCTCTTGAGGCGCCGCTCGAATGCGAGCATCTGCGCGCGCGAGCTGGGCATGAGGTCGGGCGCCCCACCCGGATGTAGCGGCAGCAAGTTCACCAGCGCGCCCAGCGGCCGCGCGAGGCTCGCTAGCTCATCTGCCTGCGCGAGCGAGTCGTTCTTCCCCCCGATCAGCACGTACTCGAGCGTCACCCGCCGACGAAACTGGCCGAGCGCCTGGAGCAGGTCGGGCAGTCGGTACTTTTTTTCAATCGGCATCAGCTCGTGGCGCAGCTCGGCCGAGGGCGCGTGCAGCGAAACGGCCAGCCGGAACTGCTCGGGACGCCGCGCGAGCTGCGCCAAGCTCGGCAGGATCCCGACCGTGGACACGGTGATGTGCCGCGCACCGATGCCGAGACCGTCCGGATGGTTGAGGATGGTCAGTGCCGCGTCCACGGCGTCCCAATTGAGCAGCGGCTCGCCCATGCCCATGAATACGACGTTGGTCGGCGGCGTGGCGGGGTCTCGCAGCACCAGCTCGCGCACTTGAGCCGCGATTTCAGCCGTCGTCAGGTTGCGTCGGAATCCCATCCGCCCCGTGGCGCAGAAGACGCAGCCCAGCGCGCACCCGACTTGCGAAGAAATGCACAGCGTGCGCCGCTTCCCCTCGGGAATGAGCACCGACTCGATCGCCTCGCCGTCCGCGAGCTTCCAGAGGAACTTCTCCGTCCCGTCGCGCGACTGCTGAGCGGTGTCGAGCGCGAGCCGCCCGAGCGGGAACGCCGCACCGAGCTCCGCTCGCAGCGCCGCCGGCAGGTCCGTCGCGTCCTCCCAGGAGCCGATGGGGCGCTGCCACAGGCGTGACACGATCTGCTTCAGACGGTACGGAGGTTGGGCGCGCGCTGCCAGCCAGGGGCTGAGGGCGGCGCGGGCGCCGTCCGGAGTCAGGGACAGCAGGTCAGTCACGGGATCCGCCCTTCGAGTCCCACCCGGTAGGCCGCCCCCACGTCGTTCACACCGAAGTCCCGAGCGAAGCTCACCCGATAGCGGCCCACTGCGACGCGCATCCCGGCCACCGCCCGCCAGCTCGCCTGGCCGTAGCTGCCCTCACGCGCCACCACGAGATCAGAAGCGAAAAGGGAGCCCAGCTCGAACCCCGCGCCGAATTGGTGATCCGCCGAGTAGCCATGGGCCGCGGCGATGCCGTATCGGCCGCGCACCGCCCCCTGGCTTCCCCACAGCGGGCCATGCCACACCCCCAGCTCGACACCGCCGTACAGGTCCTGAGTCGGGTCGCCGGTCGCGAGCCGCGAGAAGCCATGGGTGGTGGCGGCGAGCGTCACGACATCGCCGAACGTGCGGCGCGCGCCGACGTCGATTGTCCAGCGGTTCGACCCCGCGACATCGAGGCGAGTGTCGTGGTAGGCGAGCGTCGCGCCCAGGGCGGTCCCTGCCAGCACCGTGCCCCAATGCGCGCCCAGCGCCTGCGTGTAGTACGGGATGGCCCCGGGATCGGGGTCCGGGCTGAGCGACGTGCGGACCAGATCCCCGATGCTCATGCGGCCGTACACGAGCCCCACCTCGCCGACTGGCCGAAGGCGCGCGCGCACACTGACGAGCGCGCCCGCGGCGCCGACGCTCGGCGCCGTCTCGATCACCTCGAGCGCCAGCAGCGCGCGCTCGGGACCGATTGGCTGAGCCGGATTCCAGAACACGCTCGCTCCGCCCGTCGCGAGGGCGGGAGGGAGGGGAAGGGTAGTGGCGGCGACCCGCCAGAGTTCCATGCCGGCACTCTGCTGGCCTACCACGACTGCCGGCGCGAACCCCGCGAGGAGCAGGGAGATGCGTTGCATGGCGAACGTGTACCAACTTAACTATCTTCAAGCGTTTAGGACACTTGGACCGGCGTGCGCCTATCAGAGCTGCTGTCTCCCGCTCGCATTCGGGTACCCCTCAAAGCCACCGACAAGGAGGGGGTGCTCCGAGAGTTGGTGGCCATGGTCGGGAACGGCGCGCTGTCGGACGAGGTGCTGGGGGCGATCCTCGAGCGGGAGCGCCAATTCCCGACGGGAATCGGCTACGGGGTGGCGGTGCCCCACGGCAAGACTCCCGTACTGCCGGCGTTGGTGGTGGTCGCGGGAACGACGCCCGCACCGGTCGCCTACGAGACGATCGACGGCGAGCCGGTGCGGGTGTTCTTCCTGCTCGCCGGACCCGAGTCGGCTGCGGGAGCGCACGTCAAGGCGTTGAGCCGCATCTCTCGGCTGGTGCGGCGCGAGCCGGTGCGGGGCCGGCTGCTCGGCGCCAAGACGCCTGAGGAGTTCTACCGTGCGGTGTGCGAGGCGGAGGCAACATAGACAACGTGAGTCGGACGTCCAGGCGCACGCATCGGTGCGGCGAGCTGCGCGTGCAGCACGTGGGGCAGCGGGTACGGCTGGGCGGCTGGGTGCACCGGCGCCGCGACCTCGGCGGCATCGTGTTCGTCGACCTGCGCGACCGCGCTGGGATCGTGCAAGTCGCCGTCGGGCCCGCCGCGCCGGAAGACGTGCGCCGCACCGCGGGCGGCCTGACCGGTGAGACGGTCGTCGAAGTGGAGGGCGAAGTGGTCGCGCGCCCCGGGAACATGAAGAATCCGGAGCTCGCGACCGGCGACGTTGAAGTGCACCCCTCGAAGCTCACCGTTGTCGGACTGGCGGTGACGCCCGCCATTCCGGTCGCCCGCGCCAAAGGCGAAGAGCTGCCCAGCGAGGAGCTGCGGCTCAAGCACCGCCACCTCGACCTGCGCCGGCCCGAGATGCAGGCGAATCTCGTGCTGCGCCACCGGCTGCTGCAGCGCGCCCGGCGCACCCTGACCGAGCTCGAGTTCCTTGAGATCGAGACACCGATCCTCACGAAGCCGACGCCTGAGGGCGCCCGCGATTACCTCGTCCCTTCGCGGGTGCATCCCGGCGAGTTCTACGCGCTGCCCCAGTCGCCGCAGATCTACAAGCAGCTCCTGATGGTCGCGGGCCTGGACCGCTACTTCCAGATCGCGCGCTGTTTCCGCGACGAGGACCTGCGCAACGACCGCCAGCCCGAGTTCACCCAGATCGACCTCGAGGCGTCCTTCGTCGGCCCGGAGGACGTGCTCGGCTTCGTCGAGGCCGTGCTCGTCGCCCTGTGGGACGAGGCCGGCCAACAGGTGGCGGGTCCGTTCCCACGCATCACGTGGCGCGAAGCGATGGAGCGCTACGGCACGGACAAGCCGGATCTGCGCTACGAGCTCGCAATCACCGATTGGACGACGCAGGTGGGGCCGCTTGGTGTGCCGTTCTTCGACGCGGCGCTCAAGAACGGGGCGCGCGTCCGCGGCCTCGCCGTGAAGGGCGGGGGGGGAACCTTGTCCCGCAAGGACGTGGATCAGCTCGCCGAGACCACCAAGCAGCTCGGCGGCTCAGGGTTGGCGTGGGTGAAACGGCAGGGGGAACAGATCTCGGGCTCGGTGGGCAAGTACTTCACCGCCGACACCCTGGGGGCGCTGGGCATCGGTGACGGAGACGCGGCGCTGATCGCCGCCGGGCCCGACCGCGTGACGTCTCCCGTGCTCGATCGGGTGCGGCAGGAAGTGATCCGGCGGCTGGGCGCTCAGCCGACGGCGACCCACGCGTTCGCTTGGGTCGTCGACTTTCCGCTGTTTGAGCCCGATCCCGAGACCGGGAAGCCCGTGTTCGCGCACCACCCGTTCACCGCGCCGCATCCCGACGACTTGCCTCTGGGTCGGAAGAGCCCATTTGAGATGCGTGCGCTGCATTACGACGTGGTCTACAACGGGAATGAGCTCGGCTCGGGCTCGATCCGTATCACCGACCGGCAGGTGCAATACTGGGTTTTTCACCAGCTCGGTTTGAGCGACGACGAGATCGCCAAGCGCTTCGGATTCTTGATCGATGGGTTGAATTCCGGCGCGCCGCCCCACGGCGGCTTCGCGATCGGTTTCGACCGCGTGGTGATGTTGCTCGCGGGCGCGGCAAGCCTGCGCGACGTGATTGCGTTCCCGAAGACCACCGCGGCGCGAGCGCTGTTCGAGGGCGCGCCGGCGCCGGCCCATCCCGCGGACCTGCGGGCCCTGCACATCAAAGTGGAGCCATGAGCGACGACGTCATCCATCGGCTCTCGACGGAGGGCGTGGACCCCCTCTCGCTCGCGGGCGTGAACGACGGCAACCTGGTGGAGCTCGCGAAGCGGCTCGGTGTACGCGTCTCGCTGCGCGGCGACACGCTCACGCTGCAGGGCTCGGCGGGCGCGGTCGAGCGAGCGGCGCAAGTCGCCCAGGCGCTGGTGGATCTCGCGCGGATGGGAGAGACGCTGGGTCGGGGGGGGGCGGCGGGGGCGGGGGGGACGGGGGGGGCGGCTGAGGGCGAGTTCAAGATCATCCTCCCCGGGCTGCGGCGGGTGATCGCGCCGAAGACGGCGGGCCAGCGGGATTATCTCCAGGCGATCGCCCAACACGACATCGTGATCGGGATTGGGCCGGCGGGGACGGGAAAGACCTACCTTGCCGTGGCGGCCGCGGTCGACGCGCTGGCGCGCAAGCGGGTGCGGCGCATCATCCTCGCGCGCCCCGCGGTGGAGGCGGGGGAGAGTCTCGGATTCCTGCCGGGCGACCTGCAGGAGAAGGTGGACCCCTACCTGCGGCCGCTCTACGACGCCCTCGAAGACATGATGCCGCGCGACCGAGTGCAGAAGGCGATCGAGTCGCGCACCATCGAGATCGCTCCGCTCGCGTACATGCGGGGCCGCACGCTGGCGGACGCCTTCGTGATCTTGGACGAGGCGCAGAACGCGACGGGCATGCAGATGAAGATGTTCCTCACCCGGCTGGGCGTGAACTCGCGCGCCGTGATCACGGGCGACAAAACCCAGATCGACCTCGCCAACCGCGAGGACTCGGGGCTGCTCCAGGTCGAGCGCATCCTCCCCGGGATCGAGGGGATCGGGTTCTGCTACCTCTCGGACACCGACGTGGTGCGCCACCGGCTGGTGCGCGACATCATCCGCGCCTACGCCGAGGACGCTCAGGGCTGAGATGAACCTCCCCACCAAGGAGCAGGTGCGCTATCACGGGGTGCGCTGGGTCTGGGTGCCGGCGCTGGCGCTGCTCACCTATCTGGCGTTCCCCTCGAGCGCGAGCAACGTGGCCCCGCTGCTCGAGCCGGGCTCGGTCGCCGATCACGAAGTGATCGCGCTGTTCACCTTCCCGGTCAACAAGTCGGATCAGGAGCTCGCGCGGGAAGCCGAGGAGCTCGCCGGCACGGTCAAACCCATCTACGAGTTCCAGCAGCGCGCCTTCGACAGTGCCACGATCGCGCTGCACGCCTTTTTCGCCGGCATCGAGAATGCCGCCGACCAGGGCGGCCCACAGGCGGTGACCCGGGTGGCGAAGGAGCAGGGTATGGTCCTGACCCAGCCCGAAGCCGCGTACCTCTCCAAGGGCGGCAAGCGTCGCAGCCTCGAGAAGGCGCTGACCGAATTGTTCGACCGCACCCTGGCGCTCGGCGTCACGGCCCCCGGGGTGCTGCAGGTGGAGCAAGCGCCCGAGTTGATCATCCGGCGGCGGGCGTCCGAAGCGTCGGTGTCGCGCGACCAGGTGCTCGCCTACCAGCAGTATCTCAGCCGCGCCCGCGCGGCCCACCCCGACAAGGGGTCGAGCGTCGGGGATGCGGTGTACGTCCGACTGGCGGGCCACTTCTACCGGCCCACCTTGGTGCTGAACACGCTCGAGACGGAGCGGCGTCGCGACGAGCTCCGCCGCAGTGTCGATCCCAGCAAGTACATCGTCCGGGCCGGGGACCGGATCGTGGGCGCCCACGAGGTCGTGACCAACGAAGCCCACGAGAAACTGGCCGCGCTGCACAATGACCTCGTGCGGCGCGGCGCGGCCACCAGCAGCTCGGTAGGCGGCGTGTTCGGCCCGCTGCTGCGCGACTCGCTGGTGCTGGGCATCTTCTGGGTGCTGATGGTGTTCTACCGCCGCGAGACGTACAGCGAGCAGCGGCAGGTGATCCTCATCGGATCTCTGTTCGGCCTCGTCTTGCTCCAGGCGGCCGCGGTCGCGCGCTTCGCCCCTCAGCACCCCGAGATCATGGTGCTGCCGTTCATGGCGATGATGATGACGGTGTTGTTCAACGGCCGCGTGTCGATGAACGCGGCCATGATCGTCGCGGTGGTGATCAGCCTGCAGCCGGTGTTCCACGACGTGCCGGCGCTGTTCATGTGCATCGTGGGCGGCGTGGCCGCCGCCCTGTCGGTACGCGGCCTGCGGCGACGCAGCAACTTCTACGTGCCCGTCTTGATCATCGCGCTCGGCTACCTCGCGGGGGCGCTGGCGTTGGGACTCGCGGGCAGCTGGAGCGTGGCGGAGATCGGGCTGCGGGGCGTGTGGGGCGCCGCCAACGGATTCGTTTCAGCGGGCTTGAGCTTCCTGCTGTTGCCGGTCGCCGAGGCGCTCACCGGAATCACCACCGACCTCACGCTGCTCGAGCTGTCCGATCCCAGCCGGCCGCTGCTGCGGCGGCTGTCGCTCGAGGCCCCCGGCACGTACGCACACAGCGTGGCCATGGCGAACCTGGTCGAGGCGGCGTGCAACCGCATCGGCGCGAACGGGCTGCTGGGGCGCGTGGGGTGCTACTATCACGACATCGGCAAGGTCAAGAATCCGCAGTACTTCGTGGAGAACCAGACGCGCGGCAACAACCCGCACGATCGCTTGAAGGCGTATCAATCCGCCGAGATCATCCGCGCCCATGTCACCGACGGCCTCATGCTCGCCCGCGAGGCGGCGCTGCCCGAGGTGGTCGCGGCGTTCATCCCGGAGCATCACGGTACCATGGAGATCACCTACTTCCTCGACCGCGCGAAGAAGAGCGGCGACGGCCGTTCCCCCAACCCGTCGGACTTCGAGTACCCCGGCCCGAAGCCGCGCTCCAAGGAGACGGCCATCGCGATGCTCGCCGACTCGGTCGAAGCCGCGCTGCGCGTGCTCGAGGACCTGACGCCGCAGAAGATCGACGAAGTGATCGACCACATCGTGCGCACCAAGCTCAACGCCGGCCAGCTGGACGAGGCGCCCATGACGCTGCAGCAGATCGAGCAGGTGAAACAGGAGTTCGTGCGCATCATCAGCGGGATGTACCACAACCGCATCGACTACCCGGAGTCCAGTGGCGGTATCACGGCGACCTGGCAACCGACGGCCCGGAAGTCTTGAGCGCAGCGCGCACCTCGCCGGCGTCGCCCGGCGAGTGCTCGGGTGGGAACGAGCCCACGACGCGCGGATCGAGGTGACACTGCTCGACGGCAACGCGATGCGCCGGCTGAACCGCCGCGCCACCGGCCGCCGCGGCCTGACCGACGTGCTCGCGTTCGCCTTGCGCCAGCCCGACGGGAGCGTGCTCGGCGACGTGTACATCTGCCCGGAGGCGGCGCGCCGTTGGGTCGACGGCGTTCCACGTCCCACGTCTCACGTTCCACGAAGCGGCCGAACGGGCAACGTGCAACGTGCAACGTGGAACGTGGCGGAGGAGCTCATCCGCCTCGCCGTGCACGGGACCCTGCACGTCCTCGGCTACGACCACCCCGACGGTCCCGGTCGCACCCGCTCCGCCATGTGGCGCCGCCAAGAGCGCTACGTGCGCCGGCTCCTGAACGGGACCGTGTGATGCAAGCCGCGTCAGCGCTGCTGTGGGTGCGCATGGCCGCCCCGCTCGTGCCGGCTCTGTGGGCAGGGTTGCTCGCGCTGGGCGAGGAGGCCGCGGTCGGCGAAGCCCTCCACACGTTGGGGGATGCCCCGCCCACGAGCGTCACCGGCCGCGTGCCGCTGCACCGCGCGCTCCACGTGGCGCGACTGGCCCTGCTCGTGCTCGGTGCGGTGGCGGCCGCGTTCCTGTTGCAGTGGTGGGAGCACCCCTGGCTCGGGAGCCTCGCCGATCTCGCGATCGCCGCGGCCTTCTTGTTCATCATCGGCGACGCCGCGCCGCGCGCCCTCGCCGCGGTCGCCCCCCAGCTCAGCATCGAAGCCTTGCCGTTGGCCAGACGCACGCTCTGGCCGTTCGGACCGCTGCTGTGGCTGCTGGGCGGCGTGGACAAGGGTCTCCATACGCTCGTGACGACGCCGCGGCCGCTCGAGCCCGACCTCCGTGCCGCACAGCGCGACATGCTGCTCGGCGTCTTCACGCTCGCCGACACCACCGTGGACGAGGTGATGACCCCCCGGCTCGACATGATCGCGGTTGACGTCGCCGCCAGCGCCGAAGACGTGCGCGAGGCGTTCCTGCAGAGCGAGCACTCGCGCCTCCCGGTGTACGACGGGACGCCCGACAACCTGGTCGGCATCGTGTTCGCGAAAGACCTCGTCCCGCTGGTGATGGGAGTCGCAGGCGCCACCGTTCGCTGGCAGGACCTCGTCCGCCCCGCGCTGTACGTCCCCGAGACGAAGACCCTCGACAGCCAGCTGCGCGACTTTCAACGCGGCCCCGCGCACCTAGCGATCGTGGTCGACGAGTTCGGCGGGACGTCCGGCCTGATCACGCTCGAGGACATCCTCGAGGAGATCGTGGGCGAGATCCGCGACGAACACGACGTCGACACCCCGCCCGCGATCCGCCAGGACGGCGACCGCTACGTCGTGGACGGGCGGGTCTCGCTCGGAGACCTGTCCGAGGCGCTGGGCGCGTCCTTCGAGCATCCCGACGTCTCCACGGTCGGCGGGCTGATTTACTCGGCGCTGGGGCGCGTACCCCGACCGGGGGAAGAGCTCACGCTCGACGGTTTCCGGGTGGTGGTGGAGCGTGTGGACCGGCGGCGCGTGACCCGCGTCTGCTTCCAGCGGCAATGACGCTCTCGCTCGTCGTCCTCGTCTGCGGGCTGCTGCTCGCGAGCGCCTCGGCGGCGGTGGGTGTCGCCGCGGCAGCCGTGAGCCAACGCGAGCTGACGCGCTGGGCGTCGTACAGGCTGCGGGGCGGCCGGGCCGCGGCCCAAGTGCTCGAGAACCCCGGGCGCGTGCTGGCCACGGCCAACGCGCTCACGACCATAGGCGTCATCGCCGCCGCCGCGGTCGTCCCGGCGCTGCTCGCGCAGGCGACGCCGACGTTCCTCGGGGTGTTCACCATCACGGTGGGGGTGCCGCTGTTCGTGAGTGCGGCGTACCTCGTGCCCCGCGTCGTAGGGCGCCGCTGGGCCGACCCGATCGTGGCGCGCGCGGTGCCGTGGCTCGATCTGCTGGGGCGTCCGCTGGCGCCGTTCATCCCGTCGCGCGACCCCTCGAGACGCACCACGCTGGCAGCGGTGCTCTCGGGCGCCGACACCGGGGCGCTCGCTTCGGCGGGCGAGATGGCGGTGGTGTCGGGCGTGCTCGCCTTCGCGCATCGTCCGGTCAAAGAGCTGATGACCCCCCGCACGGCGATCGTCGCGATCCCCGAAGGGCTACTCGCCGCCGAAGCCGCGCACGTCTGCATGCAGTCGCGCTACAGCCGCTATCCCGTGCACCGCGGCTCGCTCGACGAGGTCGTGGGCGTGGCGCACGCCTTCGACCTGCTGCGGCTGCAACCCGATGCCCCGGTGCCCGTGCGACCGACGCTGGTGGTGCCGGGCGCGACCCGCGCCGCCGATCTCATGCTGGAGATGCAGCGCGGCCGCAGCCACCTCGCGGTCGTGCTCGACGAGTTCGGCGGGACGGCGGGGCTCGTCACCTTGGAGGACCTGTTGCGGGATCTCATGTCCGAAATCTTCGCGCCGGAGTCGGCGGAGCCTTCCTCCGAGGCACCCGTCCGCTTGGTGGAGCTCGAGGGGAGCGCTCCGGCGAGCCGACTCGAAGAGGCGTTCGACGTCGCACTCGGAGGGCGGGGCGTCCAGACGGTGGGCGGCCTCCTGGTGCAGGCGCTCGGGCGGATTCCCAAAGCCGGGGAGCGGCTGCTGCTCCACGGACTGGAGTTCGACATCCTGGCCGCGACGGCGACCCGCGTCGAGCGGGTGGCCGTGCGCCCGGGTCTCGTGCGGCCGATCGCCCTCGACTCTGAAGACGTCACGTGAATGGTTACCTTTGCATGACCGCCGCATGAGCATCGAGCACATCGTCGAGGGCCTGGAACGGCGCGAGCCGGCCGCGCTGGCGCGCGCGATTAGCCTCGTCGAGAACCAGCGCGACGGCTTCGAGCGCCTGCTGTCCCACGTGCACGCCCGCCTCGGCCAGGGCGGGACACGGCGCATCGGCATTACCGGGCCGCCCGGTGCGGGCAAGAGCACGCTCACCGAGCGGCTGATCCAACAGTTTCGCGCGCAAGGACTCGGGGTCGGCGTGGTGGCGGTCGATCCCACGAGTCCCTTCACCGGTGGCGCCCTGCTGGGCGACCGCATCCGCATGGAGTCCGCCAGCCTGGATCCGCGCGTCTTCATCCGCTCGATGGCGACCCGCGGCGCGCACGGCGGCCTCGCCACCACGACGGCGGAGGTGGCCGACCTGCTGGAGGCCTTCGGGTTCGAGCGCGTCCTGATCGAGACCGTGGGCGTCGGGCAGACCGAGCTGGACGTGGCGCGCACCGCCGAGTCGACGGTGCTGGCGCTCGTCCCCGAATCGGGAGACGGCATTCAGACGTTGAAGGCGGGTGTCATGGAGATCGCCGACATTTACGTGATCAACAAGAGCGATCGTCCCGGCGCCGACAAGCTGCGACAGGAGGTCGAAGTGATGCTGGGGATCCGGCGCGGCAATGCGTTTCGGCACGTTGCCCCGCACCACACGCCCGAAGCGGTCAAGGGCGGTCGAGGGCGGTCGAGGGCGGTCGAGGGTGGTGAATGGGACCCTCCGGTGCTCGCCACCATCGCGTCCCAGGGAGACGGGGTGGCGGAGCTCGTCGCCGCGCTCGACCGGCACTACCTGCACCTGCAGCAGAGCGGCAAGCTCGTCGCGCGGCGTCGCCAGCGACTGGCGGAGCGGACCCGCGCGGCGCTGGCGCGCGCGGTGCATCAGTGGATCGCCGAAGACACGCGCGCGGAGGAGCTGCTGGCGCGCCGGCTCGACGAGGTGGCCGACGGGCGCAGGAGCCCGTACGACGTCGCGGCCGAGATCCTGGATCAGGTGAGGACGGGGGCACCCCGATGAGCGGAATCGCCCGGAAGCCGCTGTACACGGCGGACGATCTGGCGGGCTTCGAGGACCAGCGGCAACTGGGGCGGCCGGGTGAGTATCCGTTCACGCGCGGCATCCACCCCACCATGTACCGCGGCCGGCTGTGGACGATGCGCCAGTTCGCCGGCTTCGGCTCGGCCCAAGACACCAACCAGCGCTACAAGTTTCTGCTCGAGCACGGCCAGACGGGGCTCTCGGTCGCGTTCGACTTCCCTACACTGATGGGCTACGACTCCGATCATCCTCGCGCCGAGGGCGAGGTGGGGAAGTGCGGGGTAGCGATCGCGTCGCTGGCGGACATGGAGGACTTGTTCCGGGGCATCCCGCTCGACAAGGTCTCCACCTCGATGACCATCAACGGTCCGGCGGCGATCCTGTTCTGTTTCTACGTGGCGGCGGCGGAGCGGCAGGGCGTGCCGAGTCACACGCTCCAGGGAACGGTCCAGAACGACATCCTCAAGGAGTACATGGCCCAGCACGCCTGGGTCTACCCGGTCGAGCCCGCACTGAAGATCATCGTGGACATGTTCGAGTGGTGCGCCGGGCACGCGCCGCTGTGGAACACGATCTCGATCTCGGGCTACCACATCCGTGAGGCCGGAGCCACGGCCGCGCAGGAGCTCGCGTTCACGCTGGCGAACGGCTTCACCTACGTCGAGCGCGGGCTGGCGCGGGGGCTCGACGTGGACGCGTTCGCGCCCCGGCTGTCCTTCTTCTGGGACGTCCACAACGACTTCTTCGAAGAGATCGCGAAGCTCCGCGCCGCGCGGCGCATCTGGGCCCGGCACATGCGCGAGCGCTACCACGCGAAGAACCCGCGGTCCTGGATGATGCGCTTCCATTGCCAGACGGCGGGCGTCACGCTGACCGCCCAGCAGCCGATGAACAACGTCGTGCGGGTCGCCTACCAGGCGCTCGCGGCGGTGCTGGGCGGCACCCAGTCCCTGCACACCAACTCACTCGACGAAACGCTGGCGCTCCCGACCGAGGACGCCGTCCGGCTCGCGCTCCGCACGCAGCAGATCATCGCGCACGAGACGGGCGTCGCGGACGTGATCGACCCGCTGGGCGGCTCCTACTACGTCGAATCGCTCACCGACCAGCTCGAGCGCGAAGCCGAGGGGCTGTTCGCCGAGATCCAGTCGACGGGCGGCGTCGTCAAGGGCATCGAGACCGGCTGGTTCCAGCGACAAATCGCGCGCTCGGCGGAACAGTATCAGCGCGCGTTAGAGGCCGCCGAGCGCGTCATCGTGGGTGTGAATGACTTCACGAGCGACGACGACCACCCGGTCGAGATCCTCAAGGTGTCCAACGATGCCGAGCAGGACCAGCGCCGTCGGCTCGCGCGGCTCCGCGCGGAGCGGGACAACGGGCTCGTGGCCGAACGGCTGGATGCGTTACGACACGCCGCCCTGGCGGATCGGAACGTGATCGGGCCGATGCTCGACTGTGCACGCGCCTACTGCACCCTGTACGAGATCCGCCACGCGCTGGAGCGTGTGTACGGCGCGTACCGCGAACCGGTCTTCTTTTGATCCCATGACGGCCTTCCCCCTCGCCCCGAGCGCGAACGCCGTACGTGACACCGTCCGGCGGCTGGCGGCGATCCACCCTGGTCCGTACCGGGTCGTGTCGTGTTACCTGAAGCTCGAGCCGCGCGACAAGACCAGGGGCAAGTATCTCATCAAGATGAAGAACCGGGTCCGGCAAGCGCTGGCAACGCTGGACCGTGAAGGCCTGGAGCGGGCCGTGCGCGAACAGGTCGAGGCCGACCTCGAGCACGTCCGCCGTTACTTCGAAGAGCCGGCTCAGCTGCCGCGGGCGCGGGGCATTGCGCTGTTCGCCTGCCGCACGCTCGATATGTTCGATGTGATCCCGCTGCCGCACGTGTACCGGTCCCGGCTCGCCGTGGAGCCGGTCCCGCTGGTGCGGGAGCTGATCGCACTGGAGCGGGAGTTCGGCGTCATCCTCGTGGCGGCGTGCGACCGCACCGGTGCCCGCTTCTTCGAGGTGACCGCCTTCGACGTCGTGGAGCTCCCTTCGTTGATCGCGGACGCCACCCGAACCGGCAAGTTCCATGGCGCGCGCCAGGCAAAGCGGGGCGGCGTGCTGGCAGGGGGGTTCGGCGAGCACAACCACCACATGCGGATCCGCGAGGAGAAGCACCGGCTCTACGCCAACGTCGCCGACCACATCTACCAGATCCACACCCAGCGGCCCCTCGCAGGGCTCGTCGTGGCGGGAATCGGCGTCGATGCCGCGGCTCTGGTGCCACACCTCCACACCTACTTGCACGACCTGGTGCTCGGGGTGGTGAAGCTCAACCCCAAGAGGGCGAGCCCAGCCGAGGTGCGCGAGGCGGCGCTGTTCCTGCGCGACCAGCGGGAGCGCGCGTGGGAGCAGGCCCACGCGGAGGCGATGAAAGAGGGGCTCGGCAGCGGGTGGGCCGTGAACGGAGTCGAGGCAGCCCTCAAGGCGCTCGCCAAGGGGCAGGTCCGCACGCTGCTCGCGGACGGCCAGAACGACGACGCACGGATCGACGACGCGATCGAAGAGGCGCTCCGCCAGCGCGCCCAGGTGGACGTGCTGTACGACGACACGGCGCGCCACGCGGTGGACGGCCTGGCGGCGCTGCTGCGGTTCCGCCGCTGATGGCCGGCGCGAAGCGCCCGATCCGCGTGCTCGTCGCCAAGCCGGGCCTCGACGGGCACGACCGCGGTGCCAAGGTCGTGGCCGCGGCGCTGCGGGACGCGGGGATGGAAGTGATCTACACCGGTCTGCACCAGACCCCGGAGATGATCGCCCAAGCCGCGATCCAGGAGGACGTGGACGTCGTGGGTCTCTCGATCCTGTCCGGGGCGCACCTCACGCTGTTCCCGCGCGTGCGGGCGCTGCTCGACCAGGCCGGCCGCGACGACATCCTGGTAACGGGCGGAGGCATCATTCCACCGGAAGACATGGAGACGCTGCAGAAGCAGGGGATCGGCAGACTGTTCGGCCCGGGCACCCCCACCTCCGACCTGGTGAAATACATCGAAGAATGGGCCGCCGAGCATGTGTCGGCTTAGCCCGTGAGCCGCCTCAAGACCCTGACGGCGGAGTACCGCGACCTGCGCTCCCGTCTCGAGCAGGGTGGCGGGCCGGAGAAGATCCGCCGCCAGCACGACCAGGGGAAGCTCACCGCCCGGGAGCGCGTGGCGGCGCTGCTGGACGAGAGCGGCGGCGACTGGTTTGAAGTGGGGCTGCTCGTCGCGTACGACCAGTACGACGGCCAGGCCCCCGCAGCCGGCGTGGTCACGGGGCTGGGACGTATCGCCGGGCGCCCGGTCGTCGTGGTGGCGAACGACGCCACCGTCAAGGCAGGGTCCTGGTGGCCGGAGACGATCAAGAAGATCCTCCGCGCCCAGGAGATCGCGATGCGCCAGCGCATTCCGATCGTCTACCTCGTCGACTCCGCCGGCGTGAACCTCCCGTACCAGGGCGGCGTGTTTCCGGGGCAATACGGCGCGGCGCGGATCTTTTACTACAACTCGATCATGCGACACTACCTCCACGTGCCGCAGGTGGCGGCCGTGATGGGGCCGTGCATCGCGGGCGGCGCGTACCTTCCGGCCCTCTCGGACGTCATCTTCATGGTCGAAGGGACGTCGTTCATGGGGCTGGGCGGCCCGAACCTCGTGAAGGGCGCGACCGGGCAGGTGGTGGACGCCGAGCTGTTGGGGGGGGCGAAGACCCACACCACGGTGAGCGGCGTGGCCCACTACCGGGCGAAAGACGACGCCGCGTGCCTGCAACGCATCCGGGAGTACGTCACCCGGTTGCCCCACACGCTGCGCGCCGCTGCCCCCCCCCCCGCCAAGCCCAAGCGCGACCCGAAGCAATTGTACGATCTGCTTCCGGCCGACCATCGCATGAGCTACGACGTCCGCGCGGTGCTCGAGTGCCTCCTGGACCGCGGAGCGCTCGACGAGTTCCAGTCCGACGTGGCGCCGGAGATGATCTGCGGGCACGGTGCCATCGCGGGGCGGCCGGTCGCCGTCATCGCCAACTCGCGCGGTGTCATCAAGGGGAAGCCAGGCGAGCCCCCCAAGATCGGCGGCATCATCTACACCGAGAGCGCCGAGAAGGTGGCGTATTTCATCGACAACGCCAACCGGGAGCGGCTGGCGCTGCTGTTCCTGCAGGACGTGTCGGGGTTCATGGTCGGGACGGAGGCCGAGCACTCGGGGATCATCCGCGCGGGTGCACGGTTCGTCGAGGCGATGGCGACGGCCACCGTGCCGAAACTCGTCCTCACGGTGAACCACGCGTCAGGAGCCGGCTACTACGCCATGGCGGGGCAGGGGTTCGACCCCGATTTCATCCTCTCGTGGCCCACCGGACGCATGGGCGTGATGGAAGGAGAGTCCGCGATCCAAGCCGTCTACGGCGCCGCCGCCGACCAAGCGGACAACAGCGCGGCCGTCGAGGCGATGCGCGCCGACTACGACCGCCAGCTCGACGCCAAGTTCGCCGGCGCGCGCGGCCATGTCGACGCCCTCGTGCTCCCCGAGGAAACGCGCGACACCATCGCCTTCCTGCTGGAACTCACCACGGAATTCACCGGCCCACACATCGGGCCCTTCGTCCTACCGAGGGATACGTGACCATCCGCCCACTCGCGCTCGTTCTTGCCGCCCTCGGCGCCGCCTGCGCCGCCGGGGCGCCCCGCGTACCGACCACACGGCCTCAGCCCGCCAAAGCTCCGCCCGTCGCACCCTCTCCCACCGCTCCTCCAGACGCCACGACAGGGCGGGAGCAGCCGGCGCTGCCCCCCGCCGTGGCGCTGATGGCCGGGTTGATGCCGCTCACGAGCACAGGGGTCGATCAGTTTCGCGCGCGGCATCCGACCTACGACGGGCGCGGCGTGTTGATCGGGATCCTCGACACCGGCGTCGATCCCGGCGTGGACGGGTTGATCACGGCCAGCACGGGGGCGCCGAAGATCGTCGAGCTGCGCGACTTTTCGGGGGAGGGCCGCGTCGCGCTGTCGGCCGTCACGCCTTCGGGCGACGGGACCGTGTCGGTCGGCGGGCGCAAGCTCTCGGGGGCTGGGCGGATCGGGCGGCTGACGAGCGCCACCACGTGGTACGCCGGGCAGCTCGCCGAGCTGCCGCTCGGCAAAGTCCCGGCGGCCGACCTGAACGGGGACGGCAACAACACCGACGTGTTCCCCGTGATCGTGGTGAAGGCCCCCGATGGCTGGGTCGCGTTCCTCGACTCGAACCTGAACGGGTCGTTCGAGGACGAGATGCCGCTGCACGACTACCGGCAGGGACGCGAGACGATCGCCTTAGGCACGAAGCCCATCACGCTCGCCGCCAACTTCGAAGAAGCCAACGGTGTCCCGCGCCTCGACGTCGTGTTCGACAACGGCGGGCACGGCACGCACGTGGCGGGGATCGCCTCCGGCCACAACCTGTTCAACGTCGCGGGATTCGAAGGGGTGGCGCCGGGCGCACAGCTCCTCGGGCTCAAGATCGCCAACAGCGCGCGCGGCGGGATCTCCGTGACCGGCTCGATGCAGCGCGCCATGGAATACGCCGCCCGCTATGCCGAGCAGCGCAACCTGCCACTGGTCTTGAACCTGAGCTTCGGCGTCGGGAACGAGTTTGAGGGACGGGCCGTGATCGACTCGATCGTGGATGCCTTTCTCATGGTCCATCCGTCCGTCGTGTTAACGATCAGCGCCGGAAACGATGGGCCGGGACTGTCGACGCTCGGCTTCCCGGGCTCCGCCGATCTCGCCCTCTCGATCGGCGCGTTGTTCCCGGGCGCGTTCGCCCGCCCGGCGCAGGCCGGCACCCCGCCCGCGGCCGACGTGCTGGGCTGGTGGAGCTCGCGGGGGGGGGAGCTCGCCAAGCCCGATCTCGTGACACCCGGGGTCGCCTTCTCCTCGGTGCCGCGCTGGGACACGGGGAACGAGATCAAGGGCGGCACCAGCATGGCGGCTCCGCACGCCGCGGGCCTCGCCGCCTGCCTCATCTCCGCGATGCTGCAGGAAGGCCGGAAGGTCAGCGCCGCAGACCTGGCGCAGGCGCTACGGGCCTCGGCCGAGCCGTTCGCGGGCGCCAGCGCGATCGACGAGGGCGCGGGCGTGCCGCAGCTCGAGGCCGCCTACCGCTGGCTGCTGGGCGGACACCAAGGCTCCGAGTACATCGTCCGGAGCCGTGACGGCACGCCGGGGGCGTTCCGGCGGGACGGGTTGGCAGGCCCCGGCGACACGCTGCAGGCGTTCCGCGTGCGCCATGTGGCCGGGCTGCGTGCCGCGCAGTTCCTGCTGCGCTCCAGCGTCGCGTGGCTCTCGGTGCCCGGCAGCCTTGAGGCGGGACCGCGAGAGACCGAGATCCGGGTGGTGTACTCTCCGGCCGCCCTGACCGCGCCCGGCGCGCATGTCGGCGTCGTGACGGCGTGGAACGCGAGCGACACCCTCGCGGGCCCGCTGTTCACGCTGGCGAACACGATTGTCGCCCCGTACGACCTGGCGGCAAAGCCACTGTACGACGAGCGCCGGGCGATCGGCCCGGCGCGCGTCCAGCGCTATTTTCTGCGGGTGGCGCAGCCGGGGGCGACCCTCGCCGCGACCGTAACGCTGCCGGACTCGGCCGAGCAGCGCGCCACGGCACGGCTGTACGAGCCGAACGGACAGCCGTTCCGAGAGCTGGAAGAGGTGCAGCTCGGCCGCTCCGACCCCGGCACGGGACGATTCATGGTGCACGCCGAGGATATCGTACCCGGCGTGTACGAGCTCGACGTGATCGCCGCGCCGCTCTCCGGCGTGAGCGCCACGGTGCGCGCCGAGGTCGCGCCCCTGGCGCTCACCGGACTCGAAGCCTCCAACCCGGGCAACGCGACGAGGGGCGGGAGATTGACCGAGGCGCTGCTGGGCGCGGAGCGCAGCGTCGAGGTGACGGCACGCGGCGCGCCTCCCGAAAGTCTGACCGTGCGGGTACCCGACTGGGCCGCGCGCGCGGTCGTCGACGTCCAGATGCCGCGCGAGCAGTGGGACGAGTTCACCGATTTTGGCGTGACCGAGTTCGACTCGACGGGCCAACAGGTCGGTCAGGGCGCGATGAACTACGCCGTCGGGCGGCACAGCTTCGAGATCCCGCCCGCGCGGCGAGATCGGCCGGTCACCGTCGAGTTGTTCCCCGCCTTCGCGCGAGACGGCGGCGCCCACGCGTGGCGCGCCCGGGTCCGCGTACGCTTCCTGCTGCGCGACGCCAGGCCGCTCGGCGACGGCTCGGACGTCTCCGTGGTCGCCGGCGGCCGGGCGGTGCTGCCGCTCGTCCGCACGCCCGAGCTCACGCTCCCGGAGGGCTTCGCGCCGCTCATCGAGCTGCGCGTGCACCCGCCGCAGGGGGCAGGTGCGGACGCGGTCCGGCGCGTCGTGCCGCGCTCGTGACGGCACAGCGAGCGTCCCTTTCCCCCACCGTTCGGATCGCGGCCGGGCAGGGCTTTTGGGGCGACTGGCTCGAAGCGCCGTACCGCCAGGTGACCGGCGGCCCGATCGATTACCTGATGATGGACTACCTCGCCGAGGTGACGATGTCCATCATGCAGAAGCAGAAATCGCGCGACCCATCGCTGGGTTACGCCACCGACTTCGTCCCGCTCATGGAGCGGATCCTCCCCACGCTGGCCGAGCGCGGCATCAAGGTCACGGCGAATGCCGGTGGCGTGAACCCACGCGCCTGCGCCGAGGCCGTGGCCGCGGCGGCCCGCGCGCTGGGCCTCGCCGGAAAGCTCAAGATCGGCATCCTCACCGGGGACGACCTGCTCGGCCGGCTCGACGGGCTACTCGCCCGCGGGCATCAGCTCAGGAACCTCGATACGGGGCGCCCGCTCCGCGACGTGCGCGACCGCGTCCTCTCAGCCAACGCCTACCTCGGCGCGTGGCCCGTGGTGGAGGCGCTGCGCCGAGACGCCGACATCGTGATCACCGGCCGGGTGACCGATACCGGGCTCACGCTCGCGCCCATGATTCATGCCTTCGGATGGAGGCCCGACGACTGGGACCTGCTGGCGGCCGGGACCGTGGCGGGCCACACCATCGAATGCGGTGCCCAGTGCTCGGGGGGCAACTGCCTGGTGGAGTGGCAGCGCATCCCCGATCTCGCCAACGTCGGGTATCCGATCGTCGCCGCGCACCCGGACGGTACCTTCGAGATCACCAAGCACGCCGGCACGGGCGGCCGCATCACGGTCGCCGGTGTAACCGAGCAGCTCGTGTATGAGATGGGCAATCCCGCCGAGTACATCACACCGGACTGCGTCGCCGACTTCACGACGATCCGTCTGGCCCAGGCGGGGAAAGACAGGGTTCGGGTGTCAGGGGTCAGGGGACGGCCGGCCACTGACAAACTCAAGGTGTCGATCGCGTACTCGTACGGCTACAAGGCAGTCGGAAGCCTGGTCTACGCCTGGCCCGACGCTTACAAGAAGGCCAAGGCGGCGGACCGCGTGCTGCGGCAGCGGCTCAAGGACCTCGGGCTCGGGTTCGAGGCGATGCTCAGCGAGTTCGTCGGCGCCGACGCCACGCACGGCCCCCTGGCGCTGGCAAGCGCCCCGCTGGGCGAGCTGCCGGAGGTGCAGCTTCGGATCGGCGTGCGCTCCCCCGACCGCGCCGCGGTGGAGCGCTTTACGCGCGAGATCGCGCCGCTCATTCTCAACGGGCCGCCGAGCGTCACCGGATTCGCCGGGGGACGACCCAAGCCGGAGCAGATCGTCGCCTATTGGCCCGCGCTCGTCGACAAGCGGATGGTGGAGCCGTGCGTGGAGATCGTGGACGTATGAGACGGCGGTCGAAGGCGGTCAAGCGCGGTCGCGGGCGGTCGGGGAGACGGCGCGTCCCGCTGCTGGAGCTGGCGCACGCCCGCTCCGGCGACAAGGGCGACACCGCGAACGTCGGGCTCATTGCGCTCAAGCCCGAGTACTATCCGATCCTCGTGAAACAGGTGACCGCGGCCCGTGTGGCGCGGCACTTCAAGGGGATGGTCAAGGGACCGGTCGAGCGCTTTGAGCTGCCCAACCTCGGGGCGCTGAACTTCTTGTTGCACGGGGCGCTGGACGGCGGCGGTACGATCTCGCTCAAGACGGACGCCCAGGGCAAAGTGCTCTCGACGGCGCTGCTGCGTCTGGAAATCGAGTTGCCGCGGTGAGCGCGAACGACCGGGTGCTGGCCGTGCTGCAGGGTGGGGTACTTACGGCCACGCTCAACCGGCCTGAGAAGAAGAACGCCATCGACGCCGCGATGATCGATGCGTTGCTCGAGACGCTGGAGCGCGCCGACCTCGACGCCGAGGTGCGCGTGGTGGCGCTGCGCGGCGCGGGCGCCGACTTCTGCGCCGGCATGGACCTCACTGAACTACTCGCCTCGGCGGACAAGAGCGTGGAGGAGAATCGCCAGGCCGCGCTGCGGTTCGGCGAGGTTTTCCTGCGGATGCGGCAGCTGCCCAAACCGGTGATCGCGGTGGTGCAGGGGCGGGCCCTCGCCGGCGGCTGCGGCCTCGCGACCGCGTGCGACCTCGTGGTCGCCGCCGAGTCCGCCAGGTTCGGCTACCCGGAAGTACAGCGGGGCTTCGTGCCCGCGATCGTCATGACGCTGCTCAAACGCAGCGTCGGCGAAAAGATCGCATTCGATCTCGCGGCGACGGGTCGCATTCTCACGGCGCCGGAAGCAGCAGCTCTGGGCCTGGTGTCCCGCGTGTACGAAGACTCGGACTTCGAGGAGCAGGTCGGCGAGGTGCTGCGGGCGCTGGTGGCTTCCAGCGCCTCCGCCCTCGCCTTCACCAAGCAGCAGTTCTACCAGCTCGATGGGCTGCGCTTCGAGGACGGCATCCGGCTCGGCGCCGACGTCAACGCCGTGAGCCGCACCACGCCCGATTTCCGCACCGCGCTCCAGGCGTTCCTGAAGAAATGACCGGCGGCCTGCGCCAGCCCGGCGCCATCCTCCTTGTTTCCTGCTACGAGCTGGGCCACCAGCCACTCGGCTTGGCCTGGCCGCGAGCGTTCCTCGAGCGGGCGGGCTACGCCCCCGAGACCCTCGACCTGGCCGTCGAGCCGCTCGACGCAGACACGGTGCGCCAGGCGCGGCTCGTGGCGATCAGCGTCCCGATGCACACCGCGCTCCGGCTCGGGGCCCGCGCCGCGGAGCAGGTGCGCCGCCTGAACGCCTCCTGTCAGATCGTGTTCTACGGACTCTATGCGCTGCTCAACGCCGCGTATCTCCGGACACGCGGCGCCGCCGCGGTGCTGGGTGGGGAACTCGAGGAGGCGCTCGTCGCCCTGGTGCGCCGGCTCGACGCGGGCGAAGATCCGGCAACCGAGCCGCGCGCCACCCTCGAGCGGCTGCCCTTCCCGCCGCCGAGCCGGGCAGGGCTGCCCGCCTTGACGCGCTACGTGAGCCTGTCACGTACCGGTCGCCGCGTGCCGGCGGGCTATGTGGAGGCGAGTCGCGGCTGCCTGCATACCTGTCTGCACTGTCCCGTGCCGGCCGTGTACGGCGGACGCTTCTTCACGGTCCCGCGGGACGTCGTGCTGACCGACATCCGCCGGCTGGTCGCGGCCGGCGCGGGGCACATCACCTTCGGCGACCCGGACTTTTTGAACGGGCCTGGCCACGCCGTGAAGCTGGTACGCGCGCTGCACCAAGAATTCCCGGACGTGAGCTACGACTTCACGGCGAAGATCGAGCACGTGCTCGAGCAGCGAAGGCTGTTCCCGGAATTCGGCGCGACCGGCTGCGCCTTCGTCGTGTCGGCCGTCGAATCGCTGTCCGACACCGTGCTCGCGCAGCTCGACAAGGGGCACACCAAGGCCGACGTGCTCGCGGCGCTCGGCATCCTGCGCGACGCCGGGATACCGCTCCGTCCATCCTTCGTGCCCTTCACGCCGTGGGCCACGCTGGACGACTACCTCGAGCTGCTGGGCTTCGTCGAGGCGGAGGGGCTCATCGACCACGTTGATCCGGTGCAGTACACGATCCGGCTGCTGATCCCGCCAGGCTCGCTGCTCCTCACCCAACCGGCGATCCGGCCGTTTCTCCGCCCCCTCGACGCGGCGGCGTTCACCTACCGGTGGACGCACCCCGATCCGCGGATGGACGAGCTACAGCGCGACGCGAGCGTCCTGGTGGAGCGGGCCGCCGGGTCGAGCGAGGATCCGTGGACGACGTTCTACCGCCTCCGGGTGCTGGCCGCTGAGCGCGCCGGGCTCCCCGGCGCGACGGGTGGCGTCGCTTCGCCTCCGCCCGAGCGACCGATCCCGGCGCGCCTCACGGAGCCCTGGTTTTGCTGAGCGGAGCCCACTGGGAGCCAGGTAGGCTCTATGGAGCGGGAGGCAGGGGATGGTGGTGAGTCTCGGTGCGGCGAACCCCCCCTTCAGCGCGTCGTGGGTGGCAACACGCGCCGGGCGTAGTCGCTCACCGAAACGAGCTTAAGAGGAAAGGTCCTGAGCGTCTGTGTCATCTCGATCGCATCTCCTTGGGCGTACGCGAGCATCAAG
>Ga0209058_1000845_pt1 | contig 26524 bp, 19 predicted proteins | sample GraSoiAngelo_147_FD_185904 | JGI IMG/M metagenome (GOLD analysis project Ga0209058, IMG submission 185904) | Grasslands soil microbial communities from the Angelo Coastal Reserve, California, USA - 14_1009_05_40cm (SPAdes) (version 2) | ecosystem: Environmental > Terrestrial > Soil > Grasslands ... | reverse complement strand
AGGCGAATCTGTTCCTCATGGACCTGGTCGGCCCGGACTTGCTCCAAGGATACCGTGTGGATGCGTGGGTCAACACGGCGTGTCCGCGAATTGCGATCGAAGACATTCTGCAATACAAACAACCGATGCTCACGCCGCAGGAGTTCGAGATCGTGCTGGGGGAGCGGACGTGGGACGACTACGTGTTCGACGAAATCCGGGCCTGAGCGTTCGCACTCGCAACGAGCAATCTAGGATGGTCCGCGAATCGCGGCCAGCGATGCAGTCCGGAGCCGCTGCAGCTCGCCCATGGCCCGTGCATAATACGCCTCGCAGCGGCGGGCTGCGTCCGCGATCGATCGGGCGGACCTCGCGGGTCCGACGTACTCCTTGATCTGCACCCGCGATCGACCTTCCGTCTCGTAGTGCCAGAAGTACAGGTACGCTCGCCTGCGGACTGTGAGAAGGTACACGCCACATCCAACTTGCATGGCCGCTCCCAGGCTGTTATGGTTATTTAACTATAACGACCAGGTGTGCGAAAGAGGACGAAAAGGGCTTAGCCGGAGAGAGTTCTTGCCTGACGGGATGGAGCCGCCGAAGCCAAAAGGGATGCCGCGGAGGAAGCGTCGGGTCGTCCTGGTGATCGCGGTATCGGCGATCGTCGTCGCAGCCGGATTCCTTGTCTGGGAGGTGTTCGTCCGGCCGCGATCCCTCGCGGAGGTCTACGGCTTCGACCACTGGAGTCCGGGAAGTTCTGTCACCGTCGTGGGGACGATCATGGACATCGAACGACAGAACACGAGCTATGGGCCCGAGGTGTATCTCGAACTCGATGGCGGGCCCGGCTGTGCGGGCGGGCCAAGCGTCGTCGGCGATCCGACCGCGACGTATGCAATCGGCGCCCGATTCCAGACAACCCTCCACTTTCAGCGATACACAATCAACGGAGATCCGGCGGTATCCGCTCCGGAACTTCGGTGTCCGTTCCCGTTGACGCTGGGGGCGATCGGCACGGTCCTGGATGCCGGGAGCCTCTATTCCGGACGGCTCCTCCTCGTCTATAATGGGACCGCGTCGAACGGCACCGTCCACTACGAGATAGTCACCGCGAACGGAGCGGCCTACCGACCCGACACGCTCCCCGCCACGCTGCGCAAGTCCACACCACTCCAAGGATCGGACCCGATCCTCCCTGCCGGCGCCCCCATCGATTCCTTCGCGCGCTGGATCGATTTCGGTGGACTGCAATATCTCGGCGCGCTCGGGGCGTACTCGGAGTTTCCGATCGTGGACGAAATGAGTTCCCTGGCGGCCGGCATCTCCCGGAACGGGTCGCTTCGGTTCGTCGACGCGAACCGCAACGGACTCGTGGACGACGGCGACCGTTTGGACGTCAACCTGGCCGCTACGGGCTCGCCGACCACATGGGACACGTATCAGCTCATCATTGGCGGATTCTTCGCGGCGCCGGAGACCTACGTATCCTGCACGCGTTTCATCCTGAACGGTCCGATGGGACCGTTCGACATCCCGTTGCCTGAGAGACGCGACTCCCATGTGAAACTGCGCTACGCCGGGGACACCTTCGGGACGACGTTTACCTCGAGGATCGACGTGCGCCCCGGACTTGGACCCGCTGCTGCGATTTCGGACGTCCGCTTCTTCGTGCAAGCCGGCGGCTCATCTGGGAACGGGACCCTCTCCAAACTGCCGATCACCCTGAGCAACGGAGTCTCGCTCTCCCTCACGGATGCGAACGGAAACGGTCGGCTCGACCCCGGCGACGTGTTCCGCGCCGGGGGCCTTGCGAACCGGACCTCGGTGACCTTGGATCTGGCCCAGGCCAATGCGAGCGTCGGAGACATCTTCTGGGTCGTCGGCTACGGCGAGCCGATCGGGCGGGTGCCGCTGCTCACGTTCACCAGCCAGGGGACGAACCCGTGGTACGCGACCGCGAAGTCTCCCTTCTGGAGTCCCGAGCTCGCCCTGAACCGGAGCCTGCGCGCGTCTCTCCTGGAGAATGGAATCCCGGTCCTGACGAACGTGTCCCTTTCGAGCGGGATTTTCGGGACGTTCGCGAACGGCACCCTCGCGCTCACCGACTCGGATGGCGACGGAAGTCTTTCCACGGGAGACGCCTTCACCGTGACCGGCGCCAGCAGCAACCGGTACGAGCTCGACGTCTCCGTCCTATTCGAAACCCCGTGGCGAGTCTACCTCTGAACCATGGAAGCCCTTTGCAATTTGGCGTCTCACGGCGGAAGGGTGATAACGGCCGCATCCGCTCGCGGTGGCGGAGCGAGATCGAATGTCCTTCGCCATCGAGGGGATTGTCTGGTATTCGCAAGACCTGGATCGAGCGAGGGCGTTCTACCGAGACGTCCTCGGCTTGCCGCTCCTCCTCGACGAAGGCCACGTCATCCACTTCGACGCGGGGACGGTTCGGCTCGCCATCCATCGATGCCCGCCCGGAGAGGGTCGCGAGGCCCCCGAAGGTTTCCTCGTTTTCGGGGTGGACGACGTCCTCGCCACGTGCGAGGAATTGGGCAAACGCGGAGCGGTGTTCCTGGGAGCCCCCACACAGCGACCATACGGTCGGGTAGCGTACCTGCACGACCCGGAAGGGCATGAGATCGGTCTGTTGGAGGAACCTCGTCGAGGCACGGAAGGCCATCAACGGGTGGCCCCGCTCGTCGATCGATACGAGCGCGTGATCGAAAAGCTCGCCCGGTGAAATCGCGACTCGCAAGACCTTTAGGTTCCGCGTCCATGTCTAGAACGATGGTCGAGACCGCGGTCGTCCTCCTGTCGGGCGGGATGGACTCGGCGACCGCCCTCGCGATGACAATCAAGGAGGGCCATCGCGTCATCAGCCTCACGTTCGACTATGGCCAACGTCATCGGAAGGAGATCGACGCAGCGAACGGCGTCGCGAAACACTTTCGAGTCGCCGACCACCGGGTCGCGTCAATCGATCTCGAGGCGATTGGAGGTTCGGCCCTCACGGACCGTCGGATCGCGGTGCCGAGGAAACGCAGCCTCGAGGCGATCGGTCAAGGCGTCCCGATCACGTACGTTCCCGCGCGCAACTCGATCTTCCTCAGCTACGCGCTCGCCCTTGCGGAATCGAACGGCGCGGAGGCGATCGTCATTGCAGCGAATTCGATCGATTACTCGGGCTATGTCGATTGCCGACCGGAGTTCTACGCGGCCTTCCAGGAGGTCGCCCGGCTTGGCACGCAACGCGGCGTCGACGGGGACGTCATCGAGATTCGCACCCCGCTGATTCGGATGTCGAAGGCGGACATCGTCCGCAGGGGAGAGGAACTCGGTGTGCCGTGGGCCCTCACGTGGTCCTGCTACCTCGGCGGGGCGAAGGCGTGCGGCGTCTGCGACTCGTGCCAGCTCCGGCTCAAAGGATTCCGCGAAGCCGGCGTGAAGGATCCGCTGACGTACGCCTCGCGCCGGGGACGCGCGGCGAACGCTTAAGAGGCCACGGGCTCATCGGAAGCCCGATGGAGGCCCCGGCCACCGTCGCCTCACGCAAAGGGAACGAATTCCTCCTGAGCGAGTGCTACGTGTCGGTCCAGGGCGAAAGCTCCCTCGTCGGCCTCCCGACGATCTTCGTGCGCCTGTACACGTGCAACCTCCGCTGCCGTTGGTGTGACTCCATGCACGCGGTCGAGGGCGGGGACTTCACGCGGATCGGCGTCGACGCGACGGTGAAGAAGATCCTCGGCCTCGCGGGCGACCTTGAGTCCGACGCCCGGGGGATCCGGAACCTGTGCTGGACCGGCGGCGAACCGTTGCTCCAGGGCGAGTCGATCGCCCACGCGATCGAACGCCTTCCCGAGACCTTCGCCCATTCGATTGAGACGGACGGCGAGATCGACCTGACGACGTTCGACGCGCTCGTGCCGGACCAACGGGCGTCCGGCCGCGTGCGATACGTGATGGACGTGAAGTGCCCCGGGTCTGGGATGGTCGCGAACAAGGCGTACGCGAACCTCGAACGCCTTCGGGAGCACGACGAGGTGAAGTTCGTCCTACTCGATCGCGCGGATTACGAATTCGCGAAGGGCGTCCTGTCGAAGGTCGACACGAGGGCTCGGACGGTCCTCTTCTCTCCCGCGACGCCGGCGCACCACGTTTCGCGCGGGCTGGAGCCCAGACAGCTCGCGTCGTGGATCCTCGAGGAGCGCTTGCCCGTTCGGCTCCAGCTCCAGCTGCACAAACTCATCTGGCCCGGCCGCGAGCGCGGAATCTAGTCGGTGCCGTCGCGTTGAGCGCGGAGGGGACACACGACACCGGAGGACTTTCATCTTCGAGCGCGTTTGGCCTCTTCGTGCGGTACGAGGAAATCGATCACACCGCGGACGTCGGCATCCGCGCCTATGGCCGCACCGTGGACGAACTTTTCGCGAACGCGGCCGAGGGCATGTTCAGTCTCATCGCGGAGCTTGCGACCGTGAAGCCGGTCGGAGAGGTCGAGGTCCGCCTGGAGGCGGACGACCTGCCGACGCTCCTCCTTCGATGGTTGTCAGAACTCCTGTACGTCCACGAGACGCAGCGGCTCCTGTTCTCGTCGTTCGAGGCACACGTGGTCGGGACGTCCCTGGAGGGTCGCGCTCGGGGCGAGGCGATCGACAAGAAGCGGCACGAGCTGAAGCTCGTGATCAAGGCCGTGACGCGGCACGGATTGACCGTGGATCCGGATAAACGGATCGCCGAGGTCGTCTTCGACATCTAGGGCGGACCATGGCGATCAAGGGCGTGACGTTTGACTGGTGGGGGACGGTCGTAGAGATCCCGGCGGTCCGAGACATCTACGACGAAACCATGCGGGAGATCCGCGTCGACCGGGTCGCGAAGGGCCTCGAGGAAGCGGGCGTTCGGGTGAATCGAACGCTCCTGTGGAGCGCGTACGACGCCCAGACGGACCTCCTCCTTCGGACATGGAACGATCTCCAAGATCTTTCGGTGGAGGAACAGACTCGGGCCTATCTCGGATTACTCGGAGTGGGTGAGGGCCGAGAGGATCTTGTCCGGACCCTTCAGGAGGCCTTCGGTTCCGCGATCGAGGCCCGACTGCCGGCTCTCTATCCGGACATCGGGGGGACGTTGCGCGCCCTCCGAGACCGAGGATACCGCACGGGTCTCATCTCGAACACCGGCCGGACCGGGGGCCGTTTCCTTCGTCCGGTCCAAGACCGCCTGGGGATCGGCGGATCCTTTGACGTCCGGATTTTCTCCGACGAGGTCGGCGTCCGGAAACCGAATCGGGCCATTTTCCAGGCCGCTCTCGACAAACTCTCCCTAGCCCCGGAGGAGGTCGTCCATGTGGGGGATGATGTCGTCGCCGACGTCGCCGGAGCGAAGTCGATCGGCATGCGGGCGGTGTGGTTCAACACGGGATTCTGGAAAGACGCGAAGGCGGACAGGGCCGATGCGGAGATCCGCGGCCATGCCGAACTCCCGCCGCTCCTGGAGAAGTGGCGATGAAGGCGACCGCGGTGGCCCATCCGATCCAGGGTCTCATCAAATACCACGGCCTCGCCGACCCCGTCCTCCGGCTCCCGTTCCACGATTCGATCAGCGTCTGCACGGCGCCGCTGACCAGCCGGACGACGGTGGAGTTCGGCGGCGTCGCCCGGGACACCGCGACGATCGACGGGCGGGACGTGAACCCGCGGGACATGGAGCGCATCCGCGCGGTCGTCGACCCGATCCGGGGCCGCGCCTCGATCCGCGAGCCGTTCCGGATGGCGAGCGAGAACGACTTCCCCTCGAACATCGGACTGGGCGCGAGCGCCTCCGGATTCGCCGCGCTCGCGACGGCGGCCGTCCATGCGGCGGGCCTGCGCCTGACCGACGAAGAGATCTCGCGTTTCGCGCGCCGCGGCGCGGGCTCCGCGACCCGATCCGTGACCGGCGGATTCAGCAAGTGGAAGATGGGGCTGACGGACGAAGACTCGTACGCGGTCCAGCTGGCCGGCGTCGACCTGCGGATGGCGATGATCGTGGCCCTCGTGCCCGCGTTCAAGCAGACGGACGACGCGCACCGCGAGGCCCTCACGTCCCCGTTCTTCCACGCCCGCCTGGCCGAGATGCCGCGCCTGATCGCCGAGATGGAACTCGCGATCCGGAGGCGGGCCATCGGCGAGATTTGCGCCCTCGCGGAGCGGGACACGCTCATGCTCCACGGGATCACGATGACCGGCACCGGCGAGATGGTGCTCTGGCAACCGGACACCCTCCGCGTGATCCTGGCGGTCCGCCGCCTGCGGGAGGCCGGAGTCCCCGCGTTCTTCTCGATCGATACGGGAGCGACCGTGTACGTGAACACCCTCCCGGATCGAGCCGACGAGGTGCAGAAGGCCATCGAGGAGCTCGGCATCCGCACGATCCCCTGTGAGGTCGGAGGCCCCGCCCGGATCATCGGCGACCACCTCTTCTAGGGGAAAACGGAGCGGTCCCCGAGCCCGCGTCGATCCGCCTGGATGTATCGAAGTGTATTTATTTAATTTCCAATCGATATAATTCCGGAGTCACAACCGGAATCGCATGCGTCCGACCGGTCCGGCGATGACCATCGAGCTCGCGGACGGCAGGAAGTACTTCCGCGCGACGTCCCGGACGCGCTCGCCGGTCAGGTCCCCGATGATGTCGGGGTACCGCTCGAGGAAATCCATGCCGAGCCCGTAGTACTCCATCCGATGCAGCTCCGAGGCGACCTCCGCGTTCCGCTCGAGCGACACGATCAGGGAGCCGACCTGGTTGTCTTTCCCGTCCCGGATCTCGTCGAGGGTGAAGGGCTCCGTTCGCAGGCGGTCCATCTCGGACCGGATCGACTCGATCGCCTTCCCGAGGTTCGCGGGGTTCACGCCCGCGGAGATCGACCACATCCCGCCCGCGGTCCGTGCGTCGAGGCTCGAGAACGCGTAGTACGCCAGGCCCTGCTCGTCCCGCAGGTTCCGGCCGAGGCGGCCGTACAACCCGATCCGTCCGAAGAGGAGGTTCGCGAGGTTCAGCGCGTAGTAGTCCGCGTGACGCCGGGGGACGCCGGGCGCGCCGATCGCGACGTCGACCTGGGTCTTGTGCGGCATCGGGATCGACTCGGAACCGGGGCGATGGGGCGGCGGGGGCTCGATCGCCGGCGGTCCGCCCTCGTCTCCCCGCAGGCGCGACAGCGGGGCCGCGATCGCGTCCTCGAGGAGCGTGCGGTCGACGTCGCCGGTCGCGGCGAGGATGAGCCCCTCCGGGCCCACGTGTGCCTCGTGGAACGAGACGATGTCCGCGCGCCGGATCCGGCGGATCCGCGCCTCGCCTCCCTTCGGGTCCCGCCCGTACGGATGGTCTTTCGGAAACACGAGGCGCGATAGCGCGCGAAACGCCCGGGCGCGGGTGTCGTCCGCCTCGATGCGCAGGTCGTTCAGGAGCTCGCCGCGGACGCGCTCGATCTCCTTCGGCGGAAAGGTCGGCTGGGAGAGGCATTCGACGAGGATCCGGACGGTCTCCGCGGCCGTCTCGCGCGTGCACCGCCCCTGGAACGAGAGGAGCTCCTCGCCGTTGTGGAACTCGAGCGTCGCGCCGATCCCCTCGAGGCGGTCCGCGAGCTTCGCGGCGCTCATCCTGCGCGTGCCGCTCAGGAGGAGCTGGGACGTGAACCCGGCGACGCCGTGGTCGGGTCCCTCCGCCGCGACCCCGGCGGGCACGCTCCCCCGGAACGCGATGAACGGGTTCGACGGCAAGGCGTACGACACGAGGACGGCGCCGTTCCCGAGGACCGTCCGGTCCGGGAGATTCACGGCGGGACCTCCTGGGCGTGGAACCGGACGACCGTGCGGTGCTCGTCGACGAGGTACGTGCGGGCGACCGTCCGGATCTGCTCGGCGCGGACCTTCTCGACCTTCGCGAGCAGCGTCTCGCCGAAGTCCCATGAGCCGAGGCCTTCCCCCGCGCCGAGGAGGATCCCCTGGAACGTGACGCCGTCCTGTTCGTACCGGGCCCAGGCGCGGACCTGCTGGCGGGCGCGCGCGAGCTCCGACTTCGGCGGCGGGGTCTTCCGGAGCGCCTCGACCTCCCGGTCGAGGACGGCCTCGACGCGGTCGAGCGAGGCCCCGCGGGCCAGGGTGACGCTCGCGATCAGCAACGCCGGATCGAGTTTCATCTCCTGCCTCACGCCGACGTCCGTCGCGAGGCGTGCGTCGACGAGCGCCCGGTACAGGCGGTTCGAGCGCGGTCGCCAATCGCCCGCCGCGAACGGCACGATGCCGCGCCACCCGCCCAGGACCGTCGACAGGAGGACGAGCGCGGGGGTGTCCTCGTGGTTCGCCGCCGGGATGTGCCATCCGACGGACAGGAGGTCGGCCGGGCCCGGGCGCTCCAGGTCGCTGCGACGCTCGCCGCGCTGTTCCGGCTCCGACAGGCGGAGCGGGTCCGGCGGGGTCTCCGGCTTCAGGGGCGCGAACGCCTCTCGGACGCGCTGCATCGCCACGGCCGGATCGAAGCCGCCGACCAGGATCAGGGACGCGTTGTTCGGCGCGTAGTACCGCAGGTAGTGCCGGTAGAGGGGCTCCCGGTCCAACGTCGCGAGGTCCTGCTTGTACCCGATCGCCGTCCAGTGGTACGGGTGGACGTGGAAGGCGAGGCCCCACAGTTCCTCCTCGACGGCGAAGTCCGGTTGGTTCTCCGCGCCTTCGCGCTCGCTGATGACGACGGTCCGCTCGGCCTCGACCTCTTTCGGGTCGAACGCGGCGTTCCGCATGCGCTCGGACTCGATCATGAGGGCCGTGTCCATCGAGCTCGCGGGGATCGTCTCGAAGTACATCGTGTAATCGGTGTCGGTGAAGGCGTTCATCTTGCCGCCGAGGCGGGAGATCATCTTGTCGATGTCCCCCTTGCCGAGCTTGCCGCCGCCCTTGAACAGCATGTGCTCGACCCAGTGGGTGGAGCCGGTCATGCCCGGGACCTCGTTGCGGGAACCGATGCGGTACACGACCCAGGTCGAGAGGGCCTTCGTGTCCGGGATCGGCCGGAGGATGACCTTCAGGCCGTTGTCCAGCGTCTCCACGCGGGTGGGCATCCGGTCCGTAGGAAGGCGCGCGGGCGATATCAAGTTGCCCGCCGAATTGCTGGAGGGGTTGATCGTGATGACTGTATCCCTCCGGGAACGCAGGGGTGGCCTGGCAATTACTCAAAAGTCGTTCCGCCAGGGCCCCGTTTGTTTAGATCCTTAATCTGCCTGCGGAGACGCTCCCGGTATCTGACGACCCTTGCGGGCAGAGCGGCGAACGCCCGCCCGTTACGGCCCTGCTTGGTCGTTTGCCTGTGGCGAATGAACTCACTGAGGATGAGCGCCTGCCTCACTTTGACCCGGAGATGTGGCTCGACGCGCCGGAGGAGCGATTCGATCATTCCATCGGTCCAAACCAGCTGGTACCCCCGCTTCCATGCCGCATTTCGCGCTGGCTGATTCGCGATGATTCCCCCGAACCGGTACTGAATCGCCCTCAAGACATCTAGGTGAGTATTCGTCACGGTCACCCGAGGATGATACTGAAGTGTCCGACAATCCGCGGTCCTCGTCCGGATAATCATGAGAGATCCCTCGGCATCGATGAAACCAGCGACGTACCTCGCGGATACCCTTGCTCGGCGAGGTGAGACCGTGCTCGTCGGGAAGTTCCGCTGACTCTCGGGACCTCTTCGATTCATACGTTTCAGGCGATCGTAGAAGGCTTGACGGGACCGGACGTCCCGCGGAGTCAAAGGCAACAAACGACCAGCCTTATCTCGCAGCCTGTGTCCGGCTTGGATGCCTCGATCGAACGCTAGGAGTGCTCTGCTCTGTTCGGACTTGACTACCAGAAATGGTTTGATTTTCCGAATCAGTTTTGCCGCGGCAGCATTAGTCCAGATGAGTGCGTAGGAAACCTTCCAGCCGGCTTGCCGTTGGTCTATCACAGACATCGTCCCGCCGGTCGTTCGCTGGATATCCTCCAAGATCCTGCGATTAGTATTGTAGACGCTCAGTCTGAGGCAATACTCAGGTGACCGGTGGTCGCGGCGAATCCGCGCCAGACCGAGATAGCCTTCTCCGTCGACAAATCCCGCCAAGTATTGGACGGGAATCATTCGCAGGAACTACTGTGCTCTGAAGGTTAACTAGAGTCCGGGGAGAGGTGGGTGAAAGTGCTATGCACGTCGATCCCCTCCTTCCCCCTTCTGAGCTCGAAATTTCGCACTTTCCAGGTCGAGCTCAAAGTCCTCTTCCTTCACTTCGCCAGGAGTGAACACCTTGCCGGCTTCGAACTCCAGCTTCTTTTCCTGCTTCTTTCGCTTCTTCGGCTTTTCCTCAACTTGCTGTGGCATAAGGTGCCTCCATCTTCGTGGCGTAAGGATCGAGGAGATCGATTCGCTTGCGGGTCCCGTCGTTCACGATCAACATAGACCAATCAATCATCTCGATATTGAAGGTGTCGCATAGCTCCCTGCGCAGCGCGGCTCGGGTGTCCTTCGGCGGCTCCTGGATCGCCTTTTTGATAGTATCGTCGTCCGTGATGCGATCGACCAATCCGGCGCGCTGCCGCTTGTAGAACAGCGACCGTTCCGCGCCGATCTCGGAGTATTGCTTGCACGCCATCATCTCGACGTCGGGTCCGGCCTTCTTCTCCCCAGCCTCCTGGATCGCGATGTACCGATCGAGCCATTCGATCCGGTGGGCGAGTTCCTTCGACCGGTGGTTCTCGAGGCCGTCCAGGACCTCCTCGAACGTCCGCAGCGCGCGGCGCTCCCAGTCGTCCGTCACGATCGTTTCGATCTTCTCGAGGTAGTACCGCTGAATGTCGATCGGCGAGACGGTCCGGCCGTCCTCCAGCTCGACCTTCCACTGATCCGGATTCCGGATCTCGACATTGTGCCACAGGTCCCGGATCGGGTCCTTCAGCCGAGGCACGTCGCTCAGCCGTCCGTCCTCCATGAGCTGCAGTACGCCCGACGTCACGAAGTGCCGGAGCATGATCGCGGTCTCGTTCATCAGCGCGTCGCCCACGATCACGTGGAGGCGCCGCCACAGACGGCCGTCGGCGTGGGGTTCGTCGCGGGTGTTCAGGATGCCGGTATCGTGCATCGTCTCCCCGCTGACCACCTGGGACGTGAGGAAGGCCATCGGCGAGAGGACGTACTTCCCGCGGACGATGTCGCCCGCCCCCGTGTAAATGATGCGCGTCGCGAGATGCGGCACGAGGTCGCGGATGAACTGGCCCGGGAACGGCACGTCGCGGGAGACGCAGTAGTTCTCGTGGGACCCGTACGAGGTCCCGTCCGGCGAGGTGTTGTTCTTGAACGCGTGGATCTTCATGTCGCCCGTGTACTTCTCTTCCATGACGCGGCGGAGCCAGTCGAGGACCTTCTCCCCGGCCTTCTCCCAGATGACGACATCATGGAAGTTCGTCGTCTCCGCGGTGCTCACCTCGAAGTGCCCGACGTCGTAGTAGACGCGCGAGCCGTTCGTGATGAACTCGCCGGCGAGGTGCAAATCGGAATCGCGCAGCAGGTCGAGCGCCATCATGTGGGGGTCGAACCCCATCGTGCCCATCTTGCGGCAGTACAGCGTGTACTCGTGCTCGGTCCCCTGGACCATCTTCCTCATGCGTCACCCGACCATCGGGTCCGCACCGGTCCGGAAGACCTCCCGCTGGCGCTTCTCGTAGACGTACATCTCCGTGATCGCGTGCTCCTTGCTCTCCTCGTCGATCGCCATGTCGAGGTCCTTCATCGTCAGGCCTTCCTTCTTCCGATCGGCCTTCTTCAGCAGGATGACCCGCTTCACGAAGTTCTTCTTCGCGGTCGTCACGATGGCCTCGATGATGGCGCCCGAGATGATGTCCTTCCGCTTCACGGTCTTGATCGCCTCTTTCGCCTCGGCGTCGAGCTTGACCTTGACCCACTTGTTCTCTCCGTAGAGTTCGTCGAGGACAAAGCGGCGCAGCGCGTCGACGGCCTCCTTGTGGCCGCCGTACGCCTCGTCGAGGCCCTCCGCGGTCGGCAGGTCCTCGTTCAGGTAGATCCGAAGGATCTCTTCCGCGGCCTTCCGGTCCGGACGCGGGATCTCGATGATCTCGTCGAACCGACCGGGGCGCAGCAGCGCGGGATCCACGAGGTCCGCGCGGTTCGTCGCGCCGATCACGAAGACGTCGTGCAGCTCGACGAGCCCGTCCATCTCGCTCAGGATTTGCGCGATGATGTTCTTGTGGACGCCGGACGTGTCCATCATCCCGCGCACGGTGAACAGGGCCTCGATCTCATCGAAGAAGACGATGCTCGGCTTCTTCTCGTGGGCCTGGCGGAAGATCTCCTTGATGATGCGCTCGCTCTCCCCGACCCACTTCGAGAGGACGTCCGCGATGCTGACGTTGAAGAAGGTCATGTCGTTCTCCGTCGCGATCGCCTTCACGAGCAGCGTCTTGCCGCAACCCGGGGGGCCGTACAGCAGGATCCCGCGCGGCGCCTCGAGGGAGATCTGGGCGAACAGTTTCGCCTCCTGATACGGGAGCACGACGACGTCCTTGATTCGCTCGATCGCCTCCATGAGCCCGCCGATCTCTCCGTAGGTCACGTTCGGTTTCTCGCCGAGCAGGAGAGATTTGACCTCGAGGTTCGGGAGGATCTCGAGGACCTCCATCGTCGGAGGCAACACGCCGATCTGGAATCCCGGCTTGAGCTTCTTGAAGACGTTCTTGTCGCAATCGATCAGGCGCTTTTCCATGTCCCCTTCGACGGAGATCACGAGCTTGCCGTCCATCATGTCGACGACCTTCGCGATCACGCCCTCGTTGCGGACGGCGCTGCCTTCCACGATCGCGTAGGTCTGCGGATGCACCCAGACGTATTGGCCGACGCCGAGCTGAGACTTGTCGACCAGCCCGGTCGAGACCTTCAGGAGCTCCGTCGCGCGCGCCACGACCACCTGGTTCCCATCGAGGTCGGGCCCTTCCTTGCGGACGACGTACGCGTAGAGGAGCGGCGGCTGCTTGATCTTGTTGAACTTGTCCTCGTAGGCCTTCAGGCGGTACTCCCGTTCCTCGATCTCGTAGCGGAAGGAGTGCAGGTCGCGCTCGTACTGCCGACGAAGGCGATCCATCTTCTCCTCGAACTCGTCTCGGACTTCCTCCGCCGACTTGGACACCTTTCCGTCGCCCTCATCACTCGCCATCTTTGGATCACCGCGGGCTTGCGCGCGCGATTCGGTCGGGACGCGACAGCATCTGCTCTGGGGACGCGAGTCTGTGGAACAAGCTGCCGCCTCGTCCCATCCCTTGTTAGAAAGTGGCATCCGGAATTAAAGCTTTTGTTATCGGTACTGAAGATGGGACAATCCCATCAACGCCGTGGGAACACGCATACACGTCACGCAAAACGCGCGGCGCATTCGCGATGCGCGAGACGATTTGTTGTAGCGAACGATGGACCGAGTGGCGGGCCGCATCGCGGTGCCTGTCGTCGCGCGGCATTCCCTACGTGTAGCCGCCCTGGATCAACTTCTTGATATAGGGCGTCAGGACCCGGGCGAGGCCCATGTCCCCGTCCCAGTCCTCGATCTGGTCCCAGTGATGGTCCTCCATGTCCTTGATGCACCGCTCGATCTGGCTGGTCCAGCTCTGCGTGCCGTCCCCTTCGATTCTCGCCGCGAGGACGAGCCACTTGCCCCGGCCGATCAAGATGTGCATGTGGCCGACCGTCATCTCGTTCAGGTCGGCGTAGTCATCGCCGCGCAAGGCGTCCTTCACGAACGCCTGCACCGCCGTGAGCATACCGCTCAAGATGTCCGTATCCACGTCGGGCCTGAGTCGGCGGGTCTCGTGCTTGATCAGGAGTCCGTCTTTGTGATTGAGGAGGAACACGTCTTCGACGATCGCGTCGCTGGGCTTGCTCGCCGTCGTCGCAGGGGAAACCGGCTTCGACGCACCCGCTTGTCGACGCCGCAGGATCATGAACATCGCCGCGGCGGCCGCACCGCCGGCGAGGACGAGAACCCACCAGAACTCTGCGAGGAATCCGGGGGCCGTCGAGAACTGGAACGTCTTCGACCCCACCATGGTGTTCCCGGCGAGATCGCGCGCCGAGGAATCGATCACGACGGCGTACGTCACACCAGACTGAAGCTCTCGCGTCGGAACGAACGACACCGTGCGGAAGTCCGAACTCCACACGAAGCTGCCATCGATCCCCGGCGTGATCGAGAACGCCTGCTCCACGGAGGCTCGGTTCATCGGCTCGCTGAACGTAATCACGATCCACGGCGTCAGGTTCGTGTTCGCGCCGACGGGCCGGGAATCCGTGACGGACGGCGGCAACACGTCGACGATCGTCCACGTGTCGTTGCCTGCGGGAATCGGCTCGACGTTCCCGGCGCGGTCCCGTGCGATCGTGCGGAAGGCGTACACATGAGCGCCCTGACCGAGGAACGTCGCGCTGGTCGCGGTCGTGTTCGCATAACCGACGAGGTCCGTCCATGGATTCGCGCCGTCTTTCCACTGCACGAGATACGCCGAAATGTCCGTGGTGCCGACGACGGGACCCCACGCGATCGCGAACTGAAGCGTGTTCTCGTAGGCGGGCAACGTGGTCACCTTGGAGTCCGGAGGCGTCACGTCCACGACTGTCCATGAGTCGTTGGTGTTCGGCGGCGAGGGCGGCGCTTCCGCGTTTCCCGCCCGGTCCGTCGCCATCGAACGGAACTCGTACGTATGACCGTCCTGGCCCGTGAACACGGCCGACGTCGTGCCCACCGGGAATGTCCCAGAATCCGTCCAGGCACCACCGTTGTCTCGCGACTGAATCCGGTAGCTTGCGATGTCGGGCGAGTCGAATTGGGGTCCCCAGTACACCGTGAAAGCGAGCGAGGCCTCATACGTCGGCAGGGCCAACGTGTGAGACGCCGGAGCGATCGTGTCGACCATCGTCCAGGTGTCGTTTGTTGCCGGGGGAACCTCGACGTTGCCCGCGGCGTCCTTGGCGATTGCGCGGAACGCGTAGACGCCCTGCCCGCTCGCCGAAAACGTCCCCGAGGTCGTGGTCGTGTCCACGCGCCAGTTCGTCCAGGCGGCGCCGGCGTTGTATTGGATCGTGTACGAGACGACATCCGTCACGCCCGCGTCGGGCCCCCACGACACCGTGAACGTACTCCGGTTCTGGTATTGGCTCAGCCCGTTCACGTGAGACCCGGGCCGGATCGTGTCGACCGTCGTCCAGGTGTCGTTCGCCGCAGAACGAACCTCTTTGTTCCCTGCCAGGTCGTCCGCCGTCGTCGCAAATTCGTACACTCCGTCGGATGAAGCGGTAAACGTGAATTGACCGAAGTTCCCTGCCGGCTGGACGGCGTATTGGACCCAGACGGCGCTCCCGCCGGTCCGATACCACAGGGTGATGTTGCCCACTCCGGTCCCGTTTCCGTCTGAAGCGGTGTACCAGACCCAGAACGTGAAGACGTTCTCGTACGTCGGCAAGGCACTGGCCGCGGACGTCGGGGCGTCCTTGTCCACCATCACGAACGATTCCGTGTGGCTCGTGCCCATGTTGACGAACCGCGGATCACTGGCGAACGAATAGGGCGGGTACGTCACGCTGACCTGCGTCACGTTGTCCGTCGGGATCGGAGAGTCGATGTAGATCCGGTCCGTGACGAGGATCCACGGTTGAACTCCGGACGGGGCCTGGCGATCCCAGATCCGCGAGCTCCCGTCCATGACCGTGATGTGCGCCCCCGCGACCGGGGTGAAGCCGTTCGGCCAGAGGGCGTCCACCTCGAGATAGTTCCGGACCGTGAGGTTGCCCGCGGCCATGACCGCGAGCTTCGTGAACGGACTGTTCACCGCGACGGCCTCGGTGTAGTTATCCACGTAGAAATCGTAACTCCCGATCGAAGAGAGGGTCGCGTTGTCCACCGTGAAGCGGGTCGTGAAGGTCTTGTTGCCGATGAGGTAGTACCCGTCCGCGTACGAAGTCTGGATCGGCGGACCGCCGCCCGCTCCTCCCTTCGTCACGCCGGAAACCGTGTCCTCCAGCGAGAGGCCCTTCATCACCAATCCCGAGATGATCCCGAGCGCGTCCCCGCCCCGGCCCCCGTCCGTGAGGTCGAGTGCGTCCCCGCCCCGGCCGCCTTGCATCGTCGTGACCCAGTTCGAGGAGAAGCTCGGAGAAACGAACACCCCCGCGATCCCCGCCGCGGCACCCCCGTTGCCGCCGAACCGCGTGCCGATTCCGCCGGCCCCGCCGGTGACGGTATCGAGTTGATTGAAGCTGGCCTGCGTGCCGTTGAACGAACCATCGTTGTTCCCGAAGAAGACGACCCCGGTCGCGTTGCCGCCGTACCCGCCGCGCACGCCCCGCCCGCCGTCTCCACCCGTCAACGTCGTGAAGGTATTGGCGTGGACCGTCGCCGAGCCGGGCACGAAGAAGACCGCGATGCCGTTCGCAGACCCGCCGGTCGCGCCGTTCCCGGATCCACCGCCGGCAGCCGCGCCGTTCCCGCCGGTGCCGCCTCGGATGGTCCGAACGGAGTTGCCGCTCGCGTCGGCGATGCTAGCACTAATCAGGAAGAGTCCGTCCGCGTCGCCGCCCACCCCGCCGTTGCCGTTCGTCGTCGCGCCGTTTCCCCCCGGGCCGCCGTTGCCGCCGACGACGCTGTCGATCGTATTTGTGGACAACAGGTTGCTGCCAGTCGAAGTCGCCACTTCGATCGCGACGGCCGTCCCGGCATCGCCGCCCCGGCCACCGGTGGTGGTCGTGGCACTGCCGCCGCCCGCGCCCCCGGATCCGCCCGTGACGCTCGTGATCATGTTCCACTGGATCGTTGCGTCGGGCGTGGCCGCGACGACAATCCCCGCGGCAGGGCCGCCGTTGCCACCCCGACCGCCGGCGCCTCCCGTGTTGGCTTGGCCGTCTCCACCGCGTCCTCCGCTGACGATGTCAATCGTGTTCGAGGTGATCGAGGCCGAGGGCGCTCCGGATACGTAGATCCCCGCGCCGAAGGCTCCATCGCGCCCCGGTGCTCCCGGCACGGCTCCGGGTGCCCCGCTGGATCCGCGGACGCCTCGGATTGTGTTTCCATCAATCGAGGCGCTCGCTCCGGCCGTCACGATGATGCCCATCGCGAAGCCGCTGCTCACATTCGTAATCGTGTTACCCGAAACGGTCGGAAAGCTGGGTTGCTCGATCTGGATCCCGACCGCGGTGCCGTTGATCGAGTTGTACGCAACCTGCACATCCGAAGTGTTGGCGTACACCCCCACGTTCGTGGCGCGCTGAATCGTGTTGCTATACACGAAGCTGGACGATCGGACGAAAGCGAAACCAACCCCCGCCTGGAGAACCGTGTTGCGCGTCACGTCCGGGGAACTATCGGTCGCCGTGAGGGCCCGATCGACTCGGTCGAACGTCGACCATGAAACGGATCCGGACGAACTCGCATTGAACTGGATCCCGCCCCACGGAAACGGAGAGGCGGTGTTGTTCGCGGTGAACGTGATCGCTTTCGCCGAGGTCCCGTCAGCCGTGAGCCGACCTTCGACGAACAGGTGGACGCCTGGCTCGAACCTCACCGTCGTCCCCGGCATGATGGTCAGGCTCCCCGAGGGACGAATCGTGATGGGACCCGTGGCCACGTAGTTCGTCTCGGCGCCGCCTCCCCAGGTGGTCGGAACGCTGATGATTCCGCGGAAATAGACCGTGGCGCTCGCGGTCGGGGCCGTGACGAGCAGGACCGCACCGACCGACCCGAGGAGGACGAGGACCACCGCGACGCTTCTCATCGAGGACCGCGAGGGGTGGGCGCGCATGGGAGTCGGCGTCTCCCGGGCAAGGGAAGTCCCCGGCCCAGTCGCGTCCCCGTTCCCGCGCTCGATATATTACTCAAATGGCGCCGTTATCCCCCGTGATACCGACTTGAGAACCGGATAACATCGCACGCATCGGGAGAGGCGAGAACCTTCAAGTCGCGCCGGGGGTTTGGCGCCTCGATGCCCCGAACCGGACTCGACGCAATCTTCTCGCCGTCGTCCATCGCAATCGTCGGCGCTTCGCGTCATCGAGGAAAGATCGGCTACGAAATCCTCCACAATCTCATCGTGAACGAATACCAGGGGACGATCTACCCGGTGAACCCGAAGGCGACGAGCATCCACGGGATCCGGGCGTATCCGAGCGTCCTCGAGATCCCCGATCGAGTGGATCTCGCGATCATCACGGTACCCGCAGAGGTCGCACTCGAAGCCGTCGAGGACTGCGGGAAGAAGGGAGTGAAAGGGCTCGTCGTGATCACCGCCGGCTTCCGAGAAATCGGGGAGGTCGGAATGGCCCGCGAGGCGCGACTCCTCGCGGTGTGCGACGCGTACGACATGACGATGATCGGCCCGAACTGCATGGGCGTGATCAACACCCACCCCGACATCCGCATGGATGCGACGTTCGCGCCGACGCCGCCGCTCCCTGGCGGGATCTCGCTGGCCACACAGAGCGGCGCCCTCGGCATCGCCATCTTGGACCACGCGAAATCCCTGGGCGTCGGCTTCGCGAAGTTCTGCTCGTTGGGGAACAAGGCCCAGGTGAGCCTCAACGATCTCCTTCGGATGTGGCACGGAGACCGGGACACGAAACTGATCCTCGCGTACATCGAGAACTTCGGCAACCCGAGGAACTTCGTCCGGATCGCGCGCGAGACAGCGAAGGACAAGCCCGTCATCGCGGTAAAGTCGGGCCGCTCGGAGGCCGGAAGCCGGGCGGCCGTGTCCCACACGGGTTCCCTCGGGGGCTCGGACCTCGCGGCAGAGGCGGTGTTCTCCCAGACCGGCGTCCTTCGAGCGAACTCGATCGAGGAGCTCTTCGACCTGGCGATGGCCTTCGCGCTGCAACCGATCCCGCGGGGGGACCGCGTCGCCGTCGTCTCGGACGCCGGAGGTCCGGCGATCATGTGCGTCGACGAGCTCGTCGCCCAGGGGCTCCGGCTCGCGGAGCTCGAACCGGCGACCCAGGCGTACATGAAAAGCTGGGCTCTCCCCGAGGCGTCGCTTCACAACCCGATCGACCTGACCCCACAAGGGAGCCTTGAGGATTATCGACGCGCCATGGACGCGGTCCTCGCCGACGGAGGCGTCGACGCCGCCATTGCGATCTACGTGCCGCCCGTCCGGGTGGACGAGGTCGAGGTCGCCCGCGCGATCTGGCAGACGGCCCAGAAATACAAGAAGCCGGTCCTGTGCAATTTCCTTGGCCGAGCCGAAGACAGCGCGGGTTTCGTCGAGCTCGTGACGCATCGCGTGCCTTCATATTCGTACCCGGAGAGCGCGGCGAGGGCCCTAGCCGCGATGCACCGCTATGCCCGATACCGGGAACGGGAGGAAGGGGAACTTCGAACGTTCTCCGTCGATCGAGGCCTCGCCGAATCTGTGTTGTCGCGGGCCCAAGCGGAGAATCGACTCTTGTTGCGCGGCGACGAGGCGAACAGCCTCCTCGAGGCGTACGGAATTCGGACGGCCAAGACTCGGTTCGTCCACTCCACCAAAGAACTGTCCAAAGCGGCGGCGGAAATCGGCTATCCCGTCGTCCTGAAAGCGGTCGGCCCGACGCTGCTTCACAAGTCCGAGATGCAAGCGGTCCTCCTCGACGTCGGCGGAAAAGAGGCCCTGCTGGAGGGCGCGTCACGCATCACCGCCCGCCTGCGCGACCGAGGAGTCGCCCTTGACGGATTCTTGGTCCAGGAGTTCGTGACGGGGGGCATGGAGGTGATCCTGGGCATGACCCGGGACAAGGTCTACGGACCGTGTCTTGTCTTCGGGCTCGGTGGGATCTACGTCGAGTATCTGAAAGATGTCGCGTTTGGACTGCCCCCGCTCACCGATCGCGATGCGATGCGAATGATCGAATCGATTCGGACCTATCCGCTCTTGAAGGGCGTCCGCGGCGAGTCGGCGCGCGACGTGAAGGCGCTGCAAGATGCCGTCCTCCGGCTCGCCCAACTCGTCTCAGACTCCGACCAGGTCCAGGAAATCGACCTCAATCCGGTGATGGTCCTCCCGGAAGGCAAAGGCTACCGCGCGGTCGACGCCCGGATCGTCCTCGCGCCTCCCTCGGTCCGCGCCTAGTCGGACGGTCCTGCGGCTGATTGGCCGGGAATGGGGCCGGTCAACTCGATCCAGATTCCGTCCGGGTCTTCGACGTAGGCGAGCCAACTGTTCCCCTCGGCAAAGGGCCGGTGTCCGGGCCGGGCCCCTTTCTCCAGCAGCTCCCGGTAGGCCCGCTCGACATCCTCGCACTCGAACGCGATGTGGTCCAACTCGTCCCCGTTGCGATAGGGTCCGGCAAAGAACTTGGAGGCGTTCGGGTACCAGTTCAGCTCGAGCATCTGCTTCGACCCGATGCTGCGAAGCTCCGCCCATTCGCCCCCGGTTTCCGGGACATGCTGACGCCGGACGACCTGCATCCCCAAGACATCGCGGTAGAACGCAATGGAACGATCCATGTCGCGGACCTGGATCCCGACGTAGACGAGGGTGTAGCGCATGAGAATCCGACGGGTAGGGACTCCGCATCCCATAAGCGATCTGCCGCCACGCGACGGCGCGCAACGCTTGTAGCCTCGCACTGCCATGCCCTCCCCGAGGGGACATGATCCAAATCGACATGGAGGTCCCGGACCGGCCGGGGGAGCTCGCGAAACTCGCCGCAATTCTCGGAGAAGCGGGGATCAACATCGACGCGATCGGCGCCGAATCCGCCGGCGGGCGATCATACGTGAGTCTGATCGTGAATCAGCCGATGCAAGCGAGGGAGGCGATCATGAAGAGCGGCTACACGTGCTCGACGCGGACCGTGCTTGTCGTGCGCCTCGAAGACAAGCCGGGAGCCCTCGCGGCCCTCGCCCGAAAACTTGGTGACGCCGGGGTCGATGTCGTCAGCGCGATTCATCTCGGCACCGTGGGCGGGCATGCCCAAGTCGCGCTCGGTGTCGACAACCTAGAACGGGCCCGCTCCCTGGTCTGACGCGACAAGGAACGGAGGGAGCCGCCGAAAGAGGCCGCGGTTCTTTCGACCCGGCGCGCGGCCTTCTCACGACCGATAACCAAAGCCCGTTTCTTAAATAAGGCGCGGGCCGCTCGATTTCTCCGTACACGACCGCGAGGAGATGCCCTCGCGACCAAGGCGGCCAGCGTATGCAAGGGGCGATCGAAGCTCTACTCTCCGGTCTCGTATGCCGAGGCCTCGGCCCAGTCGTGTCTGGGATCCTGATGGCCGCTCCGCTGAAGAAGGTCGCTCGGGCCCAGCTCAAGAAAATTTACGTCCTCGACGAGCGCGGGGAAATGGCCGGCGAGTACATCCTCGATTCGGATTGCCCGATCGACTACAACGACTTCTTGAAGGTCCTGCCCGACGAAGGGATCGGGGACCGCGACTCGCTGTTCGTGGGAGAGTACGTATTCACGGCGTTTCAGAGTGGCAAGTTCGCGTTCGTCCTTCTCTCCCGCGGACAACTCGCGCCGGAGGATGTGAACTGGACCGCCCTCCTGCTCACCGCGGCCGACTCGCATCTCGCGGCCGCCACGAGCCGCCCCGCACCGGCCCGCGCCGCCGAGCCGAAACCGGAAGTCGACAAAGGGCTCGCGGAACGCGACGCACGTCTTCAGGCGAAGGAAAAGTCCCTCGCAGAACTGGACGCCAAGCTCAAAGCGGACGCGGCGAACCTGAGCGGACGCCAGGAGGAACTCGATCGGCAGAAGGCGAGGCTTGCGGCCCTCGCGGACTATTCGACCCAACTGCAGGACGCGGTTTCCAAAGGAGCGTCCCGATCCGCGAAGACCCTGGAAATCGCGGAACAACTCGCGGCGAGTTCCAACGAAGACTCGAAGAAGGCGGAGTCGAAAGCCAGTTCCGACGCGCGACAAGCGTTTGAGCAGGAGCGAAAGGCGCTCGTCGCGGCGAAGACCGATCTCGAGACTCGGTACCAAGAGGCTTCGGCACGAATCGCCCAACTCGAAAAGGAGGCGAAAGAATCGCTCGCTCTCCTCGAGAAAGAAAGGGTCGACGCTGCGGCCCGGGCCGCGGAAGAAGACAAGACCCGCCGCGAAATCGAGAGCCGCGTAGCCGATCTGAGCCAACGTTTCACTTCGATGGCGAAGGAACGCCTCGTCGCCTCTCATCGCCCCCCGGGCGAAGTCTCCGAGGAAGTCCGGAAGGCGATGGAAGGCGAGAAAGCCGAGCTGGCCCGGGAACGCAAGTTCCTTCAACGGAGGGCAATCGAGCTCCTCGATCGCGAGGAGCGAGTCCGGGACCGCGAAGCGAGGGTCGAGGAACGGGACCGCGAATTCGGGCGACGGGAGCAAGACCTCACGTCCCGCGAACAGGACCTCGATCGGCAGCGGACCCTCCTGGCCCAGGCGAAGCCGCAAGCCCCGGAGGTCCGCGCCGAACCGGACGAGGCGAAGAAGGACATCGAGCGGCGCGTGAAGATCATCCAGCAGAAGGCGCTGGAGCTCCTCGACCGCGAGGAGAAGCTCCGGAGGCGCGCGGCCGAGCTGGAGGCGATGGAGGCCCGGCTGTCCGGGCGTGTGACGGTCGAGTAATCGGCCTGGTCCTCGAAGGAAATCAGGTCAGATAACCACCAAACGGCGCTTAAATAGGTCCGAACGGAACCCGCTGTAAAGCCACGCAGACGCTCGCCAGAGTCGTGACGACTTTGAACGTCTCATGTGCAGAACTGCCAGGTTCCTTCCTCGACGTCGAACGAAATGCCTCGACCGGGACGTCCGGTCCTTCTGTCGCGTCGATGAGCGGAAACGCCGCTCGTCACGGTCAAACAATCGTCTGCCGGGTCGCGGTGTTCTCATGAACGCGGGAACCGCCCTCCTGCTCGCCTTCGTGATCTTGGCGACCGGCGCCTTGGTGGTGGCAAGTCAGTCGACGTCCGATCCGCTCGCCCAGTTCAGAACCCCGGACGGCGGCCTCAAGATTCCCGGGCGCGCCTTGACGCCGGAATTGCAACAGCTGCTCTTCCACGGAAACAATCTGCAGCCCTACACGAATGTCACGTACGTCCTCCCGTTGCGGTCCCTGTATCCGACGGAGCGACTCGTGTCCATTTCGTTCGCGGTCCCAAATCTGAATGTCTTCGTTCATCCGAGTCAACCGCCCGAGTCCTGGGGCAGTGCCATTGATCACGTCCTCCGAATGTGGTTCCCGCCGGTCGACTGGCACGAGGTGGGAATCGGAATCCGGGATTCCGTCCGGGAAGGGATTGGTTGGTTTTTCGATCTCTTCACAATGAATGCCAAGGCCGACGCGCTGTCGGTCGACTCAACCACGGTTGCACTCGTCGACCCCGCCGCCGCGACGTGTACGACGTCCCAGACGGCGGCGGCAGGCGACAACGCCGTGCTCGTGATGCTCAGCAATCGCGGGCCCACCGCGTACGCAAGCGTCACGTACGGATCGGCGAGCCTAAGCCTGATTCCTGGGACCGCGACGAGCGGCACCGGAATCGTGCGCACGGAGATGTGGTTCTACCAAGGCGCGATTCCGGGCGGCACTCAAACCATGACGGCCACGCTCGTGAGTGGCACCGCAAAACAGGTGTGTGCAACGGTCCTCTTGGGGGGGGTCTTGGCCACGTCCCCGACCGCCGGAGGAACCACGGCCAGCGGGACGACCGCAAATCCGAGCATTTCGATCTCCCCGGCATCCGCCGGCGAACTGGCCTTCGCGGTCCTAGGGATCCGCGGGACCACGGCACCAACGGCCGTCACCGGCACGGGAGCCACCGCGACAAGTCTCTACGGGATCGCGCCGACTCAGTGCGCCGCCGCCCCCAACACTTTTTGCGGCGCGGGAGCCGACATGCCCTTCCCCGGAACGGCAATCACGTGGACGGACGGCAACGCCACCGACTGGGTCATCTCCGCGGTTCGCGTATTGCCCACCCCCAACTGCGGCGTTGCATCGGGGAATTGCTATCGCATCGGAGCCGGCGGGACCTGGGCCACGGGTGCGAACTGGTCGAATACCTCCGGCGGGGCCGCGTGCAGCTGTACTCCCGTCGCGACGAACGATGTGATCTTCAATGCCACCCCCACCGGCACCACGACCCTAGCGGCAGCCACGACGATCGCGAGTATCGACATGACGGGCTTCACCGGCACGCTCGATACGACCGCATCCAATTGGGCTCTCACCATCAACGGTCCATTCGCCATTCAGGGGACGTTCCAGGCCCGGAGTTCGACCATCAGCGTCACCGGGGATGTCGACGTGCTCACCGCGGGGACGATCGTCAATCTCGGGGCATCGAGCTGGACGGTCAACGGACTGTGGACCAACCTCTCCACCTCCGCTTCGTGGGCCGCGGGGACGAGCACGGTGACAATCCGAGATGCCGCGAGCGGGCCGCTGACGTTCGCCACGCTGGCCGGCGGGACGAACGAGTTCAACAATCTCACGCTCGATGCTAGTGTGACCCCCAGTATCACGTACACGATGGCGGTCAACGCGCTCAGGATGGGAGCGACGCTCACGATCCGCAACTCGACCGGCGGGGCGACGGGACCCACCATCTTGACGACATCGAACCTCGGCATCACTGCAGGATCGCTCGCAGTCGCGACCTTCGGAAGCTTGGCGGCGAATGGGTCCGCCGTTGTGGTCAACGGAAACGTGAACGTCAGCACCGCGAACGGCTACATCGTCATGGGTTCGTCGAGCTGGACCGTCACGGGGACTTGGACAAACGCTTCGACGTCCGCCTCATGGACTCCCGGGACAGGCACGGTCACCTTCACGAGTGCGACCGGCGGGACGATGACATTCGCCGGGACGAATCTTCCGGGCAACGAGTTCAACAACATTTCGTTCAACTCCTCGGCGGCGTCCGCCCAGACGTTCACGATGGCGACGAGGGCCCTCATCTGGGGCGGGACGCTCACAATCTCGGACGGTTCTTCCACGACGGCGCTCGCAACGGCCAGTCTCGGCCTGACCGGCGGCGCACTCAGCGTCGGCAACGGCGGCATCCTCACTGCGAACGCGTCCACCGTCACCGTGTCGAGCGTGGCGATGACCGGGGGAACGAGCGGAACGATCACGCTCACGACGGGCTCGTTCACTAGCACCGGCAACTGGGACACGAGCGGAGCCGGCTCCGTGTTCACGAAGGGCACGAGTACGGTGACGATGAGCGGGGTGGCCAACCTCGCGATTCTGAACGCGGGCAACAACTTCAACAACCTGGTCATCTCGGCGGCGGGAACGGTCACCCAAACCGGCCTCGTGGACGTCTCCGGGACCTTGACGGTGAATGCCGGCTCAGTCCTCGCGAGCAGCACCTTCACGCTGACCGTGGCCACCCTCGCTGCGAACATGGCGGGTGGAATCACCGGGGGTGCGGCGGGCACGAAGACGATCACCGGCAATGTCAGCATCGCCGCCTCGGGATACTTCAGCCTCGGTGCGACGACTTGGAACTTTGGCGGTTCGTGGACGAACTCGACGACGAGCGGATCGTGGTCCGCCGGAACCGGCACAGTCGTGTTCAACTCGGGCTCGTCTCGCACGATGACCTTCGCCAACTTGGGAGTCTCGGAGTTCAACAACGTGCAGCTCAGTCCAACCGCCGCCGCGACGTTCACCATGGCCACGAACGGACTCCGCTGGGGAGGCACGTTGACGCTCAACAACAACGCGACCCTTTCGACGGCGAACCTCGCCTTGACGGGCCCGGGAGGAAACCTCACCGTGAACAACGGGGCCACCTTGACCGCCGGCACGTCCGCTGTGAGCGTGACCAACGTGACGATGACCGGCGGGACCTCCGGGACGATCACGGCCTCGGGCTCCTGGACCGTCGCAGGGAACTGGGATACGTCCGGAGCGGGCTCCGTCTTCACGGCGGCATCGAGCACCGTCACGATGAGTGGAGCGGCGAAGACCGTCCGGATCCTGAACGCCTCCAACGGCTTCGGCGCACTCACGATCAGCGGCACCGTCTCCGCGGCATCGGCGATCACCCTCGCAGGCCTCCTGACGGTCAGCGGCACCTTCGACACGACCGCGACCAACTACGGCTTGTCCGTCGGCGGTGGCCTGACGGTCAGTGGGGCCGCGGGGGTCCTCCGGTCAAACGGATCGACCGTCTCGGTGGCCGGGAATGTTTCCGTGAACAATGCGGGCGGCTACATCACGTCCGGCGGCACCGGTTCGTGGACCGTCTCCGGATCATGGACGAACGCGTCCACATCCGCGTCCTGGAGTTTCGCGTCTCCCATCACGTTCAATTCGTCGGCCTTCCAGACGATGACCTTCGCCGTCCTCCCAGGAGCTGCTGCCGAGTTCATCGACATCGCGTTCAACAGCGGCGCGTCGACCGTCACGTTCACCATGGCGACGAACCGCCTCATCTGGTCGGGGACCTTGTCGGTCCAGGCTGGGGCCGGAGCGACCACCCTCGCGACGAGCAACCTGGCCCTCACCGGCGGCGCAATCACCATTGGCAACGCGGGCA
>Ga0209058_1000844_pt1 | contig 26545 bp, 29 predicted proteins | sample GraSoiAngelo_147_FD_185904 | JGI IMG/M metagenome (GOLD analysis project Ga0209058, IMG submission 185904) | Grasslands soil microbial communities from the Angelo Coastal Reserve, California, USA - 14_1009_05_40cm (SPAdes) (version 2) | ecosystem: Environmental > Terrestrial > Soil > Grasslands ... | reverse complement strand
CTCGGCTCGACCCGAACGGACCGCTGGTGCTACGCGACCTCGAAGGCCGCCGGCGAGCACTTCTGCTTCGCCTATGCTCGCATGGGCCTCCGCGTTGTTGTGCTGCGGTACTTCAACGTCTACGGCCCGCGGCTCGATCAGCTGGACCGCGGCCGCGTGGTGACGATCTTCATCGGCCAGCTCCTGCGGGGCGAGCCGTTGACCGTGATCGGCGACGGCTCCCAGACGCGCACCTTCACCTACGTCGACGACGCCGTGCGCGCGACGGTCCAGGCCGGTCTGAGGCCGGAGGCCGAGGGGCAGGCGATCAACGTCGGCTCGGAGGAAGAGATCTCGATCGGCGACCTGGCCGCGCGCATGATCCGGATCACCGGCTCGTCGTCCCGGCTGATCTTCGTGCCGCAGGACGCCGTCTACGCGAACGGCTACGAGGACATCCCACGACGCGTGCCGGCGGTGCGGCGCATGCACGAGCTCCTGGGCGTCCGCGCCGAGACCACGCTCGACAAGGGGCTCGAGCAGACGATCGAATGGTTCAAGCGACCGTAGCCCTGCGCGTCGACGTCGATACTCGCCGCGGGCTCGAGGAAGGCGCTCCACGATTGCTCGAGCTCTTCCGGCGCAGGGACCTGCGCGCGACCTTCTTCGTCACGATGGGGCCGGATCGCTCGGGCCGCGCGCTTCGCCGGGCGCTGCGACCGAGCTTTCTCCGAAAGATGTGGCGCACCAACCCCTTCAAGCTCTACGGCCTGCGGACCTTGCTCTCGGGAACCTTCCTGCCGGCACCGCTGGTCGGCGCCGGCCTGCCGGCGCTGCTCCGGCAGATCGCCGCCGAGGGCCACGAGCTGGCGCCTCACGGGTGGGACCATGTCGGCTGGCAGGACCGAGTCCACCGCCTCGGCCGCTCGGCGATTCGAGACGATCTCGAATCGGCCGCGCGGGCGTTCAAGGCGGCCGTGGGCGTCGCCCCGCACGCGAGCGCGGCGCCCGGGTGGCGCACGTCCGACGCGGCGCTCTCGGTCCAGGACGCTCTCGGCTTCCGCTACGCCAGCGACACGCGCGGCGACGCTCCGTTCCGGCCGAAGGTCGCCGACGGCGTGCTCGCAACCCTGCAGGTTCCCACCACCATGCCCACGATGGACGAGCTCCTGGGGCGAGTGCCGGACATCCCGGGAACCTTGCTGCAGGCGGTCCGGCCCGGACTCAACGTCTTCACGCTCCACGCCGAGGTCGAGGGGGGCCATCTGCTGACGGCCTTCGAGGCCTTCCTCGACGGGCTCAGCCGGTCTCGCGTGCGCTTCGCGCGCCTCGACGACGTCGTCGATCGGCTCCGCGCCGCGGCCGACGAGACGCCGATCGCCTGCGTGGTGCGGGGCTCGGTCGACGGCCGTAGCGGCTGGGTCGCGGCGCCGGGCTGGACCCGATGGCACGCGATGGTGGCGCCGCGATGAGGCGGTGGCTTCTCGTGACCTTGGTTTTGCTCGCGACCACGACGATGCGCCCCGACGCGCAGCCCGGATCGCCGGTCGTCCTGGATCAGTCGGCGATCCGCGTTCAGAGCAACGGCAACGAGCTGATCGCGCGGCGCGAGGCGCCGGTCACCTACTCGACGCTCGAGCAAATCGCGACGAGCATTACCGCGACCGTGGCGACGCGCGAGGTGCCCGTTCGGATCGTCCGCGCGTCGCCGCCCCAGGAGATCGACTATCTGTTCTGTGTCACGAGCGGGGGGACGCTGGTCCTCGGCGAGCGCGTGCACACCCGCGAAGCGGGCGCGCCGCGCTACGTGTTCACGCGGGGCGCCATCGTCAGAAGCTATCCCTCTTTCAATGTGCCGGAGGGCTGGCTCTGGCTCGTCGACGTCCCGCTGAGCCGCGCAGCGACCGTGACGCTCCAGCTTCGGGCGCACGCGCAGTGGCCGGTCGCCTCGGTGTCCGTGACCACCGCCGGCATCCCGTGACCCGGATGGCGCTCGGCGCGACGTGCGTGGCGCTGGCACTCGCGGGATGTGGGTCTCTCACCACGCCCCAGACGACGGCCGAGGCGAAGCCGCCGGTGGCGTCCGGCGCTCCGGTCGAGCGGCCGTCGGCGGCGAGCGACCAGACGCGCCTCAACGAACAGGTCAGCCGGATCGCCAGTGAGCTCGGCGAGCTGCAGAACGCCGTGGCCAAGCTGATCGCGTCGGTGCGCCAGCAAGACGACCAGCTGACGTATCTTCGCCGTCGGGTCGAGGAGCTGGAATCGGTGAATCGAAGCCGCCTGCCGGCACCGCCGCCGAGCGGCTTCGCCCCGGCGCCTCCGACGACTCCCCAGACGGCGGTCCCGCCGACTCCGCTGCCATCCACGACCACGACGTCCGCCGACGATCTCTATCGTGCAGGGTCCGAAAAGCTACGGGCCAAGGATCTCGACGCGGCCATGCTGAGCTTCTACAACCTCGTCGTGACCTATCCGAACCATCCGCTGCGCGAGAGCGCGCAGTTTCTGGTGGCCGACATCCTGTACACGGAGAAAGACGTGAAAGGCGCGCTCGCCGAGTTCGAGGCCTTGATCTCCGCCGTCCCTCGCGGGGAGAAAGTTCCTGAGGCGCTGGTGAAGATCGGGCTCTGTCAGAAGGACCTCGGCGAGGCGGAGCGCGCGAAGCAGACCTGGCAACGAGTCGTCCGCGACTACCCCGCGAGCGTCGCGGCCCGCCAGGCGCGGGTCCTGCTCAAGAACTAGGGGTGCCCCACGTGGACGACGTCGGCGGGATGGACCTCCACGATGGCGGCCTGACGGATGAGCGTGACGGCGAGGACGAGCCTGGTCATCCGATCCTTGCGCAAGAGCTTGCCGCGGACGCCCGCGAGCGGGCCGCGCACCACTTCGACCTCCATGCCTTCCGACAGGAACGGATGGGGGTCGTACTGCAGTCGGGTTTTCGCGAGGAGCTGAATCGCCTCGATCTCGGTGTCGGGCACCGGCTCGGGGCGCCCACACATGCCGACCAGGTCGGCGACGCCGACTGTGTTGAGGACCCGGAGGCGCTCAACCAGCGGGAAGCGGGCGAAGCAATATCCGGGAAAGAGCGGAAAGGCGACCTTCTTGCGGCGATCCTTCCACCGGCTCCACCGCTCGACGAGCGGCAGGAAGGTCTCAACTTCGCGGCCGATGAGCTGATCGCGCACCACCTTCTCGTGACGCGAGCGCGTGCGAACCACGTACCAATGTGGCACACATCGCGCATCGGAGACCGAAGGGGTCTCGTCGCGTGCGAGATCCGACCTCTCGAGATCGCTCGGAGTCGACGGGGACATCATGAGAAAAAATCGTGCGGATTATAAATTAGTTTCCGGGAAAGTGACATCACCAGCACCTGAATCCCCCGGGGCCCGGCCGTTCTTCCGGGGCTCATACTTGCTGGATTCTAGCGAGGACGTCGGGAGATCAGCGGGGTCGCGCGCGACAAGTGTCGGGTCGCGGGCGACATCGGATGGATCCGTAGACAGAATGACACGCACACCCCTCGAAACCGGTCCGTTCCTGGAGTGGCTCGGTGATGTTCTCAGGCGAGCCGAAGGTGGTGTTGCCGTCGACGTGATCGTCGACGACACGCCGAGCTCGCGAGCGTCGGTTCAGATCACCTTGCGTGACGTGCTGGGTTCGCTCGGCGGCTTCGAGGTCCGCGCTTGTACCTATCCACGTAGGATTTAGTACCTGCCGGCCTCCTCCACGAAGAATCTCGAGCGCGGCCGCCATCAGAGTCGGCGGAGCCGCGGCACCAGCAGCGCCGCGGCGGCGCCGACCGCCATCAGCGCGAGGCCGTTCACCCCGAGCGCCGCGCCCACGCCGAAGAGCGACGCGAGCGCGCCCACCTGGAATTGTCCGAGCGGCGCCATCCCGATCGACACCACCCACGCGCCGCCCGCGCGGCCGCGCAGGCCGCTCGGCACCGCGAGCTGGATCAGCGTCTGCGCGAGCACGTCGGTGACGGCGCCGAGCGCGTTGGCGCCGACGAGGACCAGCAGCACCACCGGAAAGCTCGGCGCGAGCCCGAGCGCCACGAGCGAGCCGCCGAAGGCGATCAGCACCGAGAGGAACAGCGGCCCGTAGCCACGCGCGCCGCCGAGGCCCGAGGTGAACGCGATCCCCGCGAGCCCGCCGACCTGACGCGCGGCCGTCATCACGCCGAGCCCCTCCGGGCCGACCCGCAGCACGTCGCGGGCGAGGCTCGGGAGCAGGGCCTGGTGCGAGAAGCCGAGCACCTCGGCGATGGCGGTGAGGCTCATCAAGGGCAGGAGCACGCGATTGTGCCGGATCGTGCCGAGGAAGCCGAACACGTCGTCGCGCACCGAGTTGGCGTTCGCCTCGCTCGGCCGGCCGGGCGATCGCGCCGGCAGCATGGCGACGGCGCTCACCAGATAGCCGGCCGCGACGACCAGGAAGGCCGCGCCCGAGCCGAGCCGGGCGATCAGGAATCCAGCCACGAGGGAGCCGAGCAGGCCGCCCAGACGCGAGGTGAGGGCCACGAGCGCGAGCGCGTGGACCACGCGGCCGCCGCCCGCGATGTCGTGCGCGTAGCCCTGCCGCGCCGTCTGGTGCAGGGCGCGCGCGCAGCCCGTGACGAACGTCAGCATCAGCGCCGGGCCGACGCCGCCGAGTCGCGCCGCGACGAGCGAGCCCAGCAGAGCGGTGCCCGCCGCCATCGTGACGCCGGAGATCTGCAGCAGCCTCACGCGATCGCCGCGATCGGCGACGACGCCGGCCGGGATGCCGGCCAGCAGCAGCGGCAGATTGCGGACGCCCAGCGCCACGCCCACCAGGAACGCCGAGTCGGTGATCTCGAGGATGTACCAGCCCAGCACGACCTGCTCGCCCACCATGCCGATCGAGTGAAAGAAGACGCTGAGCCCGAGCCAGCGGAGGCCGTGAAGTCGCGCGAGCTGGAGCAGCGGCACGGACGCGAGGCGCACTGCGCACATCCTACCTCGTCGTCACGCCGGGTGGGCGGCGGAGGCGGCGGGCGGGGGCGAGCCGCCGCCTTCGCGCCGCGCCGTTGACGCGGCGCGAAGGCGGCTACTGTTTGAGGCGATCCCCCGGAGTCGGCGTCACCCCGGGAACGACGCGAAGCACTTGCTCGAGTTGAAGATGTAGGTCTCGACGAACTTCGTCGCGTCGGGACGCCGCTCGAGCTCGGACATCGCGCCGGCCAGGCACATCCAGTTCAGCATCTCCTGCTGGCCGCTCTCCTCGAGGCTCGCCAGCGGGGTCTTGCGCCACGCCTCGTAGTCGCCGGCCCGCAGCTTCTGGTAGAGCGCGCGATCGGCCTCGACGTCGGGATGGAGCAGGTGGTTTTTCGGCGTGAGGAACGCGTGTGACCAGCTCGACGAGGCGACCAGCGCGACGCGCCACGGGCTCTTGGCCATCACGCGCGCGGCGGCGCGGCCTAGATCGAAGCAGCGCCAGGGCGCCGGCGACGGCGGATCGAGCTGCGCCTCGGTCGGCAGATCGGCGAAGCTCGACTGGCCTCCCTGCTGCGAGATCACCTTGCGCCCGTAGCAGTTGATCGAGAACGGGACGACCGGGTAGGGGAAGCCCTGCCGGTCGTAGTCGAGGAAGAGCAAGGTGTTCATGAACGCGTGACCGAGCGGATGGTGGAGCGGCCGGTAGGCGTACGACACGTCGAGGCCGGCGTCGAGCAGCCCCGTGACCAGCGCCTTGGCCGCGGCGCGATGGCCCTTGTAGACGAAGGTCGCGTCGCTCGCCTCGTCCCACGCGTTCTTCGCCTTCTGCCAGCGTCCCTCGGCCCACGGCCGGTGCTCGATCGACTCGTAGGCCAGCACGCAGAAGGGCGGGATGATGTCTTCCCGGAAGTTCTCGTACTGGTCGTCGCCCCAGATCAGCACGACGTCCGGCGCGAACTCGTCGAGCCGCCGGCGCGTGTCGCGGAACCCGGCGATCAGCGCTTCACGATGCCGCTTGGCGGCGGCCAGCCCACGATCGGCGCCGTACTCCTGTCGCATCGGCTCCGGCCATCCATCGGGCCGTCGATAGCGCTCCGGAAGGTCCGGGTCCTTCAGGACGCGCTCGAGAATGCGCGCCATGTGTTCGTCCTGTCCGGCGAGTGGCGGGTAATGTGTAACTCCGAGTCCGAGGATCGAGCCCATGGCCGCCTCCGTTCCTGGTGCCGAGCCTGGTTGCCGCGCTGCGACACGCTCCGTCACGACTCTGCGGCCCGATGGTACCATCGGCGCGGGTAAAGGAGAGCCGCCATGACGACCCCCGGTCTTCCACCCCTCATCTCCAGCGATGGCCACCTCGAAGTCCGCCCCGAGCGGTGGTCGCCGCGCATGCCGGCGAAGCTCCGCGAGAAGGCGCCGCGGACGATCAAGCTCCCGGACGGCGGCGACGCGATCCTCGTGGAAGGCCAGCCCCCGTATCCCGCGCCCTTCCTCGATCTCAGGGCCGGACGGACCAACGAGACCTGGGAGCCCATCGGCGTGACGGTCGACGACACGGCGGGCGTCGGGCCGCCGGAGCAGCGTCTGCACGAGCAGGACGTGGACGCGCTCCACGCCGAGGTGCTCTTCCCCAACATGCAGGTCGGCCCGCGGCTCTGGAGCACAATCGCGGACCCGGACGTGTACCGCGCAACGGTGCGCGCCTACAACGATTGGCTCGGCGAGGAGTACTGCCCCGTGTCGCGCGATCGGCTCATCGGGCTCGGCGTGATCCCGTGGACCAACGTCGACGACGCGATCGCCGAGCTCGAGCACTGCGCGAAGCTCGGCCTCAAGGGCGTCAACGTCGGCGTGTTCCCGAGCGGCAAGGCCTATCCCACGCCCGCGGACGATCGCTTCTGGGCGGCGGCGGTCGACATGCGGATGCCGCTGACCGTGCACGTCGGCTTCGACCGTCTGGGACCGCGCGCCTCGCAGCCGACGTTCGAGTATACGGGCGCCGACCCGGCGATTCTCGCGAAGCTCGGGCCGCGAAAGCTCGTCGAGTGGGTGGCGCTGCCGTTTCTCGGCACGGCGCCGTCGATGAGCTTCGCCCAGCTCATCCTGTCCGGGGTCTTCGATCGCATCCCCGATCTCAAGATCTTCTTCGCCGAGACGCGCCTGGGCTGGGTGCCGTTCTGGATGGAGGAAGCCGACTACTGGTATGAGCGCCATCGCCACTGGGCCGCGCGGCTCCTCAACTTCAAGCCGCTCAAGCAGCGTCCGAGCGACTACGTCCGCGAGCACATCTTCTTCAGCGTGCAGCACGTCGAGCGGGTGGCGGTCGAGCTGCGCCATCACATGGGCGTCGACCACATCATGTTCGCCACCGATTTCCCGCACATCGAGTGCGACTGGCCGAACACGCGCCCGTTCGCCGAGCGGTTGTTCGCGGGCGTCCCTGCCGACGAGGCGTTCAAGATCGCGGCGGGCAACATGCTCGGGTACTTCCGCCTCGAGGCCACCCCGATGGGGCGGAAGGTATTGGCCGAAACGTCCGCCGAGTCGCGGAGATAGAGGTATGGATCAGGTAAAGGCCTGATGGCAATTGCAGAGACGCCCGGGCATCATTCACGCATCGTGCAGTTATCCAAATCCCCCACCGGTATCGACGGCTTCGATCAGGTGGCGGGGGGCGGCCTGCCGGCCGGGCGGCCCACGCTCGTCTGCGGCGGCGCCGGCTGCGGCAAGACGCTCTTCGCCATCAGCTTCCTCGTCCACGGCGCAACCCGGTTCGACGAGCCGGGCGTGTTCATGAGCTTCGAGGAGAGCGGCGACGAGCTCGCCCAGAACGTGGCCTCGCTCGGCTTCGATCTTCCGGGACTGGTCGAGAAGAAGAAGCTCGTGCTCGATCACGTCAAGATCGAGCGCCGCGAGATCGAGGAGACCGGCGACTACGATCTCGAGGGGCTCTTCGTGCGGCTCGGCTACGCGATCGACTCGATCGGCGCGCGTCGCGTGGTGCTCGACACGATCGAGTCGCTCTTCGCGGGGCTCGCGAACCAGTCGATCCTGCGGGCCGAGCTGCGCCGCCTGTTCCGCTGGCTCAAGGACCGCGGCGTGACGGCGATGATCACCGGCGAGCGCGGCGAGGGTACCTTGACGCGCCAGGGGCTCGAGGAATACGTCTCGGACGCGGTGATCGTGCTCGACCACCGCGTGACCGAGCAGATTTCAACGCGGCGGCTCCGGATCGTGAAGTACCGCGGCTCGGCGCACGGGACCAACGAGTATCCGTTCCTGATCGACGAGGACGGGCTCTCGGTCCTGCCGGTCACCTCGATCGGCCTCACGCACGACGCGTCGTCCGAGCGGATCTCGACGGGCGTCGCGCGGCTCGACATGATGCTCGGCGGCCGCGGGTACTTCCGCGGCAGCACGATCCTCGTGTCCGGTACCGCCGGCGCCGGCAAGAGCAGCCTGGCGGCCCACTTCCTCGACGCCGCCTGCCGGCGTGGAGAGCGCTGCCTCGCCTTCGTATTCGAGGAATCGCCCCAGCAAGTGGTCCGCAACATGCGCTCGATCGGCATCGACCTGCAGCGGTGGGTCGAGCGCGGCCTGCTCGAGTTCCACGCCGCGCGCCCCTCGCTGCACGGCCTCGAGATGCATCTCTCGCGGATGCACCGGGCCATCGACCGGTTTCAGCCGAGCGTCGTGGTCCTCGACCCGGTGAGCAGCCTGCTCAGGGTCGCGCAGCCGACGGACGTCCAGGCCACGCTGACCCGGCTCGTCGATTACCTCAAGCTCCAGGGGATCACCGCGCTCTTGACCAGCCTCACGCACGGCCGGACCGAGCACGAGCAGACCGACGTGGCGATCTCGTCGATCGTGGACACCTGGCTCCTGCTGATCGCGCTCGAGTTGAGCGGCGAGCGGAACCGCGGTCTCTACGTGCTCAAGTCGCGCGGGATGGATCACTCCAACCAGATCCGCGAGTTCCTCCTGACGGATCGCGGCGTCGAGCTCGTGGACGTCTACGCGGGGCCGAGCGGCGTGCTCACGGGGTCCGCGCGCCTGACCCAGGAAGCCCAGGAGCGGGCGGCCGCGCTCGCGCAGGAGCACGAGCTCGAGCGCAAGGAGCGGACGCTCACGCGCCTGCGCGCCGCATTCGAGGCCGAGCTGGCGTCCTTGCGGGCAAAGTTCGAGGCGGAGCAGGCCGACCTGGCCATCGAGATCGACGAGCACCGGTCTCGCGCGACGCGTTTACGCGCCGATCAGCACGACATTGCAGAGAGCCGGGGAGGCGACGCGACCAGCGACAACGGACGGAATACGAGGGTAAGAGATTGAAGGTGATGGCTGTGCCGAGCGCCGAAACCCAGATCCTTCGGCTCTATATCGCCGGCCAGACGCCGCGATCGATCAAGGCGTTCGCGAACCTCAAGAAGATCTGCGAGGACCACCTGATCGGCAAATACCAGATCGAGGTCATCGACCTCATCCAGAACCCGCAGCTGGCCGCGGGCGACCAGATCCTCGCGGTGCCGACGCTCGTCAGGCGTCTGCCCGAGCCGGTGCGCCGGATCATCGGCGACCTCTCCCACACGGACCGGGTCCTCGTCGGGCTGGACATCCGACCCGCTTCCTGACCGTGGAACCCTCGAATACTCCTGAGACGGGCCGAAACGACGGAGCGCCGGGACCGCGTCACGCCTACGTCCTGCGATTGTTCGTGGCGGGCATGACGGCGCGCTCGACCCGCGCGGTCGCCAACATCCTCGCGATCTGCGAGGAGCATTTCGCCGGCGCGTACGAGCTCGAGGTGGTCAATCTCTACGAGCGGCCGTCGCTCGCGGCCGGCGAGCAGATCATCGCGGCGCCGACCTGCGTGAAGGCGTTTCCCTTGCCCCAGCGCCGGATCATCGGCGATATGTCCAACACCGGGCGGGTCCTGGAAGGGCTCGACCTCGTCACGCACGCATGACACCTCCCAGCATGGCGGACGACGCGAGGGATCCAGAGCAGATCAAGAAGCTCCAGCGGGAGCTGGAGGAAGCCCAGGACACGCTGCGCGCGATCCGGCAGGGCGAGGTCGACGCGCTCGTGGTCGAGGGCCCGCACGGCGCCCAGCTGTTCACGCTCAAGACCGCCGAGCAGCCCTACCGGATGCTCGTGGAGCAGATGCAAGAGGGCGCGCTCACCTTGACCTCCGTCGGGGACGTCCTCTATTGCAATCGCCGCTTCGCCGAGCTGGTCGGCTTGGCGCCCGAGACGATCGTCGGCGGGCCGATCGGTCCCTTGGTCGCGGAGGCCGACCGGCCTTTCCTGGCCGCGGCGCTGCGCACCGGACGGGGCAAGTACGAAGGGCACGTGCTGGCGGTCGACGGCCGCGCGGTGCCCGCGCTCTTCTCGGTCGGCACCTTCGTCGCCGACGGCGTCGAAAGCCTCTGTCTCGTCGTCACCGATCTGGTCGAGCTGATCCGGACGCGCGCCGCCCGCGCGGAGGCCGAGGCCGCGAGCCAGGCGAAGGACCAGTTCCTGGCGATGCTCGGCCACGAGCTGCGCAACCCTCTGGGGGCCATCACCTCCGCGATCGCGGTGCTCGGTCAGTCGACGCCCGAGCACGATCGCCGCGCCCGCGAGGTGATCGCCCACCAGACCGAGCACCTGTCGCGGCTCGTCGCGGACCTGCTCGACGTCACGCGCGGCACGCTCGGAAAGATCGAGCTGGTCCGCACCGCGATCGACGTCGCCGCCGCGGTCCAGCGCTGCCTCGCCACGCTCGACAGCACGCACACGCTCGCGCAGCACGTCGTCAGCATCGACGCCGAGCCCGTCTGGATCGAGGCCGACAGTGCCCGCATCGAGCAGATCGTCATGAACCTCCTGTCGAACGCGGTGAAGTTCACGCCGCGAGGCGGCGCCATCACGGTGAGCGTACGCCGCGAGCGGGACGAGGCGGTGCTGCGCGTCGCGGACGACGGCGTGGGGATCTCGCCGGAGCTCTTGCCATTCGTGTTCGACCTGTTCGTGCAAGGCGAGCGCAACCTCGGCCCCCGTGCCGGAGGGCTGGGTGTTGGCTTGAGCCTCGTGCACCGCCTCGTCGAGCTGCACGGCGGTCGGGTCGAGGCCGCCAGCCCGGGCCCGGGACAGGGAAGCGTCTTCACGGTCCGCTTCCCGGCGCTGACGGACACGCCACCGGCCCCCGGACCGTCGGTCGAGCCGCCGGCCGGGACGCCGCACAAGCGCGTCCTGGTCGTCGAGGACAGCGCCGCCAACCGCGAGATGATGCGCATTCTGCTCGAGAGCGCCGGGCACGAGGTGCACGTGACCGGGGACGGGGTGAGCGGCGTCGAGCTCGCCGTGCAGCTCGAGCCCGATGTCGTCATGATCGACATCAGGCTGCCGGGCATCGACGGATATCAAGTCGCCCGGCAGATCCGCGCGAAGCTGCGCGATCGCACGCGACTGGTCGTGCTTAGCGGCTACGGCCAGCCGGAGGACAAGCAGCGAGCCTTCGACGCCGGCTTCGACGAGCATCTGTTGAAGCCGGTCGACCCGGCGCGCCTGCTGTCGGTCCTGGACGCGGCGCGCGGCAGGACGCCGCGCTAGCCGGCGCCGGCTACAGTCCCTTCCAGTAGCGGCGCCCCTCGAGCCTCACGATCCGGCCGTAGCCCGGCGCCTCGAAGTGTCCGGCGGCGACGAGGATCTGCTCGCGCTCCAGCCGCTCGATGAGCGCCTTGCGCGTCTGCCGCGTCAGATCGGGATCCATGTCGGCGCGCGAGACCCAGTCCGGCTCGAGCACCTGCACCGGGCTGTGCGCCGCGTCGCCGAGGACGAGCGCGCGCTCGCCCTTCGAGGTGACGAGGATGCTCATGTGCCCCGGCGTGTGCCCCGGCGTCGGCACCGCCGTCAGCTCGCGCGTGAGGCTCTGCTCGCCGTTCATGAACTCGACCAGGCCGAGGTCGGCCAGCGGCCACACGCACTGCGGCGCGTTCACGAAACGCGTCGGCTGCAGCGCGGGGTCGTGGCACGAGTCCCAGTCCTTCTTGGGCATCCAGTAGCGCGCGCGGGGGAAGGTCGGGACGTATTTCCCGCCCTCGGTCTTGAGGTTCCAGCCGACGTGGTCGCGGTGCAGGTGCGTCATGACGACCATGTCGATGTCGTCCGGCCGGACGCTCTTGGCCTTGAAGTCGTTCATCAGCTGGCCCCACGGCGCGTCGGGCGTCTCGGCCGGCTTCGGCCCGAGCCCGGTGTCGATGAGGACCGTCCGCCCGCCGGCGCGGATCAGGTACGAGCCGAGATTGAAGCGCACCTTGTGCTCGTGCAGGTGCGCCTCGTAGGGAGTCCAGTTCTCTTCCGCGATCGTCGGGAAGAAGTTGCACAGGTCGAACTCGAGCATCCCGTCCGACAGCATCATGATCTCGACATCGCCGACGCGCACCACATGACTCGCCATGCTAGCCTCCGAGTCTCATTCGGGATTGACGACGCTCAGCGCCGAGACTTTACAGGAGAGATCGCGCCGGCGCCAGCCCGCTAGCGGCGGCCGCCGAGGTACGCAGCCCGGACCAGGCTCGACCGCAAGAGCTCCGCCGCGGGCCCGCTGGCCACCAGGCGGCCGCGCTCGAGGACGTGCGCGTCGTCGGCGATCGCCAGCGCCTTGGCGACGTTCTGCTCGACGAGCAAGACCGTCACGTCCTCGTCGCGGATGCGCCGGACCAGCGTCATCACCTCGTCCACCAGCCGCGGTGCCAGGCCGAGCGACGGCTCGTCCAGCATCAGGAGCCTGGGCCGTCCGACCAAGGCGCGCGCCAGGGCGACCATCTGCTGCTCGCCGCCGCTCATCGAGCCGGCGAGCTGATTGCGACGCTCGCCGAGCCGCGGGAAGAGCGCCAGCGCCCGCTCGAGCCGCGCGGCCCGCTCCGGCCTGGCCAGGAGCCACCCGCCGAGCTGGAGGTTTTCCAGCACCGTCATCCGCGGGAAGAGGTGCCGGCCCTCGGCGACCAGGATCAACCCGGCGCGCACCGCCGCCGTCGCCGAGCCCGGCGGCAGCACCCGGCCGTCGACCATCGCCTGTCCGCCGCGCGGGAGCAAGCCGGCGAGCGATCTGAGCAAGGTGCTCTTGCCGGCGCCGTTGGAGCCGACGATCGCCGTGATCCGACCCGCGGCCAGGTCGAGATCGAGCCCATCGAGAATGCGAAAGCCGCTGTAGCCGGCCGAGAGCCCGGTGATTCGCAGCGCTGCGCTCACGGCCGCGCCTCCGCCGCCCCGTCGCCGAGATAGGCTTCGATGACCAGGGGATCGCGCGCGACCGCCGACGGAATGCCCTCGGCGAGCTTGCGGCCCTGGTGCAGGACCAGGACGCGCTCGACCGCGTCGAGCAGCACGGCGACGGCGTGCTCGATCCACACGACTCCCAGACCGAGCTCGTCGCGGCAGCGGTGGACCAGGCGCGCCACCTTCTCGACCTCCGCGTGGGTCAAGCCGGCGGCGACCTCGTCGAGCAGTAGGATGCGCGGCCGTGTCGCCAGCGCCATGCCGATCTCGAGCAAGCGCTGCCGCGCCGGCGTGACGGCCCGCGCCGGCAGGGCCGCCGAGTCGGCGAGGCCGAGAAAGTCGAGGATCGCCGGCACCTCCGCGAGCGACGCGCGCTCGGCCCGCCGCCGGCGGCCGGCGAACTCGAGGCCGAACCGCACGCTCTCGGCGACGGTCATGTCGGCGAACACGCGCGGCGTCTGAAACGTCCGCGCGATCCCCGCGCGCGCGAAGACGTGCGCCGGCTTGCCGGTCAGATCGGCGCCGCCGACGAACAGGCGCCCCGACGCCGGCGTGACGAGGCCGGAGAGCGCGTTGAAGAAGGTGGTCTTGCCGGCGCCGTTGGGTCCGATGATCCCGACTACGGTCCGGTCGTCGACGTCGAGATCGACCCCGTCGACCGCGGTCAGCCCGCCGAAGCGGACGACGACCGAACGAGCGGCCAGCGCGGGTGTCGTCACCGCGCGGCCGCCGTCACCGCGCCGCCGTCGGGCGCTCGGCGCGGGCGCGGGTCTGCCAGAGGCCGGCCAGACCCTGCGGCAGATAGAGCACGGCGACGATCAACAGAATCCCGAGCGCGATCAGGTACGCGTACGGGAACTGCAGGCGCAGGAACTCCGCCAGCAGGCTGAACACGAGGGCGGCGAGCAGCGGCCCCGTGAGGCTCAGCGGGCCGCCGACGATCGCGATCAGCACGGTCTGCAGGCCGATGAACGGGTTGAAGACCGCCGTCGGGTCGATATAGGTCCAGCGCACCGCCATGGCGGCGCCCGCCGCGCCGGCGAAGGCCGCGCTGAGCGCGAAGCCGGCGACCTTCACCCGGCGCGTCGGCACACCGAGCGTCTGCGCCCGCTGCTCGTCGGCGCCGATCCCGATCAGTGCCAGCCCGAACCGGCTGCCGCGCACGACGACCGCGACTCCGACGGCGGCGACCGCGATGGCGAGCACCGTGAGGTACACGGTGCGGCTCGACGGCGCCACCGTGAGCACGCGGCCGACCGTGCCGGCGTATTGCTTCTCGCCGTACGTGACGGCGTGACGCGTGAGCTCGCTCATGCCGAAGGTAAGGACCGCGAAGTACGTCCCGCGCAGGTGCAGGATCGCGAGGCCGGCGAGCCCCGCGAACGCCGCGGCGATGAGCGCGCCGCCGGCGATCACGACCGGCCAGGGCGCGGCGGCGACCGTCCAGGCGCTCACGTAGGCGCCGAGGCCGAAGAACGCGGACGTCCCCAGCGAGACGTAGCGCGTCGCCCCGGAGAACATCGCCCAGCTGGTCGCGAGCGCCACGTACATCAGGCACGACAGCGCCAGCGACACGAGAAAGTCGTCCAGCAGCCAGGGCAGGGCGGCCGCGACGGCGGCGCCGCCGGCCACGGCCGCGAGCCCGCGCCGCGCCATCAGCGGACGAAGAGACCGTTCGGGCGCGTGATCAGCACGAGCATGAAGACGCCGTAGGAGAGCACCATCTTCAGCGACGGGCTCGTGAGGTGCATCCCGATCGCCTCGACGACGCCGAGGAGCAAGCCGCCGAGCAGGCTGCCGGTGACGCTGCCGAACCCGCCGAGCGCGATCACGATCAGCGCCGTGACCGTGTAGGGCTCGCCCATCGACGGCGAGATCTCGAACACCATCGAGAGCAGTGCGCCGGCCGCGCCGGCCAGCGCCAGGCCGACGCCGAACACGGCCGGGTGCAGGCGCCGCACGTCGATGCCGACGAGCAAGGCGCCGGTCGGCGACTGCATCATGGCGCGCACCGCGCGGCCGAGCAGGGTCGCCCGCAGCACGGCGATGAGGCCGAGCCCGAGGACGAGCGCGGCCGCGAAGGCCACGAGCCGATTGGCGGTGAAGCCGACGCCGGCGATCGAGACCGTGCCCGCGAGATATTGATAGCCGCGGAGATCGGCGCCCCAGACCAGCAGCGCGACGTTCTGCACGACGAACATCAGCCCGAAGCCGACGAGCAGGCTCCGCGCCTCGAACGCCTCCACCTCCGGCGTCGTCTCCGCGAGCCGGCGGAAGCACAGACGATGCACCACCAGACCGACCACGAAGAGCCCCACCAGCAGCGGCGGCAAGAACACGAACGGGCTCAGGTGCATCACGAGATAGGCCCAGTACGTGAGATACGCGCCGAGCATCAGGAACTCGCCGTGCGACACATTGAGGATGCGCATGAGGCCGTACTGAAGATTGAGCCCCATGGCCACCAGCGCGTAGATGCCGCCGGTGATGAGGCCGGAGACGACGAGCTCGATCCAGAGCCTCACGGCGGGGCGGCGCCGCTCAGCCGGCGCGGCCCGTCGCGAGGCGCCGGGCTACTTCCACGCGGGCTTCGGCACGACGAGCTTGGCGGTCGCGCGATTCGCGGGCCATACGACCTCGAAGTCGCCGCCGACCCACTGGCCCACGGTGCCCGGGAACTGGATCTCCGACCCCTTGAAGCGCACCGGCCCGATGATCGTCGCGTGCTCGTTGGACGCGATGTATTCACGGATCGCCTTGCGGTCCATGCCGACCTTCTCGATCGCCGCCTGGAGGATCTGCAGGCCCGCCCAGCAGTGGGCGCTGGCCCAGCGGTCGGGCTCCTTCTGGAAGCGCTTCACGTGGGCGTCGAAGTACGCCTTCGCGGCGGGGCTCGTCTTCACGCTCCACGACCCGATGCCGCTGACACCGTCGGAGTCGGCGCCCATCACCTGCTTGTAGAGCGGAAACGCCGTGCCGACGGCGGTGAAGAACACCTTGGGGTTGAAGCCGATCTCCTTCGACTGCTTGGACGCGAGGATCGTGTCGGGCGGATAGGTGAGCCCGACGAACGCGTCGGGATTCTTGTCCTTGATCGCCCGCAGCACCGGCGAGAGATCCTTGATGCCCAGGGGATAGCTCTTCTTGTCGACGATCTCGATGCCCTTGGCTTTCACGGCCGGCTCGAACGCGGCGATGTTCTCGAGCCCGAACACGTCGTCCATGTAGATGACGGCGACGGTCTTGACGCCGTTGGCCGCGAGCATGTCGGCCGCGGCGGCCATCAGCACGTAGGGCTGGGGCAGCATCGAGAAGAAGTTGGGGAGCTTCATGTCGACGAGCTTCATCGAGAGCGCCGTCGGCGCCAGCACCGGATAGCCGTGCTTGTCGGCGAGCGGCGCCACCGCGAAGTTCGCGGTCGAGCCCCAGGGCGGCAGGATCAGGTCCACCTTGTCCGTCACCATCAGCTTCTCGAACGTGCGGACGATCGTCTCGACCTCGCTGCGGTCGTCGTAGCTCACCAGCTCGATCTTGCGCTTCTGCCCCTTGACGTTGAGCCCGCCGGCGGCGTTGACCTGCTCGGCCCAGAGGATGTAGCTCGGCTCCTGCGTGGCCTGGGCGCCCGGCGCGAAGGGCCCCGTGCGCGAGATGGCGTAGCCGATCTTGATCGGCGGCGCGTCGGACTGCGCACTCGTGTCGAGGCTCGCGCCGACGAGGACCAGAGCCGCGACGAGGGCGATGGCGAGCACACGCATCATGGTGGCGTCTCCTCCGGCGCCGCCGTTGGCCGTCCTCGCAGCGCCATGGCTGCGCCGGATTATATGCTAACGTCTACGCGAACGACGACGCGCGGGTCGCTGCAGGCCGTCGCGGGGCTGGGGCCCCGCCGGCCGAGGCGCAACTATAAAAGGACCATGACATGCTGAGTCGCGAAGACAACGAGCTTCTGTGTCGGGTCGGGCGCGGAACTCCGATGGGCGAGCTGATGCGCCAGTACTGGGTGCCGGCCGCCCTGTCGAGCGAGCTGCCGGAGCGCGAAGGCGCTCCGCTCCGCGTGCGACTCCTGGGCGAGGATCTGATCGCGTTTCGCACGACGTCCGGAGCCGTCGGGCTCGTGCGCAACAGCTGTCCCCACCGCGGCGCCAGCCTCTTCTACGGCCGCAACGAGGCGGAAGGTCTGCGGTGCGTGTACCACGGCTGGAAGTTCGACGTGACCGGGCGCTGCGTCGACATGCCCAACGAGCCGGAAGAGAGCAACTTCAAGCAAAAGGTGCGGGCCGTCGCCTATCCTTGCGTGGAGCGCGCCGGCCTCGTCTGGGCCTATCTCGGGCCTCGCGAGACGCCGCCGCCCCTGCCGGAGCTCGAACCCACCTTGCTGGCCGACAGCACCATCCAGATCTATCAGCGCGAGTGCAACTGGATGCAGGCGCTCGAGGGCGACATCGACACGTGCCACACGGTGTTCCTGCACCTCGGCAGCGTGAGCGCCGACGAGGCGCGGCCCGGTACCTGGGCCCGCTATTCGCTCGCCGATCGGGCGCCGCTGTACGCGGTGAGCGACATGGATTTCGGCGTCATGTACGGCGCCTATCGTCCGGCCGAGGCCGACACGAACTACTGGCGTATCGCGAACTTCCTGTTCCCGTTCTACGCGATGGTGCCGACGGGCGTGCTCGGGCTCGAGATCCGGGTGCGCGCGTGGGTGCCGATGGACGACCAGCACACGCTGGCCATCACCATCGCGCGGGGTCCGCAGGGAACGCGCAACGCCGGCCGCCAGGTCGTGAACCCGCCGCGGACGCTACCGAACACCACCGACTGGTACGGGCGCTTCCGCTGCGTCGCCAACGCCGCCAACGATTACCAGATCGACCGCAAGGCGCAGAAGACGATCAGCTACACGGGCATCGACGCCATCTTTCTACAAGACCAGGCGGTCACCGAGAGCATGGGCCCGATCTACGACCGCACGAACGAGCGCCTGGGCAGCAGCGACGCCATGGTCATCCGGACGCGCAAGCGGCTGATCGACGCCGCGAAGGCGCTTCGCGAGAGCGGCAAGGTGCCACCCGGCGTCGACGATCCGAGCGTGTACGCGGTGAGGTCAGGCGGTGTCGTATTGCCGCGCGACGCGGATTGGATCGAGGCGACGCGCGAGCTTCGCCGAGCCGGCGTCACGCACCCGGGGCTGAGCCGCGACGTGCTCGGAGGCATGCCGGCGGTCTAGATGGTCGTCCCGCGCTAGTCCGCGGCGAGGACGACGATCTCGATCCTGGTCACGCCGTCGCCGGTCATGCCGAGGGTCCTCGCGGCCGCCCGGCTCACGTCGAGAACGCGATCGTTCACCCACGGCCCTCGATCGTTCACGCGCACCACGACGCTCCGCCCGTTCTCGAGGTTCGTCACGCGCAGGCGGGTCCCGAAGGGCATCGTGCGGTGCGCGGCCGTGAGCTTGTTCATGTCGAAGACTTCGCCCGACGCGGTCGCGCGTCCCTGGTGACGTTCTCCGTACCAGGACGCGAACCCCACGATGCGGGTACCAGGCGCCGCTGTCGGCCGGCTCGCCTTCGTCGCGGCGCAACCCGCGGCCGCCAGCGCGAGCGCGACGAGGCCGAGTCCCGCCAGGCGACACCGCCGACACCGAGTCGGCACGGGTGTTCAGGCGCCGCGGCGCGCCCCCCGCGCGACCCTAGCGGGCGGCTGTGGCGCGGCTGGGTGAAGTGTTCCCGACGAACATCGGAGCCTCGCGTCCTCGCATGACGTTGGGCGTGACGACCCAGGACCCGCCGCAAGAGGCCATCGCCACCTTGCCCGCCGTCCGCGGCGAGACGATCGCGGTGAATCCGCTAGCGATTCCGCCGAGGATGCAGAACCCGGCCTTGACCGGCGCGTAGATTATCGTCCCGAACGCGCTGCCCGCCGCAGATCCGACCTCAACAAAGGTGGACTCGGGGCTGGCCCAGCCCGGCGCGCTCGGGCCCACCAACGCCAGAACGATCAGGATCGCGAGGATTCGTCGTATCACGTGTCACCTCCATGGGAGTCTTGGCTCCCAACGATACCAAACCGGCGGCCGCAGAGCGACCCGCCCGCGCGCGCGTCAGTTGCTCGAGCCGCCGCGGCTGCCCCAGTCGAAGGCGAGCACCTGGACCCGATACGACGCGGCCGCTACGGCTACCGGCGCGCTGAAGTAGGCGCGATTGCCGGGTGGGACGTTCCCGAGGACCCACGTCGACGACTTGCCGACGACGTTGCCGGAGGCGTCGAGGCTCTCGATGGAGAGCTGCATCCGCTCGGCCGGCGTGCCGGGGTTCAGGTTGTAGACGTAGCCGCTGACGACGGGTCGCGTCGCGCTCGGCGCGACCTGAAACTCGATCCGGAAGTATCGATCGAGCGTCTCCTGCGCATAGTTCAGCGCCGCCGCGTGGCCGGCGCCGATCAGCACCGCAACCGCGACCAGCAGAGCGAGACGAACCCCACGCATCGGCGCACCTCCGACACGAAAACTCGGAACCATCGGTACGGGTTCCGCGTTCCGCCGGTGCCGTGCCGGCATCCCGAGGGCCCGCCCAACGCTTAGGACGGCGGGCGACGCGCCGACGATTCACTTCTCCATCCGCACCGTGTAGCCCCGTCGCTCCATGCACCGGTTGAAGATCGCGCGGTCCACGCGCGGCGATCCCGGGAGCGAGACCAATCGGGGATCGGTCGCTTCCTTGCGGCAGAGCGCCATGTCGTGGTCGTACTGCGCCTGCGTCACGCTCCGCTTTTCGTACACCCACTGCTGCGTCGCGCACGCGGCGAGCCACGCCGCCGCGCCGAGGAGCGCCGCCCCGCGCCGCATTACTCGATGACCCGGTCGGCGCGCTGCAGCAGGGACGAGGGAATCGTGACCGCCATCGCCCGCGCGGCGCGGAGATTGACCACGAGCTCGAGCCGCGCCGCGCGCCGCATCCCCAGCGCCGCCGGTCTGGCGCCTCGCAAGATCTGGTCGACCAGCAGAGCCGCCTGCCGGAAGACGTCGGTCCAGTTCGCGCCGTACGCGAGCAGGCCGCCGGCGTCGGCGTACTCGCGCGACGGGTACACCGCCGGCAGCTTCTCGCGACTCGCGAAGGTGGCCAGCCGCTGCCGCTGCGCGAGCGCGACCGCGTCCGCCAGCACGATCAGCCCCTGCGGCCGCAGCTTGCCGAGCGCGGTCAACGCTTCGCGGATGTCGGCGTCGCCGGCGATCTCGACGGGCGTCAGCTGCACGCCGCGCCCGTTGCCCGCGGCCTGCGTCGCGCGCAGGTCGGCGGCGGCGCTCGCGCCGGCGGCGCGCCACAGCACGGCCGCGCGCGCGAGCCGCGGCACCACCTGATGCAAGAGGTCGAGCCGGCGCGCCGCCAGCCCGGGGACGAACGTGGTGATCCCCGTGACGTTGGTGTTCGGGTCCTTGGTCGCGCCGGTCGCGTCGCCGCCGGTGGGGTCGTCGAACGAGACCGCGACGATGGGGATGGTCTTCGTGGCGCGCCGCGCGGCGTCGATCGCCTCGGGCCCGACGGCGACGATCACCGCGACGTTGAGCCGCACGAGGTCGTCGGCGTGCTGCGGATAGAGCTCGGGCTTGCCCTGGACGTAGCGGTACCAGATCTTGATCGACTGCCCCTCGACCCAATCGCGCTCGCGCAGACTGTCCCGCAAGACCGGGGCCGAGTCCGTGGTGGGCTCGTTGGCGAGATAGCCGATCCAGGGAATGCGCGGGTTCGGCTGCGCCGCCGGCGCCCGCGGCGACGGCACGAGCGTCGCGACCGCCAACAGCGCGAGGGCAGCGCTCGCGCGCCGCCGCGCGTCGCGCGCCGCGGGTACGCGCAGCGCATGCATCATGGCCGGAGCCTATCAAACGGTCGAGGAAATTGGTATGATCCGCCCGATGGCGCAAGGACTGCGAGAGCTGGTGGGGCGCGTGATGATCGATCCGGATTTTCTCGCCGAGCTCCAGCGCGCGCCGGAGCCGCTCCTTGCCGAGTACGAGCTGAGCGACACCGAGCGCGCGACAGTGCAGCAGGCCTTGGCCCGTCTCGCCAAGACGCCGTCGAGTGAGCGGCGGCACACGTTCCGCAGCAGTCTCATCAGCCGCGTGGCCACGTAAGGCCCCGCTGCCGCTTCGCGCGTGCAGGCATCGGCCGAAACCCTCACGTTCCTGCGCGACGTCCGTGTGTTCGAGTTGTTCTCCGGTCCCGATCTCGCCGTCGTGACCGGGCGGCTGCGCGAGCGCGACCTCCGGCGGCACCAGATCCTCTTCCGCGAGGGCGATCGCGGCGACGAGATGTTCATCGTGCGACGCGGGACCATGCTCATCTCGAAAGCGGTGACCGGCAAGGTCGAGCAGGTGCTGGTCCGCGTCGAGCCGTTCGATTTCTTCGGCGAGATGAGCCTGTTCGACGGCTCGCCCCGCTCCGCGACCGCCCAGGCCGAGACCGACGTCGAGCTGCTCATCCTCGGGCGCGACAGCATGCAGGCGATGACCGAGACCGCGCCGCACGCCGCCGCCGCGTTCTTCTACGCGATGGTCCAGGTCTTCATGGAGCGCCTGCGGCGGTCGACCCTGCAGGTCGCCGAGGCGACCCGCTGGGGCCTCGAGGCCACCGGCCTCGACGTCGAGGGCCGGTGATGCAGCGGCCCGCGCCCGCGAAGTTCGAGCTGCTCGTCCGGCGCGACGACTCCGACGAGTTCGAGCTCCGCCAGGTGGCGAGCGTCGTCGGCTACCTCAACTCGCGCCCGCGCCGGGTGGACCCGGAATCGTACGAGATCTCCGAGCTCCGCTCGCGGCTGGCGGTGGCGCCCGGCTTCATCCTCAAGAACACGACGACGGACCGCTTCCTCCTGCTGTCCGCGCCGGAGCGCTTCCTCTGGGATCAGATGGACGGCGCCACCTCGCTGCAGGAGATCGCGACCGCGTACGTACTGAAGTACGGCGAGTTCGACTTCGAGATCATCCCCAGCCTGCTGCGCAAGCTCCAGCGCGCGCAGCTCTTGACGTTCGAGCCGCGCTCGCGCCTGCGGGCGGCGCTGGCGCGCAACCGCGGCCGGGTCGTCGTCAAGGCGCTCGAGCTCGCGCTGACGAGCCTCGAGCGCATCCGGATCGCGAGCCACAACGTCCAGGGATTCTTCCAGGCGCTCTATCGCTTCGGCGGGTTCCTCGTCTTCACGCCGATCGCCGCGATCGCCGGCGCCGTGCTGGCGGTCCTGGGCGCCGCGGCCGCGGTGGTCCTCTTCCACGACGTGCGCGACATGCTCGAGGGATTCGGCGGCCACGCGCTGCGCGGCATCCTGACCGTCAAGCTCGTCTTCTTCGCGAGCGTGGCGTTGCACCAGCTCGTGCACGGGCTGGCCTGCATCCACTACCGCCGGCGGGTGCGCGAGTTCGGCTTCACCTTCCTGCACGGCTTCGTGCCGACGTTCTACGTCGACGTCACCGACATCTTCATGGCCAGCCGGCGCGCCCGCGTCGTCACCGCGGTGACGGGCGCGCTCGTGCATCTGGTCCTCGGCGCCGTCGCCTTCATCGTCGCCGCCCAGGCCCCGCCCGGCAGCTTCAGGCAGGCCTTCGCCGCCGCGTCCGGGATCATCCAGTGGCAGGCGCTGGTCGTCGCGCTCTATCCTTTCTGCTTCATCGAGATGGACGGCTACCACATCCTGGTCGACGTGCTCGGGGCGCCCACCCTGAAGCACGACGCGATCGCGTACGCCAAGCGGCTCCTGACCGGCGCCGGGCGGATCCGTCAGGGCCGCGAGGAGCTGCTCTGGATCGGCTACGTCGCGCTCTCGACCTTGTCGGTCGCCGCGTTCATCGCCTTCAACGTCTGGATCGTCCTCAGCGCGACGCACTGAAGCTCACGCGCCGGCGAGGTCGGCCAGCAGCGCCTCCACCGCCGCGGTGATCGCTCGCGCCCGCTCGGCCCCGCCCCGGTCGGCAGGCGCCGACCGGCCCGAGAGAGTCAGCGGCGGCTCTGTCGTGCCGAGCGCGACGATCGCGGCCTGAGCGCGCCCGCGGAGCGCATCGCCGACGAGCGCCGCCATCTCGGTGAGCACGGCCAGCCCGAGCGCCGCGCGGTCCGCCGCGGTCGGCGCCGCCGCGAGCGCCGCGGCCAGCGCGGCGCGCAGCCGCGCGGAGATGCGCACGCGGCCCCGTCCGATCTGGACGAGATCCCGCGCGACCGGCCCCCACTCGAACGAGAACGTCTGGGCGACCGACTCCACGAACGGCGCCAGCGGGGCGGCGCCGCGCGCGGCCACAACGGCGGCCACGCCGGCCCACACCGCGGCCGGCAGGGGCCGGCTCGGCGACGGCGCGGGCTCGCGAGCGAGGATCGTGTCGAGGTCGCCGTCGGCCCGCAGCAGGAGCGAGTCCTCGACCCGACGCGCGAGCGCCCAGAGCCCGCAGCGCACGCCCTCGGGCGAATCGACGATGCGCCGCGGGGCGTGGCGCACGATGCCCTGCCACTGCGGGCGATAGTAAGTGATGCCGCGCCAGACGACCTTCTCGATCCGCTCGCGCCGCTGCACGTAGAGACCGTCGGCGGCGAACAGGCGCTCGCAGGGCGCCGGCCGCCACGTGAGGCCGCCGGCCACGAAGGCCGCGAGCGGGTCGCTCACGTCCGGCTCGTAGCGGAACGACTCGAGCAGCGCCAGGAAGAGCTGCTCGGTCGGGTAGGGGCCGCGATAGGCAAGAGGCCCGGAGCCCTGCTCGGCCGCGCGCGCAGCGATGAGGTTCAACACCGCGGTCCCGCCGCCGGGCGGCAAGCGCGCGGGCTCGGCGAGGGCGGGGATGCGGTCGATCCGCGCCCAGTCGATCGCCTCGAACAGGGTGAGGCGGGCTCCCTGCCAGCCGTTGGCGGGCGGCTCCGCAGCGTGCCAGAGGCGATCCGACCAGCCCCATGGCGCGTCCCGCGTCGCGCGCGGCTCGATGCCGAGCCACGACCCGTCGGGAATCCGAACCCACGCGCTCTCGAGCGACCCCGTGGCCGTGCGGCGAAGGACGGTGACGAGCGTCCCCCGGCGATCCACGATCTGCACGGAGCGCAATGATACAATGCGGGTCTGTCAATGGAGACGTGGCTTTCCGCGCTCGAGATCGCGGACCTCGTCCGGCGTAAAGAAATCAAGCCGCTCGAGGTGCTGGACGTCATCCTCGCACGACTCGACGCGGTCAACCCGGCGCTCAACGCGTTCTGCCTGGTGACCGCCGACGTCGCGCGAATCGCCGCGCGCGAGGCGGAGATCGCCGTGATGAAGGGCGAGCCGATCGGCCCGCTCCACGGGGTGCCCCTCTCGGTCAAGGACGTCCTCCCGACCCGCGGGCTCGTGACCACGGGCGGCTCGCGACTCTTCGCCGACTACGTGCCCGAGGAAGATGCCCTGGCGGTCGGCCGACTCAAGGCCGCCGGCATGGTGCTCCTCGGCAAGACGAACACCTCCGAGTTCGGTCACAAGGCGTTCACCGAGTGCCCGCTCTTCGGCGCCACGCGCAATCCCTGGGATCCGACCCTGACGCCCGGCGGCTCGAGCGGCGGCGGCGCGGCCGCGGTGGCGAGCGGCGTGGGGCCGGTGGCGCTCGGGACCGACGCCGGCGGCTCGATCCGGATCCCGGCCGCGTTCTGCGGCCTCTACGGACTCAAGCCCTCCTTCGGCCGCGTGCCCGACCGCGCGATGTTCGGCGGCTTCGAGCGGGTCAACCACGTCGGGCCGATCACGCGCACGGTGCGCGACGCGGCGGCGGTGCTCGACGTGGTGGCCGGCGGAGACGACCGCGACCGCAGCTCGCTGCCGCGCGAGGTCGGCTCGTTTCTGGAGGCGTGCGACGGCGACGTGAAGGGCCTGCACGTGGCGTGGACGCCCGACCTCGGCTACGCGGCGGTGGACCCGAAGATCCTGGCGATCTGCGAGAACGCCGCGGGCACGTTCGAGACGCTCGGCTGTCACGTGGAGGTCGTCAATCCCGGGTGGGAAAATCCCGAGGAGATCTTCGCGACGATGATCGCCGCGCAGTTCTACGCCGCCTGGTCCGATCGGCTGCCCGACGCCGAGCGCGCCATGGACGCCTCACTCGTGCGGTTCATCCGCCGCGGCGGCGCGGTGAGCGCGCGCGACTACCTGCGCGCCGTCGCGCGCGTCGAGGAATACTGGCGCGAGGCGCAGACGTTCCTCGAGCGCTTCGACGTGCTGCTCATGCCGACCGTGGCCGCGCTCGCCTTCCCGGCGGGCGCGCACCCGCCCCGCGAGATCGCGGGACAGGAGGTCTCGGTGCTCGGCTGGATGCCGTTCACGTATCCCTTCAACCTGACCGGCCAGCCGGCGGCGAGCGTGCCCGCCGGATGGACTGACGAAGGCCTGCCGGTCGGCCTGCAGATCGTGGGGCGCCGCCACGCCGACGCCACCGTGCTCGCCGCCTCGGCCGCGTTCGAGGCGGCGTCGCCCTGGAGAGATCGCCGTCCCGCCATTTGAGCCCGCGCACCACCGCCGATGACCGACCGCGCCCGATGGGCGATCGTCACCGCCGTGCTGCTGGTGCTGCTCGCCATCGTCATCTGGCTGGTCGCCGCCGACGCCGCGATCGTCCGGTTCACCGTTCGCCTCTACCAGGACAAGAAGTTCCTCAAGGAGACGGTCCGGTCATGGGGCTGGATGGCGCCGCTCGTGTTCATCGCGATCCAGGCGCTCCAGGTCATCATCTCCCCGATCCCGGGCGAGATCACCGGGCCGGTGGGCGGCGCGCTCTTCGGCACCTGGCTCGGGCTCTTCTACTCGACGATCGGCCTGACCGCCGGGACCCTGTTCTGCTTCTGGGTGGGGCGCAAGTGGGGCGAGCCGCTCGTGCGACCGTGGCTCAGCGAGCACCACTGGAGCCAGATGAACTTCATCCTCGAGGCCGAGGGCGCGATCATCTGCTTCATCCTTTATCTGGTCCCGGGCTTTCCGAAGGACATCATTTCGTACCTCTTCGGGATCAGCCCGATGCCCTTCTGGGTCTTCGCCATCGTCTCGACGGTCGGGCGGCTCCCCGGCACGTGGATCTCCTCCTACTTCGGCGCGCACGTGGCCGAGCAGCAGTACATCTACGCGATCGCGTTCTTGGCGATCGTCGTCGCGCTCTGCCTGCCGGTCTACTACTATCGCGGTCGCATCATCAAGCGCTTCCACAAGCCGCGGACCGGCCAGGAGGAGCGTCCGGAAAGCTCTTGACGCCCCGGCCGGGGGCCGATAGACTTTCGGACACGCTATGGGCACCTCGACTCGCTGCTGCGGCTTCTACCTTTACTTCTTCGCCGAGGTCCGCCCAGGCGCCCTGACTTGAGCTAACCAGGTGC
>Ga0209058_1000842_pt1 | contig 26580 bp, 23 predicted proteins | sample GraSoiAngelo_147_FD_185904 | JGI IMG/M metagenome (GOLD analysis project Ga0209058, IMG submission 185904) | Grasslands soil microbial communities from the Angelo Coastal Reserve, California, USA - 14_1009_05_40cm (SPAdes) (version 2) | ecosystem: Environmental > Terrestrial > Soil > Grasslands ... | reverse complement strand
CCTGGTGGGTGTCTACCTTGCGACAGCGCCTGATGCAGAAGCCATAAAACTCGAAGCGGCAATGGTGAAGGCTTGGGAGATCTACGTTCAGCTCACCGAGAAACGGATTGAAGCGGAATTGAACAGCACGTCCGGTTTTTTGCGGACGGATTTCTTACCGCCGGGCGAGGCGTCAAGGATCACCAGGATCATCAACAGCGGGCGCGCTTACATCGAGAAGATGAACACGAGGACTGCCGATGGCCGTGAGGTGTCAGCGCCCGATGCCATGATTCACCACTGGTTTGGCTCGATATTCATCCCCAAAATACAGTCGGAGACGCTGCTGAACTGGGTAAAGGATTACGATCAGCATTACCGGTATTTCAAAGAGGTTGAGGATTCCAAGCTTCTCTCCCACGATGGCGACAGGTTCGACATTTTCCTGCGTTTCGTCCGCAAGAAAGTGGTTACCGTCCACTACAACACGAATCACACGGCCATTTACCGGCATCATCGTGATGGGTTTGAGTCCAGCCGCAGTTTCACGACACGAATCGCTGAAGTGCAAAATGCCGGAACCGCTTCCGAAATGGAAAAACCGGTCGGCGACGACAGCGGCTTTCTGTGGCGCCTGAATTCGTATTGGCGGTTCAAACAACAGGGAGACGGCGTCGTTGTTGAATGCGAGTCGATTAGCCTGAGCCGTTCGATTCCCTTTGGTTTGGGGTGGTTGATCAAAGGCTTCGTTGAATCTGTTCCGCGGGAATCTCTCGAAAACACGCTCGTTTCGATCCGCGATGGTGTGACGAAATGACGCGAAATACAAAACGAGATGTCACAGTTTTGCTTCAAGCCTGGAGTGAGGGGGATCAGTCCGCGCTGGAGGAACTGACACCTCTGATTTACGCAGAGCTGCGACGTCTGGCCAGAAGTCATATGGCCCGTGAAAAGTCGAGCCCGACGTTAGAAACAGGCGTATTGCTGAATGAGGCTTTTTTGCGGTTGGTCCACTGGAAAAAGGCGCGGTGGCAAAACCGATCTCACTTCTACGGTCTTGCTGCGAAGATCATGCGGCGCGTTCTTGTCGACGATGCAAGATCTCATCGCTATCAAAAGCGGGGCGGCGGTATCCGCGCTGTCCCGCTGGATGACGCGGTCGTCGTGTCGCGCGAACGGAGCCGCGATCTTGTTGCTTTGGACGAGGCGCTGGAAAATCTCGCGAAATTCGATGAGCGCAAGAGCAGGGTCGTCGAGCTGCGATTCTTCGGCGGGCTGAGTGTAGAAGAAACCGCCGAAGTTCTTAACGGGAAATTCATCGAGTTTGGACCCGGCAAAGGGAACTACAAGGCATGGCTGTATCGGGAACTCAGCGATAAGCGTTCTGAATAAGCGTTTTCTGCGAGAACGGCAGATAAGCGAGTCCCGCGATGCAAACCAACGCCGGGCCGATGCCGATCCGATGCGAGACCAGTAGCGGCGACGCCGACCATAGCGCATCGAGCAGCAATAGCGCGGGAAATAGCCGCCAGAACTGCTTGCCGGTTGCTGGATGATTCCATGCAATGGCGGACGTCAGATAAATTCGCGAAGCGATACCCGCTGTGGCCGCAACAATCAGCAATCGAACCGCCGCGTTCGGCGGCACATTCAATTGTTCCTCCAACACGCTCGTCGCGGCGTCCATGTAATAGAGCGTTGTGGAATAGAGGCAAAGATAGCCAGCTTGGATAATGAGAAGCAGCCGCCGCGCCCGCCCGGGAGCCATGACGTAAGCTGTTTCGCCGAAGAGATCGGAGATCTTCTTTTCCACCTGAAACGTTCCATCGCGTTTTCGAGTTTCCTCCAGCGCAGATGACAGCGCCGCCTCCACTTCGCTTAGCGTTTGGAATCGATTCGCAGGATCTTTTTCAAGACATCGCATGATGGCTTTTTCCAGACTGGCCGGCAGGAGCGGTTCCAGGCTACGAGGACCCGGCGGCGTTCCGCGAATCTGCGTGAGGGCAACGGCTATGGGCGTGTCGCCGCTAAAGGCCATTTGTCCGGTGAAGACCTCATACATCAGCAGACCCAACGAATAAATGTCGGACCGCATATCGATCGGCCGACCCTCGACCTGTTCCGGCGACATATACGCAGGTGTGCCGGATAACGCTGTTGTCGTCGTTGTTGAGGCGACGCGAGCGATCCCAAAGTCCATAATCTTTACGTCGCCTGTTTCATCCAACATGATGTTTTCGGGCTTGAGATCCCCGTGGATGATTCCTTGCGCGTGAGCCTCGCGCAACCCCTCGCAAATCTGGCGGATCAGTTCAACACCCTTCCTGATGGACAGCGCACGAAGGCGCGTCAATACGCGGCGAAGACTCTCGCCCGCGACGAATTCCATTGAAATGTAAGTAAGATCCCCGGATCGATTGATGTCGTAAATCCTGCAGACATTCTTGTGGGTAACACGGCGGGAAAGCTTCAACTCCGTTTTGAAACGATCGATCATCTTCTGATCGGTAGCGATGTCGGAGTGAAGAATCTTGACCGCGATAATCTCGTCCGCCTCGTGATCATGGACTCGATAAACGGTTCCCATTCCGCCCCTGCCCGTTTCTCCAAGCACTGTGTAGCGGTGGCCGAGTGAGGGCAGATTTTTGTACGCCAGCGATTCCGCTTCGAGTTCGATCGCGGGACGCTCCAGGAAATCCGTCGTCCGGCTAGTGGCGAGTAGCGATTCCACATCCCGTCGAGTATCGGCATCTCCCCGGCAAGCCTCATCCAGGAAAGCGTCTCGGCTCTCGGAATCGCGTTCCAAAGCGGCATGGTAAATCGATTCGATTTTTTTCCACCGTTCAGGAGTCATGCACTTACCCGCGTATCGTACAGCAAGTCCCTCAATGACAATTGAACATTGAACAGTGAACAATTTTTCGGAAATGTTCATTGTTCACTGTTCAATAGTCAATTGTCATTTGGGTTCAGAAATGTTGCCAGCCCTGAGGCCTTAGCACGGATTCCTGAGTTCCAGCGATGAGGAAGACCTGGTTTTCCACTTCGGAGCCGATGATCTCGCCGATCCGTCTTAGAGGCACATTCATCCTCACCTCTGCGAGATCATGCGGCGACGCAACGATCAGCTCATACTCTTCGCCGCCATGCAGGATGTGATCATCCCCCGCTCCCGGCCACCCCGGCAGTCGGTCCTTGTAGATGCGGGCGGAAACCTTCGATTCCTCCACGATGTGTGTGAGATCGGTGGAAAGTCCGTCACTGATGTCGATCATCGCCTGGGCGCGCTCCAAAAGCGCAGCGCCCAGCTTGTGCCGCGGTTCAGGATAAAGATGTCTGCGGACGGCCGGATTTTTCAGATCGCCCGATCTCAAGCATTCGAGACCAAGAGCGGAACCGCCGAGTTGTCCGCTAACGTAGATCGAATCGCCTGGTCTGGCGCCGGACCGGCGAATTGCCTTGCCGGAGGGAACACTGCCGATCATGGAAACGTCGACGAAAATGCGATCGGAGGATGACGAATCGCCTCCGATGAGAGAAAGCTTGAAGTCACTGCACGCCAGGGCGACACCGTCGAGGAAGGAATCGACCCAGGCGCCATCCAAATCGTCCGGCGCTGCGAGTGAGATCAGGAAATAAAGCGGGGTGCCTCCCATAGCGCCCACATCGCTGACATTCGCGGCGACGGATTTGTAGCCGATCGAATCCGGCGGATCGAGATCACGAATGAAATGCGTATTCTCGGCGAGCAGGTCGGAACAGAAAACCAGGGATTGGCCGGCAGGAACATCAAAAACGGCGGCGTCGTCGCCAATGGGAACAACGATGGGCGCTTTGAATCGTTCGCGAATTTTTCGAATGAGGCCGCTCTCGCCGAGATCTTCGAGCTTCACACCGTAGCCTCGGCGCCTTTCGGCAGACGCCTCGGCCCTCGCCGGGGCAAGGCGTTTGGAGGCTTTTTCTCTTCAAGCAGCGCTGCTTTGAAGACGCTCTGGATGTCGTCGACGAAGATGAATTTCATCTCATTGCGGATGGTTTCGTTCACATCTTCGAGATCACGTTTATTCAATGCCGGCAGAATTATCGTGTCGATCTTGGCACGGCGCGCTGCCAGGACTTTCTCTTTGATACCTCCGACGGGAAGTACCTCGCCGCGCAGTGTAATTTCGCCCGTCATCGCGATTTTTCGATGGACCGCTTTCTGGGTCAGCAGCGACAGGATCGCCGTTGCCATCGTGACACCGGCCGACGGACCATCTTTAGGGATTGCGCCTTCGGGCACGTGGACGTGAATGTCGTGCTTCGAGAAGAAGTCATCGCTGATTCCAAACTCTTTTGCGTGCGAACGCGCGTAACTGAGTGCCGCCTGAGCCGACTCCTTCATGACATCGCCGAGTTGTCCGGTCAGCGTCAGACCGCCGCGGCCCTTCATTGCTGTGGCTTCGACGAAGAGCACATCGCCGCCGACGGGTGTCCATGCCAGGCCCGTAGCGACTCCGACCTGATCGCGCTTCAGCAGCTCTTCCTGGAAAATTTTGGGACGCCCGAGGAATTGGTCCAGATTGTCGGTATGAATTTTCCGGGTCTTCTTTTCGCCGAGGGCAACCTGTTTGGCGACCTTGCGGCAGGCCGCAGCGATTTCGCGTTCCAGGTTCCGTAATCCTGCTTCCTGTGTGTACAGATTGATAATGGTGCGGAGCCCTTCATCCGTAAATTGGATCTGCTCGTTCTTTAGACCGTGCGCTGCGGTCTGTTTCGGAATCAAGTGGCGCTTCGCGATTTCGATTTTCTCCTCTTCCGTGTAGCCGCTGAGCTGGATGATCTCCATGCGATCGCGAAACGCCGGCTGTATCGGATCCAGCATGTTCGCGGTTGTAATGAACATCACGTTCGAGAGATCGAAGGGCACGCCAAGATAGTTATCTCTGAAGGCGAAGTTTTGCTCCGGGTCGAGAACTTCGAGTAATGCCGATGAAGGATCGCCGCGGAAATCCGCTCCGATTTTATCCACCTCGTCCATCATGAAAACTGGATTGTTGGTGCCGGCCTGATGAATACTTTGGATGATTCGTCCCGGCATGGCGCCGACGTACGTCCGGCGATGGCCCCGGATCTCCGCTTCATCATGCACACCGCCGAGGCTGATTCGAACAAATTTGCGGCCCAAAGCGCGAGCGATGGATTTTCCGAGTGAAGTCTTGCCAACACCCGGCGGGCCGACAAAGCACAGGATTGGTCCTTTCGTGTCCTTCTTCAGCTTGCGCACGGCGAGATGCTCGACAATTCGCTCTTTGATTTTCTCAAGACCGTAATGATCTTCATCCAGAATCTTCTGGGCCTTCTTCAGGTCGAGATTGTCTTTCGTGGATTTCAACCATGGCAGCGAAACCATCCAATCCAGATAATTGCGCAGCGTGGCGGTTTCGGCCGCATCCGGATGCATACGCTCCAGCCGTCCGAGTTGCCGTTCAGCTTCTTCGGTCATCTCGGACGGCATTTTGGCCTTTTTGATTTTCCTGCGGTACTGCTCGATCTCCTCCTGCAGTTCATTTCCTTCACCCAATTCCTGTTGGATCGCTTTCATCTGCTGGCGAAGGTAGAATTCGCGCTGGCTCTTATCCATCTCGCCACGGGCTTGCGTGTTGATGTCGTTTTGAATTTCGAGGACTCCGATTTCTTTCGCCATCAACTCGTGAACACGCCGCAGACGCGCCACAGGATCCAGCACCTCGAGGACCTCCTGCGCTTTATCGATTTTCAAATCGAGATTGGAGGCCACGAGATCCGAGAGCCGGCCGGGATCATCGATTTGGGTTGCGATCGCCACGAGGTCTTGTGAAATGTTTTTCCCGAGCGACACCATCTTTTCCAAAGATGACTTGACGTTGCGGATGAGAGCTTCGAGTTCCGGTGAATCCGGTACGACTTGGGGTTCCGTCTTCGGCGCGACCTTAGCAGTGATATACGGTTTGGAGTCTTCGAAATACTCCACCTTGGCTCGCGAGAAGCCTTGAACCAGGATTCGCACACGGCCGTCGGGCAGCTTCAGCATTCGCAGGATCACCGAAACGGTCCCGAAATCGTGCAGATCCTCCGCCTTCGGATCATCGACGTTGGCGTTTTTCTGCGACACCAGCAGAATCATCCGGTTTTCGGAAAGAGCTTGATCCACTGCCTTCGCCGAACGATCGCGGTTCACAAATAACGGCACGATCATGTAGGGGAAAACGACGATGTCCGGGAGCGGCAATACCGGGAGAACGTCCGGAATACTAACTTGTTGTTGTTCAGGACCTTGATCTGCTTTGACCAATTCCATGCTCATAATCTATATGCCTAAACAGTCCTGATGCACGGCGCGAGCACCGATGCGAGGGAATTTGAAATTGGACGAATCCTGCATCTTAAATCCGAGATCCGAAATCTGTAATTGGACGTCCAATCCGAAATTTCGGATTTCGGATTGGAGATGGTCTTTTGTCCGATTTCACAATTTCCCTCACAGGATCGGAATATTCACCACCTCTGGCTTAGACTTCGGCAGGTGGATTTTCATGAGTCCGTCTTTTAATTCTGCTTTGGCCTGCGTGTAATCGACTGCCAGATTGATTGAGATTTCGCGGCGGAAGGGACCATAGGTCCGTTCGAGGCACAGGTATTTCGCGACCCCATGATCAGGGGGCGTTTGCCGCTTCAAGCCGGAAATGATCAGAACTCCATCGTTCCAGGCCAATTGGATATCCGAGCGATGCACTCCGGGCATTTCGACAATGATGACAATTTCGTCAGTTCGCTCGCAGACATCGACGGTGGGCGTCCAGGTTGCTCCTTCCCGTGCTTCTCGAGCGAATTCGAAATACATGAAAAACTATTCCCGGCTTTTCAGGAGATCTTTCAGTTCCGTCATGAATTCCTGGACATCCTTGAAGTCCAGGTAGACGGACGCGAATCGAACGTACGCGACTTTATCGAGATTCTTCAGTTCATTCATAATCATCTCACCAAGGCTCCGGGTATTGACCTCTCGTTCGCTCGATTCTTGGACCATCGCTTCGGCTTTGTCGGCGATCGTTTCGAGTTGAATCATCGAAACCGGGCGTTTTTCGCACGCCTTCAGCAAACCAGCCAGAACCTTTTGCCTGTCGAATCGTTCCCGTCGCCCATCCTTCTTGACGGCCATATAGGGTATTTCGTCGATCCGCTCGTAACTGGTGAAGCGCCTCTGGCATGCGAGGCATTGCCGCCGCCGGCGGATCGCCTCGCCTTCCTTACTTTCCCGCGAATCAACGACCTTATCCTGAAGATGGCCGCAGAACGGACATTTCATTATATTATTCCACCGGTACGGCTCTGAGATCCTTCAACGACAGCCCATGAGATAGCATATAGAGCCCCCCGGCCAGAACGGTCGGGACGTAGCTTGAAACCCACGCCACCAGCGATGTTGCGATTGCTTTCTCGGCGGGCACAATGAAGAACGTAGTCATGCAGAAGACATATCCCGCTTGAAAACCCCCTCCGATGCCCGGGACTTGCGCGACCGATCCGATTGCTGCGCCGACCATGACCAAAGTTGCGGCTGAAACCGAGAAACGAAAATTCATTCCTAGCAGCATGAACCAAAACTGCAGGACGATGATGATCCAGACCAGAACGGAATGTGCGATCACCAGTCCGAAGCTGCGTCCGCGATCGAGGAACGACAAGCCTTGCGAGAAACTTTTTAACAATGAGGCGAGCCGCGCGATGTGTACGTAGCGGACGATGCGTTCCACATTCGCTCGGAAAAAAAACAGCACGACCAGGACGGCAATCGAGCCGGCAACCATCATCCATGCCGCGTTTTTCATGAGCGTCACCGTATGCTCGGCTGCCGAAGGGAGCTCGACCAATAGTAATGCCCATCCAAACAAGGCGATGATCATGAGCGTGTCGAGAAAACGCTCTACGATGATGGTTGCAACCGATGCCGAGAGTGGAATCTGTTCGCATCGCGTAAGCCAAAGTGGCCGCACGAGCTCGCCCGCTCGTCCAATCAGGTATATGGCTGAAAATCCCAAAACATTGCTGCTGATCAGCGGTCCCATGCGGATGGATTTCAAAGGGTTCAGCAATACCTTCCATCGAAAGGCGCGAGCCACATACGTCAGCAGGGTTGCAGCAATCGATGCTGTGAGCCAGCCCGGTTGAACATTCCACAAGCTCGACACAAACAACGACCAATCAAAATCCCAGCCTGCAAGGCGATACAATGCGACGACTACAATTGCCGACAAGATCAATAATAACAACAACTTCCGGTTCATAACTGCGCGATTATCTCAGAAAGGTAACAATAATTTGAAACTTTTATTCGCCCGGCCTCGTTATAAATATATTTTCAAGCTCAGTCGCAACACACTCGGGATCGAAAGGAGGGCAAATGAGATCTCCCCGGGGTACCGGAGCAATCTTCTGGGGCCTGACGTTGACGGCGATCGGGGCGCTGCTGCTCTTACGAAATTTGGGGTACCGCATTCCGATATGGGGGTATGTTGCACGTTATTGGCCTGCTCTGCTGATCGGTTGGGGTTTGTTGAAAATCGTCGATTACTATCGGCTCAGGAATGCAGGCGACAATCAGCCGCTGTTCTCCGGCAGGGAGGTTGCCTTACTCATCTTTGTGATCTTCGCAGGAACCGCGGTAACGACCGCGGCGAATATGAGCTCTGATCTCGGCAATATTTTTGAAATTGGTGATATCGATCTATGGGACATCACTGGAAATAACTTCACCTTTGACGAACACCGCGAGACGCCAGTGCCGTCGGGTTCGAATATCGAAATCGTGAATTTCTACGGGAATGTCGAGGTGCGTCCTTCCGACTCCGATCGCGTCGTTCTCGATGTAAAGAAAACGGTTCGCGCATCGAACAAGGAAGAAGCCGAGCGGCTTTCCAAGGACTTCACATTTTCAATCAGCAACATCGGTAGCGGATACCGAATCGCGTCGAATCGAGAGAGCGGCGTGGAGTTTGGGGGCATTCCGCGCCAGCGATATAAAAGCTCTCTAACGATTCAGGTGCCCAAACGTTCCGCGCTTCGGCTCAACAATCGTAACGGCAAGGTTAGCATTCAGGCTGTGGACGGAACTCAGGAAGTGTCGAATCGCTACGGACAGGTGGACGTGCGGAATATTACCGGGACTGTACAGGTCGAGAATCGGAACGGGAGCGTCCGCGTCCAAGATGTGCGTGGGGATGTTTCCGTCAAAAGCCGCAACGGCGATTTATTCATGTCGCTGGTGAGCCCACCCCAGAACGATATTCAAATTTCCAGCCGTTACGGTAATGTCACTGTGGAGCTTCCTTCAAATTCTTCCTTCAGCATCGATGCCCGCACCGAATTTGGCGAAATCCGTTCGGAGTTCCAAGGACTCAATATGGCTGCGTCGAACCGTGAACGCTACCTGAACGGACGAGTGGGAGCCGGTGGACCGCAGATCATGATTGCAGTTGGCAACGGCACGATTCACCTCGGCCGGAAGGGATAAATCGTCCGGTGCCGATCAATCGCATTTATCTCGTTGGCTTCATGGGGTCGGGAAAAACCACGGTTGGGCGGCGCCTGGCAAAAAAACTCGGCTGGAAATTCATCGACCTCGATGAGGAAATCGAGCATCGCGAAGCGCGCACCATAGCCGATATCTTTCGCGAAAGCGGCGAAGCCCACTTCAGGCAGCTCGAACGCCACACATTGAAACGGATTTCATCTTTGAAACACGCCGTCATCGCTCTCGGAGGTGGAGCATTTCTCGATCCGGAAAACCGCTCGATTGCTGAATCCACAGGTTTGACGGTTTGGCTTAAAGTGTCTTTCGCGAATGTTGGCCATCGTGTGAAAATCGACGGTACACGGCCTAAGTTCACCAGCAAAGAACAGGCGGAAAAACTCTATCTAAGCCGGGACTCCTATTACTCGCTGGCGCAACTTCACGTCTCGACGGATAATGGCACCCCCGAAACGATTGCAGACGAGATCGTAGAGGCCATTCGGAAGTCATGAACGTTTTTCTTACATTGCTTTTATTACTTGCGCCGGTAAAGGTCGAGCAGGGCCGCTTCACGATTTTTAAGGATGGCAAGAGGATGGGAAGGCGCGGATCCGGATATGTTGTCGAAGGCAAGACGACCATTGGGAATGACGTCATTTCCAGTCAAATGGAATTGGATGAGAAACTCGCCGTAACCTCATATCGGGCCTCCAGCCCCGAGGGATCCATCCAGGTAAAAGTGACGCCTCCAGTCAGCGAGCTGCAGTCGATAGTTCAGGGAGAGACATCGACGGCAGACTTCAGATTTCCCGAAGGCGGGGTCATCCTCGACAACAATTTCTTTCATCACTACCTGATCTTGCTGTATCGCGTCCAAGTGGGCCAGAGTTCGTTTTCCATCTTTGTACCGCACGACCTCAGGGTGGGGGCGGCCACGGTGCGCCCAGCCGGCCCACGCACCTACAACTTGGACGTTGGGGAAGTGAAGCTGCAAGCTACAATAGACGCTGACGGCAGCCTCATGAAACTGGCCGTACCGGCGGCAAATGTGGTTGTCCAGCGGTAAACTGTAGGGGCGGTCTGTGACCGCCCCGGAGGTCGGCGGTCATAGACCGCCGCTACAAGTCCATGGATATTACCGATTATGGAGCAATAGGTCAGATCGCAGTGGCTTTCGCCGCCGGACTGGTCTCATTCTTGTCGCCCTGTGTGTTACCCCTCGTCCCCGGTTATATATCCATCATTTCGGGGTCCTCGCTGGATCAGCTCAAGGCCCGCGAGAAGGACGCTTCGCTTCTCCGAACAGTGTTGTTGAATTCGGTCATGTTCATTGTTGGCTTTTCGCTGACGTTCATCCTACTGGGCGCCTCGGCGACATGGATCGGACAGGTCCTCGTCTCACGGATGCAATTACTGGGCAGGATTGCCGGACTGATTCTCATTGTGTTCGGCATTCATCTGCTCGGCATTGTCAAGATCAACGCGCTCTACCAGGACAAACGCTTTCATAACATCGAAAAGCCACGCGGAATTGCGGGCGCATTTGTGTTGGGTTTGGCGTTTGCGTTCGGCTGGACGCCCTGCATCGGCCCCATCCTGGCAGGTATTCTGACCATTGCCAGCACGAAACAGACGGTCACCGATGGGATGTTTTTATTGGCCGTATATTCAGCCGGTCTCGGAATTCCGTTTCTCTTGACCAGCCTCGCTCTGAACAAATTCCTATCTTTCTATGGCCGGTTCAAAAAGCACTTCCATGCAGTGGAAGTTGCGAGCGGCGCTCTGGTCATTGCCGTCGGCTTGCTGATGGTCACGGGCAGTCTCTCTCGCCTCGCCACCTGGTTTTCATTCCTGAATCGTTTCGCGCTCTGAGGGCCGTTGCCGTTGCCTCCAGAATCCGGTGTGATCGACCCCTTCGCTCGAGCCCGCCTGCTGCTGAGGTCATTCTCCCCCTTATGAGGGGGAGACGCGCCGAAGGCGCCGAAGGGGATCGCTCACAGTACTTTTGAGGCAAAGTAGGCCCTTATTTCGCCACCACGGGTAGAGCGATGAAACTGCTGTGATAGACGCGCTGCGTTGCTTTGACGTAGTCGGATGATTTCGCGAAGAAAATATTCGGCACGAAAGTCTGAGGGTTGCGGTCATAGAGCGGGAACCAGCTGGATTGAATCTGAACCATGACACGGTGCCCCGGCCGGAATACGTGATTTGCGTTTGGAAGAACGAATTTATAAGTCAACGGGACATTCGGCCTCAACGCTTTCGGTTGTTCGAAACTTTCCCGGTAGCGGCCCCGAAAGATGTCCATCGCGATCCCCAATTGATACCCGCTCATTTCTTCCTGACTCGGAACTTCGTCGGGATAGACGTCGATCACTTTGACAACCCAGTCGCTATCTGTACCGCTCGTCGAAGCAACGAGATTTGCCATTGGCGCTCCAGCGATGTGCAGCGGCGCCGTCAATGGCGCTGTCATGTAGGTAAGAACATCGGTACGATCGGCGAATGCCCGTTGGTCGGTGACCAGCCAGCGTCTCCACGCATCCGAGTCTCCAACACGAACGGGACGGGGAATATAGGGGACAGGCTTGGCGGGATCGGAAACGTATTCGTCATAGCCGCTCGCGCCCTCCTTTGAGGCTGCGGGAGCGCTGAAGGAGAGTCCAAAACCCGGAGTGAGATAGAGCGGCTTGGACTTCACTGCACATCCGGCGTCGCACGCCTGCGGCCACGACTTGAAACGATCCCAGTGGTTCTCGCCCGTGTTGTAGATGAATACCGGCGGCGTATCGGCCTTCGGCGCTACATCCTTCAGGTATTGATCGAAGAACGGTTTGAGCACATCGCGGCGGAATTGGAGCGCGGTGTCGCCGTCCCATTTCAGAGGTCCCAGAGTCGTGCCATTGTAGTTCACACCGCTATGGCGCCACGGGCCCATGACCAGGAAGTTCCTTGTATTTCCGGCGTCCTTCGATTCGGTGGCCAGATAGCAGTGAATAGCGCCCCACATGTCTTCCTGATCCCACAATCCTTGAATCCACATAGTGGGGACCTTCAGGGGCTGCGCAGCCATGATTTTGTCGAGGGCTTGCGCCTGCCAAAACATGTCGTAGGCGGGGTGCTCAGACGTCTTGCGCCACCATGGCAGTTGATCGAGGCCTGCCGAGCGGGCAAAATCACCAGCAGATCCAGCGCGCCGGAAGTTTTCGTAATCGTCCCGTGTTTCCCGGACGATGGAGTTGCCATCACTTTTGACTGTGGTTTGATCGGTAAAGTAATCGAAGTTCACCTGGCGGAATGCGCCAAAATGAAACCAGTCGTCTCCCATCCAACCGTCGACCATGGGACTCATTGGCGCAGCGACCTTTAATGCTGGATGCGGATTGACCAGCGCCATGACGACGGTGAATCCCTCATACGAGCTTCCCAGCATGCCGATCTTGCCATTGGATTCCGGCACATTTTTCACGAGCCACTCGATCGTGTCGTATGCGTCGGTCGAGTGATCCACCATGGTCGCGTTGAGAGGACCTCTCAATGGCCGGGTCATCACGTATTCTCCTTCCGACCCATACTTGCCGCGAACATCCTGAAATACCCGGATATAGCCGTCCGCAGCAAACACCTCATCGCCTTCCGGCAGAATGGCAAGCATGCGCGGGGATTGAATTCGTTCCGTACGCCTGCTGGCGTTGTAGGGTGTGCGGGTCATGATCATCGGCGCGTTCCTGGCGCCTTTCGGAACAACGATGACCGTATGCAGCTTGACGCCGTCGCGCATCGGAATCATGACTTCGCGTTTGACATGGTCGTAGGACCCCGTTGGCGTTTCGAATTTCGGTGGAATGTCGGGCGTCAGCGGAGAGATTTGCGCCTGAATGACTGCGGCGCCCACCAGCAATATGGCGGCGAGCAAGCACTGCCGAATGGTTGTGGAGAGCATGAAAAATTCTAACCCGCTTCCGGGAAACCCGCTACGGTTGGGGAAATCTCTTGACATAAAATCGTCCACTCCCTAAAACGGTGTCAGCGATCGGCACAATGACGTGCTAATTTGACAACGAAGTCCTCAGAACAGCGCGTTTGAGGACATTTTTGTTTGGGTGGCGGAGGCAAGGGTCCTTTATGGTTTTGATCAGGGTTCAGTACGATGCATACAACCGTCAGTTTAAACTTCTGGACCGGGAGCTGGTAGGCGCGCTTGAAGATGGAGAGACGTATGTGCTGATCGCGGACCTCTCGGTTGAAGATTTCAGACGAACCGCTGCTCCGGATATTCATTCGAAACTTGAAGAGGCGTACTCACCACTGAGCCTGGTACCATCTGGGCTCTCGTGATCTAGGCCATTAATCATCAGCCATCAATCAATTTTCATTTCTCATTTGGATCTTTCTTGATTCAGTCGCAGGTTCGTCGAGAAGAGGAATAGGCTTCGGAACCTGAAGTGCACTTCCTTAAGGTAGGTGTTGCCGATGAGCCCAAATGTTTACGGCATAAATCCTACCGGCACAATCGATTTACTCAAGAAAAGAGCCGCCCTGATCAAGCAGGGCCGCAAGCCGGCAGACGGCCGAAAAGTGGCGCTCATCGTTGAAGGTGGGGCGATGCGCGGCGTGATTTCCTGCGCCGCTTTGATGGGACTCGAAGAGCTCGGAATGACGGAAGCCTTCGATGAGGTCTATGGCGCCTCCGCAGGTGCGGTGAACGCGGCATATTTCCTCGCCCGGCAAGCCGCCTACGCGACGACACTCTATTATCAGAAAATCAACAACACGCGCTTCATCCGCCGGTTTTGGCAGCGGAAGATTGTGGACATCGACGGTCTGTTCGATTCGATTGTTGCTGGCAAGCAACCGTTGCAGGTCGACAAGGTGCTCTCCGCCCGATCGCAATTCTTCATCACCATCGCCGATGCTTGCACGGGCGAAGCTTTCCTCAGCCACGCGCAAACAAGCCAAACGCCGCTCCTGACACAACTGAAAGCGAGCGTCGCAATGCCGCTCTTATACAACTGTCTCATCACCGTCGATGGCCGCCAGTGTTTTGATGGCGGATTGATCAATCCCCTGCCGATTGTGGAGGCGATCGAGTCGGGTTCGACCGATCTTCTCATATTGCTCACTCGACCGCCGAGCTTTCGCGACCGTCCACCAGGCCGCCTGGAACAACACATCTTCAACTTGCTGTGCGCGCGAGGCAATTCCCGACTATTGAGAGTCTTTTGCAACACGTACACTCGTGAGAATGCCCTTCGCGACATCGCTCTTGGGCGGCAGGTGATTCCCGATGGGATCCGAATCGCGACCCTTTGCCCCGAAGAAAACGAACCCCATGTCGAACGCACCACGCGAAACGCTCAGCTCTTGAAATCCGCCGCGATCGCGAGCGCCACGCGGACGCTTACGGCGTTTGGACATGAGGTGGCAGATTTCATCGAAGTGTTGCGGCCATTGCCCGCGATCGCTTCAGAGATAGAATCGATCGGTTCCGAACCGGACGACTCTACACTCGCCGCCGCGTAGAATCTACGTCATCGTTTTGAGTGCTGCGGCTTCGTTGTTGAACACCTCGAAAACGGTAAGGAGCTTCGTGATTTGGAGCAGATCTTGAACGCGGCGGGTGAGGTTCAGCAGCTTGAGTTGGCCGCCCTGATTGCGAACGGTCGTGAACGAACTGACGAGTTCGCCGAGCCCGGAACTATCGATATAATCGACGTCGGCCAGGTTTAACAGAAACTTCTGATCGCCTGCGGCAAGAAGTTTTCGAATGCGATCGCGTAAGACAAGCGTGCCTTCTCCCATTGTGATCCGGCCGCTGAGATCCAGAATGACGACGTCATCCAGACGCCTCGGATTGAGAAGCATGCTCATCTCGGGCGATCTCCATCCAGCCCAGAAAGTCTCTTCACCATGCGGAGCCGGCATCCGCCGCCTTCTCTCTGGGACAGATCCACTTCATCCATGAATGACCGGATGATCAAGATGCCCCGCCCGCTCGGCTTCAGCAGATTGGCTTTGTCGGTAGGATCGGCGACTTTGTCCAAGGTGAAACCACATCCCTCATCTTCAACAATGATTTCGATGGCATCGCCGCTGGATGAGATCCGGAGGGTGGCTTGTTTGGAGGGATCGGCTTTATTGCCATGTTGAATCGCATTGATCATGGATTCACTGACGCTCAGTTCGATCCAATGAGCCATTTCGTTGTTGAGCTTGTATTCCTTTACAGCCTCCTCGATCAAGGCGTGCACCGCCTCCATTTGCTCGATCCGGCTCGGAATCGTCAACTCGAAACTCCGCCTTCTTTTTGCAGCCATTGCCTCTTGGTAACACGACGTTTATGCAAAGTCAATGACCGTGCTAATCTCTGCCTATGGAGACTCTGGAAATCAAGCCAGCCGGGAGACTGAGTGGAGTAACGCCTGTGGCTGCCGATAAATCCATCAGTCACCGTTTAGCGATGATTGCCGCGATAGCCGAAGGCGCGACCACAATCCACAATTTTGCGGAAAGCGCCGATTGCCAGAGCACGCTGGAATGTTTGCGGAATCTTGGCGTGAAAGTCGAACACACCGGCTCGTCGCTCACAATTCACGGCCGCGGCCTTCATGGACTGGAGCCGTCCGCGCGAGACCTGGACGCAGGAAATTCGGGCACCACGGTGAGACTGCTGTCCGGCCTCCTCGCCGGATGCCGGTTTGAATCAACCTTCGTTGGAGACGAGTCGCTTTCGCGGCGGCCTATGAAACGGATCATCGATCCGCTTCGGCAATTTGGCGCCACCATTCAAGCCAGGGACGGAAATTACCTTCCGTTAAAAATCCTGGGCCATCCCCTTAACGCCATCGATTTCACCATGCCGATTCCCAGCGCCCAGGTGAAATCGTCCGTGCTGCTCGCAGGACTGCAGGCCCAGGGCGTGACAACCGTGCACGAGCCCGTCGTTTCCCGCAATCACACAGAAATCGCATTGGCTGAATTCGGCGCACGCATTCGCGTGGGGGAGAATAGAATCAAGGTCGAAGGTGGTCATGCATTGCGCGGTAAGGAATTTTCGGTTCCCGGAGACCCGTCGGCAGCCGCATTCTTCATTGCTGCGGCGATAGCGGTTCCAAATTCCAGCCTTCGATTGACCGGAATTGGCGTGAACGCCACACGGACGGGCTACATGCGGCTGCTCGCCCAGATGCAGGCGCGCGTTACCATTACCCAATTATCCGTTCGAAATGGGGAACCGGTCGGAGACGTCTGTGCGGAAAGCTCCGACATCGCTGGGATGGACATTGGCGGATCCTGGATTCCCAATATAATCGATGAAATTCCCATTCTTGCCGTTCTCGGAACTCGAACTCAAAAGGGAATTCGCTTTCGAGACGCTGCAGAGCTGCGCGCCAAGGAAAGCGATCGGATTCATGCCGTCGCTCGAAACCTGCTGGCGCTGGGCGCCGCGGTGGAAGAGTATCCGGACGGATTGTTTGTTCCCGGAGGCCAGCGCTTGCACGGCGCCGCGGTGGATTCCTTCGGCGATCATCGGATAGCTATGGCGTTTGCTATCGCCGGGCTTTTTGCAGACGGTCCGGTGATGATCAAAGATCCGGCTTGCGTGAGTATTTCTTTCCCGGGATTTTTCGATTTGCTGAATCGGGTGAGGGTCTAAACCTGGCGAGGGGGAAATTGTGGAATGGGACAAAAGCCCATCTCAAATCCAAAATCCGAAATTTCGGATCGGACGGTCGTTCGAAGCGGATTCGTTAAGTATCTTACTACGCTCTGCGAGGAGGGGAATTCGTCACCACTAGGCCACAGGTATTTTGCCGCAGGCTTTTGTGACGGCTTTTTCGATACGATCCTCGATATCCAACTCCGCCTGGTTCATCACCGTTGAAAGTTCGGAAACGAGCAAAAAACGGGCACGATCGAGCATTCGCTTCTCACGGAACGACAAGGGTTTAACGCGGCTGAGATAGACCAGATTCTTGAAGACTTCCGCCACATGGAAAATCGAGCCGGATCGCATCTTTTCGGAGTTTTCTTTGAAGCGGTCTTTCCAGTCTTTTTGACTGAAGAACTGATTACTGCCCAGAAAAGAAAGGAGTTGGTCGACGTCGCGGCGTTCCACGATCTTACGGAGACCGACGTCGCCGGCGTTCGCCGTGGGAACCATGACCAGGATGTCGTTGGAACATATCCTTAGGAGATAAAATCGTTCGAACTTACCGGCCACCAAACGGTTTGAAATTTTTTCGATGATCCCAACACCATGATTGGGATAGACAACTTTATCGCCTATTTCAAATGTTTCCATGCCCCACCGGAGACTGAAGTATTTTAGAGGTATTGCCGTCGGAACGTCAAGGGTTAGTGGGCTTGAACCCACGCGGGCCGCGGATTTGAGCTTTGTCCTACATCAAAATACGTAACCTGTTGGTGATTCGAGCGTGTGCTATTGGTGATTTTGTCTTCAATCTGCCCGTCCTCACAGCTCTCGAAAGAACCCACTCGTATGCCCGATTCACTTTAGTAGGAAACGCGTCGACTTTAGAACTTGCCAGAGAGTTCGTGACCGTTAAGAAGATTTATTCCATCGAGTCCCCGCCGTGGTCGCGATTGTTCTATGAGCCTGTTTCGGGACTGGAATTCGATTCCGCGATTGTCTGGATGAAAGATGAAACCATTGCCGGAAATCTACGGCTTTCGGGAATACCCAACGTGACTCGACGTGATCCGTTTCCCGCACATGGCCACGCTGCGGATCACTTGCTCAGAACGTTGAATGTCGATCGGCTTCCTCTGCCGGACCTGTGGGCGCCGGAATCGGATGATGTCGTCATTCATCCCGGCAGCGGGAGCCCGAAAAAGAATTGGCCGTACTTCGAGGAACTGGTCGATAAGCTGCCGAACGCCATAGTCCTGGTAGGACCCTCTCCCTCTGGGAGAGGGCGCGAAGCGCAAGCCCGGCAGGGCGAAGCCTCAAGTGAGGGTGAGGGTCACAAGTCTGACGAAGACCTGAAACCCTCACCCGCGCGCCTTCGGCGCGCGGCCTCTCCCAAAGGGAGAGGCATTCGTGTGCTTGAAAATTTGTGCCTTCCTGAAGTCTTCCACCACGTTCGCCGCTGCAGTGCTTATATCGGCAACGATTCCGGCATCACGCACCTGGCGGCCTATCTCGGTTGTCCAACGATTGCACTGTTCGGTCCGACGGATCCACGGGTGTGGGGACCGATTGGCCGTCGCGCTCGGATTATCTGGAAGAGCAAACTTGAAGACATCACGGTCGAGGAGGTGGTACAAAGTGTTGAGGCGTGGGGGACCGGCCAGTGGTAAGAAGGCCGCCGCGAAGCGCAAGCCCGATAGGGCGCAGCCATCAATACGCGAAGCGCAAGCCCGATAGGGCGCAGCCATCAATACGCGAAGCGCAAGCCCGATAGGGCGCAGCCATCAATACGCGAAGCGCAAGCCCGATAGGGCGCAGCCATCAATAGACGGTGGGCCCGACGCTAAAAAGATGCAACGCACACCTGAACCCGAATTGATGGACGACCGAGAGCAGGCCGCCGCATATGCTGCCGCGGACTGGACGGAATCGCATGGAAAGATCCCAGGCTATTTTCGAGAACGGTTTCCCGATTTCGCCGGACGGCGCGTCATCGATCTTGGCTGCGGCACCGCGGATGTCACGATCCGATTCGTGAGAGCTTTTCCGGAGGTCACCGTCGTCGGGGTTGATGGTTCGGATGCCATGCTCGCATTCGCCCGAAAATCGGTTCATGACGCCGATTTGGATTCGCGAATCTCGCTGGAGCGGCGTTATCTTCCCGACCGCGCCATTGAAACGCGCACTTTTGATGCCGTCATCTGTAACAGCCTGCTTCATCACTTCGCCGATCCCCTCGCGTTCTGGCGCACCGCCGCAAGCTGCGCCAAGCCGCGTGCCCCGGTGCTGATCGTCGATCTTGTTCGTCCTCCTGACCCGCAGACAGCGGTTCGGCTTGTGCAGGAACACGCCAAAGGCGCTCCACCCGTGCTGGAACGGGATTTCATCGCCTCGCTTCATGCCGCGTACTCCGTAGATGAAGTCCGCGAACAACTGGTCTTAGCGGGGTTGCCGGAATTCAACGTCGATCCACTGGACGTCCTTCACTGGGTTGCCTGGGGCCGGGCGCCTCTATAAGTCCCGCTGAATGGGGCGCATTCCCCTCCTCGCAGAGGAGGGGTGGCGCGGCAGCCAGCAGGCTGGCGCGCCGGGCGCGAAGCGCGAGCTGATAGGGCAAAGCCTCAATTACGCGAAGCGCTAGCCCGATAGGGCGAAGCCTCAATTAAACAGTTCGGCAAAATCGAGGTTTCGCCGGTCTGACCACCCCTTCTGCGCCGTTTTCGGTGGCTTCGCGCCTTTTTTCGATGGAGCATCCACCCCTCCTCTGCGGGGAGGGGAATATGGGACTCCGCGAACGATTTCGGAAATGCGCTGCGCCGCAAGGCCGAATCGTGGTCCGGGAACGAGCAAGTACGTTTCTCCTTCGATGTAGATGCGGTCTTCGACCAGCCCGAGCCGTTCCCAGTCCTTCTTGCGCTGAGCGACCTCCCGCGGCTCGACTGGAGGTGACAACGTTTCCAGGATGATATCGGGTTTCCGGCGGATCACCTCTTCCAGGCTGGGTTGAAAGGTTTCGACATCGACATCACCGAACAAGTTCACACCGCCGGCGATTTCGATCAAATCATGCTGAAAGGCACGCGAGCCGATACTGTAGAAGGAGCCCAGAGTTCCGCCCGCGCGATCGTGCACCAGAAAGATTTTTGGTTTTTTCGCCGGTGCCGCCGTCCGTACATCCTCAAAAGATTTGCGAATGGCGGCCACGAGCCGCTGGGCAGGATCCTCCGCCCCCACTTGCCGTCCCAAGTCCAAAATAAAACCCAACGTCTTCTCGACATTTCCGTGTCTGAAAGGAAAGACTTGAATTCCGAGGGACTGCAGCCGCTCATTGAGAACGTCCTGGCTACCGTAAGTAATGACGAGATCCGGATGGAGTTCGATGATCTTCTCGATGTTGGGATTGATCAGCCCGCCGATTCTCGGCCTTTTTTCCACTTCAGGAGGAAAGTGGTCGTAGTCCCCAACCGCAACGATGTTGCCCCCCAAGCCTAGGGCAAACAATGTCTCCGTGACGCTCGGCACAACGGAGATAATACGGCGAGGCGGCTCAGAAGCTGGCGGCCGCGATTTCGGCGGGGAACAGCACGCAAGAACCAGCGCAAGTGCACAAAAGATGTAGGTCGAGAGCGATCCGCCTCTCCCTTTGGGAGAGGCCGACGCGCGCAGCGCGGCCTCTCCCAGGGGGAGAGGCATCTCACACCCGCTCATTTCGATCGGCCCAAACGAATTCGCGTTCCAGCAGCGAAGCTTCGCCGGAGAGACAAATAGCCGAGCACTTCCTGATAATCTCGGCTGAAGATATTTTCGACTCTTAGGTATACCGATCCGAAACGCGTAAATTCATATGTCAGGGACCCGTCGGAAACGGAATAGCCCGGATTACTCGTCAATGGCACGGTATACGTGAAGAAATCACTGTCCGCGCGCCGGCCCACCGCTTGAGTAGACCACCGTGCGCTCCATTTTCGGTCAATCCAGCTTATGGCGATGTCTCCGGAATGACGCGGCCGTCGCAATAGCGGATCGCCCGGCCGGAATGGATAAGACCGTTGTGTCGATTCCTGGATGTGCCCGTCGAGATATGTGTAATTGGCTTCGACCAACAGTTGCTTCACGCGCGTACGCGTACGCAGTTCGGCGCCCCGCGCCAGATTGCGACCGATGTTCTGATACAAACCGGAAAAGTCGGGTTGATTCACCAGCTGGATCAGATTCCGAAACCGATTGTCGAACCATGCCAGATCTGTCGTGATCTGATTTTTCCAAAATGATTGTTCCACGCCTGCTTCCCAGCTTCGCGAACGTTCCGGAATCAAATTGGGATTCCCCCGGAAGAAAGGGTTCGTACTGAAGTTTTGAATGAAGCTGGGCTCTTTGGTTCCTGTTCCCGCACTAAATCTCAGCCTCAGGTCCGGGCGCACGCGCATCGAAGCACCGAACCTCGGGTTTGCACTCACGCCGAACGTTGTGTTGTCTTCGATTCGAATTCCTCCGGTCAGGTCGAGACGATCCCAGGCGCGAACCTGCTGCTGTGCGTAATATCCCGTATTGTTCCGCACCTGCGGCATGCCCGCTACATCCGCGTCCTCCCGATCGAAATCGACGCCGTACGCGAAGGTACTTGCTAGAGCGAGGGCCACGTCGCCATGATATTCGGCGCGATGACGCTTGTGCGCGATGTTTGAAACGCCGAAAGCGCTAAAGTAGTTGTAATCGTGATCGTAGTACCGATACGCCAGGTGCTGGGTAAGGCGAGACAAAACCAACGCGCTATACGTCACACCCGCAGCGCGCTCGAGGTTTTCCGCATGATCGTTCGGACCAAACGACATAAAGCCCGGCGCGTTGACGCCAGGCGTGCCGATTCTTGAAGAAATGCGGAAAAGAGTACCGCGGAATGTCTGCTTGGAATCGAGTGCGAATCCAAAATTCCCGAAGTAACTGGCGTTCCGGTAATCGTTGTTCGGTTGGATATTGTCGGTATCGAGGCGGCTGAATGTGTTCGACCAATCCAGTTTCTTCCAGGCGCCGCGAAGCGCTGTGGCTTCTTTGAGCGTTCCGTAATTACCGCCCTCAACCGAATATTCGGCTTCCGGCGATTGCGTTCCGCGAGTCGTGAACATCTGGACGACGCCTGTAAGGGCGTCGGATCCGAACAACGCGCTCTGCGGGCCGCGCACGACTTCAATCGTGCCGATATTGTCGGTGGGTACATGAGCGATATCATAGATGCCGCCCGGCTGATTCACCGGAATTCCATCGACCAGGATCTTGGTGTAGTCCGAATTTCCGCCTCTCGTGAACAGTGTTGTAATGCCGCCGGCATTTCCTGTGCGCACGACCGCGAGGCCGCCGATATTTCTGAGCAGATCCGATGCAGTTTGAATATGTGAGGCTTCGATTCGGCTCCGGTCGATGACATCAACGCTGGAGCCAAGCGTATTGGCCGGGGCGAGATTGCGTGTGGCCGTGACAACGACTTCCGCCTGGAGCGGATGGATTTCGAGCACAATGTCCTCGAGTTTAATCGCGTCTTCCAAAGCGATATCCGCTTCATAAGCGGAAAATGCTTCGGCGAAAACCTGAAGCCGATATTTACCTGATCGAAGGCCAGTCAGGTTGAAACATCCCTTGTCATCCGTTTGAGTGTGAAAACGCCCCGATCCATCAGAGCCGGTCAGGATGACTGCCGCACCCGGAACCGCTGCTCGGGTCGAATCCTTAACGCATCCTGTGATACCCGAAAGCTGACGTGCAGACAGAGGAGCGGAAACCGACAGTAAAAGTGAAACAGCGCAGACCCACGCCGGACGCGGGGTAAACATGGTGCCTCTCCCTCGAAAGGTTATTCCTCCGGGAGGTGTCCTGACTTGACGGCCGAATTCGAAGTTCGCCTTCCCGCCAATCGGCAGTGGCTCGTTCAAGGAGTGCCGTCTCACAGTTGCGGGGCAGTAGCGGATTTGAACCGCTTTCCCTCGCCGGAGTACGGTGAATTGTCGGTGCGTATATTATCATGGCGATATGGAACTGCCCGAATACATCCCTAGAGAGGAACTCGAACGGCGATGGCACCGCGTGCGGCGATTCATGGACTGTGACGCGCTCGTGATTTTGCAGAATGTGGACCAGTACTACCTCACCGGCACAATGCAGACGGGTGTGTTGTGGTTTCCGCGCGAGGGTGAGCCCTTGCTGGCCATCCGCAAGAGCTACGAGCGCGCCAGGAAGGAATCGGCGATCAGAAATCTGGTTCCGCTGAAAACCTATTCCGAGCTGCCGGCACTTGTTCCGAATCCCGGCGAAACACTCGGCTTCGAGCTCGATGTTATACCCGTGGCAACATACCAACAGGTATCGAAGCATTTTTCGACATCGAAAATTGTCGATGGCTCTTCCGCGCTGCGGAATGCGCGTGCAGTCAAAACGCCTTATGAGATCGAATGCATCCGCCGCGCGGCCGGACAGCTCGACACGATGTTCCTCGATGTCCCGTCGCAGCTTCGCGAAGGCTTGCCGGAATTTGAACTTGCGGCGCGGATCGAATACGTCTTGCGGATGGCCGGCCATCAAGGAATCCTACGCGTCCGGCGTTTCAACATGGAAAACCACTATGGCGCTGTGTCGTTTGGCGAGACCTCGGCCTATCCTCACGCATTCGACGGACCGGTTGGCACACGAGGGCTCTATGCGGCTGCTTCGGTAATGGGAAGCCGCCGGGTACTGAAACCAAACGAACCGGTCATGATCGATGTCTGCGGCGGCTATGCCGGCTACATCGCCGATGGGTCCAGGACGTATTCGCTCGGTCCCGTTTCGCAACAGATGCGGGATACCTATGAATACATCATCGAACTGAACACCTGGATTGAAGAACAACTTCGTCCAGGGAATATTCCCAGCCAGATCTATCAGAACATTCTGGACCGCGTGGGCAAAACTTCTTTCGCGCCACATTTCATGGGCGCGGGCGAGAACCAGGTCCGATTCGTGGCTCACAGCGTGGGCCTGGAGCTGGACGAAACACCGGTGATCGCGCCGAAATTCGATGCGCCTTTAGAGGCTGGTGTCGTTCTGGCTGTCGAGCCGAAGGTTTTCTATCCCGGCCTGGGGGGCGTCGGTGTGGAGAATACGTACCTGCTTACGGATGGGCGCTGTGAGCGGCTGACTAAATGCGCTCAGGAAATCTTTACCGTGTGATGAGGCGTAACGTTGCGCCAGTCTGACCACCCCGTCTGCGCCGCTTTGGTGGCTTCGCGGCATTCTTTTGATGGCGCAGCCACCCCTCCTCTGCGAGGAGGGGAATATCCGCAGGCTGACAGGCCGGGTTCGTTCTACCGTTTCGTCTTCAGCGTTCGCTCAAAGAATTCCGCCATCGCTGTAATCGACGTTTTCCAGTGCCGCCACAGCAGTGAGTCATGGACGTCGTCCGGCAGAACCAACTCCTCGACATTCACACCCTTCGCAAGCAGCCTGCGCTCCAGGTCTACGGTCTGATGGAAGTCGACGGTGCGGTCATCGTCACCGTGAATGAGCAGCACAGGTGATTTCCACGTCGATACTGCGGCAATTGGCGATGATTCGTATTCGACCTTCAGCGCCTGTCTGAGATCCGCTTCTGTGATTCCGTCACCCACAATCGCGTGCGCCAGTTGCGCAGCGTTGACAGGGGGCAGACGATCGTGGACACCGTGAATGTCGACTCCCGCGGCAAACACGTCGGAATTTCGCCCGAGGGCGAGCGCGGTCAAATACCCGCCCAAGGACGCGCCCCAGATGCCGATACGGCTCGGATCCACATCCGGCCGTGACTGCAGATACTTGCCACCGGCAAGGATGTCGCGATATTCGGTGGCACCGCGCGGACCGGTGTTCTCTGCAAATTGAAATGCTTGTCCGTATCCCACGCTTAGCCGGTAATCCACCGAGAGCACAATGAACCCGCGGCTGACCAGATATTGGTTAGCCCCGTAGTCGTTGGCGTATTCCCAACGATTGTGCCAGCCCAGCATCATCTGCCGTGGACCGCCGCCGTGCACGTACACGATAGCCGGCTTGCGCGTGGCTCCACCAATTGGTTTGAAGAGTTGGCCGTGGGCTTCGACTCCATCGCTGGCGCGGAAGCTGACGAGTTCCGGTGTCACGAGCTGGGAAGCTGGAAAATCCGCCGGCAGCCGTTCCCCGGCAAGGAGACGCGGGGCCCCGCCGGATATCGAAACCACGGTTGGCGCGGGCGGACGCTGAGCCCCCGAGCTCAAATAAGCGATCGTCTGGCCGTCGGCAGTGACAACGGGAGCCCATTCGATGCCGGTGCCCGCCGTGATGGGCGTGGGTGTCCCCGCATTGACCGGCACTTTGAAGAGGTGGCGGCGATCCATATCGCTGCGATCCGGACCCGTGTTCGCATTGTAGATGACGAACCGGCGATCGGGAGTTAGCGTCATCTGCTCGACCATGAACGATCCCGGCGTCAGCAACAAAGGTTTGCCGGTCGAGCCGGGATGTTCGAGCGAATACAGGTGGGGAAATCCGTCGCGATAGGACATGAACAGTAACGTATCCCCGGCCCCCCAGCGAAGCCCGATACCGCCGGGATTCTGAAGTATCGGATCCACGGGCATATCCCCGCTCGTGACCGCGGTGACGGCTTTCAGCGATTCGACGTCCGCAACCAGAATCTTCCACGGTAAATCCACACGAGCCAGCGGAGGGCGCGGCGTACCGCCCGTGCCGGGTTGCCGCAGGAATGCAATCTTCCGGCCGTCCGCCGACCACGCCGGTAACGAATCGCGAGACGTCGACGGAGCGATGAAGCGAATCGGCCGGTCCGTACCACTAAACAATCCGATAAAGCTGTGATCGCCTCGATTGGAGACGAATGCCAGCGTCCGTCCATCGGGCGACCACGCCGGTGATTCGCTCGAGCCGCGCGCATAGAACGCTTGCTGCGGCTGCTTCGATCCGTCGATCGGCACAAACCAAATCCGCCGGTCCCGCACGAACGCAATGCGATCGCCATCGGGGGCAATAACGGGAGTGTCACCATCCGCAATGACCTTAGGCGATCCGCCCGCCGCCGCTGCCGACCATATCTGAATCCTCGGCTGCACCGGGCTGCCAGACGGATTGGGCGGAGCTTCACCCTGGCGGTTCGAACCGTGATCCCCGCCGCGCACGAACACAATCGTCTTGCCGTCGTCAGAAAAGGAGAGCTGGGTCAATTCTTGCCCATCGTCTTGCGCATACGATGTGATGCGCCGACGCGTGAAATCAGGGCCTTCGGCTACATAAATGTTTCGTACACCCCGTTCGTTGAATGTCCAGGCCACGGCCGATCCCACAGGTGAGGCAACGAGATTTTCCGGTGAAGGGAAGCCAAGAATCTGCTCTACCGCAAACGACGGTGTCGGTGTTTGTG
>Ga0209058_1000838_pt1 | contig 26631 bp, 20 predicted proteins | sample GraSoiAngelo_147_FD_185904 | JGI IMG/M metagenome (GOLD analysis project Ga0209058, IMG submission 185904) | Grasslands soil microbial communities from the Angelo Coastal Reserve, California, USA - 14_1009_05_40cm (SPAdes) (version 2) | ecosystem: Environmental > Terrestrial > Soil > Grasslands ... | reverse complement strand
ACGAACCGCTGTACGTCGACCAGGTGCACTATTCCCCGGCGCTGTCCGACCGGATCGCGACCTGCATCGTCGATCTCCTCCTGGAGCGCGGCCTGCTCGGGTGAGGCAGCCCGCCGCCGCTCCCGCACGCACCCGGCCCGGCAGGTCTCCGCGGGCGCGCCTGCTTCGCCTGGACACTCGAGCGCCCGCCGCGGTACCCTTTGCGCGCGACGGAACGGAGCAGCGCCCGGGTCGCGCACCGTGACCTACGTCCTCGGCATCAGCGCCTTCTACCACGACGCCGCCGCCGCGCTCGTCGCCGACGGCGAGATCGTGGGCGCCGTTCAGGAGGAGCGCTTCACCCGCCGCAAGTACGACGAGCGCTTCCCCGCGCGCGCCATCGCCTACTGCCTCGAGGCGGCCGGCATCGGCCCCGAACAGCTCGATGTCGTGGCCTTCTACGAGAAGCCTCTCACGAAGTTCGAGCGCCTCCTCGAGACATACGTCGGCTATGCTCCGCGGGGCTTCGCGAGTTTCCGGCGGGCAATGCCTGTCTGGCTCAAGCTGAAGCTCCATCTCCCACGCGTGATCCGCCGCGCACTCAGCGGACGCTATCGAGGACCGATCCTGTTTCCGACTCACCACGAGTCGCACGCGGCCTCGGCGTTCTTCCCTTCGCCCTTCGAACGCGCCGCCATCCTCACCATGGACGGCGTCGGCGAGTGGACGACGACCACGGTCGGCGTCGGCGAGGGAGCGCGGATCCGCCTCCTGCGCCGGCTCGCGTTTCCGCACTCGCTCGGGCTGCTCTACAGCGCGTTCACGTACTACTGCGGCTTCGCCGTGAACAGCGGCGAGTACAAGCTCATGGGGCTCGCGCCCTACGGCGAGCCCCGATACGTCGACCTCATCCACCGCCACCTCGTCGACGTGCGGCCCGATGGCAGCTTCCACCTCGACATGTCCTACTTCAACTACTGCCAGGGCCTGACCATGACCTCCGAACGGTTCCATCGGCTCTTCGGCGGTCCGCCCCGAGCGCCCGACTCTCCCATCGAGCAGCGCCACACGGACCTGGCGCACAGCATCCAGGTCGTGTGCGAGGAGGTGGTGCTCGGCTGCGCCCGGCAGGCATGGAACGTGGCCGGCCGGCCCCCGAACCTGGTGCTCGCTGGTGGCGTGGCGCTCAACTGCGTGGCCAACGCGAGGCTCCTGCGCGAGGGTCCGTTCGAGCACCTCTGGGTGCAGCCGGCGGCCGGCGACGCCGGGGGCGCGCTCGGCGCGGCCCTCTTCGTGGCGCACCAGCTCCTCGGCGCCCCGCGCGGGCCGCGGACGGCGGACACGCAGCGGGCCTCCCTCCTCGGCCCCGCCTACGCCGACGCTGAGGTGCGGCGCGTGCTCGAGGCCGCCGGCGCACGCTACCGGCGCTTCGAGGTCGAGGACGCACTCCTCGAGCGGGTGGTGGCGGCGCTCGTGCGCGGCGAGATCGTGGGCTGGTTCTCGGGCCGCGCCGAATTCGGGCCGCGCGCCCTCACCGCGCGGAGCATCATCGCCGATCCCCGTAACCCTCGCGTCCAGAGCGTCCTCAACCTGAAGATCAAGTTCCGCGAGAGCTTCCGGCCGTTCGCGCCCGTCGTTCTGCGCGAGCATGCCCACGAGTGGTTCGAGACACGCCCGGACGAGGATGCGCCGTACATGGTCACCGTCGCCCCGGTGCGTGCCGATCACCGCCGGGGGCTCTCGCGCGAGGAAGAGCACAGGCTCCGCCACGACACCGACCTCGCCCGGCGGGTGAACGTCGTGCGGAGCGACGTCCCCGCGGTTACGCACGTCGACTACAGCGCGCGCATCCAAACCATCGACGCCCGCCACGGGCGCTTCCGCCGACTCCTCGAGCGCTTCCACGCGAGGACCGGCTGCCCGGTGCTCGTGAACACGAGCTTCAACCTGTCGTGGGAGCCGATCGTGCTCACGCCGGCAGAGGCCTACCGGACCTTCATGCAGTCGGAGATGGATGTCCTCGTCCTCGAGGACTGCTTCCTCCACAAGGCCGAGCAGCCCCTCGGGCTCCAGCCGTGGGCCAACCCTGCTGAGGAGGCGGAGGAGGCACCGGGGCTCGCGGTGGCGTCGGTTGGGTCGCGGGCGCTCCGGCTCCCGCGCGGCCCGCGCCCCTGGCCGGAGGTCTCGCCGGACAGCCCCTGGATCGATCCCGAGACCGGCGACGCGCTGCGGGTGACGCGCACCGGCGCGACGAACGTCGTGACCGGCCGGACCTATCCCGTCGTCGACGGGATCCCGTGCCTCTTCGTTTCGGAAACGGGCGCGCCGGCGGTGGAGGACGTGACCGACGCCGTCCGGCGGTTCTACGAGGAAACCCCGTTCCCGAATTACGACGACTTCGAGAGCGTGCGCGCGCTCATCGAGAAGGCGCGGCGGGGCCTCTTCGCCCGGCTCCTGAACGACCATATCCGCTACGACGCCCGCGTGGTCGACATCGGCTGCGGCACGGGGCAGTTGACCAACTTCCTCGCCATCGCGCATCGCACCGTGATCGGCGTCGACGTGTGCCTCAACTCGCTCCGCCTCGCGCAGGACTTCCGGGCGCGGCACGGCCTCGAGCGGGCTACCTTCGCCCAGATGAACCTCTTCCGGCCCGCCCTGCGGGACGGCTTCTTCGATTACGTGATCGCCAGCGGTGTCCTCCATCACACTCTCGAGTGCCGCGAAGCCTTCAGGCGCGTCGGGCGTCTCGTCCGCCCCGGGGGCCACCTGATCGTCGGCCTCTACAGCGCCTTCAGCCGGCAGCTCCACTACGGGCGCCGTGCGCTCTACCGCGCGACGGGGTGGGTCCCCCGGTGGGTCGACCCGCACCTCGCCCGGGTGCGCGGTCGCGGGAAGCGGGAGGCGTGGCTGCGGGACCAGTACTGCCACCCACACGAGACATGCCACACGCTCGATGAAGTGCTTGGCTGGCTCGATGCGGACGGGTTCGAGTTCGTCAACTCGGTTCCGAAGCCGGCTCCCGGTCCGGGGCTCACACCCGACGAGGACCTCTTCGGACAGCGCAGCCGGGGGAACCGGCTCTCGCGCTGGGCGAGCCAACTCGCGCACCTTCCGAGCGGCTACCGCGAGGGTGGCTTCTTCCTGGTGATCGGGCGGCGAGCCGGGGAGGGGACATGATCGACCCCGAGTCCTCGGTCGACCCCGTCGGCGTGTCGCCGCGCACGCTGCGGCAGTTCGCGGCGGTCTGGCTCGGCGTCCTTGTCGCGCTCTTCACGCTCGGCGCGTACGGGCGCGGCGCGCCAGGCCTCGCGGCGTGGACGAGTCTCGCCGCTGGCGTGCTCGTCGGGGTCCTGGGGCTCGTTCGGCCTGCGGCGATCCGACCCCTCTGGCTCGCGAGCATGGCGCTCACGCAGCCCGTCGGCCACGTGGTGAGCATCGTCCTCCTCGCGGCCGTGTACTGGGGTGTGCTCACGCCGATCGCCGTCGTCCTGCGCGGGCTGGGCCACGACCCGCTCCGGCTCAAGGGCCCGGCGGGCGGGACCTACTGGCTCGAGGTGCGGCCGCCCCTGGACGCGCGGGATTATCTGCGGCAGTACCGTCCGCAGTAGGAGGTCGATCCGTGACGAGTTCATCCAGCCCCGAGAGCGACGACACGACTCGGACCAGCCGCGAGGCCGGCGGCGATGCGCGGGCGCTCCTGCGCGGGGGGGGCAACGCGAGCATTTTCGGCGAGTTGCTGCACTTTCTCCGCGTGAGCCGCAAGTGGTGGCTCGCCCCAGTGTTGCTCTCCCTGCTCGTACTGGGCGCCGTCCTCGTACTGGGGAGCACCGCCGTCGCGCCTTTCATCTACGCGCTCTTCTGAGCGCGCGACGGGTGCCTCAGTCCGCGCGAGCGGCGTCGGCGATCCCGCGCTCCAGCATCGCGTCGGCGATACAGCGGGCGAGGTAGCGCGACATCGCCGGAGAGTAGTGGTGCTGGTCCACGTAGAGCGGCTCGCGCCGCTCCTCCTGGATGCCAGCGCACGAGACGAAGTTCGGCCCGAGCTCGCGTGCGGCGCCGCGGCGCTCGAGCTCGGCGTAGCCCGGGGCGGCGGCGGCATGGGCGCCCTCGATCCGGAACAAATGGTAGCTCTGGTCGTAGCGGTAGTTGGGAAGGGGCTGCAGAACGAACACGGTGCGCACGCCGTAGGCGGCAGCCACCGCGTCGGTCATCTTCTTGTTCTCCAGGTACCGCGCGATCACCGTGTGCGCAATGTCCTCTGGTGTGCGGGGCGCGGGAGCGGCGGGCGCCGGCGTCCCCTCTTGTCTGGGGTTTCTCACCAACGGCCGACCGACGGCGTCGCGCAGCCGAAGCGCCAGCCGGCCGATGGGAAGCCCTTGGGCGAGCGCCAGGATCGGGCTCGGGCACTTCCCCGCGCGGCCGTCGACCATGTCGCGCAGGAAGGGGGTCAGGAACGGCAGGCCCGTCGCGTTGTCGAAGTCGTTGATGCCGTCGAGGAAGACGGCCACGTGGGGCGCAGCGCCTGCGACGAGGAGCTTCTCGAAGAGCACACGCTCCTGCGTCGAGAAGTAGTGGCCACGTCCGAAGTTGTAGACCGGCACCTCGCGGCCGAGCGCGGCGGTGAGAAACTCCTGAAGCGCGGCGGGCACGGTGTCGTCGTCGGGCACGCCAATGCCGAACGTCGTCGAGCCCCCGAACACGAAGACATTCTCGTGGCGGGGATCGGGTGGCCAGGGGCCCTGGGCGGACGTGCGCCGGAAACCGGCCGGATCGACGTTGTAGAAGCGGCCGTGGAACGGCCGCTCCAGGAACTCCGTGAAGGACTCGTAGGCGAATGGGCGGCCGTACGTCTCCAGCATGAGCTGCACGACGTCCTCATGCGACAGGCTCGGGAAGAAGGGCTCGAGCTTCTCGAAGGCCCGGCTGGTGACGAATCGGCGCTTGATGACTTCGTAATCGGGGCCGGTGAGCGGAATCCCGCGCGGCGGCTGCACGGGCGGGAACACCACGTAGAGGACCACGTTCACGAGGGCGAACCCAACGAGGGCGTTCATCACCTGGAAAGCCGCGTCCCGGTAGAGGCGGCCGAGCCGCCCGCCGCGGCTCGAGGGCGATTCGGACGACATGCGCGCGCCGGTTAGCCCCGCGTCGCCTCGGGGTCAAGCGGCGGCGCGCAGCGGCGCTCATCCAGCGCGACGTCAACGCCCATGGTAGGGTACCATCAGATGAGGGCCCGCCACGGCTTCCAGGCGATGCAGGACCGCCACTTCGCACGCGCCGACGCCGCTCACTACCGCTGGACGACCGGAGATCGGGGCTTCGCGCCCGTCGAGGACGCCCTGCTCCTGCCCTGGCTCGACCGGCTCGCCTTCCCCTGCCTCGAGGTCGGCTGCGGTGAGGGCACGAACCTCGCCCGGCTCGTGCGCCGCGGCGCCCCGACCGGCATCGATCGCTACGCCGAGAAGATCCGCTTCGCGGCGCGCGCCCTGCCCCGGGCGCGGCTCGCGGTTGCCGATGCGCTCGCGCTGCCCTTCCCCGACGCGAGCTTCGCGAGCGTGCTCATCCGCGACCTGCTCCATCACCTCGCGGAGCCGCGGCGGGCCACCGCCGAGGCGGTTCGTGTGCTCCGCCCCGGCGGCACGCTCCTCGTCCTCGAGCCGAACGGCCGCAACCCCTTGGTCGCGTTGCAGGCACGACTCGTCCCGGCCGAGCGCGCGCTTCGCGCCTTCACGCCGGGCACAGCCCGCGCTGCGCTCGACGGCCTACCGCTCGCGGCCATCGAGCTCGCGATGGCGCAGGCCCTGCCGCTCCGCCGGCTGGTCCTTCACTACCGCCTCGGCTGGCCGGCGCTCGGCCGCTCGCGCGTCGGCGTGGCGATCCTCGCCCGGCTCGAGCAGCTGGGCGGCCGTCTGCTCCCCTCCGGACGCTGGTCCTACTGCGTGCTCCGCGCGCGGCGGGCCTGAGGAGAGCAGCGCTTCCGCGATCGCCTCCGCCGCGACCATATGCCCGCGCGCGTTCGGATGCTGCGCGTCGGCGAAGAGCTCCCCGCCCGCCGCGGCGAAAGCCGGCTGCAGGTCCAGGCAGCGGAGGCCGGCCTCCCGGCAGGCGCCGAGCAGCCGCTGCTGCGGCGTGAGGTCGGGCTCGGCGAGCCCGACCTGGTAGCGCTCGGGGAAGATCGCCACCAGCAAGCTGAGGCGGTGCCGCTCAGCGATCCGGCCGAGATCCGCGTAGGCGCCCCGGAGGCGATCCCAGTAGGCCGGGACCGGTGCGTGGTAGAAGCCCAGGTGCATCTCCTGCACGAGCCGCTGGAGCCCCGTCTGGGGAGGGGGCGGCGGACCGGGCGGCCCGAGGCGCGCCATGAGCTGGTTCCAGAGCTGGCCACGCCAGGAGGCGTACAGCCAGCGCAGCAGGGCCAGGAACTCCGAGCGGTCGGCGAGGGTCCCTGCGCGCTGGTCGAGCGCCTTGTTCATGAGGACGCCGGTCGGGCTGTACATCGGCGCGACGTCGTAGTCGTTGAGGCTCGTCCCGACGATCACGATCTCGGGCCGGACGGCGACCCCGACGGTCTCGAGGAGCCGTGCCTCGGCGACCGCGTCGTACCCCGGCACCCCGGCGTTGATGACCTCATAGCGGCCGGCACCGCCCGCGTTGAGGCGAACGGCGAGGACCCCGGACACAGTCTCCTCCTCCTCGAGCCCCTGTCCGAAGACGACCGAGTCCCCGAGCACGAGGACGCGGTGCACGCCGGGGGCGGGCGCAGGGGTGATCTCGGGACCGCGGAAGCCGAGCCGGTTGACGCGCACCGGCGCGCCGAGAAGCGTGATCTCCACGCCGGGCCGCAGCCGGTAAGGCAAGTCGAGACTCGGCCCCCGCGTATAGAGGATCCGCTGGTAGCCGTTCAGCCGGTCGACCACGTCGAGGACGCGCGCCAGCACCTCGCCCGCGACGAGGAACACCGCGAGCGCGACGAGGAGCCTGGCCGTCAATCCGCCGAGACCGCGGATCACGTGCGCCCGCGCGACGCCTCGTGTGGCCGGCGGGCTGTGGTTCGAAAATACTGCGCCCGCAGAATCTCCTCCCGCTCGCCCGCGCACGTCCTCGCGCCGTGTGCCGCGGCCCCTCCCTCCATACGCATACAACCCTACCGCATCCCGTCCCCCCGAGCGACCGCTTCGCCGGCCCGAGCCGATGCGAAGGCTGTCCGCGCGTCGCACCCGGGGTCGCCGCACGATCAGGCGCTCGAAGCTCCCTTCGCCACCAGGACCAGGTCCAAGGCGCGGTCGAGACCATCCTCCCGCACGCTGAAGTCCTCCGGCCCGACCGCCGGCAGCGCGTCGCCGGCCCGCAGCCGGTGGCGGACCATCTGGGCAAGGCGTGGGAAGACGGTGCGCACGACGAAACCCGGCAACAGGCGGCGGAGTCCGAGCGGGTCGAGCCGGAGGATCCTGCGCACCTGCGCGCCGCGTGCGCGCTCGTAAGCGAGCACGCGCTCCGAGCCGTGCACGCCGAGGACGCGCGAGCCCGGCAGAACCGGCTCGGCGAGCGCCCGCAGCTCCAGCGCGGTCCACTCACGGAGGTGGTACGGGTTCTCCGACACCGACATGAGGCGGTTCGGCGTCGTCACGATTATCTCGCCACCCGGTGCCGCGCAGGCCGCGAGCGCGCGGAGGAAGCCGAGCGGGTCCGGCAGGTGCTCGATCACCTGGAAGCTCACCACGAGCTCAAAGCGTTCGCCAAGCGCGGCCAGCCGCTCGAGGTCGAAGGCGCGGAACTCGAGACCCGGTGCCCGGTGGCGGGCGGCGGCGACCGCGGTCGCCTCGGACCGGTCCACGCCGAGCACGCGACGCGCCACACTGGCGAGGAGCGCAGCTCCATAGCCCTCGCCGCAGCCCGCATCGAGCACCGATCGCCCCTCGGCCCGCTCCCGGGCGAAGCGGTAGGCGGCGAGGTGGCGCTCGAGGTCGACGCGGAAGTCCGCGGCCTCACCGAGGAGCCGCTCGCCCGTGAAGTCACTCGTAACGCCCGTCTCGCGCACGGCGCGGACCATAGCCGAGCCCCGGAGCGGCCTCACAGCCTCCCGAGCCATGCGGCGAGCCGGAGCCACCAGACGATCCAGAGCGCCTCGAGGCCGATGCGGCGTGTCATCTTCGAGTCACCCTGGAGACGGTCAACGAAGATGATCGGGACCTCGCGGATGTCGAGGCCCCGGCGCCAGGCGCGGTAGGTGGTCTCGATTTGGAAGGCGTAGCCGTTCGAGCGCACACGGTCGGGCTGGATGGCGAGGAGCGCCCCGCGCCGCCAGCACTTGAAGCCTCCGGTCGCATCGCGGACGGGCATCCCGGTCACCCGCCGCGCGTACCAGTTGCCGAAGTAGCTGATCAGGAGCCGCTCGATCGGCCAGTTGACGACCGTGATGCCCTTCACATAGCGCGAGCCGAGCACGAGGTCGTGCTGCCGGGCGAGCGCGAGGAACTCGGGCAACATCGTGGGCGGGTGCGAGAAGTCAGCATCCATCTGGACCACGAACTCGGCGCCGAGCGCGAGCGCATGGCGGAACCCCTCCTTGTAGGCCGGGCCGAGGCCGAGCCGGGGATGGTGGTTGACGAGATGGACGCGTGCGTCCCGTGCGGCGAACTCCTCCACCACACGCCCCGTCCCGTCGGGCGATTCGTCGTCGACGACCAGCACGTGGCAGTCGACCGTCTCGAGGATCTGAGGGACCATCCGCTGGATGTTCTCGCGCTCGTTGTAAGTGGGGATCACGACGACCGTCTCGAGCACGGCTGAAAAGATAGCGGACCGCTGCAGGGCTCCGCCAGCGGCGCAGGCGGAGGCCCTCCCCGCCACCTACCTGCTCGGATTCTCCCTCGGGCTGACTCCGACGGCGCCTGCCAGCACACCAAGACACCGTGAAGAGGCGGCGCGGCAGCTCGTGCGCTCCGGGCTCGTGCGGCGCGATGCCAGGTACCACGCGGCCGGCCTAGCGCCCGTCATTGACGTAGCCCAGCGCGCGCAGCTTCTGCTCCCGCTCCGCCTCGGTCGCGGCCGGCTCGCGCTCGGTGGGCCGCTTCACCACCTGCGTGCGGAACGCATCGATCGCGGCCATGAGATCGGCGGTGCGTGCGGCTGCCGAGCCGTCGAGCTGCTTCCGCTCAGCGGGATCAGCCGCGAGGTCGAAGCACTGCGCTGCCGCCCCGTCGCGCCCGATGCACTTGAGGGTTCCCGTGCGCGCGGCGACGAGATCGACCGTGCCCGAGGTGTACGACGAGGGGGCTTCGGCAAACACGGTCGTGCGCGCGAAGGGGGCCGGCGGGTCCCGGAGGAGCGGCACGAGACTCACGCCGTCGACGTCGGGGAGGGGCGGAATGCCGAGCAGCTCGAGCAGCGTCGGCACGAGGTCGACGAGCGACACGGGCGTCCCAACCCGGAGGCCCGCTGGCACCCGCCCAGGCCACCGCACGAGCAGCGGCACCCGCAGAACCTCGTCGTAGAGCTGGTAGCCGTGGTAGCGCTGGCCGTGCTCGAGGAACTCCTCGCCGTGGTCCGCGGTCACGATGACGAGCGCCCGCTCGCCGAGGCCGAGCGCGTCCAGGCCGTCGAGGAGCGCGGCGACCTGATCGTCGGTATAGCGTACCTCCTGCTCGTAGAGGAGCCGGTCACGCTCGGACGCCTCGGCGATCGTCGTGGGATCCCCGAAGAAGGTCGCGTAGCGGGGCGGCGGCGTGTAGGGCTGGTGCACCTGGTACGTGTGGAGGAACAGGAAGAAGGGCTCGTCCGCGTGCCGGGCGAGCCAGGCGAGGCCGCGGCGGAAGGTGTCCTCGATCTGCCCGACGGGCCGGTGGATGTCCGCGCTGCGGTTTTCGCCGTAGACGGCGAAGCCGCGGCGGATCCCGGCCTCGGCGACGAGGAAGCCGTCCTCGGTGAAGGCCGCCGTCTCGTAGCCGGCGGCGCGGAGGGCCTCGGGAAGCGTCCGGCGGCCGGCATCGAGCGCTTGGAAGAGCCCGCGCACACCATGACGCCGCTCGTAGAGCCCGGTGAACATGCTCAGGTGTGACGGCAACGTGTGGGGGAAAGGCGCGATCGCGTGCTCGAAGAGGGTACCGCGGGCCGCCATCCGCGCGTCGAGGCTCGGCGTGGTCGGGCGCGCCGCGCCGTAGGCCCCGACGCTCACCGCCCGCAGGGTGTCGAGCGACACGAGGACGACGCCCGCGACAGCCGGCCTCGGCCGCGGGGCGAGCATGACGGGATCGCTCCACACGGGCAGCGAGCTTCCCGCCCCGCCCACGGCCCGCGCCGCCAAGCGGAACCGCACGCGGCGCCGCACCAGCCCGCCGAGCGGCACGCGGACCTCGACCCAGCCGCGGTCCGCCGGAGCCCGCGCCGGATCGAGGCGGCGGCGCAGGACGATCTCCTCGCGCCCGCCATCGAGCGCCGTCACCGTGAACTCGAGGGGTGCCGCGCCCACGTCCCAGGCAGCCTCCTCGACGCCGAGCGCGAAGCTCAGGACAGCGCCGGGCGGGACGTCCACGGGTGCGGTGACCACGTCGCGCTCCTCGAGCTCGGGAGCGGCCCGCGCGTTCACGGTCACCCGCGTCCCCTCGCCCGGGCGAAGGCCGGGGAAGCGGACCTCCACCGCCTTCGACTCCTCGCCTCCCGCCGGGCGGATGACGCGCGTCGGCTGTCGCTCCCAGCGGCCGCACACCTCGACGTACGGCTCGAGGAAGACCCATGAGGCTGCGCGCAGCGCCTCGGGGAGCGCCAGGGGATAGCTGCGCGCGCCCCCGGGCGGGACCGTCTCCGACCACTGGCGGACGACGGGAGCGGCGCTGGTGGCGGTGAGCGCGAGCCGCGACTCGCTCCCGATCGTGACGTAGGCGCCCCACTCGAGCGGTCCGGGCACAGGCGCCGGGGTCTCCACGAAGCGGATGGCCGGGGCGAGCGGGGGGGATGCGGACCGACAGGCTCCGACGACCACGGCGACGAGCGCGAGGAGCCGGCGCATTCCATCAGCGAAGCCAGGCCGCGCCGGCGCGGTCAAGCCGTTCATCCGGCCTTCGTTGATGGCTACGACCGGCCTCCCGGCTCCGCTCCGCAGCACCCCGTTCGCGCTCTCGGAATTGCGGCCGCCTCGCGCGGCTTGGTACTAGTCTCGCCATGCAACGGGAGAACGGTCGCACCATGGACCGATTGGCGTCCCCTGCACCACCACCCGCACGCCTCCTGACCGTGGCGTGGGCGGCGATCGTCGCGGCCGTCTGGTTCGGTCTCTTCGTGCCCAGCATGCGCCCCGGCATTGATGGCTCCTCCGACCTGGATGGCTACTTCTTTCCCAAGTACGTCTACGGTTCGGAGACGCTGCTCTCGGGGGAGCTGCCGCTCTGGAACCCCTACGAGCTGTGCGGGACACCGTTCGTGGGAGCCTCACAGCCCGCCGTGTTCTACCCGCCGCGGTTGATCCTGTTCGCACTCATGCCGCCCACCGCAGCGTTGCATGTGTTCATGCTCGTTCACTACGTCCTTCTCGGGGTCGGCGTGTTTCTCGCGCTCCGCGCGCTGGATCTCGACTGGCCCGGGGCCTCGCTCGGCGCAATCGTCGTCACCTTTCAGCCGTTCATTTTCAATCCCTACACGCCCCACTGGTTGGCCGGATTCACCTGGCTACCCTACGTCGTGGCGGCTTTCGTTCGCACACTGGAACGCCCGAGCGTGCGGCCGGGGCTCGGGCTCGCAGCGTCGGGCACGCTCCTCGTACTTTCAGGGTATCCCGAGTACGCCGTCGACACGTCGGTCACCCTCGGAGTCATCTGGCTGTTCGTCGCTGCTCGTGCCGTCCGCTCGGGGAATGCTGCGGCCCTGGGGAGAGGAACGCTGGTCGCTCTCGCGGCCGCGGTGGCGATCCTGGCGGTAACGGCGATTCACTGGGTTCCCGTGGTGGAGGTGTATCGAAACAGCGTCCGCCAAGGCTTGAAACCCAGAGGATTCGACCTGTTGGCGCTGCTTCGTCTCAGCGGGCGCCGATGGTGGGAGGCGGTTACGCAGCTCGTCTACGTGCCACCACTCGTGGTCGGCTTGAGCATCGCTGCAGCGGTTCTCGGGACGTCACGCTATCGGATGGCGATGCTTGCAGTCACGGCGCTGTGCGTCGGTGCGCTGACGGCGCTGCGAACGTGGCCGCCCTTTGCCTGGTTCCACACACCCTTGTGCTGGGCCGCGATCTTCCATCTCTCGCTGGCGACGCTGGCGGGAGACGCCTTCGACCAGGTCTTTCGCGGACAGGGCTCCGCGGAGACGCGGCTCGGCCGCGCGGATCTTGTGGCTTGCGCCATCGCCGCCGTTGCGACGATCGTGCCGTCGCTCCCTTCGCCCCGGACGGTCGGATGGCTACTCGTCGGCAGCGTCGCGTTGGTGTGTCTTCGTGGGGCGGCAGGGGCCTCGCGTCGCGCCTGGACCCTTGTGGTGCTGGGCTCGCTGCTCGGTGCCGAGCTGACGTTCGTGCCCTCCGTCGGGTCTCGTCCAGCGCCACTCCACCGGTTCGCCGCGGGCCAGGCAGAGTACCCGAGGGCCGAGGACGCGAGACGGTTGGGGGAGGAGGTCCGAGCGGCGTGCGGCAAGGGTGGCCGAGTGCTTACCCCGTCCGAGACGTGGCGCGGTGTACCGCTGCTCGCTCAGCTCGCAACGGTCCAGGGATACCCCGAATCCCTGCGCGCGCAACGCACGGAGGTGCTGCTTAGCGCCATCGGCATCCCCTCGCTCCAGCTCTTCTTGGTGCAGTGGAAGAAGCTACCGTCCGCCCCGCACGTCTTACGTCTCCTGGACATGCGATGCATCCTGGCTCCAGCAACCATGCGACCGCTGCTGGAGACACTCGGCTTCACCGCGGGGAAGCAACTGGCCGACGGGCGGGTTGCCTATCGGCGCCCAGGCGTCCACGTGTTCGTCGTCGGGGCTGTCCGCGCCGTCGCCGGTCCGGAGGACGCGCTCGCGGCAGTGCTCGATCAGAACTTTGCGCCCGAGCGCGAAGTCGTCCTGGAAGGAATCTCCCGTTCAGGCTCCGCGAGCCCCGGAGTTGTCCTGCGGGGCGAAGGGGAAGGGCAAAGCCGCTTCGATCTTCAGGTCTCATCCCCCGCCGGCGGCTACGTCGTCGTGTCCGAGACCTGGTACCCCGGCTGGCGGGCGTGGGTCGATGGACGCGCAACCGAGGTCAGGCGAGCGGACTTCGCGTTCTTGGCCGTCCCCGTCTCGCCAGGGAGCCATCGGGTGGAGCTGCGATACGTACCGCGGGGCTTCGGCGCGGCCGTCGTCGCGACGCTGATCGCGGCCACAGCGCTTGTCGTCCCCGGCGCGAAGATCCTGCTTCTCCATGTAGGTTATCACCGGGTGGGGCGCGCAACCACCCAGCGCGGGCGAGCTTGATTTCGGCCTCCACATCGTCGAGGACGGAGGAGCCATGCCAGCGACCTTTGCGCGGGCGATCGTCGTGGGGGCGTCCTCCGGCATCGGGCGTGCTTTGGCGGTACACCTCGCACGGGAGGGCACGCTCCTCGCGCTCGTGGCCCGCCGGCAGGCGCTGCTCGAGGAGCTGGCCCGCGAGCTCGAGGATGGGGGCGAGCGGCCTGTCCGTGCCTACTCCCACGACGTCACCCGGCACGAGGATGTCCCGGCGCTCTTCCAGCACATCTGCCGCGACCTCGGCGGCCTCGACCTGGTCGTCTACGCCGCCGGCGTGATGCCGCACGTCGGTGAGGAGGAGTACACGTTCGCCAAGGACCGCGAGATCGTCGAGGTGAACGTCCTCGGCGCCGTCGCCTGGTTGAACGAGGCGGCGCAGCGTTTCGCGCGCGCCCGGGCGGGCACGATCGTCGGTCTGTCCTCGGTCGCGGGCGACCGCGGGCGGCGCGGCAACCCGGTCTACTGCGCCTCCAAGGCGGCGCTCGACACCTACCTCGAGTCGCTTCGCAACCGGCTCGGGCGGCTCGGGGTCGCGGTCGTGACCGTCAAGCCCGGGCCGGTCGCGACCTCGATGACCGCGGGGCGTAACCAGGTGCCGTTCCTCGTCTCCGCCGAGGAGGCCGCGCGGCAGATCCTCGCCGCGGCGCGCCGCGGGGCCCGCGTCGCCTACGTGCCCGCCAAGTGGCGCCCGATCATGTACGTGATCCGCCACATTCCCTCGGTGGTCTTCCAGCGGCTCAACGTATGACGGCGCTGCCACCCGACCGGCTCGAGCGCGTCGAGGCCTGGGGCCGGGCGACGGGCGTGATGAGCTGGGTCTACCGCCCGAGCACCGTCGACGGAGTGCGCGAGGTCTTCGCGCTCGCGCGCGCCCGCGGCCTCACGGTGGGGCTCCGGGGCGCGGGCCAGAGCTACGGCGACGCCTCGCTCAACGCCGAACAGGTCTGCCTCGACCTCTCGCGCACGGACCGCATCCTGGACTGGGATCCCGCCCATGGGGTGATCCGGGTCGAGCCCGGCGTCACGGTCCGCCGGCTCTGGCAGTACGTGATCGAGGACGGCTGGTGGCCGGCCGTCGTGCCCGGGACGATGTGGGTCACGCTCGGCGGCGCGGCCGCGATGAACATCCACGGCAAGAACAACTGGAAGGTCGGTCCGCTCGGCGACCACATCGTCGAGTTCGAGCTCCTCCTGCCGAGCGGCGAGGTGGTGCGTGCGAGCCGCGAGCAAAACCCCGAGCTCTTCCATGCCGCGATCGGCGGCTTCGGCATGCTCGGCTGCTTCGTGAGCCTGACGCTGCGGCTCAAGAGGATCCACTCCGGCCTGCTCAACGTCGAACCGCTCGCGGCCGGCAGTCTCGAGGAGGTGATGGCCCTCTTCGAGGAGCGTATGCCGCGCGCCGACTACCTCGTCGGCTGGATCGACTGCTTCGCCCGCGGCGCTGCGCTCGGCCGCGGCCTCGTGCACCAGGCGAACTACCTCGAGCCGGGTGCCGACCCCGAGCCCGAGCGCACGCTGCGCGTCGAGCACCAGGAGCTGCCGGACACGTTCTTCGGCCTGCTCCCGAAATCGCTCATGTGGCGGTGCATGCGCCCAGTTGTGAACCGCCCGGGCATGCGGCTGGTGAACGCCCTCAAGTACCACGTCGGCCGCCGTGAGCACGGCCAGCGGTTCCGCCAGTCGCACGCCGCGTTCGCCTTCCTCCTCGACTACATCCCGAACTGGAAGCTCGCCTACGGGCCCGGTGGTCTGATCCAGTACCAGAGCTTCGTCCCGGCGGCGCGGGCCGCGGAGGTCTTCCGCGGGCAGCTCACCCTCGCGCACGAGCGCCGGATCGTGCCCTTCCTCGGCGTGTTCAAGCGCCACCGCCCCGACGACTTCCTCATGACCCACGCCGTCGACGGCTACTCCCTCGCGCTCGACTTCCAGGTGACGGAGGCGAAGCGGGAGCGGCTCTGGGCGCTCGCCGCCGACTTCGACCGGCTCGTGATCGATGCCGGCGGCCGCTTCTACTTCGCCAAGGACTCGACGCTCGCCGCCGAGCGCTACGCGCCGTTCCTCGCCGAGGACCGCACGCAGCGCTTCCTCGCACTCAAGCGTCAGTGCGATCCCGAGGAGCTCCTGCAGACGAACCTCTACCGGCGGTTGTTCGCCGGCGCCGCGACGAGCGCCCGCCGCGTGAGCTCCTCGGCGAGGATCGCCGCCAGCACCTCGTAACCGTCCTCGTTGGGGTGGATCTCGTCGCCGAGCAGGCGCTCCCAGCCGGCCGCGGCGAAGCGCTCGCCGAGGGGCAGGAAGTCGGGGTGCTCGGCCCGGATGCGGGCGTTGAGCGCATCGCGCAGCGGGGGCGGGTCGCGGAGGCTCGGCAGCGCGGTCGCGACCAGCGCCACGCGCGCGACCGAGAGCACCTCCCGCTGGAGCATGGTCAAGCGCTCCGCCACCTCGCCAACGACCGCCTCGACCCGCTCCCGGGCGGCGAAGTTCAGGTCGTTGACGCCGAGAAGAATGACCACGAGCTCCGGGCGGTCGTGCTGCATCACGGCTCCCACGACGCTCGCCGCCCCGGCGGGGGGCTGGTCCGCGCTCTCGGCGCCCATGAGGGCGGACCAGAAGGCGGCGCCCGTGGGCTCACGCGGATCAGCCAGCCAGAACGTCGTCGTGGCTCCGCCGACGGCGCGCTTCATCACCCGCACGCGGTCCCCGAGCCGTCGCTGGAGGCGGCCGGGATAGCCGCCGAGCGGGTCGACACTCATGGGCCTCCCGGGCGCCGAGCTGCGCGTGACCCCGGCCGTGATGCTGTCGCCGAGGCAGAGGATGCGTTGCAGCTCGTGCGGCCCGGCGGCCGAGCGGCAGCCAGCGAGCGCGAGGGCCGAGACGAGCGTGGCGACCGCGAGGAGCCGGGGCACGCGCGGCAGCTCTCACCGGGGCGGCCGGAAGTCAAGGCAGGCTCGAGGTCGCGGCGCGCGCCATCGCCACCCTTGAAGGGTGGTGCGCTCATCCTTGCAAGCGCCGGCCGTCTCGCGCACTCTACCCCCGTGACGCGGTCCGCGCTGCCACGCGTGGCGGTGATCATCCTGCAGTGGCGGCACGCCGAGGAGACGGCGGCCTGCCTGCGGAGCGTCGCTGGGCTCTCGTACGAGAACTACAGGGTGCTCGTAGTCGACAACCACTCAGCCGACGGCTCAGTGGAGAGGCTGCGGCACGAGTTTCCCGAGCTCACCATCCACGAGAACGCCGAGAACCTGGGCTTCGCGGGCGGCTGCAACACCGGCATCCGGGTCACGCTCCGCGACCCCGTCGTAGGCTACGTCCTCCTCCTGAACAACGACACCCGCGTGACTCCCGCCCTGCTCACCGAGATGGTCGCGGTCGCCGAGGCGGACCCGTCGGCGGTCGTGGTCGGGGCGGTCAACGTAGCCGGCAACGGCTACACCTCGAGCGGGGGCTACCTCCGCTGGTGGACCGGCCGCTACGCCGACATCTTCGATGTCCAGCCCGCAGCCGAGGTGTGCCGCGAGCGGGCGATCCAGGTCGATGCGGTCGCGGGCTCGAGCATGCTGGTCCGCGCCGAGCCGCTGCGCGCGGGCGTGCTCCTCGATCCCGCCTTCTTCTGCGTTTTCGAGGAGACAGACTGGTGCCTGCGCCTGCAGGCACGCGGCGGGCGGGTGCTGCTCGCCACCCGTGCCCGGCTCGAGCATCGCATGTCCACCACGATGGGCAAGCCGCTGCAGTTCTACTTCCGCTTCCGGAACCGCCTCTACTTCATGGCCAAGCACGCGCGCCCGATCCACTGGCTCACCTTCGTGCCGTTCTATTTCGCCGAGGCCAGCGCACGCATCGCCGCCTACGCGCTGGTGGGGCGCGGGCGCGAGGCGCGCGCGGTGCTGCTCGGCGTCTGGGACGGGGCCCGCGGCCGCCGCGGGCCGGGTCGGCTGAACGAGATGCTAGCCTGATGCGGCTCGTCGATCTCTGCCCCTACGGGGTCTACCCGCCGCGCTCCGGCGGGCACCGGCTCGTGCACCACGTGAGCCTTTGCCTCGGCGCGTCCCACGAGGTGTTCGTCTTCGGCATGGGGCTCCGCCGCTTCGAGGGCCTGCGCCTGCGCTCCTTCGTGCAGCGCCCGGGGGATCGCTACCTGGAGTACCGGCACGTGACGCCGCTCACCTTCCTCTCCTACCTGCGGCGGCGGCGAACCGGGCTCCCGCCCCTGCGCGCCTCGTCAGAGCTCAGCTGGACGGCACCGGCCGCGCTGCGCCGCCGCATCGCCGCGGCCGACATCGTGCAGGTCGAGAGCCCCTGGCCGTTCGCCTTCGCACGCGCGACCGCGTCGTGCCCGGTGGTCCTCGTGATGCAGAACGCGGAAGCGCGGCTGCTCGCGGAGCGTGCCGTCCCCCGACGCCTGGTGGCGTTCGCGACCCGCCTCGAGCGCGCCGCCCTCGAGCGCGCGGACGCAGTCATTTTTCTCTCGGCCGAGGACCGGGAGGTGGTGAGCAAGGCTTACGGGCTCGCGCGGGGCGGCTGTTTCACGTGCGGCGCGGGAGTGGACTGCGTGGAGTTCCAGCCCGTCTCCGACACCGAGCGCGCGGCGGCCAAGGCGGCGCTCGGGCTCGCGGGCCCGGTGGCCCTCTTCGCCGGCTCCTGGCATCTCCCGAATCGTTCCGCCCTCGCCGCGGTGCGTACCCTCGGCGCCCGGGCCTCGGGCTGGACCTTCCTGGTCGTCGGCTCCGTCGGTCGGCCGGAGGAAACGGCCGACGGCGTGCGTGTCACCGGACCCGTCGCCGACGTGCGGCCCTACTTCCGCGCCGCAGACGTCGCGCTGAACCCCATGGCAGAGGGCAGCGGTGTCAACCTGAAGGTGCTCGAGTACCTCGCCATGGGTCTGCCGACAGTGACGACCCCCTTTGGCGTCCGTGGTCTCGACGCGGCCGACGTGGTGCAGGTGGCCGAGCTTGCCGAGTTCCCTACCGTGCTGGCCGCCCTGGCCGACCCGGCAGAGCGGCGGCGGCGCGGCGCGGCGGCGCGGCACGCCGCCGAGACGCGCTTCAGCTGGGAGGCCGTCGCGCGTGCGCGCGAGCGCATCCTCGAGGCGCTCGTCGCGGAGCGTCGGAGGGCGCTTGGCTGAGCGGACCGCCGCGACAGCGTGGCGGGCAGCGCTCGTCCTGCTCGCGGCTCTCGCCTACTTCATCCTCTTTCATCGCTACGGCTTCTTCGTCCAGGACGAGGGCGTGCTCGCCTACCAGGCGCTCCGCGTGAGCCGTACGCGGACTTCCAGACGGCGTACACGCCCGCGAGCTACTACCTGCACGCGCTGCTCTTCGACCTCTTCGGCCCGAGCCTCGCCACGCTCCGGCTCCTCGGTGCCGTTGCGAGAGCGCTGACCGCGGCCCTGCTCTTCGCCTGACCTACAAGCATCTGATTGGCATGGACGCCGCACTTGCTGCGACGCGATGATCGGCAGCAGCGGGGAGAGAGGAGATGGCAACCTTGAACCCGAAGAGGACCAGAAGCGGACAGGGCCTTCGCAATGGGCCTTCCAAATTCTCTCAGCTGTCGGTCGTATCCTGGTCCCTCTTGAAGAGCGACGAAGGCGATTGCCCGGATGGTGGCCCCAGATCGTTGCCATCATCATTTTGGGGACCATCTTCTTCATCATAGACGAATGGCGAACATGGCTACGCCATGAGATGTACGGGCATGGGCTGCCATGACGACGGGTGAGGGTCCCCGCGCCCGATATGCAAGCGAAGACAAGGAACGAGCGGGAACGGCGCAGTGCGGGGCGAGGCTGGAACTTAGGGCAGGAGCACAGCAATGCCTCTCAGAGCCTACGCCTTGACTCGAGCGGTGACCCGTAGGATGAGTCCACCTGGCCCGGCCGGGGGGCTCTCGTGGCGCTCGACGCCGTCGATCACAAGCTCGCTGCGATCCTGAGCGCCGTCTCAGAGAGCGAGGCAATGCGGGTCACGCGAGGTCGGGGGCTGGGTCCGGCTCACTACCCGCCCGGCCCCGACGTGTAGAGTTCCAGCACCTCCGGCGTGGGGCCAAAGGCGCGTTGCTCCCCGTGGTCGAGCAGCAGTGACCGATCGCACAGCTCGCCGACGGCATCGAGGTCGTGCGAGGCGAGGATCAGGCTCTTGCGCTCCCGCCGCCGCTGGTAGAAGACGCCGTAAGCCTTCTCCCTGAAGGTCCGGTCGCCGACCGCCAGGATCTCGTCGATCAGGAGCAGGTCGCTATCGAGCTGAGCGTTGATAGCGAAGGTCAGGCGCTGGCGCATGCCGGTGGACAGTTCTCTCACCCTCGCCTCGACGAAGTCCTCGAGGCCCGCGAAGGCGATGATCTCGTCGAAGTGCTGCTGCAGCGGCTCCCGGCGGAAGCCGATCATCGCCCCGTAGAGGAAGACGTTCTCGCGCACCGACAGGTCGAGCGACATCCCCACGCCCAGCTCGAGCACGGGGGTGAGCCGCCCCCGCACGCGACACGAGCCGGAAGTGGGGCGGTAGATGCCGGAGAGGATTCTCAGCAGCGTGCTCTTGCCCGCGCCGTTGTTCCCCACCAGGCCGAGCGACTCGCCTTCCTCCAGCCAGAAGGTCACGTCGCTGAGCGCCCTGAACCGCCGCCTGGGGCCCCCCAGCCAGAGCGTCCTGCGCAGCTGGTTGAACAGGCTCCGCGGGCGTGCGCTCGCCACGCGGAACTCCTTGGTGAGGTGACTCACCTCCACCAGCGGCTCGGGCATCATATGTGCTCCGCGATGTCCGCGGCGAGGTAGCGAAAGATCAGGAACCCGAGGCCGAGCACGAGCAGCGACAGCGTGAGCGTGCCCGCCATGGCGGTGAGGGACGGCAGCCGGTGGTGCAGGAGCATCTGGCGGGCGTAGGTCATGATCTGGGTGACGGGATTCAGCATGTAGATGGCGTGATCGGCGGGCGAGAGGAAGCGCTCGGGGTAGTAGAACACCGGGGTCGTGAAGAAGCCGATCCGCATCAGGATGTTCCAGATGTTGTCGAGGTCCCGCGCGTGTACGTACAGCGGTGCGAGCGCGAGCGAGGTGCCGACGACCAGGATGCTCTCGATCAGGAGGAGAAACGGCAGGCCGAGCCACACCCACGCGACGCCCGCTCCGCTGCCGATCGCGAAGAGGAGGACGACGCCAAACTCGAGCACGGAGGAGAAGACGATCGTGAACACGGAGCTCACGACGATCAGCTCCCGTGGGAAGGTGACCGAGTCGATCAGGTCCCCGCGCGCCACCAGGCTGGTGAGCCCCTTGGCCGTTCCCGCCGCGAAGAAGGTCCAGAGCACGATGCCGATCAGCACGTAGAGGGCAAAATGCTCGGCCGTCCCCCCGACCTGCTTCCGGAACAGCCAGTAGAGGACCGAGAGCATTGCCAGCGGCTGCAGGAGCGTCCACAGGAAGCCGAGCAGCGTCCCCTGGTCGCGCAGCTTGAAGGCGCTGAGGGTCAGCTCGCGGGTGATGAACCAGTGGTCGTGCTGTGTCACCGTGCGGGCCACGTGAAACCCCTGTTGACGGCTCAGCAACATGAATGACGCGCCTGCGCCGCGCAAGCGGCGAGCTTCAGCCGGCCCGATCCGCTGGCTGCGTGCGCGAAGTAGGCCCCGGTGCTGCGCGAGCACGTCCTGGAAGCATACCACGAGGTCGCCCGGCTGGACGGGCTGCGGCCCGGGCGCGTTCGGCGAGCCGCGCGGCGTGGCCGGGGGAAATGCAGGCGCCGCCCAACATGCGGCTGGTGGGGTCCCGCGTGCGTCACGGTGCGGAGCGCGGGTTGTCGGGAACGATCTCGTAGACATTCGCCGGCACGATGGCGTTGAAGGGCCGCCTCGATGGCGGCGAGGACGACAGCGAAGGCCGAGGCCGTCAGACCGAGGTGAGCGACGACGCCGTTGAAGGGCTGTGCGGTCATCCTTGCAAGCGCCGGCCGTCTCGCGCACTCTACCGCCGTGACGCGGTCCGTGCCGCCGCCACGCGTGGCGGTGCTCATCCCGGAGTGGCGGCACGCCGAGGAGTCGGCGGCCTGCCTGCGGAGCGTCGCCGGACCCGTCGCCGACGTGCGGCCCTACTTCCGCGCCGCGGAGGTCGTCGCGCGCGCACGCGAGGGCATCTTCGAAGAGCTCGTCGCGGAACGCCGGAGGGCATCTGGCTGAGCGGAGCACCCCGACGGCGTGGGGGGCAGTGCTCGTCCTGCTCGCAGCGCTCTCCTACTTCGCGCTCTTCCACCGCTACGGCTTCTTCGTCCAGGACGAGGGGGTGCTCGCCTACCAGGCGCTCCGCGTGAGCCAGGGGCAGCTCCCGTACGCAGACTTCCAGACGGCGTACACCCCCGCGAGCTATTACCTGCACGCGCTGCTCTTCGACCTCTTCGGGCCGAGTCTCGCCACGCTCAGGCTCGCCGGCGCCGTTGCGAGCGCGCTGACCGCGGCCCTCCTCTTCCTGGCCGCGGCCCACGTGCTCCCTCGACCATATGCGTGGCTGCCGAGCCTGCTCTACGTGCTCCTCGAGGATCAGGAGTCCCGTGGGTTCGTGGTGCACACGATCCCCTACCCGGCCCGCTACGTGGAGCTCCTCTGGGCGGCGAGCCTCTGCGTGACGCTCGCCTACGCCCGCCGGCCCCAGCGGCGCCTGGTCATCGCTCTGGGCCTCGGCGCGGGCGCCGCCGCGGCTTTCAAGCACACCGCTGGTGTCTACCAGGCCTGGGCGGTCGGCCTCTGCCTCGTCCTGAGCGGCTGGGCTCAGCGGACGGCTCCCACCTCGTCCCGACCCGCCGCCCGCCTGTTCGCCGCCGTGCCGATCGTCTTCCTCGTCGCCATCCTGGCTGCGCTGACGGCGCTCTTTCGGGGGCTCGGCGGCATCGGCGGGCTCGCCCTGGTGCTGTGGTACCTGCCGCTCCCCGCGGCCGTTCTCCTGCTGCTCCGTCACCTCCTCTCCCGCCCGGCGGACCCGGGTGAGACCGCGCGCCGCCGGGCGGCGCTCGCGGCAATCGGGACCGACCTTTGCTGGTTCGCCGGCGCGACGCTTCTGCCCACCGCTCTCTGGGTCGCCTACTTCGCGGTCGAAGCGGGCCCGCGCCTGCTCGCGCAGCGGCTCCTCTTCGACGCCCCGCTCGTCGTGCGCAGCTACGTGATCGACTTCCCGCCGCCCGGAGGCCTGGCGATCGGCTGCGGCCTGCTTGTCGCCGCCGGGTTCGGCGCCCGCGCACTCGCCCGACGGGGGCGCGCGAGCCCGCAGGCGCCTGCCCGGGCCGTATTCTGGACCGGCGCGGCGCTCGCGGTCGCGGCGCTCACCTGGGCGGTCCTCTTTCTCAGCCCGCCTCTCGCCGCGGGCGACTGGGAGGTCGTCGCCATGCACCTCGGCCGCAAGGCCGACAACCTGATCATCTATCTGGTGCCCGTCCTCGCCTACACCGTCCTCGCCCGTCTCCGCGCCTGGCTCGCGCGGGGCGGGCCGCTCGACCCGACGGTGTTCAGCTGGGTCCACGGCATCTGCGCGCTCCTCCTCGCGTTTCCCAGGCTCGACGTCGCACACGTCTACCAGGGCATCGTGATCCTCCTCGTCCCCGGCACGGTGATCGCCTGGCGGGGCCTGGCCACCCTGCGCGCAGCGGCGGCGCCAGCCCGTGCGCGCTGGGTCCCGGCCACCGTGGTGGGCGCGCTCGCCCTGGTCGCGGTCCTGAAGCTCCTTCCACGCGTCAACGCGCAGCTCGCCTGGCACGACGGCCCCGTCCTCAAGCCGCGCACGGCGCTCGCCGGACCGCGGGGCGGGTTGTACGCAACGGAGGAGCAGGAATCCTTGTTCGAAGCGCTGAACCACACCGTCGCCTCCGTCACCGCGCACACGAGGCCGGGGACACCGATCTTCGCCTACCCGGCCCTCGCGGCCCTCTACTTCCTCGCTGACCGGCCGAACCCGGGGCCGTTCGACTACTTCCACCACGGCTTCGGCGAGGGGCGTGACGAGGTGGCGGTCATAACCGCGCTCGAAGCGAGCCGGGCGCCGCTCGTCGTCATCATCAGTGACCATCCCTTCGACCCCGAGGAGAAAGACTACTTCCCGATCCTGAAGGACTACCTCCGTCGGCACTTCGTGCAGAGCGACTCATTCCGGTCGTTTCGTATCCTCGAGCGGGTGGCCCCGTGAGGGGGCGCGCTGCGGCCGTCGTCCTGGCGTTCGGGCTCGGCGTGAGGGGCGCGGCTGCAAACCTCTATGCGACCGGCATCCGCAACGGCGCCTTCGCGAGCGGGACGCTTGCTGGCTTCCGGGGTAACGGCCTCGAGGGCGGCACCGTCGCGATTGTCCGCCAGGGCACCGAGTTCTCCGGGCTTCCTGGGTCGGCCGACATCCCCTTCCCGAACGGCCCCGACAGCTACGCCGCCAAGCTGCGCTCGAGCGGCGGCCGCGAGCAGCGTGGCTCGGTTGCGATCCTGACCAGCGTCCCGTTCGTGCCGGGAGCGCCGACGCTGCGCTTCGCGACGCTCTCGGAGTCGCCCGCAGTGCAGCTCGAGCTGCTTTTCCTCGATCCGGTGGCCGACATACTCGCGCCCGCTGCGGGAAGCGTCCAGCAGCGTCTCGTCCTTCCGGTCGAGCGGCCCGGCACTGGCCCGGGCGCGCGCTTCGCCGAGCTCGAGGTGCCGTTCCCCGGCGGCGCCGCGCGACCCGTGAAGATCCAGTTCCGCCAGGAGTCGCTCGAGCCGCGGAACGGCCACTTCACGCTCATCACCAACCTCCGCGCGGGCAGCTCCGCGGCCGACACGGACTCGGACGGCGACGGCGTCCCGGACGTGGTCGACAACTGCCCGAGCGTCCCGAATCCGGACCAGACGAACAGCGACGGTGACCGCTTCGGGGACGCCTGCGACAACTGCCCGTATCTCCCCAACAACGACCAGGCCGACCGCGACGGTGACGGCGTGGGCGACCGCTGCGCCACCGACGTGAACCAGGACGGCTACACCGACGAGGCCGACCTCGCCCTCCTCATGGCCGCGCTCGAGGGAGCCTACGACGCGCGCTGCGACTTCGACGGCTCGGGGACTATCGACCTGGTCGATCTCGCGCTCTTCGCCCGCCAGCTCCGGATCGGCATCGCGAGCGACGAGTTCCACGACTTCACCGTTGACTTCGTCGACTACAGCGTGAACGGAGGCTTCGCGTTACCGGCGCGCCGCGGGATGGTCCTCACGGCCACGCCCGGCTCGGACCTGCTTGTCTACCCCAGCCCCTTCGCACTCCTCGTCCGCTCGAACGAGGCGGGGGATCCCGCCTCGGAAGGCGTCCTTACCTCGAGGCCCTTCGTCCCGGGCGGGCCGCTGCTGACCATGTGGGTGATCTCGGAGAGCCGTGACGTGGTGGCAAGCGTCCGCCTCCTGCGTCCGACCCGCACGCCGCGCGCACCGGCACCGGAGGACGTGCTGCTCGAGGCGCCGCTGCGCAACGACCGGCCCGGAGTCTCACCTGCCGCGGGCTTCCTCCCCCAGGTCCTCGACATCAGCCGCTGGTTCAACGCCGAGCACCCGCTGCGCAGCCCCGCGCTCCAGCTCCAGATCCGCCAGCACACCGCCCGCGCCGGGTACGGGTACTTCACGCTGGTTGGCAATATCAGGAGCGGCCCGTGAGCCGCCCCTGGCTCCGCGCGGCATCGGGGGCCGTGCTGCTCCTCGCCGTCGCCTGGACGCTCCGCTGGGCGGCCAGCTCGCCGGGCGGCGTCGAGCTCGAGCCCGGGCGCCTCGTGCTGCGGCCGGGCGAGCAGCGCGAGGTGCGGCTCGTGAACCGCGAAGGCGAGCTCGTCGCGCTCAGCTTTCGCCTGCGCTTCGACGAGTCCGTGGTGGAAGTCGACACCGGGCCTGAGCTGCCGCCCCTCGCTCCGGGCGGCGAGGCGGTTCACCTGCCGACGCGCCGCGGGCAGGGCCTCGTCGCAGTACCGGGAATCGCCCTCACTGGCGAACGCAGTTTCGAGCCCGGGACGACTCTCTACCGCTTTGCGGTGCGTGGCCGGCAGCCGGGCACGACGGCGCTCGAGGTGGAGGCGCTCACCGTCGTGGACCGCGGCGACGCGCTGCGCATCCTGCCGGTAGCACCCGCCGCGGTCACGGTCCGCGCGCCGTGAGGTCGCCGGGCGAAGTGTGATGCGGTAGTATCTCGTCGGCAGCCGGAGCGACCCGGAGGCGACCCTCGAGATCGCCTCAGCGACAATGCATCGGGTTCCCACTCGGAGGGATCCATGAACGTCACGGATCTGCGTATGGCTCTTCGAAGGAGCATCCAACTCGCGGCCCGCAAGTTCCTCAGCGCTGGAGGTGTCGGGGCGCCCGATCGGCCGGAACGTGTTGCGAGCAAAGGGAACTATCACACGCCTTTCGGAGGACTCTGGACCGACCGGAATGATGCCGAGCAGCTTTTGCGAGACAAGATCGCCCGCGGCGCGCTCATGCCCATCGATGCCGAGCGCCTCAAGTTCTGGATCGACAATGGCTTCGTCATTCTCGAGGGCGCTGTCGAGAAGACCGTAATCGATCAGCTGAATCGCGATGTCGACCTGGCGTGGCAAGGCGACAACCAGGGGATCCACGTGGAGTACTGGGCAGATGACGTGATGCACATCGATCCCATCTCGCCCGAACTCAAGCCGAGACAAGCGAAGGTGCTCGACCTCCATGCCTTCTCGGAGGCAGCTCGCCACGCCGTGTTTGCCCCCGCGATCTTGCATTTCCTGACACTACTTTTCGAACGAAAGCCGCTCGCATTCCAGAGCCTCTGCTTCGAACGAGGAACCCAACAGCCGATGCATCAGGACGCCGCCTACGTCGTCGTGAGCTCTCGCCTGGAAATGGCCGCCTCATGGATCGCTCTCGAGGACATCCAGCCCAACACCGGTGAGCTCGAGTACTATGTCGGTAGCCACAAGCTAAGGCCTTACCTTTTCCGCGGCGAGTTCAAGAGCCTGCCTCACGACATGGCCGCGGGCGATCCCGATCACGTGAGGTTCTTGGCCCAGCTGCATGAGCAGGCAGCTGAGATGGGGCTCCAGCGCGCCCGGTTTCGACCGAGGAAGGGTGACGCCCTGATCTGGCATGCAGACCTGGCGCACGGTGGCTCGCAAGAGATGGACCCCAACTCGAGCCGCAAGAGTCTCGTCACCCACTACTGCCCGATCGACCGCGAGCCGGCATATTTCAGCACTGCGGCGCACA
>Ga0209058_1000837_pt1 | contig 26644 bp, 26 predicted proteins | sample GraSoiAngelo_147_FD_185904 | JGI IMG/M metagenome (GOLD analysis project Ga0209058, IMG submission 185904) | Grasslands soil microbial communities from the Angelo Coastal Reserve, California, USA - 14_1009_05_40cm (SPAdes) (version 2) | ecosystem: Environmental > Terrestrial > Soil > Grasslands ... | reverse complement strand
TACGAGCCTGGAGGCGCATTAGAGAGTGGATACTACCGAGCTCCATTCGATGTCACGAATCTTGTCCCAATGGGTTCGGCACTTGAGGGGTTGGAGAAGACAGTGAGGAGTCTAGAGGAGATCGTCCAGAAGCAAAGAGGGGATGTGGATAGGCTGGAAGTTGAGCTTGGAAGGTTGCGAGAGGATCGTGTTGCGTCTTCGAAGACACGTGAAGCCTTGGGCGGTGAGGTGGAGAATGAGCGGAGGATGCTGGAGAGGACTAGGACCGCCTTACACCAAACGAAGAATAGAATGGAGAGTCTGGGGTCGATGATGAAACGGGAGACCTCTACTCTGGAAGAGATGGCCAATAAACAGGGCGAGATGAAAAGGCGACTGTCCGCCTTGGAGAGTGAGCGGGCGCGTCTCAGGTTCGAGTCCAAGCAGGCAGCGATAATCGACTTAGACCGTGAGAGGGGCCAATTGGCCCGTGAGGTCGAGGGATTGGCAAGGGAAAAACTGGAGGCTGAGGGACACTTGGAAATGAGCAAGTCAACACTGGAGACGTTAAGGCCAGGCCTAGACAATGTGCGGATTGAGATGAGGAATCTGGAGGCTGATGTGAGGCGTGAGGAGGCTAGGGTTGCTGAGGCAGAGGTTGTCATGGTCAGTTCTCGTGACCAGTTGAAGACGCTTGAGAAAGCGAAGGAGTTGTTGGAGGAGAGGTTGGGCAGCGTGAACGAGGAGAGGAGACAGTATGAGACTAGATTACAGGAGATGGAGAAAGCGTTGAGGGTGTTCTTGGAAAGGATGGATCCGATCAACGCGCGAGTCGCAGATTTGAAGGCGAGCCTTAGAGAGGCCGAGACTCAGCTGGCAATGTTAAGCGCCCAGCTGCGAGACTTGGGCTTTGATCGGCCTGTACAAGGAGCAGTGGAGAAGATGGAAGAGGCACTCGAGTGGAAACGGGTGTTGATGGAGGAGGTTAATGAGATAGGATTAGTGAATCAGCTGGCATTGGAGCAATATGATGGTCAGAAGGACAATTACAAGAATCTCAGCGTACGAATCACCCAGTTAGAGCAGGAGAAGTTGAAGATCATTGAGTTCATGAACGATCTAGAGAGACAGAAACGCGACACGTTCATGACCGCGTACAATAAGGTGAATGATACCTTCCAGAAGTTGTTCGGTGAGATGACTGACAGTAAGGGGAACGGGAAGATGGTGTTAGATAATCCGGAGAACCCGTTTGATGGCGGATTAGAGTTGATGCTACAATTCCCTGGTAAACCACTCTTGACAATCGGGAGTGCTAGCGGTGGAGAAAAGAGTGTCTCAACCGTCTGCTACCTGCTAGCCTTGCAGCAGATTCACCCTATGCCGTTCTATGTAATGGATGAGATTGACGCGCACCTAGACGTTGTGAATAGTCGAAGGTTGGCGACTTTGATAAGAAGCAGGAGTGGAGAGTCGCAGTTCATTGTCATCAGTCTGAAGGATACCACGATCAGTAGAGCAGAACGTGTTTATGGAGTATATGCTGAGAAGGGCATGAGCAACGTAGTCAGCCTGCCCGCGCTTGTTGGCAAGAACTAGAATCTTACTCTGCGATTCAGGACCCGCGAAGATTCTCAGTTGGCGGGACTTGAGTAGTCGAGTAACGTAGTCTTTCTTTTTCCGGGACTGGGGTCCTTCTTGAAGGCCGCAAGGTGTCTGTGCATGTCTCGTTCTTTTCTTCGACTGCTGTGGAAGTAGGCTTCGTCCACCGTACCTTCTGCCATTAGAACAGTAACCTTTCCTGGTTTGGTTCGTCCGGTCCGGCCTCGACGCTGGATCATGCGTATCTCGGAGGGGACCGCCTCGTAAAAGATGACATGATCTACATCCGGGACATGCAATCCCTCTTCTCCTATGCTTGTCGTCACGAGCACGTTGTAGCGGCCAGTTTTGAAATCGTCCAGTATCTGAACTTGTTGCTCTTGTTTCAATCCAATATCATCCATGTTTCGAGTCGCCTGTCCCACGAATCTTACCGGGGTTGCACTTGGGATATTCTTCAACCCGTCCACGATCAGGTCAGCAGTGTCTCGGAACTGTGTGAACACAATCAACTTAGATTCGGGTTTCTCTGCTAGCTGACTCGTAATGATACGGCGTAGTGACTGGTTCTTTGGATGTTCTTCACGTATGTTTTCTTCGCAGAGTTTCAAGGCCTCAATGATCCTAGGATCCTTTGCCAAGCCTAGTGAGGACCGGCTTGTTTTTTCATCAAGTCTCGACAGGAAACGCGTGACACTCCGCACACCCTGTGTCTCGACCATCTCGACAGCATGGAAGAGAGAGATTCCTTGGCTTTGTAAGACCAGGGCACCGTAGAGGTATCCAGCTCTCTCGGTCCGCAACTTCTTCCTAATACTGTCCCCGAGCTCTAGGAGCGTCCGCTTGTTGACATTGACACTTTTTGGAAGCAAGTGTAGATTTTGCAACCGTTCGATCTTCTCGTCCAACACTTTTCTCAGGATGGAACTGATCCTATCATAGACGGGTGGCAGAGCGACACGTTCCCAATTCACGGCAACCGGATTGACATAGCCGGAAACATCATCGTCCACCTCAGTACGTGCCTCTACGCCCTCGATAGCCAGTCTCTGGCAGATCTCGTCTATCCGGCTCTTTCGAGAGCTCGGCGAAGCGGTTAGGCCTAGGATGCGTGGCGAAGAGGATTGGAGCTTGTAGGCCTCGGCGACCTGTGAATAGGCATAGTCTCTCACGCACCTGTGAGCCTCATCAAAGATGATCAGGCAGACATCTCGGAGAGAATAACGGCCCTTGGATATGTCGTTCCGGATTACTTCGGGAGTTGCAAATATGATCCTAGAAGTCTCGAAAAGTTCGACCCTAAGGCTTGGAACCGTCTCGCCTGTAAGGACGGTCGAAGCAATTTCCGATAGGTGTGTCTTGAAGAACTCCGAGTGCTGAATCACCAACGGCCTTGTGGGAGCAAGGAACAGGACGCGCCCCGTTGGGAATGCTGCGAGACGTTCTCTGGCGACGAGCAGGGCAACAACCGTCTTCCCAAGTCCCGTCGGGAGAACCACAAGGGTGTTCTTCTCTAATGCGGAGGCGGCAATGTTCCTCTGGTAATCTCTAACGTCGATCCCAGAGGAGACTAGCAACATGAAAGCGCCCGTAACCAGCTTATTTTTCGGCCCCGGCTGGGTCGAGTTCATCATTCATTAACGTGGCGGTATCAAATCAATCCACCTATAAACCCAAACTAATCGATTGCTAAGCTCGAACGTGAAAGGTGGAACAAATTTAATCCGTGAGTTCAGCTTCACAAGGTCGGGAAAGGGAAGGGTCGAATAGGAAATCAGCCCTGTAAGATGTCCTAGGGTTAGAGGGACGGCTACTTATCCATGAAATGGAAGGATCTTAGGCACAACGGCATCGCATTTCCGCCTGCCTACGAGTCCAAACAACTCTCAATCCGGATAAGAGGAAAGGAGGTCCGACTATCAACGGAAGCTGAGGAGTTAGCTTATGCTTGGGGGAAGAAACGTGCGACTCCCTACGTGCAAGACCCGGTCTTTCAATCTAACTTCCTATCCGACTTCGCAAAATTGTTACCATCAGAATATCGAGGCATCAAATATTCCGAGATCGATTGGACTCCCGTCCACGAGTATCAGCTGCGCGAGGAACAGCAGAAGAGTGACCCTGTCGTCAAGAAGAAACTCGCCGTTCAAAGGAAAGAACTCAGACTCAAGCTGAAGGAGCAGTATGGTTATGCAGACATTGATGGAGTCCGGACCGAGATTGCAAACTGGATGGCAGAACCTCCGAGTCTCTTCATGGGTCGCGGAAGCCATCCCATGCGGGGAAGATGGAAGCCGAGAGCCGGCCCTGAGGATGTTGTGCTCAACCTTTCCGAGAAGGCTCCTATTCCGCCCGGCAAATGGAAGGCGATCGTTCATGATCACGATTTCATGTGGATCGGCTACTGGGTCGACAAGCTCAGTAACGTCCGCAAGTACGTCTGGCCCTCGGACATTTCCAATCTTCGGCAGGAGAGGGACAGGCAAAAGTTCGAGCTTGCCAAGAAACTCACGAGATCACTTCCCACCGTCCGTAAGCACATCGACGTAGGACTCGCCTCGGATGATCTACGAACCCGAAAACTTGCCACAGTCTGCTACCTCATAGATAGTCTGGCCATGAGAGTTGGCGACGAAAAGGAAGAAGACGAGGCGGACACCGTGGGAGCATCAACGTTGCGAGTTGAGCATATCAAGTTTCACTCGAACAATGTAGAATTCGACTTTCTCGGAAAGGACAGTGTCAGATGGCAGAAAACATTGGATCTCCTGGGTCCACACAATCTAGTCCGTAAGAACCTGCAAGAGTTCTGCAAGAACAAGAAGAATGCGGACTTAGTCTTCGACGGGATAAACTCCTCATCAGTGAATCGGTTCCTCGGGACGTCGATGAAAGGATTGACGGCAAAAGTGTTCAGGACACATCATGCGACCGAGACTGTTCAAAAATACCTCGACCAATATGACGGATTCAAACCGGGCTCTGCACCCTTCCTGAAGCTCTACCGCGCCAGGCTGGCTAACCTTGAAGCCGCGATCAGATGCAACCACAAGAGGACCCCTCCGAAGACGTGGGAGTCAAGCCTCGAGAAGAAACAGTTGCACCTCGACGATTTACAGGGTAAGGAAACCAAGACGGAGAAACAGGCGTTAAGGATGAAGGAGCGTGTCGAGAAGCTCAAATTGGATATTGATCTCCAGAGACGAACAAGGGATTACAATCTCAACACATCACTACGAGGCTACATCGATCCAAGAGTCTACAGGAAGTGGGCCGGTGAAGACTGGACCAGGATTTACCCCAAGACGTTGCAGCGCAAGTTTCTCTGGGCGACACGCTCCAAAGCCTAGTCCAAGAGAGCCGTGGATCGAATGACGCGAAAGTTCTGGGTCTTTGTCGTTATCATCCCCCCAAATTGCTACCATCTTCCTATGAAGAACAATCCTACTCCCACTTCACAGGCTACCATTACAATACTTGAGTGGAGCGTTCACCATGATCACGCTTACACTGGCTGTATTAGTTCATGAGATAACACGAAAGTTTGTAAAATTGCACGGCTTGCAAAGAGAAGCCAATTTCATCATTAGGGCATCAATTGAGCGCGGGTTCTTTGACGGTCTATTCCTCCTGAACACATTCGCTTTTCTAGGACTAGCAATGTTCTTCATCCTTAGCTCTCCAACCGCCTGGCTGAACTATTGGCTGTTCATGATGATCGGCGCAGCTGTTGTGCTCTCGCTGAATTTTGCAAATGATTACGGGGTTTGGAGAAGAGAACGAACCGTGACGAAGTACATAGCCTAGACACTATTGCCTTGAAACCGGAAGTAGTTCGACTAGCGATCGTAAAGGTATGCCCTCAATCTTTTCCTTGCCGCTCTTATTCGCGAGCACGGCGATACCGACCGGCCTCGCCTTGACGGCCTCAAGAGTTTCGATAGCTGCACGTGCGGTCTCACCCATTCTGAGAATAGTGTCTACGATCAGGACCTTCTTACCTTCAACGGGATAGAAGCTTGGGTTTACAGCGCCAGCCATCTTCTTCTCACCGATCCTTTGCGGACGAATGGCTGCCATGGGCTTTCCGAGGGATCGAGCTACGATCAAGGCGATCGCCATCGCAGCAGTCTCTATCCCGGCGACGACGTCCGGCTCTTCAATCTCGCCTGCCTCGATGGATTCTCGAACCATATCTGCAATAGCTTGTCCGACTAATGTTAGGCGGCGGACGCTTGATCCTATCGGATTCCAGTTAACGTATACGTCATACGACTCTCCTCGAGGCTTCGCGGCGTCCCGGCCGTGGAGTAGGAGCCACACGACCGTATCAGCCTGGACCTTGAGCTCGTCCGATATCTCGTAGGTGGACATTCCCTTCTCCTTGAGTTCCTGTGCTTTCTTCGAAAGTTCCTCGAGACTCCTCAAACCCGATTCTTCCTGACCTACTCCTAGTCCGGGAGAGCGCATAGCTACTTAAAAACCACAATTATCGAAAAGAGCCTGGCAATCCAAGAGGCGTCAGTTGTTGCGAAGATTCCAGATAGCCACTGAAGAAGAGATCAAGAAAGGTGAGACGACTGACGTTTACTTCGTCAGAACCAATGAGATCCTTCAGAAAGAGGGATTGACAGAGCAGCGAGTAGTGGCCGAGGTTACAACAGGGTCCCTCCCGAGAGACTGGGACTGGGCAGTTCTCGCAGGCGTTGAGGAAGCTGTTCATTTGATGGAGGGTATCTCCGTCGACGTGGAGTCGTTGCCCGAAGGATCAATATTCCGTCCCAAGGATCATCGCGGCACCAGGCTTCCAGTCATGACTCTAGAAGGACGATACCTAGACTTCTCCCTCTACGAGACTCCTCTGCTGGGTTTGTTATGTCAAGCCTCGGGCATGGCGACAATGGCTGCTCGAGTACGGAAGGGCGCGGGAAAGGATTCGACAATCTTGTCCTTCGGGATTCGACGAGCTCACCCCGTCCTCGCACCCATGATCGATAGAGCTTGCTACCTTGGAGGGTTTGACGCAGTCTCAAGTCTAATCGGCGCAAGACTACTCGACTTACACCCTACGGGCACAATGCCACACTCGCTGATCGTTTCGATAGGCGATCAGGTGAAGGCTTGGAAGAGCTTCAACAAGTACATGCCAAAGGACGTTCCACGGATTGCATTGGTCGATACCTACTATGACGAGAAGACAGAATCAATTATGGCAGCTGAAGCTTTGGGGAAAGATCTCTACGGGGTTAGGTTAGACACTCCGGCCTCACGTAGAGGGGACTTCGCGGAGATCATCCGGGAAGTGAGATGGGAGCTTGACGCGAGAGGATTCGACAAGGTGAAGATCTTCGTATCAGGCGGACTGGACGAACATAGCGTCGGCCGATATGCTAGAGCTGGAGCAGACGGATTCGGAGTTGGCAGCGCGGTCAGCAGCGCACCAGCGGTAGATTTTGCAATGGACATTGTCGAGATCGAGGGACGACCCGTTGCAAAGAGGGGTAAGCTGAGCTGGAAGAAACAAGTGTGGAGATGTAAGGAGTGCCTGTCGACAAGGGTTACCCGGAGGAGCGTCCATGATCATCCCGACTGTCCCGAGGGTCACGGAAAGATGGTGCTTCTTTCCAAAGAGTTCTTGGAAAAGGGACGATTGGTCGGACCGCATCTTCCCAAGCCGATTGAGATCCGAGAATCCGTGTTGGGTCAACTAGAACTCGTTGAATTGCTGCCTAAGCTCTGAGGATGCGCCTTGTTCGAGACCCTGGTCCGTGAGAGGACTTTCCTTTTCAACTCGGTCCCACAGACTCTGCAAACCTTCTCGGGGACCCTGTACCTTCGGTGACAAGCTGGACAGACCATTATCCAGTTGTAACGATGCACGATTCCGAAGTTAGCTAACGATCCAAAGCCAAGGTTGAGATGCTCCGAAAGGTTTTGAACTGCATAATCGTCGCTCACGACGACCGGTTCCAAACCTTCATTCTTCAGATCGAGAGCAAGGGCGACAACATCTCGATCAGCTTCTGAGACGAAGCCAGCTTCTCCAGTCTTCGCGGACTGTTGCTCAATCGTTCTCCTAGCCACATCTGAAGGATTTCTGACAACCAATGCACCCTTCTCTCGGCTTAGCCGAAAGCGGAGGTAGGGCATAGTACCTTGGACGAGTTCGTCTTCCACACTCCGGACAGAGTATGCGCCTCCAGACCCCGTGGGGTTGAATCCCATGATGAAGGCGGAAGTGTCGAGGACAAGAACCCTCAAACCGGTTCCCTGTCATAGGTCAGCCTCTTGAGGCTGCGCTCTAGGAACGTGTCGCCGAAACGGACAAAGACCGCATTGTGCAAGGACCGAGAGAACTCAACTGTCTTTCCCGGGTCGAGTTTCGACTCAAGCCGGCCGTCTACGACCAAGTTCGCCGCAGGACCCGACTCTCCGATCAAAATGTGCAGGCGACCATTCGCAGGAACGACAAGCGACCTAACAGGTTGCAATGGTGCTATGAAAACTAGGTCAAGCGCGTCAAGGGAACTTTCGAGAACGGGGCCTCCTGCCGAAAAGGCATGCGCTGTCGAACCAGTTGGCGTTGCAATTATCACTCCATCCGCTCGAGCCATGATCAGTCTTCTACCATCGAATTTTATAATGAGGCTGAGCATTTTGCCAACGATTGTCGGGACCATAACAGCCTCGTTCAATCCCTCGCCGATCAGATGATCTGATTCTTTCACGGATACTTTCCATTGCTTCTCCAGTGTGAAGTCTCCGTTCATCCAGCGCGATAGTGCGTTCTCAAAGTCTGCAGGTTGTACCTGGGTTAGATAGCCTCGTCGGCCCATGTTTACGGCCAGTATCGGTGTTTCCGGATTGGCGATCTCATGAGTCGCCTTGAGGACGGTCCCGTCTCCACCCACGGTGACTAGTAGGTCTACATGCAGCTTCTTTAGAGGTGTGCCGTCCGGCATGCCCGAGTTTCGCGCCAGTGTTTCGTCGGGTATGACTGAGAGGCCATGGCGTTGGATTGTACTGCAGATCTTCCCTGCCGCTTTCAAAATCTCGACAGAGTCCCGTTTTGCAAACACTCCTACAACCTTTGTCAGACCGGCCACGCTTCCCTGATCTTGTCTAGGTCGCAATATGCCCGGCTTGAAAAGAATTCCCTAGCCGCTAGTTTCTGTTTGTGCAAGAAGTCTTTTAGGTGGGATTCGGAGGCGGGGGTTAAACCGTACAGGATAGGATGCAAACCAGTGAGCAAGCCCGTCGACGTCGGAAGCCTCAAAGTTGGCGGCTACGTGGTCATTGACGGTGAGCCGTGTAAAATTGTCGAATTCGAAAAATCCAAGCCCGGTAAGCACGGATCCGCTAAGGCGAGGATAGTCGCGATAAGTATTTTCACTGGGCAAAAGAAGAACCTCATCAGCCCCGTAGACGGGAAGACTGAGGTGCCTATGATCGAAAAGAAATCCGGTCAGATAATCTCGATAGCTGGGAACAGTGTCCAGTTGATGGACCTTGAATCGTACGAAACGTTCGAGACTCCTATGCCTGACGATGAGGAGTTGAAGAGGCTCATGGCACCGAATGCAGAAGTGGAGTATTGGGACGTCTTGGGCAAGAAGATGATCGTGCGTAAGAAGGGTTGAAACAGCCCAATAGTAAGAAGGGCATCGCCCCAATTCCTGTCAAGCAGCTCAAAATCACACCCCGAATAAGCGTCTCTCATCTCCTGGACGGGATGCGGGACACAGGGGTTCTTGGTGCCGGTCGGATGGGGATAGCTGCAGATGTACTACATGAGATGTTTTCCGATCCTAGCTACACCAACTTCCTCACAATCGCAGGCCCAATCGTTCCGGCAGGCTTCCGCTTGGTAATTGGTGACATGATTGATCGAGGATTTCTTGGCGCGATCGTGACTACCGGAGCCAACCTCACACACGACGTAGTCGAGGCTATGGGAAATCGTCATTATCAAGGAACCTTCAACGTCGATGATCGACGGCTGATAAAACAGGGATACAATAGAATCGCGGATATTTTCGTCAAGGAAGAATCATTCGAACGATTAGACAAGAAGATCAGAAGACTTCTCGCAACTATGCCTGAGAACGAGAGGAAGAAGATTCCCTATTCAGTTCTGTTGGAAAAGATTGGGCTAATGCTTGGCGATACGGAGTCCATTCTGTACAAGGCAGCGAAGAACAATGTCAGAATATTCTCTCCGGGTTTGTTGGACTCGATTCTCGGGTTGAGTCTCTGGAGCTTTGCGAGCACTCAGACTCTCCAGCCGGACCCGTTCGCAGATGTGACAAGGATGGTTGAAATGTCGATGACTTCTAAGAAACTAGGGATTCTGATACTCGGGGGCGGGTTGCCGAAGCACAACGCCCTCTTGTCCAGCGTCTTCCGAGAAGGCATGGATCTGGCAGTGCAGATAACGATGGACAGACCAGAACCTGGAGGCTTGAGCGGAGCACCGCTGGCTGAGTCGATAAGCTGGAGAAAGATCCGAAAGGGAGGAAGATTCGTAGACGTTATCGGAGACGTGACCATCTGTCTCCCAATCCTTTACGCTTCCGTCTTGGAGAAGGTTAAGAGTAGAAACAGACCCACTTGCTAGGTAGGATCGGATAGATGGAAGCCGTAGGACGCTCACTATCGGACGCAGTCCGCAAAATGCTCCGGATGCCGAACGTTGACGAGAAGGCGGTGAAGGAACTTGTCAAGGACCTTCAACGAGCTCTCCTGCAGGCGGACGTGAATGTCGAGCTCGTCCTGCAATTATCGAAGGCCGTCGAGGACCGCTCTCTAAAGGAACAGCTTCCTCCAGGCATTACTAGACGAGATCATGTTGTCAAGGTCCTCTACGAAGAAATGGCCAGATTCCTTGGCCAGGACGCACCGAAGGTCGATGTCCAACCAGGGGCATTCAGGAAACTGATGCTCGTCGGAATACAAGGCACCGGTAAGACAACTAGCTCTGTTAAGCTAGCTCGCTTCTACCAGAAGCGTGGGTTGCGAGTCGGTCTCATCTGTGCAGACACCTATCGTCCAGGCGCCTACGACCAGCTAACCCAGCTGGCCACTAGGGCCGAAGTCAAGGTCTACGGGGAGCCGGGTCAAAAGAAACCCGACCAGATTGCGAAGCATGGACTGGAACATTTCCGGAAGGAGAGGATGGATCTTGTGGTCGTGGACACGGCGGGCCGGCACAAGAACGAGAAGGACTTGATGAACGAGATGAAGCAGATTGCGAAGACAGTGCAGCCGGATGAGATCATTCTAGCGATCGATGCAACTATCGGTCAACAAGCGATTGTTCAGGCTCGTGCCTTTCACGAAGCCACGCCTGTCGGCTCGATACTCTTGACGAAGATGGACGGGTCAGCGCGCGGCGGAGGAGCATTATCCGCAGTCGTCGCGACTGGTTCACGTGTCAAGTTCATCGGAACAGGAGAACGCATCGAGGATTTAGAGCCATTCGTTCCGACAGAGTTTGCAGGTCGCCTTCTTGGAATGGGCGATCTGAAGGGATTGCTGGAACGGGTGAACGAGGCGGAGATCAAGGTTCCTGAGGCGAAGGCTAGAAAGTTCATGGAGGGCAAGTTCACCCTGCGGGACATGTACGATCAATGGGAGAACGTGCGGAAGCTCGGACCGTTGCGTAAGGTGTTGCAGATGCTTCCCGGCGGGAACCAAATTTCCGAGGATCAGCTGGGGGTGGCAGAGGAGAAGATGGCCGGGTGGAGAGTAATTATGCAGTCGATGACCGAGGAGGAGTTGGAGGAACCGAGGGTTATAGATGGTTCTAGATCGAAGCGGATTGCTCGGGGCTCAGGTCGTCCGGAAAGAGAGGTGAAGGAATTGGTGAATCAGTATTTTACGATGAAGAAGATGATGAAGCAGATGAAACGTCGTGGACCAATGATGGGTATGGGACGAGCCGGCGCGGGCGGAATGCCGATGCTCAACAGGAAGCGATGATGAAGATTATTGACTATTAATCAGGCGTTTTTCCATGTCTTTCCTGTAATGGTCGGCCAACTCATAGGACTCCGTGATCTGTCTCTCAAGTTCTTCCATCTTGGGATAGACCGCGCGGTAGGCTTCCAAGATTCCGTGACGGGACTTAACATGGATCATGTAAGTCGGATACGCAACATGATGGAATACCATCTTCGCCTCTTCCGACTCTTTGTAAACTCCTTCCTCGGAATGTACATGGACGTTTGAGAACACGGTCTTGCCGGGATGCTCGCGTCCAACTTTCCGGGCTAGTTCCTGATAGAGGGGTTTCTGCTCCTCACAGCCAGAGCACCCATCCCTTGTAACTGATGTCACATAGACGGACCCGTAATCTTTAACGATGCGGGCAAGCAAATCATTTCCGGTTTTTCTTAGTTCCTTGAACTCGATCTTGTCGACTGAAGAGTTGGACTGAATGGTTTCTGTCAAGGCTAAAGACGAACTGGAATTAGTGCGGCTTGTAGCATAATAACCTGACTCACCATGGATAGTCCCCAGTAGTTATCCCACGGCACACTCTGCTAGACCTCCAAAGAACCAGTTATAGGAGTTCAAGACCGCGCAACCAGAAACCACTGGCTGGCGAAGGGTCCTGTCGCATGCGCCATTCATTGTTCTAATACTGCTTTGCTTGATCAGTTGAGTGAGGTCTAGAATTTGGAAAGGTATCAAAGGATCTGGCCCTTCATCGTTGTTACCTCAACCATCATTCTCTGCATCTCCTCCATACCAGTCTCGAATGCTCACGTACGCTACATTCTGAATGATACCGAGATTCAGACGGGAGTGTCTCAATCGCCCCTTGGCCCAAACTACCAATCGGTTGCGTTGGTCGTCCTTCTGGCGCTACTTGGCATAGTGACCTTCCAGTTCATGGGTCTGAGTCTCTCCCAGCGACGCTTCGCCCTGAGAATAGAGGCCAAACTTCTTGGAGCTGACCCCATAGTTCCGGTAATCCTGAGAATCTGTTCAGGGCTGTTTCTCCTGTCCTCAGGGCTTTCGGGCGAGCTCTTTGCTCCCCAGGCCGGATATAGGCCGATAACGCTCGACGCCTTGTCCTTAGCACAAATCATTGTGGGTCTCTTCTTGACCTTCGGCTTTCTCACAAAGATTGCAGCGCTCGGAGTCTTGGCTCTCGTCATATTCTCTTTCTGGCTTGTCGGCCTCGATGGGCTTGACTACGTCGTGTTGGCGGGCGCAGCCTTCGTATTGCTCTTTGAGGGAGGATTACGAGCAAGCGTCGATGCATTCACTATTGCAAGGACAAGCTATCTAAGACGTATCGGAGATTCTCTTGCCAGAGTCAAGCCTTACAGTATGCCGATACTGAGAGTTAGTTTTGGAATCAACCTGATATGGCTGGCCTTGACAGAAAAGCTACTAGTCCCCCAACTGACTGAGATCGCGGTCCTAAAGTATCACGTGCCCACATTCCCAGAATTGTTAACTTTCGTTTTCTTCTTTGGCTTTTTCGAGGCGATCCTTGGGGGACACTACCTACTTGGAATCTTTAACCGATTGGTCTCACTGATTTACCTCGGACTATTAGTATCAGCGATTTTCCTCTTCGGAGAGACGATCAATCATCTACCACTCTTCAGTGTCGCCATCGCCTTCGTAATTAGGGGGGCCGGACCCTACAGAATGGATATCGTACTACGAGAAAGTGATCGACAGCCCGGTTGAGTCTGCGCGAGCCTTATCTACCATTCTTCTTAACATTGTTTTCAAGGCCAGGTTTGAGTCTTGAAGGCTGGTACTGAGAGGATGGATGAGGCTGACAAGGGGTTGCTGCAAAGCATCCTTCCTCCTCTTGCGATACTCGCCCTGACGACTATCATCTTCCTACGGTTCAACAGTAGCGGGGTTATCCTTGCCGGCAGTCTCGGGGTGACCTTTTTTGTTATTGCCGACATCATATGGTCGTTGCGATCGTCGCGACCGCCGACGCGCTAACTCTGACTTCTTCAATCCCTTCCTGATTCGTTTCCTAGTCTTGGTCTCTTCTCGAAGTATCCGTTTCTTCAAACCGAGAAACAGCTTGTGAACTTCCTCCGCATATGTAGCATGTGGACCATGCAAATGTCTGCTCGCGAATACCGCAATCGCCAATCCAGCCCAGCCCAACGGCTGGTAAAGGGTCAAGGTTCCAGTAGTGAACCCAACCAATAGGTCCGCGAGCCCCACGCTCGTGCCCAGCCCCACCATTTCCTTCCCTGACCGGACATGATTCTTGTAAGAAAGCAACCCACCGACAAACATTGTGACCCCGCCGAATTGGACAAGATACTGCATTCCATAGGCGATCGCACTTGCCAATGTGCTTGCGATGGTGGCTGTGTTCTGTGTGGAGAGGTGGTTGAAGAGAGTCGTCCATGAGTTTTCTGATTGTGAGTACCTGCCAAGCGTCAACAGGACGCCGGCGAGCATGGCAAGACCACTAGGTATGCGATTATCAAGCCGAACAAACGTACGGTGTCCCGCCCCTTCCCGAGAGGCAAGGGCTGATCGGAGGTCTAAAGCCTGATGAAACCCTTCAGGATGCAGACTGGGAAATACGGCGAATAGTGAGTTCAGCCGGTGTTCCCTTTTCAATGATGTCTCGAATGTCTGCCCGAAGTTTTCCAATGTCAATCCCTTCGTAAACCTCTTGGCCGTCAAGCTTTGCCAGTGCTCTCTCAAGCATTCCCAAACTCACCCTATCCCGATCCTTCTGATGATGGACCAACGCCGCTGCGGCGAGAATCATCCCATGCACAGTATCCCGTTCTACTCCTCTAGCCGGTTGCCATGCTTGCTCAAGAAGCTCGTGCGATTCCCAGTATCGCTCTTCATTGAAGAGATTCACACCTTCCCTGAGAACCTCCTTCTTCTCCATCGGTCTCAGAATCTTGTCAAGAAGCTTGACCGTTACTCTCTTGGAAATCTGCTTCTCGAGCAGTTTGAGCCTCTCCTCCAGCTCTCCCGTGTCCTCCGCGAATAGATCGAACTCGATAGCCCGTTTACTAACCCTCAGGTTTCCGATCGCTCCGCGCGATCCCAGCAGTTCCCGTATCTTGCTAGCTAGACTTTGGGCATCCTTTCCCGTAAACATTTTTTCATTCGCCAGTCGAATGAGATATCTAGCCAAATCCGATCTACTGATTGCCCTTTGTTCAGGAGGCCTGCTCTCTCATGAATTTGATCCTCAAGAGTTCTTCGCCGGTTAGACTCGGTAGATTGGAGGCTTTCATATTCTGTGTGGACTGTGCAGGCACCTTGGCGCCTGGAATAACAGTTGAGATTTCCTTGTGATCTAGGACGAAGCGAATGCTAGCCTGAGACAGGGTTCGCTGTTTCGACTCTAGGAATTTGAGCTGGTCTGATGTCCGTATCAATTGCCGGACATATTCTTGAGGGAAGTTGTGTCTTATGTCTCCCGTTGGGAAGACGGAGTCTTCATTGTACTTCCCGCTGAGGAAACCATTCGCCAGCGGCTCCCTCGCAATAATGCCCACACTCCTCTCTCCTGCAGACTCGAAAAGTTTCTCCTTAGCTTCCTGACGCATCAGATTGAATACGACTTGGATGGATTCAGGCCCACCATGTTTCATAGCCGCTAAACCCTCTTGCGGGTTATGAATCGATAGGCCATAGTGTCGAATCTTTCCATGTTTCTTCAGCTTCTCGAAGGGCAGGTATAGCTTCGGGTTCTGTATCAATTGGAGAGGTGGATTGTGCATTTGCAACAGGTCCACATAATCTGTCCCGAGTCGTTCCAGACTCTTCTCTACCGCGAATTCAACATAATCAGGGTTGAAGTTCATCCTTGGCTGACCATGGTAAAAATCTCCGCCCACCTTTGTCGCTAGGATCATGTCCTCGCGTTGATCCTTCAGTGCTTTTCCGAGTAACTCTTCGCTGTGACCATGCCCGTAGACATCAGCGGTGTCGAAGAAGTTGCAGCCTAATTCGACTGCTTTCTCGATCGCAGCTATTGAGGCCTCGTCCTCGGTTGGACCGTAGCTGTTGCCGTGAGCGTTTCCTCCAATTGCCCAGGCGCCGAAGCCTACCTCGCTAACCTTGAGCCCTGTACTTCCAAGAGTTCTGTACTTCACCCGAGTCCCAGCTCTTCTGGGTTAGCGGTTTCTCTCTCGCCGCGGGTCTTGTGTCGTTGATATGCGGGCTTTGATTCGGATTTCGTCATCAATCGTTTGAGTCGAGAAGACACTTTGTCGAAAGCTTCAGGCAAAGACCAACCATCTTCTTTGTAGGTCGCCCTATCTTTCTGCATGAGGATGAAGACTTCCACTTCGTAGTGTTTCCGGTCTCCGCGGGAGGAGTCAATCTTGATGGTGGCTCTCGCTTCACGTAGACCTGGATACGCTTTCGCTAATCTCTCGACCACTCTCTCGAATTTTGTCCTTGCTAGCTCTGCCTCTGGGTCATCGGCAGGCAATCCAATAATGTAGCCAAGTTCTTTCTCTGAGCTTGCTGCTTTCTTCTGCACCAAATTTATCAACCAGCCCTAGGCGTGAAATAACCGCCTATATTTAGGCCGTGCCAAGAAAACCCCGTTCCTAGCTTTGGCTTTGCGAATATTGTCATAGACTGAGGAGTATTCCGAGGACACGCCCGATTACATACGCAATCAAGGAAGCTATCGCTCCGATAACTGTCATCTCTACCCCCGCGATCCACCATCTCCTCCCCGTAACAAGGGAGCGTGCCGTTCCCACTCCGAATATTGCGGCGAAGGTCATCACTACAGAGGAGGAAAGCGCCAAGGCTCGGAGGCCCGGTTCGAATAATGAGATGAGATAAGGGAGGAGGGGAACGGAGCCAGCAAGGATGAAAGCCGTAAGCATGGCCAGTCCACTCTGCCATGGACTCCTTACTTCGGGAGAGATTCTTAGTTCGTCCCTCATCATAGTCTCTACCCAGATCTTCTTGTTCGAGGTGATTATCTCGACCGCCCTCTCGAGATCCTCGCCTTGAAAGCCCTTGTCGGCGAAAATTTTCCTGACCTCTTCCTTCTCAAGCTCGGGGAATCTCTCTGTCTCATACTCTTCCCGTCTACGATGCTTCTCCCTGAACTCTTCCTCAGACTTTGTTCCTAGATAGTTTCCCAATGCCATGGATACGCCACTGGCAAAGAGATTTGCCATGCCTATTATCAAGACGATAGAGGCTGGCTGGCCCGCTCCTGTGGCGGCTGCAACAACTGCGAAGGTCGTGACACTGCCATCCAACGCTCCGAGAACGAGGTCTCCAACGTAGGGGCTTTGAATCGGTCCCGTTACATTTACTTCTGACTCGAGACTGGGAGCTGGACCCTGTGCCTTCTCTTGGTGCCTTTCCACGGCGAACGAGTGCTTAAGCATAATCGGCTATGAATAACTTCTGCTGTTGCGGATCCTCAGGTTTGAAGGTCTCCGATAGTTCGAGCTTGATCAGGTCAAGCCTTTGTCGATAATATTCACCCACGTCGTAGCGTCTCACCATCTCGGATGCGACGCTGAGATACTTTTCGACCCCGTTTTTGAAAACTGTAGGTCCCAGTTTTCCACCGCATCGTGAGCATTTTCCTTCGAGAGGAACACGTCTGGCTTTAGAATTGCACCTTGAACATCGCGCCCTCTGAGACGTGTAAGTCCTGAGATTCCCGACAAGATCCCTAAGAATATGTGTTGACAGGACCTTCCGAGCAACCTCGTCCCCTTTTACGGCCACGATCTGATCCGCCAGATCTAGCTGTGCTTTCACCTTGTCGAGCATTGTCGGTAACTCCTTGTAAGCACTGACGAGAGTGGCTCTGTCGAGTCTCGCGGTAGGATGAGTGAAGCCTATCCTCAGGTCTCTGTGACCTAACTCCATCCTCTTTCCTAATGTAAGTACTTCCGTTTCGACTTCTTTGGGTCCGGTCATCTCCTGCGTCTTTTCGAAGAATAATATTGGAAAGTGATCTAGTGTCTCTATGTTGAGGGCCTGTCGAGCAACTTCGTTCGGATTGAGCAATGGAGATAGTAACAATGGTGCGTCCATCAAACCCCCGATTCGATCCGGTAGATATTCCCTCGAAAAGTTGAGTAGAATATCCAAGAGGAGCGATACAGAGTCTTCGTCACCGTCGCAATCCCTTCTCTTCGCAGCATGCCACAGGGGATGGGCATAGCAAACACTAGCCTTTGTGAAACCAATGATTCTACCTATCATGCCTACACTTGTATGTGGTGACAATCCCACAATCAGCTGTCCGATGAGGTCTCCGGGCGCTGATACAATGTAGAACTTCTCGATTCCATAGTAGGATTGTAGGAGGTCGTCGATGAAGCTTGCTACTTTGACAAGATAACTAGCACAGGTTTCTGGGACAACTATATCCTGCACTTGCAATGCGCAGAGTTGTTCCGGACTCGCCAGGGGGTTTCCGTCCACATCATTCTCATAACCCAACGCGTGCGCTCTCTCGAGTGAAAGGCCGATTTCTACAGGTCTGAAATGCGTCAGCACGGCGTTTACTGCGTCAAACCTTAATGTACCGTCTTTGAAAATCGAAACGTCATGCCTTGCCCTTAGAAATCCCTTCTCCAAGGGCTCCGGTGTCTTGGTCTTATTCGTCAGTCCTTTGACTCCTTTGACAGATTCCGGTGGGCTGACCATTCCAGTTTTCTTGGACGCATCTTGCACTATCTGGCGAAGGTCGATACTCCTGTTTGAATATCCTACGGTCTCGATCCCACAAGAAGGGCATTCGCCGTCTGTTGAACGCCCGCAGCGCGGACAGACATTGGTAGACTTGGTAGGTGTTCCACATTGTGGGCATATCTGCCTCGGTTCCCAACGTTCACATTTTGGACAGATCCTGTTTACAATATCAAGACTTGTGATCGTTTTCTTCGAGGCTTCTATAACGTCCCGCCGCGGCCCGCCAGATTGTCCTGAAGGGAAGAGCACATGGACCTTTGGGGTCATGGTCCTCTCCTTTGCTTTTTCAGGGCGCCCCATTCTCGCGCCGACATAAGTCGAGGTCTTGCTTTTCACAGGGAAGCCGGCCCATACTGACAGTTGGCTCTGAACATCCTCTGATACCTGAGCCGGGTTGACGTTATGATCATCCTCGATCGCGAGAACCGTCCTCAATATTGTACTGGCTTCGTCACTTAGCACGATATTGATTCCATCCAATCGGTGTGGAACGCAGAGCTTCTCCAAGACCAGCTTGAGTCCGTTCTCTTGAGGGAGATCGAGCTGTAACCCACCGCTCAAGGCGGCTCGATGAGTCGCGACGGTCTTGAGATTCTTCAATTCGTCCAACGAGATTGCGTTCCAGAAGTAGGAGTAGCGTGGATGGAGAGGAATCAGAAACAACCTAGAGATTTGGATCGCTTCCTGCACACTAGGTCGGGACGAGAAAGGATTCTTCGCCAACTCCCACAAACGTTCGAGCGATAAACCGTCAGGCAAGATCGCTGGATTGCTCTCCAAGGCGCTCCACAAGATCTGTGACCACCATTCCTCGACAAATCCAGAAGGAACTAGGGCTCGATTATTCTCGAGGAATTCTCCATAAGCGATAAGCAGGTCACCGAGGAAGAGGACTCGTTCGATTTCGTTCTTCAACTCCTTCGCGACTTCCGGCGTCTCCACGCGAACAACCGAACCATCCCTTAATTTCACGACGGGCGGCTCAATAGTGTCGACCGCCGTCACTATTCCCGCCTTTCCTGGTCTCTCAAGTCTCATTTGAACCCCGACAGCGAGGAATCCGCCCAAGACTTCCATAGTGCTTGGATTGATACCTATCGAAGCAAGTCCTGTATTCCTCGACCTTCCATACCTTATCCGGAATCCGCCTGCTGCTCCTGGAAATGCGAAAATCGGTCGTCCGCCGACGACGTCTTCCATGAACATGAACTCCCGAGCCTCTTCTCCCTCGGTCACAGGCGCTTTCAGAGTCGAAAGCCATTCCCATCCCTCCAATCGCAACCGGTCGACTATCCGCAATATCTTCTGTGAACGCCCCAACAAACCGTCATTGACGACCCTCAAGGCCCCACCTCTCACTCTGTTCGTCTCAACGCGAGACAAGTTTCTGTTCACAGCTACTTCGGCTTGGTCGGTCTCCACTCCGTTGGGCTCGACGGGAAGCCTAGCGATCGTGTCATAGACGAGCTTGTCCGGGTTCCTATACTGGAAGCGGTTCACATGTCGCTCGTATGTTCTAAGCTCCTCGACAAACCGTCTAGCCTCTTGGTCAGTTGCCTTGTAGGGCTGCAATCCCAACTGTCTCCTGACGTGGTCGCCCACGATCAGGATGAGGCCCATCTCAGTACCGCCGGCTGATCGCATTGGACCAGCGAAGTAGAGTGCCAGGTGTCTTGTCCGGTCTGGATTTGTACGGATCTTCACACTATGTATTCCCTGTATAGGTGCCACTGTAACAGCTTCATCGAGCACAGCTAGCGCGGTGCGGACGGCTTGCTCCGCCGCCGCCTGCTCGCCCATTCTGCCAAAACGTCCTAGGACGATGTCCTCGCTGATTTTCAGAGCAGTCTCTTCACGAGAGATGACTTTGTTGAGCTCCCTAATTCTTTCTGCAACGCCCCTTGGTCCGACAGATTTCTCAACTCTCTCAGCTAAGTCGTAAGTCGACTCGGACTCGACGCGGAGGGAGACATCGAGACCTTTCGATCTCGCCCTTACGGCGATCGCGTACTGTTTTTCGTACGCTTCCTTCAGCCGCTTGGCATAATCATCAACCTTCAATGGTTGCTCTGGACGTAAGAGAGTCTCCACTTTGAACCAGAAACCGGCATCTAATCACGGGTATTGATAATAACTTATTGCAGGGTTAGCGTCCAAGGACTCCGTCCCCCTTATGATTCGGGTGTCAGAGTGATCTTGTCTAATGCAGAAGAGGCATAGGATAGTGATGCATTGTGACATCAACGCATTCTATCCCTCATGCGAAGTCCGCCGAGACCCGTCCCTAGAGGGAAAGCCTCTCGTTGTAGGTGCCGACCCCAAAGGTGGCCATGGGAGAGGAGTTGTCACCTCCTGCTCTTACGAAGCAAGGAAGCTCGGAGCCCGATCTGGGATGCCTATCTCGCAAGCCTACAAACTCGCGCCACAGGCAGTATACGTAAGACCAGACTTCGAATTGTACGGGCAGACTTCCGAGAGAGTAATGGAGCTGCTGAAGAGTTACGCGACCAAGTTTGAGCAGACCAGTATAGACGAGGCCTTTCTCGATGTTACCGACAATTGCTCATCGTTCGAAGAAGCTAGGCACTTGGCTGAGAAGATGAAAGAGGATTTGCGTAAGGCTGAGGGTTTGACGATGAGTATCGGAATCGCCCCGAACAAGTCGATCGCCAAGATAGCTTCAGACTATCAGAAACCAGACGGGCTAACTGTTGTGTTTCCGGACCAAGTGGACGGTTTCCTATCGGCCCTTCCTGTAGAGAAGATCAGTGGTGTAGGGAAGAAAACGACCGAGTTCCTGAATGCAAAGGGCGTCACAACTATAGGAGAGCTTCGGAAGATTTCTGCAAAAAACCTCACCGATTGGTTTGGCCGTGGAGGCGTCTGGTTGTGGGCAATCGCCAATGGAATAGAGGAAACCCCAGTCGAGGGGCGGCCTCTGCGAAAATCGATTAGCGTTGAACAGACGTTCGAAAAGGACCTTCGTGACAAGAGCCTCGTAATCCAGGCTTTAGACGCTTTGACTGTTGAGGTCCATGAACGGCTTCTGGAAGAGCGACTAGTCTTCCGGACAGTCGGGGTGAAGGTAAGGCTGGAAGGATTTCAGACATTTACTCGAGAGAAGACCCACACGGGCTATGTAGACGACAAGAATGTGATTGATGAATATGTCAAACTCCTATTCCGTGAATTCGAGAATGACCGAAGGAAGGTTAGGCTCGTAGGAGTTCGCCTCTCAGGCCTCAGACCAGCCGAGGGCCAGCAGTCCCGGTTATCCTGAGCAATTTCCCCTGGGGACGCTCTACTCACTTTTCTATCGACCTCTACTGTTTACGTAAGATTTCTGGCACTTAAGTGACGGTTTTCGGAACTGAGTAGCATATTCTTATATGCTTATCCAACCCATAGTATAATTTAATGTCTGCATTATCTGGCAAGCCGTCTTTTACAGTCCAGCTTGTTAGGCGGACATGCGGGATAGGAACGTAATCAAATGTCTGTCAAAGTAATGATCGCATTCGGACCCCAAACGTATACAATGCTTAACAGCGAAGCAAATGAAAGGGGCGTATCTGTCCAGGAGCTGTTGAGGGCTGTCATTATTCCTGAATGGTTCAAGGTCAGAGAGGTTCCGAGAAACGGAAACGGTTCACCGATCGAGCCCTCAAGAATAAGAACGCCAGAGTTTAGGGAGTCGTCCCCACTCCAAAGACTGCGTACCTAATTGCGAGCAGCGTAACATTCCCCTCCTTCTTTCTATTTGTAGATCCCCAAGTTGGGATGGCAAGCAGGATTAGGCTTTGTAGTGTCTAGGGTTTCGCTATGCGTGTACCCTGAGTTGTTTCTAGTGTCAGGTAACAGTTCCTTGATAGGGCTCCAATGGGCTTTAGTCTATTCGAACAGCTTTGGCAGTTAATGTTGAGGCAAAGCCAACAGCAGCTTTCGCACTCTCAGTCTTGGGCGGGATCTTCAGCATAACCTATGGACTTTTGTATAGTTCGTTGACAGCTATAGGTATCCCAGGCATCGATGCCTCTATGGTCCAGATTGTGGCTCCAATAGCCGGCTTCTTAGTGATCGCTGGCTCATGGCTGCTGTACAATAATGCGTCCCAGAGGAAAATAGGGTCAATACTTACGTTGGTCTTCTCGGCAGTCTCGTTCAACTTCATCGGGCTAGTACTAGGTGTACTAGGCGGCTTTCTAGGTTTGACCTGGAAGTCCACTACCACAACCAAAACGACCACGACATCTCAGAACTCCTCGGGCCGTAGCTGGAATCCGCCCTAGGGCAAAAAGGGCGGACACCCCTTTCTTTCTTGAACGTGCCTAGAACTGAGTACTCTGCTCTCTACCAACTCTTAAATTGCCATATCTATTTCCACTCAATCGTTGGCTTTAATTGGCCACCATCGTTACGACGTCTGTTCTTCATGAGTATTCTGGAACGAGGTTTCTCCGTAATAATCAACTAAACATCATACGGGCCTCAAACCTCCCGTCGAAACCCGTCGAGGTCGCTTTTCGGGAAGCATTGGCGAGTCCTGTCGGAGTCAAGCCTTTGCACCGGGAGAGAGCATGGAGTCCCGCGATAATATTCGCCGACTTCACCAGAAAATATTCACCGTTCATTCCAGCTATTCTGAATATTCTGGAACAGAAGACCGATGACATCAAACTCATCTGTGCTGGTGGAACGCATACACCGTCGGATCCGAGTTTTGTGAAGAAGGTAGTTGGCGAGGACATTTACAAGAGATATCAGAAAAACATCAGCATCAGCACTACAAAGAATCCTGGTTGCAAGTACGAATGGATCGGAGTAACTGGACGAGGGACGCCAGTAGAGTTGAACAAGGAATTGTTCGACCGAGATCTTCTGATATCAAGTATGAACGTGCAGCCTCACTATTTCGCAGGGTATGAGGGCGGAGCAAAAGCGTTGTTGCCAGGCTGCGCCGGTTTGAAGACGATAGCAACCAATCATGGTTACGTCGTCGGGGACACTAATTGCCGAGAGTTAGTGATGAAAGGGAATGCGGTCAGGGAAGATTTGAATGAGGTTCCGGGGATACTTCGTGATACGATGAAGATAGAGCACAGAATCCTCGATTTCGTCCTCAACCAGGACGGTAGCATGGTAAAGGCGTTGTACGGGGACACGATACAAGCTCATACTCAATTGGCCGAGAATTACTCAAGACGAATCCACACGGCGAAAGCCCCAATGTCTCCTCTGGTGTTAACCGTTGCTGATGGACCGATGGGATTGAATCTTTACCAGTCGCTGAAAGCATCCGCGTTCGCTACCAGTCTAGCACCATCAGATCACAGACCCAAGCCAGTAGTCGTATTGCTTGCACCTCTCGAGCAGGGTCTTGGTGGAGAAGCTTTCAGGATTGAGATGGAAACATATGGGAAGATGGAACCGCAGAAGGTTATCGAGGATTTGAAGAGACGTGTGAAACAGGGGAAGGTTACTGAGGCATCTCAAAAGCCGAATCGTTTATCGCTAGATGATGGTAAGGCGGACATTGTCGTGGTTTCGCCGAAAGCTCCGACTGTTGTTGAACAATTGCTTGCAAAGACTCGAATCAGATTCTGTAGAAGCTTGGACGAGGCTCTCGAACGCCTCGACAAGAGTCTCTATTCCGGAATGGTAGGGTTCGTTCCATTCGGATCCTCGACCGTGCCGATTCCAGCGGGAAACTAAACTACGCCTACATCACATTCTTCGACGCATATCTTTACGGAACCGTCTAGGGTATGAAGCGTCGTCGGATCCTAGTCTGCTGTGACATTCTTCTCTGGAACAGGCTCTTCATCATCGGTTCTCAGCTCTATCATTATGTCCGCGAACTCCTCTGCCTGGTACAATCCCACGCGTCCCTGCGCCACCAAGAACAATAGCATCAGGAATAATTGCACGGCTTCGAGAATTGTTCGCTTGACCAGCAATCCAAGAAAGGACAATCTCGTTCCATGAGCCTTCCCAGCCTCTAAGACTAACCGTTTATGCAATGCTTCGATGTGCTCTTCGATGTGTCGTTGAAAGTCGTCCATCTGCTCGAACACTTCAGGAGTCCTAGCGGCCAATTGCTCAAGCGTCTGGGGCAGGGATCGTTCAACTCTCAAGACCTCAAGCAACTCCTTCAGTACCATGTCCAATGAGGTCGTTGTCGCCTCATACCGTAACGGGAACGCCAATGGCGGCGGAACATAATCGGTCGGTCGCTCAACAGGCGGCTTCGGAGGCTCCTCCATTTTCAAAACCAACTCTGACTTCATACGCAATAGTATCGCCGAGGACAACAAAGCGGTCCCAGAGACCGAGAAATCGATGAATCCCCGTTGTTTCATCTCATGCATCAATCCGTCCAACAAGGGTGATAGAGAAACGTCCCAGGGCTTCACACGATGCAGGCGCAGAAGGTCGAAGAGCACTGCGTAAGGTTGTCTCAGCCAGTACGCGTCTTCCCGTGAACCCTGCACTGTCTTTTCCAAAACCTGTCTCGTCTAGCCTCCTTGTAAGTATGAAGAGAAGATTACGGTTTCGGTACAGTGCAGGAACCAACAAATTTCGACTCTAAAGCTTCGTCTTCTAAGTAGAGTCCCTCCTCAGCGGGCTCACTGTGTAAGCAGAGTTCCTTGTTTCCGATATGCAAGGTAACAGGAATCTTATCGAAGGCACGGCTCAAGCGGTATGACGCAAGTCATTGGACTATTACTTATTGGTCGGAATACTGATCTTCGTCTCACTCGTCACAGCAGGGCTTGTCCCCTTACTAATGTTCTTCAAAGTGAAAATCCGAACCATTAGAATCCTTTCATTGCTCCTTGGATTATTCGCAGTAACTCATGGACTCTACCATCTCTCGGCAGGCTTCGGAAATGAGTTCTTCAGTGATCTAGTGTTCGAACCTGTCTCTGTAAGTATTCTTGTCGCGTTTGGATCATTCTATTCCAAGAAAGGGATCGTATAGCAAATTGGAAGCAGATCCTGTACTCCTGATTGCAGAAGTCTACAGTTTCATCGGAATAGTCTTAGCCGCATTCATCTTTACAAGCCTTGCCATTAAGGCGCGGTCGATCGGTAACTTCAGATTCCAACTCTCAATCTTCATACTCATCTGGGTCGCAGCAGAAATTCCACACGTCCTCGACTCACTCGGACTGATTGATGTTAGCAGTTATCTGACCATCGGTTTAATGCTACATCTGGTCTCCATGATCATGTTCGCCGTCTTCGTCGGCATGCGATCTCTTCGCTTCCTACATCCACCACATGGTGCGGGGCCATTCTTCCCAGAAACATCACTGACAGGCCCACTGAAAGGTCCGTCTCTACCTCGGAATCCGAAGGGAGAAGTTGATTAGTGAGCATTAGTACTGTAGCTCTCTCCTTCGATAGTCTCGTTGAGGCCGCGGTAAGGGAGGCTATAACGAGGACTTTAGGCGAGGATGTCTGGAAGGCGATAGGTTTCTATTTCGACCCAAAACAGGCAGCCAGTAATCCCGAAGCCTTCTCAAGTATCCTTGACAAGATGTTTGGTTCCGGTAGCCGCGTGCTGCAGAAGCTCATAACTGAGGCTCTACTGAAAAAAGTTGGAAGTCTCGCGGTGGTGGATAAGCAGGGGCGAAGCTTCTTTGATTGGATACAGATAGCCAAAGCGAAGTTCTCATCCAATCTAAACAATCTCACGCAAAAGGTCCACTAGCCGGGGCCACAGCCGAGGGGCGGCTCTCCCGAGCGACTGCCTGAATATCTTGGAATGTCTCTTTCAGGTCTTGAGACTAGACGGACTACCCCACCCCTACTTTTACAACTTAGTTTTCTCAGCTGCTCACGCTGCAGGCGGGTAGTCTGGAGTATCGGCTCAAGCTGGGTTCTCAACGGTTAGCCTCGACAAATCCAGCCGATCCTCCTCTTATGAGAGGAAGGCTCGGTGAGCAGGTCCTCACGGCTTTTTCTCAGACGAAGACTAGGCCTTTGCCGACTTCGATCTCAAACTCTTCAGCATCCCCTTTTACCTTATCGCCCCTCAACCGAGCCACTTTCAACGAGTACTCCTTCCCTCCGCTTTTCCCAGATTCGGCATCTAATTCCAAGACACATTCCGCCCCGTCTTCGGCCCAGCTCTTCACCTCCTTCCCCAGATTATCTAGGTCGCAACTAACAATTACAGTCGCCCCGGTCTCCTTCAACTTACTGGCGAACAGATCAAACTGTTTCCCAAAATCCTTCGCGCTACCACTTCTGCTACACAACCCGTCTATCGAGTCAATAACCACCTTTACCTTCTCGCCCATGAAAATCCCAGAGTTACCTACGATCGATTCCTGAACTTTTGCTA